>Ga0233416_10000167_pt1 | contig 19613 bp, 25 predicted proteins | sample Sediment_Towuti__2_FD_188638 | JGI IMG/M metagenome (GOLD analysis project Ga0233416, IMG submission 188638) | Sediment microbial communities from Lake Towuti, South Sulawesi, Indonesia - Sediment_Towuti_2014_0_MG | ecosystem: Environmental > Aquatic > Freshwater > Lake > Sediment | place... | reverse complement strand
CGGGCGCAACTCCCATTGGCCATGCGGCAAGCCCTCGCAACCAGCGCAGATCGCGAACGTGAACAACGCGCCCTCGTTCCTGTGAATTTCCGGGCATTAATCGGAGAGAAACCGTCACCGTTAAAACCGGAGGATGCTATCATTTCAAGATAAACCAGTGAGCAGAATGTTCGATTGCTTGAGGTTTAACAATGTTCAATCAAATTCTGTGCGGCAATCATTTGGACATCTTACCATGTTTCCCTGATGACACGTTCGATATGTTTTTGACTTCGCCGCCGTATGATAACCTGAGAACCTATGAGGGTTATGATTTCCAGTTTGAACCGTTAGCTCGTGAGCTTTACCGGATATTAAAACCGGGCGGCGTGGGCGTCTGGATTGTCAATGACGCCACGATTGACGGCAGCGAAACTTTGACCAGCGCAAAGCAAAAGATTTTCTTTCGGGAAGTCTGCGGGTTCAATATTCACGATACCATGATTTATAACCGTTTCAGCCCGTTCCCGCAGGAGAAAAGATATTGGCAGTCATTTGAATTTATGTTTATTCTGGCGAAAGGAAAGCCTTTGACATTTAACCCATTGAAAGAACGGCGTAATTTTGAATCACAGAAGCGATTGAAGGGCAGCCGAAGTAAAGCCATAAGTTTCAGACAGAAGGATGGGAAGTTAATACAATGTAACGAAAAAGCGATGTATCGCTTAACACATCAAGACAGTACAACAAGAATCAAATCTAATATTTGGTATTGTCCGGCTGGTTTTTGTAGCATGACGTTAGACAAGTTTGCACATGGGCATCCTGCTTTATTCCCGGAGAAGTTAGCGGAGGATCATATTTTGAGTTGGTCGAATCCCGGCGATGTCATCCTTGACCCAATGTGCGGCAGTGGGACAACCTGCAAGATGGCCGCCAAACATGGCCGGCAGTATGTTGGCATTGACATTGCGGAGAAGTATTGTGAAATCGCACGGAAACGGGTTGCGTTAATTGAGGCGCAACCGATATTATTCAATGGGAACGTAGGCGAACAAACGAATGAAGCTGATCTCAAAGAGATGCAGGGGGAAACCGGTGGCTTATTACATACCGTTAAAAGTGCAAACCAGGTTGATTGCTGGAATCTATGAGAGCCTGGAAGATATGCGTTTGCCGCATAATGCGTACTATGTATTAGATCGGGATCTCCCTATTCCATCGGAGGACTTATGTCTGGCAGCGAAACTCATTTTAGCGGGTGATGACCACGCTAAAGCTTTGCGCGGGATTATGGTGTGGTTTCGGGTATCTATGCAGGTAGGATTTTTAATTGAGTTCGAAACCTACCGACATGGGGTTGAATGCCTCTCTACCAGTTCGGCAATGCACGGCGAATTGAAGGATTTAAGCGGGGATGCATTGGCCGAAAAAAAACAAGCGGACTTGCCGCAGAAAATATATGAACGTGGGGTAATGATGAGTTACCAGGCTTTGCGACATATTTATAAGGCGCGACGAAAACATCGTCATCCCGATTGGGGGATTTTTTGTGACGCCATTGAACAATTGCCTTATTTTGAATGTTTGATTTATCCTGAAAAACGAACATTGTAAATGGAAAACTTAAAATCCTTATTTGATGAGACGCTCCGCCGACAATTGGCAGAGGGTAAAGTTCAAATCCGCGAAACGCAGGATGAGACGGGTACGCTTGTCCAGCGTATCGTTACTCGGACATTTGAGTGCGATCCGCGTCTGCTCACCATCTTTTATCCTCCCCCTCTATTTTCTGAGGCTGCCCTGGCTACGATTATGGCCAATCTCTTTGCGGAATTAGATAAGAAGCAGCTTGCCCCTTGTACGCGCAAACGTATTGAAACCTTTCTCCGGGAATTCGCGCAAAAATATACAGATGAACTGGACAAGCGTGGATTGCCTGTCCAGTTATCATTGTTTAAATGATCCTTAGCAAACAAGCCGCCAAAACGCATCTATCGGAACGACTGCGGGAACAGTTATCAGGACAAGCGCGGCATTGCTTTGCACCGCTTCCCTGGCAGGCCGCGCCCTTGACAGATTGCGCCCCGGTAGTCTTGCTGACCGGCAGCGCGGGCGGGGGTAAATCCCGCGTCGCCGCCGAAAAAGTTCATACCTACTGTCGAACCTACCCGAAGGCAACCTGGCTTATCTTGCGTAAGGCGCGAGAATGGTGTTCTCGGTCAATTGTCCCATTTTTTGCACAGACAGTTGTGGCGGAAGACCCGTGCGTGACGTATTCCAAAAGCATGGGAGCATTTTTCTATGCCAACGGCTCCGTCGTCTATTCCGGGGGGATGTTAGACGAGAAACAGCGAGAATCGATCCGTTCGATTGGCGGAGCGGGAGGGCTGGACGGAGTATGGCTTGAGGAAGCCAACGCGTTCTCCCGGCAGGATTTCGAAGAAGTGTCTGGCCGATTACGTGGTACGGCCGGCCCGTACCGTCAAATTCTGCTAACCACGAATCCCGGCGGACCGCGTCATTGGATTTATACAGATTTAATCAAACATGGCGAGGCCTCCGTTTATTACTCCAAAGCGACGAATAATCCTAACAATCCCCCGGATTATCTTGATGCCCTGGGGCGATTGACTGGCATTATGTACCAGCGGCTTGTGTTGGGCTTATGGGTACAATCGGAGGGGGTAGTTTTCGACACGTTTGATCTGACTGTCCACGTCCGATCACGCCCGGATGTAGAAATGCAATCCTGGGCATTGGCCATTGATGAGGGCTATACCAACCCGGCAGTCATCCTATTGATTGGGATAGATAATGATGGACGTTGGCATGTGGCGCGGGAATTTTATCGGAGCGGAGTGTTGCGGACTGATCTTGTGGAGCAAGCCTACGCATGGGCCAGGGAATATGATGTCACATGCTGCGCGGTGGACGCGGCGGCCGCAGGACTAATTGCCGATTTACAAGACCGGAGCCTGCCGGCCGAGGGTGGTAAGGGACGAGTATTAGATGGGATTCGCGCCTTACAAGACCGGCTGATTATACAGGGCGATGGTCGGCCACGCCTCACGCTTGACCCGGCATGTGAAAAGACTATCGGGGATTTCGAGATGTACGCATGGAAACCGGGACAAGATGTCCCGGAAAAGAAATACGATCATAGTCTCGACGCCCTCCGTTATTTGCATGACATAACCGCCGAAAATGTGCCATTTGGCGGCATTGACGAGGTTGCATTGTCAATTTATGGAATATAACAAGATTCTCCTCGGAGATAGTTACGAGATTCTGCCGACATTACCGGATAAGTCCTTCGATGCGGTGATTATTGACCCGCCGTATGGCATGGGGATTGATGAATGGGATAAGCCCGTTGACGTGGTGTTCTTTACGGAACAGATTAAACGCATTGGGCGGGAATTTTACGCTGTATTCGGACAAATGCCGCATATTCGAGCGTGGGATCGGCAGGCTGAGAAATCAGGGCTGTTTTTTTCTGAACATATTTCGTGGGTTAAACGGATGGCAACTCCAAATAATCAATATAAGTTGAAAAGAGGTCATGAAGAGGTGTTCGTCTATGCTTTAGGCAAAACCAAAAAATTGTATAAAACGACAGGATGTTATGAAGATGTTCGCGTTCCTGGAATTATGTATGACATCAATTCCATAGAGGCAATTCGTCGGCTTATTAGCGATCTACGGTTAAAAAATGAACGTGGGTATGGCAGTCAAATCAATCGCAAGCAGACAACCTCGCAGACAACATTTAAACAGTTACAACAGAATGGCCCATGTTTTAATGCTGACCAGACAAATTTCACAAATGTTTGGAGTTTTATGCCAGAGAGCTTAAAAAACAGAGATGGGAAATATCGGCATCCAACAGAGAAACCGGAATTATTGCAAATGCGGCTTGTGGAGATGTTGACGCCTGAATATGGCAGCGTGCTTGATTGTTTCTCAGGTTCAGGCACAACAGCGATAGCCTGTAAACGGTTAAATCGGCAGTTTTTGTGCATCGAAAAGGAAGAAAATTACTATGAATTATCCTTAACACGCTTACAACAGGCAAGTGTGCAGGGAGAATTGATGTATGCGCATCATTCGTTGTGATCGCTGTCACTGCGAGCGGCCATTATATGCTATAAATCAATGCCAGGCATGCTATTTGGCAAATTATCGCGCCCGCCCTGCATACAAGCAGCAACGGAAAATTTATGATGTGCGCTACACCCTCAAAATCCTATATTTTGAGGCAAACAAAAGGGACATTGATGAAAAACATAAAAAGATATAACGGGAAACCCACACTCGCCGAGACTTGGCAGGTGGCTGCTGAACGCTTAGGCTATGCCTCACCGCAGGACGCGGTGAGGCAACTTTATCGCTACCATCGGTCAACCGCGAAAGTCGGTATTTTGATGGGTTTCTCGGCCACTACCGCCTGGAAATGGCTGAGGAACATGGGGGAACCGCTCTTGCCACGCGGCGGCGCGCATAATCACGTCGGCGCTCGCATAAAATATCGCCTCACCTTTAGAGGGCAAACTCTTTCGCTCTCAAAGTGGGAGCGGGAGACCGGAATTAGCCAGAAGACGTTACGGCAACGCCTCCTGGCTGGTTGGTCTGTGGAGCGTATCTTGACGACACCGTTATTGCCAGGGCGCGGTCGGCAACGCGCACGTCGTAGCAAGTAAAGCGGAGCGGCCTGCGTGTCTGGCCGCCCGCCAGCGCTATTCCAGCAGCCGGGCCATAATGCTGTCCACCAGGTGGTGATCGTCGATGCTGCGCGCTTGACTTTTACCGATGGACAGCTCCATCTCCTGCATTTCTTTACAAACAAGGACGGTCAACCGTGCGACTTTTGCGATAACTTGATTGACCTCTTCGAGATCCTTGCTTGTTTCCATGATGGTCTCTTCGATGATTTTCGCGATTTCTTCCGGCGTCATATTTCTTACCTCATATCATCATCATACCAGGGCAATATAATGTAAAGTTGTTGCATGACATTGATCATCGCGCCCAATTCGGCGAAAATTATCATAATAAAACAATGAAGCGCACGACGCTATAAGGCTGCATCGTATTATGCGCCGTGCCACTACCACTATTATTTGTAGTATTTGTGTATGTAGTCCCAATATAATATCCGTATGTACCGAGATCAATTCCGGGAGCTGTTGCATTAGTTGGGGTATTATACGGTAACAAATGGTTATGTGTTCCATTTTCGGCACTGGTCAATGCATGGTTTTCCTCTCCGCCAGTCTGTGCAACAGTGCGGACGGTCAGGCCTGCGCCCGCGCCATCGCCAATCGGCGCGCGACCTAATAGATTCGGCGGGTTAAATGTGGTTGATCCATCGCCCACACCCCATGTTGTTGAAAGGGCGGCAAATAACCGCGCGTATTTGGCGTCAGTACGCGAAATGGCCGTGCCATCGCAGATCCACGCGCCAAGCGGGGTGAAGGCGCGGCCATACATGCGAAATTCTCCGGCGCAGGTCTTATTTAACGTTAATGGCGGCGCAAATTGATCAATATTTGAACTTCCATTGTTATAAACGAAGAAGGGCGCGGGGCCGCCGATTCGATGATACGCGGTCAAGCCGGTCGGCGCGGTCGCGGAGACGGAAAATTTGAAAGTCATTACGCCGCCCGCCAGCCCAACCCATACCCAATAATAGGTCGTGGAGGCTTCGCTGCCCGTATCTAATCCGGTGGACAGTTGCAAATCCGTATCCGCGTCAATGGTATAGATTTGGCTGGCGTCATCCGCCTGACAGACGCCGCCTTTTTTCAGGGTGACCGTATCATTATCTTTCCATTCAAACCAACACGTATCCTGCCAACTCAGCTTATGCAGATGTGCAAACAGCGTGCGGGCGGTCTGATTGGCCGAGCCTTGCGCGCCATAAATGGGATCATTATCGCCAAACAGCCGATCCCCATATTCCAGATATGTCGGCATCGCTAAAAAAGCCATAGTTATACCAAGATTTCGCGGTTACGTTCACCGCCTAGTTGGAGTGATCCGAAAATCAACGTCCCATCCAATATCGGCGGCGGATATCCGAGAAAATCCCCTGTGTCTAAGACTTCAAATTCAATTTCATAGCTATTGAGTAAGACTTTTTTCGTCAATACTTGCCCGATTTGGTTGCGCAGCGGCAATTGATTCTCGTCTGTTATGCCCGGCCAGGAAAAGCAGACATATTCGCCCCGCCCGACATGCAGATTGCGCAGCGTGGTTTCGACGCCCCGTAATAACCAGCGAGGGTTGGCAAACCGTTCGACGAGGCGTGCCTGCATGAGATTAGCAATCGTTGCATCATATACCCACGCCATCTGAATTTCTCGCGTGCGCACGCCGTAGCGGGCTTGACTCGCGGCGTCTATGGTACTGGCACCATCATTATAGCCAACAAATGCCATATTTGCTCCCTCAGTAAATCGTTTGTCGGTCTTCGCAAAGACGGGCGCAAACCAGGCGATTACTTGATTGCATATATTATCTAAACGTTGCCCTGCCTGGACATCCCGCAGATCTCGCTCGGCCAGAAAGCCTCGGATATTATATGCCATGACACTGCTATCAAAGGATACAACTAGGCGGCCGGCCGCATCCTGCCAACATGATCCCAGGAATGAGCCTAATAGGGCGGTAGCAATCTCCTGGAACGTCATGTCTTTGATTAACACACCGGCCGCGGCGTAATTTTGCGCGCTGACGAATGCATACGCGGTCGCCCAGGCGGTCTGGTCAATGCCATCGGTTACATCCCATCCGGCGGCCGTCAGGATGTCATATAAAATATCCAGGGGGTGCGTTAAGACTGCGCCGTCTACCTTCTTACCCTGCCCCCGCGCATAGACAGCATCGGTCTTTTCCGCCGCAAAATCTACAATCGTCACATCGCCCGCTGTGCTAACGGAATAACCTGCGCTTTGTAAGACTTGCCCTACATAGATTTTTAAACCTGTGGTTTCAATCACACAATCGGCCACGAGATAACGGAAGCCGACCGTATCAATATATGGGCATTCCCAACAGCCGCCCGAACCCATCGCGGTTAGATCACCATAGGGAATCGGTAGGTAATCGCCTGTCTGTTTGGCGTCCGCATATACGCTACTCTTGCGCAGGACGTAAGTATCGGAAAGGATCATGCTGTTGCCTTGACTTTGAGCGTCGCTTCATCAATGACCACTTCTTGAATCGTGCCAAGCCAGATGCTTAGAAAATCGCCGTATTCCAAACCACGGAACCCTAATCGGATTTCCAGTCTGGCGGCCAGAAATGATTCGACCGAAAGCAACGCGGAAAAGCGCAAATCTGCATTGCTGAGGGTCAATATAAACTCCGTTTGTTCGCTGCTCGTAATGCCGCCAAACACATCACCAGACACGGGCGTCAACGTCTCTTCTAATTCACTATAATTCAGCACTCGCGCGCCCCGATCAATTAATGGCGCGCCTGCGCCAAGCAGTAAGCGGCCGTCTAATAATAATAACCCGTCCAGCAATGGCCGATCGCCGCTGCCACCGATTTCGCGGTCAGTTGGTTGATGCACCGCATAGGCGTAGCGCCCCATGACCGTGGTGATGATTGCCAATATGGACGGCGCGGCCTTGCGCAGGAACGCGGCTACGAACGCGGGCGTCGGGTTAAACATAGGGAGCGACGACCTCCGTAAAGTTTAACGTAGTTGCGTTTCGCGGGTAATACGCGTATGCGCGTGGCAATTCCGGCTCGGTCGGCGTGACCAGAAACACATCGACCTCGTCTGAGAATAGATGCAAGAATAAGGGTGTCACGACGCCGGTCGTAGTGTTGTAAATCGCCGCATACATAGTCTGCAATGCCGTCATATCCGTGTTCGATAAGTTCGGATAATTCAATATCCAGGCGTCTTGCCGCGTATGTGCATATTGTTGGCGCACGCCCCAACCAGTCGTATTTTCCTGTGTGCGCCAGACGCGGTTCTGTTCCGCGCCCCATTCCGCGTTCGTTTCAAGCTCCAAATATGCGCCCAGAAAGAGTTCCCCGATTTCAAGGTACGCGTCAGGGTTTGCGGCGTCATCAATCTCGATTTGCCAATAGCGATAAGTTTGATCGAGATACGTAATGATGGCGTCCGCGATAGTCAATACCTGTGTGTACGCGGGCGATCCCCACGCATCGGTAGTGTTAGCTTTCAATGTGACCGTCGCGCCGGCCATCAGATTGTGGTCAAATAGCACGCAGGCCGTAATATTGACCGCCGCGCCCAGATCAATGGTCAATGTGACATTCTCAATATCATCAGTCGCAGACCGCCAGCCCGTCCCGCGATCCCGATCTAATAACTTTTCCGCGCCGAAACTCGGATACGCGTAAAACGTCCAGAGCTCATTGCCGTCGAAATCATCGTCGCTTCCGGCCACGAAGCCAATTTCGACGCCATTACTGAGCGCGGTCATCGCAGTCGCGGTCGTGACGCTCTCGGCTTCCCATGCGCCGGCCGTGGTGTCGGACGTGCGCCAACGGAACGTTGCTTGTCCAATCTCATTACCGCCCGTCACATCGTCAATTTGCACGGTATAGATGAGCGTGCTTTGACCAGAGTATGCGCCGCCGGTATTCATGGCCGCCGCGCCGGTGCCTTGTTTGGCCGCGCCAGTAATCACGCCATCGGCTTGCGAAGATGGCGTGAGCATACCGGCCGTTGTGATTTTATTGTCGTAAAGAAACCGGGTATTGCCATACATATCAGATTTTCAAGGTAAACAAGTTGGTTGCATGCCCGGCGGCCAGTAATCCCTCAAAAGCATCGAGCGACGTGCCAATAACTGCGGCCAGTTGTGCTTTGGTTTTGCCTTCATTTGCGCCGGTCAAGCCAGAATCATCATAGGTATTAACATAATTCAGGGCGTCCCATTCCTGCCGCAATAATTGTAGGCGGTTGAGCGTGGTCAATAGATTGGTCGACTCGACGCGTACCAGCATCATATATTCGTTGGCTTTTGTAGCGGTCATTGCCATAGTATTGTATCATTCACGGCGCAAGCACGCCCCGATTGGCGTGACCGAGCCGCTGCTGATATTCAGAAATTTTTAAGCAATATGCCCGACAATCGAGCGTATTTGGTTGTTGTATCCAGCCATTACTGAGAAAACTAAGTTCCGGAGTCCATTGCCGGGTAATTATTCCCGGCGGCAGCGACGGATAACTCGGTTCAATGGTCTGAAATTCCGCCACTGTGCATTGCACGGTGAGCAGACCATACCAAAGCGTCACCATGCCGCCGCTCTCGACAAATTGTAAATACATACGTTAGACGCCCGCCCGCAGACTAGAAAGCTTACGGAGTTCGGCGTCAATCTCCTTGACGACGCGGCGATCTAAGACCGGCGCGTTGATATAGATATTAATGGGCGCAGCCGAGATAGTTTCCGGCCTGACGATGCCGCCATCCGCAAAGCGTTGCGGCGCGTAGCCTTGCGCCGTCAGGCGCGCGCTTGCGCTATGCGGGAAAACGCGTGTACCTACTGGTAATGCCGCCAATTCCGGACCGCGTTCCCCTACCCATACCAATGGCGAGCGTACCACGCCGCCGGCCGCCAAGCCAGGAATGTTATCTTGCGTATCAAACATGACGCTAATTCGTTGTTCACTTGGAAGATTGGCTAACATATCCTTGAAAGTTGTCAATGCCAGCAGATTTGCCTCTAATTGGACATTCAGATCGGTCATATCCTGCGCTAATCCTTGTGTGGCCGTACCCGCCTGCCCCATTGCGCCAGTCGCCAGCGTCGTTTCGACATTTGTGCCGCCGAGATTCATGGTCAGGCCGCCGACTTCTCCCGATAATTGTCCAGTCATGCCAGAAAGTTGCATCGCAGAATTCGTAGCCAGCGCAAAAACATTATTCGTCTCCAACCCCTCCGCGCCCGCGCCCGCCAACTGGCCAGTCACCTGCCCCAATGCGCCGGAGAGTTGTTGCGTTTGGCCGGTCAAGACGCCTGCTTTGACCGTCGCGTCGTCAAAAATGACGGTAGTTGTTGCGCCTTCCTCTCCTGCGCCTGATAACTGCGTTTGCACGCCGGACAGCGCGGCTTGTAATGCCTGGATTTGCGCCTCGGACATACCCGCGGCCGTCGCGATCTGCAACATTTGCGCGCCCGCTTGTTCGGCGGTCAAACCCATATCTTGAAAGGATGCCATCATTTGCAACGCGATTTGCGGGGCTTTTTCCATGTTACCGACGGCCGCGCCGACGGCCTGCGTGAAGATGTCTATCGCGGTCGCGCCCTGTTGCCAATTCGCGCTAATGCCGCCAAACGTCTGATCCATTGTCGTGCCGGTCTGCTGTATGAAGGTTGCGAAATCAAATCCGGCTTGCGTCATGGCATCAAAATTCGTATTCATGGCAGCGGAGAGTTCCGCGCCGCTTTGAATATTTTTTACCACAAAATCCTGCATGGCATTGGCGGCTTTCGTGCCTTCGCTCTGCGTGTGTTCAAATAATCCGCCGAGCAATTCCCATGCGCCATAAATCGCGCCGCCTGCCAGCGCAAAAGGGCCAGCCGCCGCGACGACGCCGCCTAATGCCCCGCCGAGTCCACCCAATACGCCAGTTAATCCGCCGCCCCCTAAGATGCTGCCAAGATTCCCAAAAATCCCAGAGAGCATTCCGCCGATATTGCCTAATCCGCCAAATGCCTGCCCGATGCCGCCAAACGAATCGGCGATGCCCTTGATGGTCTGCGGCAATTCCGCGAAACCTTGCAGTTTGCCCAACACGCCCTCGATCTTACTAGTATCAACGCTAAAGAGATCGCCAATCTTGCCGAGGCCGCCGGAGAGTTTGCCAAAATTGTCGCTTAAATCAGAGGAGAGCGACAATAGATCGGCCATCGGATCAAGCTGCGCCTGCAACGCCAGCGTTTGTTCCCGATACGCGTCTTCGGTTTGCCAGGCATGTTGCATCCGCCAGACCTCAGTCTGTTGCAACTCGTCTAGCATAACGCCCTGATCACGGAGAATGTCTAAGGCATCACCCTCCGCAAAGAGCCGCCGCTTGGCCGCGTCATCTAATTGCTGAAGCCAGCGAATTGATTCTGCGGCTTCTTGACGGCGGGTTTGATACGCCTGCGCCTCCAAACGGTCTTTTTCAACGAGAGCTTGTTTTTCAATTTCGCGGTTGCGCTCCGCGTCCTTCCAAAGCTTTTGCGCGGCATCGGCGCGGGCTTTTTCCGCCCGCTCCAATTCCCTCTGTGTGGTTTCCAACGCCCGAAGTTTATCTATTTCAGCATCTAAATTGGCTTTTTTCTCCGTCGATAACGCCGAATCAGTGGCTTTGGCAGCTTTATATTCGGCATCTAACTGAACAACTGACGCCTTAACGCTTTCGATTTGTTCGGTCAAATCGCCGGCCGTGACCGTACTGGTCTGCATGGCCGCAGTCATATCCGGGAATGTGCTTTGGCCATAGGCTTCGACGCCGACAGCATTGATTTCCTCACGCATCGCGGTAAACTGCGCAATTAACGCTTGCGATGGGGATTCATTGGCCGCTATCGCGGTCTGCAAACCCTGAAAGACTTGCTGATACGAAGCGCGCAACTCGGCATTGGACGCCAACAGATCTAAATTGGCCGTTTTAAAATCCGCGACTTTGGCGGCAAAAGCGTCTAAGGTGGCATTGCTTTGCGCAAGTCCCGCCATCTGATCGCCGCCGCCGAAGACCACAAATTTATCTTTTAACGCGGTAATTTTATCGGCCGCCGCCTGGAATGGTTGTATTAGCGAGGCTGTGAGGCGTTCACCTTGTGCGCTTAATTCGTCAGCAATTTCCCCCGGTAACGCCGCTACATCCGCCACGAAGCGCTGCGCGCCAGCTTGCGCATCGGCAATCAATGTTGTCCATGCCGCCGCGCCTGCTTCCGTTATATTATCCCATGTCGTTTGTGCGCTCGTGGCCAATGATTCCCAGGTTGCTTGCGCAGCCGTGATGCCAGTCATGGTCAAGGACGCGATTTGTTCCCAGGCCAGCCCCACTGCCGTCGGAATCTTATTGACGCCACCGACCACCGTATCAAAAAACGCATCCACATTATCTTTGCGAAAAGCATCTGCCCAATATGTCGCCGACGTAACTAATAATGCTGAAACTGATGACACAGCTGGCGACAGTTGCTGGCCAAGCGATTTTGATATATCATCCGCCGCGTTTTTAATTTGTGTCCATTGCCCGACCGTAGTATTAGCGGCTTGCGCAAAGGAATCTGCTGACCGCGTGCCTTCGTTGAAAGCGTTCGCGGCGGTCTGGACGCTTTGCGCCAACAAACTTAGTTTCCCATCTGAGGTTATGGCAGCATCGGACATCTTCAGCGCAAATTCTCTAATTCCGTCTCCTTTGCCTAATAATTGCTCCATGACCAGGATCAATTCTTTCGGCCCTTGTTCTTGTTCTAATTTCTCCATTCCCTCTAAAACCATTTCAATCGCGGCCATCGGATCTTTAGATATGGCTTTTTCGAGAGCTTCGCCATTGAGTTTCAGCGCGGCAGCAAACGATTGGGATTGCGTTAATAATGTGGACATAAACACATTCGCGGCAGTTGAACCCTTCTCTGCCGACATTCCAACGCTTTCCATTACCGCAGCAAGCGCGGCGGTCTGGTCAACTGTCAAGCGAAACGATGCTGCCATGCCGCCTATACGTTGCACGCGGTTCATAATCCCATCAATGCTACCCTGCGTGCTATCCGCGAGCGCGTCGAACGCGCTCCCGATCCGACCGATCTGGAAATACGCCGAACCGAAATCCTGCGTAATGGCTTGGCCAAAGGCATTGACTGAAATGCGCGGTTGTTCGAGGGATTTCTGAAAGGTTCCTGCGATTTTGGAAAAGCCGTCAGCCGTCTTATCCATAGATAAGCCAGTCGCGGAGGCGACTTGTGCGACGGATTCCGTAAAGGCGAGGATGTCAGCTTGCGCGGTGATGCCGAGTTGTCCAGCAGCTTCAGCAATTTTGGCAAGTTCGTCGGCGGTAACTTGCCCCTGTAATGCGCCGGCCGATAAATCGCGCAGGGCTTCACCGAGTGCGGCGGTTTCGGCTTTGGAGTAGCCAGTCGTGCGCGCCACGTCCACAAGGGCGCGCTCGTATTCTGCGAAATTAGCAATGGAATCCCGGACGAACTGCGCGGATTCCTTGACACCAGTAGCTGCCAGACTCCCGGCCAGCCCACTCAACTGAGAACGTAAATCGGCGAGGGAATTGATCGGCTGGCCAAAATCGCCGAATGCCTCATTGAAACTAGCGCGGAAATCTCCAAAACTCTGAGCGGCCTGCTGGCCAACTTCCGCAGTCTGTTGACCTAAATCACGTAAATTTTGGCGCAGACGCGTTAATTCCGAAGAAGCTTCATTTTCGAAGCGCAACCGCAAAATCAATTCACGTTCCGTAGCCATATTTATCCCAATAAATAATCAACAAACAAATCTTCAATGGTATTGATGTCCGGCTCATCATAATACAGAAATGGACGTGGAGCAATTCCTTTGCGGGTCGGGGATGTAGATCTATCAAACGTTCCCTCCTGCTGAAAGCGTGCATAACGCAGATCAGTACCAAGCTCCATTTGACTTACGCGCGGGCCCATCCGCAGCCGATGGAGACCCGCTCCCGTCACGTGATTGCGCAGTGTATATGTTCGGCGTAACAAGGGCCAGGGTACTTCGCGCTTACGCGGCACCCAACCGGGCCCGTCCTGTTGAAAACGAGTATTGACTGACGTGTATAGATAAATTTCCGCCTGGCGGAAAACAGGTTCCGGGTGTTCGGCGCGGGATTGTAATGTAGCAGCTAAAAGTTCAGTTTCCGATAAATTTTCCCAGGTAATAGTCAACATCACGCCTGCTCCGCATACAACGTCTGATGAATCAGACACAACTTTTCAAAGGTACTAGTCTGGTCTTCCGGGGGTACATATAAACGCAACAATACCTCGATGGCCGGATAGGATAACTGCACACGGATGCCATCAGACGGTTGCGCGACAACCATAAATTGCTGTTGCGCCATTAGCTGTTGATACAATGTCCACGCCAAAATATTCTCTGGCCATAATATTGGCTGGCCATGAATAGGACAGGGCAACCGGGGCGTGACCGTCAAACCGCGTTGTGCGGCGGTAGCTGCCGCAACACATTCTGGGCATACATCATGATCCTGGGCCGCGGCGTACCGCGCCCAGGCAATCAGTTTTTTGCGGCCGCCGCTTGCTGCATATCAAGGAGAGCATCGAACTCCCGAAATATTTGCGGCAGCCGCCCTGCAAACCATAGATAGAGCTCCTCGCCTTGCAATAGCCATTCCCGTAACTGTATGATGCTAAACGGCACCACCACGCCCGCGTCATCCGTAATATTTTCCCATCCGACGACCGCGCGTTCAGCAATGGCCGTCACCGCCATTAACGAATCGGTTTCTCGGTGTTCAATGTATTCGCCGGGTTTGTCGGGTTTGGGATAATAGATAAGCTTGGTATATTGATCAAGCAGACGTTGACGCTCACCGGCTGAGAGATATTTAACAAAAAATGCCGGATCATGCGCCGGATCATCATACAGGTTCATCCGCGCCCGCAATTGTGGGCGCGGTGTTGTGCGAAACATACGCATATAAAGTTATGCCGGAGTCTTGATGAAACCAAGCACGACTTCCTGATCATCAGACCCGCCGCAATCAAAGGGGATTTTGTTGGCCCAGACGCCATCCGCATCTTCCAGGGTGACATCGGTACGCGTGATTTCCGGCATCCGCAATGCAATCAGATTCGGCGCGGCCAGTTTATCGGCCAATTTGATCCGTAACTCGGCGGTTGTCATTGCCTGCCAGGCGGAAAACTGTGCGGAGTCATCTTGATAGGGATCAATGCTTCCCGTGACCAGTCGTTCCGTCACAGCCATCGACCGCGTGCCGCTCGTGGCCTGGATTGCCTCACGCCGCGTGATTTTCTGCCCTAAGTCAAGTTCTACATTCCGCACATACGTTTCTGCCCCGCCAAGCGTTAAACTCGCTCCCAATACAATCGGCGGTTTTAGCGTCACGTCATTGGTTGGCGTATACGCGCACGCGGTGTCGCTGACCGTCCAGGCGATGCTCTCAACCTGGAATACCAATTTGGGGATGTTACCGACCGCGAAATCGGTCATTTTGAATGTCGCCAAACAGCCCGCAAAGCTGAATTTCACGTCGCCGTCAAGATACGCATACGCGGAAAACGTCGACCTGACCGTATCATCCGAAGTCAGTTTATATGCAATAGACCCAACTACTTCATGGCCGGCCGTCGGCGCAGCGCCGAGCGTCGGCGTCACGGTCACGGTCTGCCGCAAATCGCCATCCGTGACGGCCGTTACCCATGCCAATGACCAGGACGGGGTGGCTGTTGCCGAAATGTCCACAAGGATCGGATCGCCAATGGCCAAATCAACAACCGGCGAGCCGTCGTCCATCACGGTAAAAACCGTTGTCGTTGGCGCAGCCGTAACAACTACTGTCCCGGCCAATGTATTGACGACCACATTCGCGCCCGTCGAAGGCGCTAATGACAATGCCGGAGAAACCACAATCGACTGCACGCCTGAGCCAGGGGTCACGCTGGTCACAACGGTTGATTCATAAGCCGATCCGATTTCTACGAGGATTTCATCATCTTCTTGCAATGTTCCGCCAGTCAGATCAAAAGTCGTGGTGGTTGGCGGCGGCGATGCAGCGACCGTGCCATTCGAGACGTATTTGACGACTGGCGTGCCATTGGTTGGGGCTTGCGCCAACGCGACGGAAATTGTGATAGTTTCGTCCACTGTATTTTCAGTCAAATCGGAAATATGCTTTTTCAGATAAGTCGCGCCCACCTGAATTAAAATATCATCTTCATCCGCCAGCGATGTACCACTCACGGAAAAGATGGTAGTTGAGGTTGTTTTCGCCCCACTGACTAGACCGCCGACGGCCGTGCGTTGCACGCCGAACGCGGATTCAAGCAGAGGCGCAAATTCCGGCGCGACTGCGTGCGTGCCGCTCCCGCGCAATTCGCAAGTCACCTCAAATGATGCAGTTTGTTTCCCCGGCAACGCTGGTAATTGTGTCAAACTACCGCGCATGACGCTACGCTTGACCTGTTCTAGTTTTGGTGATAGTTTTAAATCAGTAATTGTTAGCGCGTCGCCAGCGCCATCTGTCTCAAGTGTTCCTGAGACGCTTTCCGTTATTGCTGCGAAAATCGTCTTTTTGACTGCTCCCATATCGTCTCCTTTGCGGTTGCCCGCAGTTTGCCTGCCTTGTTTATGCTACGGGATCGCCGCCGATCCCATAATGCTTAATCGTATAGCGACATAACTCCAATAGCGACGCTAAATGCGGAATGGCGGCCATCAGTTGCGGGATATGATTATAAAACGGATGCCATAACAATATGTTGATACCACAATATAACGCCGAAGTCAGAAAAAACCAATATAGACGACGTTGAAAATGACCAGGCGGCGTCGTCTTTTTGATTTTATACGCAATCAAAAACAATGCTACGGTTGCCATGCCAAAGCCTAAACTCGCCACAAAGACATATTGATATTCTACCGCACGCAACCAGGACGGCAAGGGGATTTCCCATTCAATCATGTATCACCTCAGTTAACTCTTTTTTTTCGATGGGCGGCCGTAAACATGGCACTGCCTGTAAATTCCGCAAAACGGCTTGAATCTCATCTAATTCATTGCTAATTGTTTCATGGCACTCGCGCAACCGTTCGGCGTTTTGTTGATTATAGTCATGCAAATCATCAAGTCGACTGACAATCTCTGATGCCAAGCGTCGTTGACGTCGATAATGCCGCCAAATCAGCAGCACAAGGAATCCGATCAATATGATTCCCTCAAACATTCCCACGCTGTGCCATCCCTTGAATAAGTAATTTGAGTTCTAGCAACGCGTTAAGTGTTTTCGTGTTGAGCTCCAACAATATCTCAACATGTTTATCATCCGCCGCGCGTGCCGTGGTATAAAGCGCCGTACGCTCACTTTCCCATCGTTTCAGGTCTTCACGCCACGTTTTCCATAAAATCGCAATTACTATCGCCAGCGCGACAACGATCCCGCCAAGCGTCCCTTTGCTTAAAAATAATTGGACTAAGGCATCATTCATACGCGCTAATTCCGATAAGTGAATGTAACCCGTGCTTCATTCCATGCCTGAAAAGTACGTCGATCAAAATCAGGATAAACAGTTTCTTTCCAGAAACAAGCGGAAACTAACCCATCAAACGCGTCAAAATCGGCATTGCTGCCCGGCGTTAAAACATCACGAATATCCTGCTCGACATCTAACACCCCCTTATAATTCTCTTCCCCCATCAATCCGATACGTTCTCCAAAATATTCTGAATAGCAGTAAACAGTTATCTGCATTTCCAGATGATTGGTAACATCGGCCGGATATTGTAATGGCGTCTGTCGGACTGGCGATAACACAACTGCATTATTTACCCAACCCGCCGGAAATAGTCCATTAACCGCGCTAATGATCTGCTGATTAAGGTATGCCAATCGCGGATCGGCCAATAGCGTTGCCTCAATCGCGTTCAGTAGGGTCTTAATCATAATACTCGGCGGGGCGGCCGACCGCCCCGCATAATGAAAATCAATTGGTTGACCGCGTCAATTCGATGTAATCATTATCCGCCTGCACGAACAGCGTCAAGGTTTCGTCCACGCTGGCCGTAAAACCAGCAGAGAGGGCAAAGTTACCGCCATCGGTGATTGTGCTGCTATTGGTAGCTGATCCTCCAATAATGATATAGATTGCGCCGACAACCGGATTATCAAGGTCAGTAATCTCTGTCGCGCCAGTATTGGCGGAAGTTGTCAAGACTGTGCAGCCGCTTACGTCCGGCGTCGCGTCGCCATCAGCAATCGTGCAGGTTTTGGTCTTGATCGCGCCGTTCAAATAGATCGCGGGTTCGGCCAGCGCAAGCGTACCATTGGTTGTGTTGTCAATGGTTGCGGCGTTACGTAACGTTACCAAGCCGTCGCTATCTACGCGAAATCGTTCTGCTGCTGCGCTTCCGGCGTCCATCAAATTAACTACGAAATCATAATCTTCGCTGCCTGACGTACTATCTGTCGCGATCATCTGAACGGACATGCCTACCGCTTGCGTACCGCCATCATCTTCTGCCTGGAAAGCAGCGCCCGTTCCTATACCCGTCCCGGCCGTGCCGCTAGTAGAGTGCGCGATAGTCAAAATGTTGACGGGTGTAGTTGTGGCCGAGCTCGGCTCATCAATTTTGACCGTGCCATTGGTAGCATTGTCAATCACGCCAGCATTTTGCAAAGTCAGGTTGCCGCCCCAGATTGACGTTGACGTAACCTGGAATGTCCCCGTAACTAAAGCATTCCCGGTTACTTCAAATGGGACGGTCGGCGCGGCCGTAAAAATCCCAACGCGGTCATTCCCGGCGTCCACAAAAATCGCATTTGCATTGCCATTGGACTCAACGCGGAAATCATAATCCAACGAGGTCTCATTGACAACCATCGCCAGGGTTTCCAATGCCATTTTCTCGGTCATGGCCGCTCCGGCTGTCATGGTGTAAAAAATTAGCGAGGCGTCTTCACTTGCTCCCGTTACATCGGTCATTTTCGCGGCAATCCCCGCAACCGTCTCGTCATTCGAGGCGCTCGTTTCCTGAATAAACTTTATGCCTACCCCGATGCCTGTGCCTGGGGTGCCAGTTGTCTCATGCGTTAAAATGGACGACCACGCAACCTCATCCGTCAAAACGCTATACGTGATTGGGTTGGTTGTTGCCAATGATAAGCGTAATGTTTTCCCCGTGCTATCATACGCGGAGTTTAGGATCTGTTCTATCGTCAATGCCTCCGCGCCTCCCGCAAAACCCATCGCAAACAGGATGAATCCTGTAATGATTTTTTTCATGGTTTTTCCCTCCTTATATGTCATCATCATAGGCGGTACTGGCGTCTTCGTCAGCCTCCGCCGAATAAATGGACTCTGAATTGGCCGTCACTATTTCCGTACCAGACTCATAATCTGATACCCCTGGCAAACTCAGCAATCCATCACGCATCTCATTTAGTACATCAATCGCTATCTCATAATTCAGCTTGACGATTTCATTGACCGCGTTCGCGCCAGTTGCCAAGTAGTAAATCGTCAAATCGTCGGAGAGATTTCTGAGCGCATCGGGTACGGTTACATCCGTCCAATCATCGCATTGCGCCCCAAAGCGAGCTTCCAAACGCATCAAAATTTGTTGCTTCGCATAGATAAGCGCCTGCGTAAGCGTCTCCGGATCAAGCTCCCCATCCCGGTCTTTGTCGCCATACATATTGATACGAGAGGCACTGAGCTTATTCTTGATTGTTGTCTCGCTTGAGTAGTATGCGCTCATAATCTCCCTCGGTTAGAGTGTTTGCAAGAGATACCCGCTTTTCTGCGCATAGACTTTTTCTTGTGCGAAATAGCCGCACATCACAATTTCGCCGCCAAGATAGGATGTCGTTTCCTGGACGGTCTTGACGCCCCACCCACGATAATTGGGGATCGC
>Ga0233416_10000166_pt1 | contig 19634 bp, 16 predicted proteins | sample Sediment_Towuti__2_FD_188638 | JGI IMG/M metagenome (GOLD analysis project Ga0233416, IMG submission 188638) | Sediment microbial communities from Lake Towuti, South Sulawesi, Indonesia - Sediment_Towuti_2014_0_MG | ecosystem: Environmental > Aquatic > Freshwater > Lake > Sediment | place... | reverse complement strand
GGTAGAGATGGACTGGCAGACCGGCGGCACCCCCTACCGCATCGAATCGATGACCACCAACATTGTGCTGCCCAACGTGCCGGAGAACCGGCGCCACGCCATCGAAAAGGTGGCCGACGCCTGCCTGCTGCACGCCACGCTATTGCAGGCCCCCACCATGACCACCACCCTGAACGGGGAATAAGCGGGGAAGTTCACACGAAGCACTCGAAGCTTCTCTCTTTCCTTCGTGTCCTTCGTGTGCTCTGTGGTGAGCTCTTATCTTTTTCAACAGGAGTATCCCATGTCTCTGAATCGTCTTCTTTCGTTGATCTTCGCCCTGCTGCTGGCCGGTACTGCTTCGGCCTGCGGCATGGGCGAAACCACCCCGGCCGGCTATGAGAATGCCGAAGTGCAGCATGTCTTCCAGCACTGGAGCGGCGGCGCCAAATCGCCGGTTCCCTTTCTGATGGTCGATGTGCGCACCCCCGAGGAGTATGCCGAGGGGCACATCAAGGGGGCAAAGCTGATCCCGCTCGCCGAGCTGGAGCAGCGTCTGGCCGAGCTGCCGAAGGACAAGCAGCTCTATGTCTATTGCCGCAGCGGCCGCCGCTCGGTGAGCGCCTCCGAGATTCTGGCCAGGGCAGGCTTCAGCCGGGTGGAGAATGTGCTTGGCGGTATCAACGCCTGGTCGGCCGCCGGCTATCCGGTGGAGAAATAGGCGAGAGCCATTCGGGCTTTTGCCTCGCCGCACCGGGCGAGCATTGCCGCAACTGTTCCAGAAAAGCGCGCGACTTGTTTTGCGCATTGTCTTGAGTAAAAATACTCAGCGTCATGAGTAAGGAGCAAGAGCCTTTCCAGCGCCCACAGGTTGCCATGTTGATGGCGCGCCTGAATGAGCCGCGCCGTTTCATTCAGGTGGTGGCAGGGCCGCGTCAGGTGGGCAAGTCCACGCTGGTGCAGCAGGCCACGCAGCCGCTTGTCGTTCCGGTGCGCCATGCGAGCGCGGATGAGCCCACGCTACGCGGTGCGGACTGGATCGCCCAGCAGTGGGAGGCGGCACGGCTCTCCATCGCCGATCCAGATGGTGCGGTGCTGGTGCTGGACGAGATCCAGAAGATCCCGGCCTGGTCGGAAACGGTGAAGCGACTGTGGGACGAAGACACCCGCGCCAAGCGCCCGCTCAAAGTGGTGTTGCTCGGTTCTGCGCCGCTGCTGATCGCACAAGGGCTGACCGAAAGCTTGGCCGGGCGGTTCGAAACGATCGCCGTATCGCACTGGTCGCTGGCAGAAATGCGCGCAGCCTTTGGCTGGTCACTGGACGAATTCGTGTTCTATGGCGGTTATCCGGGCGCGGCACCGCTGATCGCGGAGCCTGCGCGCTGGTCGCGCTACATACTGGACAGCCTGATCGAGACCGCGCTGGCTCGCGATGTGCTATTGCTGACTCGGGTGGACAAACCCGCGCTGCTGCGGCGGCTGTTCGAGCTGACCTGCCGCTATTCCGGGCAGGTGCTCTCCTACACCAAGATGCTTGGGCAGCTTCAGGATGCGGGCAACACCACCACGCTGGCGCATTACCTGGAGCTGCTGGCGGGCGCAGGCATGGTCTGCGGCCTGCCCAAGTATGCGGGGGGTGTGGCGCGCATCCGAGGCTCCAGCCCCAAGTTGCAGGTGCTCAATACCGCGCTGATGACGGCGACCGGCGGTTATACGCTGACCGAAGCGCGCGCCGACCGCGAGTTCTGGGGGCGGCTGGTGGAATCTGCCGTGGGCGCGCATCTGGCCAATGGCGCGATGTGCGGCAAGTGCGCACTGCATTACTGGCGCGAACGCAACCACGAGGTGGATTTCATCGTGCAGGCCGGTCGGCAGCTAACCGCCATCGAGGTGAAAAGCGGCCGCGCACCGCAGGCTCACGCGGGCACCGCCGCTTTCGCCCAGGCCTTCAAGCCGCAGCGCACTCTTCTGGTCGGCGGCGACGGCATCGCACTGGACGATTTTCTGATGCAGCCGGTGGCGCATTGGGTGGGGGAATGAACGATATGCGCATTGCTCCCATCCCGCACCCTCCTGCACAGAATCGATGGTACAGTCTGGTGCGAGCTGGCATGGCCCCTGCGACTTCGCACAGGGTGACAGGCAGGAGCAAGCTTGAGCGAGAACCTCAAGTTTTTCCGCTACGAGCCGATCGCGCTTCCACCACCAACCGAACCCGCCACCTCGACCAGACGCGCAAACGCCTTGCCTGGCAGAGCCTGCCGAGCTTGCAGGAGCATGTGTCGATCATGCAGGAGTTCGTGCAGGTCGAGGTATGCCGGCACAGCAAACAGTGGCGACCGGAGCTACACCGGCGATACGGTCCACTTTGCTTCGATCGATATGCTGCTGCCGATCGAAGAGTTCTACGCACGCATCGAGCTGCCCGAGCTGGCGGCGGCAAAGGAGATCGCTGATGCGTCAACCGCACGAGTGGGAGGCGCGCTATCTTGAGGGCTCGATCGGCTGGGATCGCGGCGGGGTGAATCCGGCGTTGAACCACTGGCTCGATTGCGGCGAGATGGCGTGCGGCTCCATCGTGTTGCCCGGTTGCGGGCGCGGTTTCGAGGTGGTGCAGCTGGCGCGCTTGGGCTTTGCTGTCACCGCCCTCGATTTTGCCCCCTCGGCAGTGCAATTCGTGGAAACGGCGCTGGCGGCCAACCATCTCATGGCCGAAGTGGTTGCTGCCGACGTGCTGCTGTGGCAACCGGCCGCGCCGGTCGATGCCGTCTATGAGCAGACCTGCCTGTGCGCGCTGCCACCGGAGTCGTGGGTAGCCTACGCGACGCAATTGCACCAATGGCTGCGGCCGGGGGGGTCGCTCTTCGCCCTCTTCATGCAGACCGGCGATGAGGGCGGCCCGCCCTTCCATTGCGATCTTCTCGCCATGCGCCGCCTCTTCCCCGATGCGCGCTGGCAATGGCCGAGCGATGGGCCGCTGCTCAGTCACCACCGCTCCGGCCGCTTCGAACTGGGTTACCGCCTGATTCGTCGCTAAGGATGCTCTGAACAATTCAGAGCATCCGTGCGGCCCATGGATGGGCCGCCAAATCGGGCGCGTAAGTGCGCGATTTGTAAGCCCGGCCAAAACCGCGCTTTTGGCTGGGCGTTCCTGAACAAGGGCAGGACGCACTTGTTCAGAGTATCCTTAGAGTGTGCCCAGCCATTTCCAGGTCGCACGAATGCCCTGATCAAGCGTGACAGTCGGCGCCCAGTCGAAAGCATGGCGGGATTTTTCGATGTCCAGAACGATTTTCGGCACATCGTAGTTTCGGCTGGGCAGAAACTCGGGCACGACAGGCGCATCGTGTAATCCGGAGAGGATATCGACGATTTGCAGCAGTGTGGCGCCCTGGCCGCTGCCGGCATTGAAGATGCCCGAGCGGGAAATATGTCTGGCCTTGACGCACAGTTCTGCCAGATCGGTGACATAGATGTAGTCGCGAATGATCGAGCCGTCGCCCCAGATCTGAATGGGGGTTCCCTCCTTCATGCGGCTTAGAAAGGTGCCGATCACCCCTTGCACGCCCAGATGCCCCTGCCTTGGCCCATAGGGATTGGAGACGCGCAGGCACACATACTCCAGACCGTAGAGGTGATGGAACATGTGCATGTAATTTTCGATGGCAACCTTGACGATTCCGTAGGAGCAGATCGGGTGCAGCGGGTGGCGTTCGCTCACTACCGGCACCTCGGGAATACCATAGACCGTACCGCCCGAAGAGAGGTAGACAATCCGGTTGACCCCGTGCTGCTGCATCAATTGCAGCAGTTTGACGCTGTTGACGAGGTTGGAGTTGATGTCGCCGATCGGGTCTTTGTTCGATGTCGAGGGAACGGTCGTGCTGGCAAGGTGGTAGACGATGTCGATGTCGTGCAGTGCTTCGGAGAGTGCGGCACTGTCGTCCAGGCTTCCGCGATAGTACTCGACATCGGGCAGCGGCGCGCGATAACGCTCGGGCATGCGGTCGAAGACGCGGACTTTGACCTTGGCAGCAAGAAAGGCATCCACCAGATGGGAGCCGATAAAGCCGTTGCCGCCAATAATCAATGCCCGCATGTTGCGCTCCTTCGTTCAAAATGATCGATATTGGGGGCATCGCCGGGATGCCCCCAATATTTCATCGGATCAATCCGCTGAAAAACGGGTTGCAGTCGGGTTGTAGAGCGTGGCCCACGTGTGGCCGGAGTCTTCGCACAGGGTAGGCAGAAGTCGCTCGATAAGCGCTGCCGGCGCTCCCTGCTGCGTTTCCGACGCCAGATGGAAATCGGAAAGTTTCCATTTCCGGTTCTGCAATGCAGCAATTGCCGCAGTCCGCGCCCAGAACATGCCGCCGATGGGGGATTCCAGTTCGGCCGGAAGTGGAGTGTTCACGCCCAGTTCGCTGGCAAGTTTGCTGGCTGGCTCAAGGTTATGGTTCCAATCGGTCAGCTGCGGATCTTCCTGGAAAATCAGACCCAGGCGGGTGTCAGTTTCGAACGCGGCCATGGCACAGGCGGCAGACTCGCCGCTCCTGCCGAGAAGCATCTCGTACAGGAACTGATGATCGACCTTGTTGGTCGTCAGCAGACACTTGCGCGGGTTCTTCAGATAGAAGTGGCCGATCAGATCGAACTTCGAATGGTTGCGAGCATAGCAGTCGACAAATGTGCCCATCGGAGAGATGCCGGAAGGCATCACCGTGATGGACGACTCGCGGCAACGGGAACGGGAGGTCAGCAACGCCGAAATCTCCTTCGCTTCGTCTTCCGTATTGGTGGTGACGAAGAGCGACATCCAGCGTCCCGAGGGTCCGAGATTCTGCAGGAACTCATTCAGCCCTTCTGCAGATGGGGCGAACAGATGCAGGGCAATCCGGCCGGCATTGCCTGCCGGTTCGCGATAGTCCATCTGCTCGACAAACGTGGTCGTGTGCGAAATCGGTGCCGAGCTGAGACGAATCACATTGCCCAGAGCCGTAGGCGCAGCATCTGACGCTTCTGAAAGCTTTGCCGCAGCCACTCGGTCGTTGAATCCGATCATGCTCTTGGCCGGGCGAATGCCGCGTGCCCAGGCTGCCGAATACTCGAACTCGGCCGGCAGGTTCTGAAGCGTTTCAAAGCCGGCAGCCTGGAAAAAGGCCTTGTTCAACGTGCCGGAGCGCATCAGCGCGGTGCTCTCATCATCGATAGCAGCCTGCTGTGCGACGGCCGTCAACCCTTCGTTCCAGACGAAGTCGGCATAGTGCGCGAACGAGAACTGGCGCTCAACGGCATGCACATCCGCTTCGGTCGGCCTAGAACGTGTCCCGGCACCATATTCGCAGATGACATCGGCAACGGCCTCGATATCGAGGAACGGGACCTTGGCGCCAACGGAAGGATTGCGATCGATAAATTCCGAGAAGCCGGTGCCGTGCTCGAATGCGATGATCGGCACGCCGGCATTAACCGCATCGATGGCCACGTTCGGAAACGGATCGAGGCGCGAAGAGAGGAAGAAGACATCGGAGAGGGCGAAGAAGGGGTCGAGATCGATCGTCTCTTCGAAGAAGAAGACCTCGTTTTCCAGGTCGGAGTTGACGATTTGCGACTTCAACCAGGCGCAGTAGGCCAGATCGACGCTGGGCTGATAACCACCACCGACCCAGATAAAGCGGATCGGACGCTTGCTCTTCTGTTTGACCAGACGCGCGGCATCGATGAATACCTCGACACCTTTGCGCATCTGTACCCAGCCGCAGCCGAAGACGATCAGCGGACGATCTTCACCCTCGACGACGCCGATCATCTCGAGGATATCCTCTTCCGAAAAGTAGTTGCCGTTTTCGTTCTTGGGCGGAATGCAGCGGCCCTGATGGCGCACCACCGAGTTGGTCGACATCGCGCCATAGCTCTTGCGTGCAACGACCTCGGCGGCCGCACGCACACCCTCGGCCGGGAAGACGACACGGTTGGAAAGGCGCAGCAACTGACCGACCTGCCGCTCCATATAGTCGGCATACTCATGCACGAGCGTGACCGTGGGCATCTTCTCCTCGTAAAGCGCGCCAACGATGTCGAAGCAGCATGCCGAGTTGGCCACGGCAAATTTCGGCGAATAGCGGCGCTGAATTTCGCGCACCATCCACAGATTATCGGCTGCATCGAAGAAACGGGTGATGGTGGCCACCGAGGCGCGTGCAAAGTCTTCGGCGAGATCGCCTTTGACGCCGTTCCAGCTGAAGACGGGTGCCCAGCTGACCACATTGGCCCATTGCGAGAAGTACTCGATCAGGCGCAGCCCCAGAATCGGGGCGCCGGTGCGCGAGCACTCATGGCAGACAACCAGTACTGTCGGCTTGTTCGGATCGTAGGAGCGACCGCCCTGGGCGAATTGGTGCTTGGCGCTGGGTTTGGCAGCGCGATTCTCCTTTTTGCCGTACTTCTGGTAGTGGGCGAAGATATCGAGCGAGCTCTTATGCAAGTCGGGATACTTGCGATAGTAGTACTCGGTATCGAATTCGCGGTTCGGATTGAGGTTCAGCTTCACGCCGTTGAGGGCATAGTGCAGAACTTCCGACATCCCCTCCGGTAGCGGCTCGCTGAGCTGCTGCCGGTAATAGGCAACGTCGAACTGGCCTGTATGCGTAATTTCGTGCGTCAATCCGTCGACGTCGCTCTGATTGGCGATCCGCTTGCCCTTCTGCTTCAGGAAGTGGATGAAGGGGGGGAGGGTCGAAGCACGGGCATCGGCATAACAGTTGAGATAGAGCATGCTGTCGAAGCCCCGGCTATCCGGCAGGCACCCGTCGCGCCACCCTTCAAGCAGGTAGTGCTCATAGGGGTTGAGCTTGCCGAGATCGTCGGCATAGGTCTGGGCATACCAGCTGCTGTTGAACAGGTTGCCGACGCGCAGATCAGCTGCATCGCGACGCAGGGCCGCCCGGCTGAAATAGCGTTTCTCGGCATGGCCGACCAGAACGTAGTGGGCGAAGCACTGCGCATTGGAGAGCTTTTCCGCTTCCTCGTTGAATGCCCGGTAATCGTCGGGATCGAAGCCGTGGATGGGGAAGAGCCCCTGCTCGGCGCCCTGGGAAAGGAAATGCTCGATGGCTTGCAGGGCATTCAAGCCCGCCCGCTCGCCCTGGCCGTAGTAGGCAAAGTCGAAAAGACCGGAGCGGAGGATTTTTCCAATCAACAGATCGAAATCGTCTTTGCCAGGGGTGGCACGAATCAAATCATCGATATCTTCTTTGCGAATCGGCAGGGCCGCATCGTCGATGCGGGCCAACAGAGTTTGCGCTTCTTCGTCGCGCGGCAGCAGCAGAGTGGCCTCGGCAAAGGTGAGGCGAGGCTTCTTGCAGCGGGCCGAGAGCTTGTGCTTCTTGCCGTCGAGCAGGCGATGCGGTAACCGTGCTTCGAAACGCCCGGATTTGGTAACTGTGCAAAAGGCTACGACTTTACCCTTGTCGACGATTTCGATCTGGAAGTTCTTGTGATAGTTGTCGTCGTAGATCGCTTTGCCACGCAGAATGTTGCCGTCAAGATTGGTGATTTCGCCGCCAAAGGGGTTCGACATTTTGATCGTATGCTTACCGAAGGTGTGCGGTTCGTCGCCGGTGATGCGCGCAACCAGCTTGTGTTCCTTTTTGTCGAACAGCGATTCGGGCAGGTCGAGCGCGAAGCCGTAGCGGCCATCGCCAAAGCCGATGCGCTGCAGATCGGGGCGGAAGATGTCGGCCTTGCCGGAAGCGATCACCTTGTCGTCTTCGACAATTTCCACCTCCAGACGTTTCTCCTCATCGGTATCGTCGCGAACCCAGCCGGCGAACTGAAAGTTCACAACGCCGTCGAAGCAGCCGGCGATCGTCGTCGCATGCAGGTCGTCATCGTCCGACGACTGCTCCATCTCGTCGTCGTCCGAGTCGTTGTCGTCCGCTTCGGTCTCCAACTCATGCTCATCTGCGGCATCGTCGACAGCCTCATCGTCGACAGCGGTCTCGGCTGCTTCCAGCTCGGCCATGATGGCCAGCATTTCGTCGTCGGACGAGAATTCAGCGGCGCCTGCCTCTCTGCCCGATTTGAATGTTTTGCCAGATGAGTTCTTCTTGCTCGACATTGGGTTCCCCTCAAAAGAATAAATTGATTGGCCGATTCTGCCCGAAGCGTGTCTTGAGTGCCATGCCGTTTATGGTGCAGAGCGTCGCTCCATGGTCGGTTTGCACCCGCTCTCGACTGTCATCCGGGTGTCGGATGTGGTGGGCGGACTTGGATGGGCGGCACGACGTGCGAGCAACCCACCAATAATGAAGTCGTTGATTTTGCTGTGCATTCCGGCCCATTCGAGCGGAATGAGGGCATCGACCATTCCAAGCTCCGAAAGCCTATGGGAGGTCGAACCGATGTCAAACCCAAAGACGGGTAGTTCCTGCCCCAAGGCCAACAGCAGCGGGAAGCAGTCGATGTCGGGGTAAGTGTGCGGTATCCAAACACAATCGACAGACAGGCGGGCGATTTGACGCGATGCGACACGAAAACGGAGTGGCCCGGCCATTTCGACCCCTTCACTCTCCAGCTCCCGAGCGTCGCTGAGTTGTCCCCAATAAACGAAGCGAAGGGGGAGGTCGCGCGTCTGGGCATCCCGGGCACAACCCAGCAGCCCATCCGATGCGTTGCTGTGCTCGATCTCGCCGATCACCAGCACGCGAAACGGAATGTCGCTGTCGCGTGCGGGCGATGCTGTCCTGCTGCGCAGCAAGGGGAGATCGCGCCGGACGAGGGTAACGGGGGCATGCGGAAAGTATCGGGAAATGCGCGCTCCGACATCCGGATCCGGCACCCGTACCTCGGCAGCGGCATGCAACAGGTGCATGTATGCCTGTCGCCAGGTAGAGATATCTACGCACGAAAGATTGCGTGTGCGGATGCAGTGGTTGCATTCGATTTCGTCCGGTTCGCCACAATAGCGCCGGGCTGCATCAAGCAACCTGCCGCCGGGACAGATCGGCAGATAGTCGTTGATGGTGACCAGAAGGCGCACTTGCGCCTCGCGAGCTGCCGCAAGCAGGCAAGCGAACGATTCGGGAGCAAAGCCACGCAAAGAGAGAATGTTGATCTCCCGGACGTGCAGCGTGCGAACAGCCGCTGTCAGCTCGTCGCTGGCGGAAAGAGAGATGGCGGGAAGATTGGGCAGAAGACGGGCGTTTTTTCCCTGCAGCGACGCGGACAGTCCGCTTTTTCCGCGCGGAAGCAGGCGAAATGCGGCAAATCCACGTTCGCGGTAGTGCCTGATCTCCTCCTCCAGCCAGAAGGCACTCTCCGCCCCCTGCGGTTGCCCGATCAGCAGCACGTTGTTGCGCTCTCCATCGGCCTCCAGACGGGCCCAATCGATTCGACGACGATATTTGCGCAGAGGATCGATTTTCATGAAGTTGAGAATTTGCGCGCGATATGCGGGAAAGCGTTGGGTGAGGGTGCGCAAGGCATCGTCCACCCTCTTTTGCCTCGAGCCCTGAAAGGAGAGCGAGCCTAGATGGCGGACATAGCAATCGACCGCAACAATATTGCGCCATCCTTTGTCGATGGCGCGCTGACAAAAATCGTTCTCTTCGCCATAGCCGTGGCCAAACGACTCGGCATCGAAAATACCCACCTCGTTCAAGCAATCGCGACGCACATACATGCAGAAGCCGACAACCGTAGGCGTTTCGACCTCCTCGCCGCTGTTGACGCGGGCGGCTATGCGGTCGAGTTCGGCAAAGGGTAGCTCCAGAGCGTTGTGATTATCGTAGTTGGCGTAAGGGTAGCTGCAGATGCTGGCGTTGTTGGATAGAGGACAGACGGTGCCGGTGCGTTCGTGGCGATAGGCTGCCGCCGAAAGGCGATCGAGCCAGCCGGGATAGACCGCGGTGTCGGAGTTGAGCAGGAGGACGTCGCGCTGCGGATGGATCGCAATCCCCCGGTTGATTGTGCGGACAAACCCCATGTTCGTTTCATTGTCCAGCAGCAAAAAAAGACCGAAGTCAGCCAGCGCGGTCAGCTTGTCGCCAAGCTCAGGTTCGGGGGAGTGGTCGTTGATGACAATCAGTTCAAACGGGATGTCGCATGCCGAGACGAGCACCGAGTGGATGCAGTCGAGAGTCTCCTGCTCCCCCTTGTAGACCGGGATTACGACATCGAGAAGCGCATCGGCAACACCGGTGCGAGGCCGCAGTCCATGCCAGCGATCGATCTCCCCGCCTGTTTGCAGCGGTGGCCTGGCAGATTCGGGCGACAGCGGCTCTAGATTCAGACGGCGCCCTTCTTCGCGACCGAAGCTGAGATAGTGATAGAGAGGATTGACACCGGCGGCAGCCACATCGGGGTTATCGAGCAGGTATACCGCGCTGTCGAACTGCTGACAGGGGCGACGCCCCTCGCGCCCACCCCAGTTCCAGTAGTGGAAAAGGGGATTGATGCCGCTATGCAGCACATCCAGGTTGTTGTTCAGATAATATTCGATATCGAACCAGGGCCCGGGCGAGATGCGGCGATATTGTCCAACCCAGCAGAAGTGCAGCAGGGTGTTGATTCTGCCCGCCCTTCTGCCGGCATGCGTTTTATAGAAACCTGGATCGAACATGGGCAGGCCGGTGTATCCGGCTCGATCACCCTCCACCACGTAGTGCCAGAGTGGATCGCCATCGATCTGATCGGAATAGGTCAGCGAATAGAAAGCGGCATCGAACAGTCGCTGACGTCGGATCAGTCTGACCAACAGGTGGTGATAGAGATCGAGGAGCGCCAGACGCTTCATCCCCGAACGGATCAGCTTGAGAACAGAAAGCGCTATCTCACCGCGTGCGGCGAAAAGTTTGGCGCGCATGGCGCCCCCTGCATCAAGCATGTCGGATGGAACTCTGAGCCGAAACACCGCTCGGGAGAGCGAAAGCAGACAGCGAAGAAGCGGCGGGGCGATGGGCGATCAGAAAAGTTCTGGGCATGCGCAGAGTGTTCCGGTGGTGCGAGCAAGCTTTGCGGCCGAAGTGGTTTTCGCAACGGATGTCCCAAGATGGCAATGGGCAAAGGGGACCGGAGCGGGGCGCAATGTAGCGCGAGGGAATCCTCGTGGCGAAATAGCTGGCTTCATCCTGCCGCCCGTACTCGGGCAGACGTTCGATTTCTCCGATGCGCAGAACCCGATAATACGACATCAGAACTCCCGAGATTGTCTTGTCGGCCGTAAAAGAAGAGACACTACCACTTTGCCGCAATCATGCATGAACGACATGCCAACAGCCAACAACGTAGGCGGTCGCTGCCTATGTTGCGACTGCAAAAACTGAATTCATGCGCGCAAAAATTTCACCCATGACGAGATGAAGACAAACTCGGCCCAGCGCGGAGAAACCGAAAAGGGAGCCGCCGGGGTAAACTGACTCTTCTGGATGGGTCCGAAGAGCGACTGACCGTGCCTCGATTGCGCGCAGGTGGGACAATTTTTTCGTCACCAGAATCGCCAAAAGCAGAAGATTTCGGAAAATAATTGCCCGACAGGGGTTGCGCGAACAGTTGCCGCAGCAAAGCCATTGGGCCTATTTCACTTGTCACTGCTCGGCACGCTGATTGAGGATGTGCCATGCTGCCGCTCGCATCCCCCCTCTATTCGCAGGATTTCGCCAGCGCCCGCCGCCGCTTTTTGCGTGCTGCCGAGGCGGCTTCGGCAAAGATCGAACACTATCCGCATCCCCTGCCCGGACCGCAGGGCGAAGCGCTGGCCACCGACACCGCCTTGCTGGGGGCGCCGGATGCCGGGCGGGTGCTTGTGTTGCTGTCGGCGACGCATGGGGTAGAAGGGTTTCTCGGTTCAGCGGCCCAGCTCGATTTCTTGCGCCGATATCGTCGCCGACCCCTGCCGCCGGGTGTGGCAGTGCTGCTGATTCATGCCATCAATCCGCATGGCTTCGCCTGGTTGCGCCGGGTGACCGAAGAGGGGGTGGATCTGAATCGCAACTGGGTCGATTTTTCCTCCCCCCTGCCGATGAACCCCGGTTACGACCAACTGGCGATGGTGCTCGTGCCGGAGCGGCTCGACGCGACAACATTGGTCGCATGCGACCGCATTTTGGCCGACTACGTAGCACGCCACGGGCAGAGCGCCTACGAACGGGCGGTCTCCGGCGGCCAGTTCAACCACCCAAACGGCCTCTTCGGCGGCGGCACGGCGCCGACCTGGTCGCGCCGCATCAGCGAAACGATTATCGCCAATCACCGATTGTCGGAGCGCCGGCTGGTGACGTTGATCGATTTCCACTCTGGGCTTGGCCCCTTTGGCTATGGCGAACCGATCTGCGACCATCTGCCCGGCTCGTTCGGATTGCAGCGCGCCAAGGAGTGGTTCGGCGAGTCAGTCACCGAACCCTTGGCTGGCACCTCTTCGTCGGTGGCCAAGGCGGGACTCTCCGACTACGGCTGGCAGGAGGCGATTGGCGAACGCCTGGTCTACATCGCGCTGGAGTTCGGCACCTATTCGTTTGCCGAGATGGTGCGCGTGCTGCGCGCCGACCACTGGCTGCACCAGCACGGTCTGCCCGACTGGAACGGCGAGACGACACGCCGGATCAAGGCGGAGATTCGCCGCTACTTCTATCCGGCCAGCGAGGATTGGCAGCAGATGGTGCTCTTCCGCTGTCGGCAGGTGATCGGGCAGGCGCTGCGCGGCATCGCACAGGCGTAGCCATCGGATCAGGGAGGGTGCTCCAGCCCGTTCTCCGGATCGTTGAGGGCTCCATACTCTTTCTCGACGCAACGCGGGCAGATGCCGTGGCTGATGCTGGTTTCAGTGGTGCGTCGAATGAACAGCTCGATATTGACCCAGGCATCGCGCTCGGACTCGGCGCGGTCGGGCAGGCAGGCGCGGTGGCAGCAGGCGCAGACGGTGAAAAAGCTCTCCAACTGGTTGATCCTGAAAACGGCAGTTGGGCTCACCACAGAGCCCACGAAATGCACGAAGTTGAAGAAACATCCGAGGGTTTTCTGCGCCACCCGACGGGTGATTGCGAAAGTCGATGAAATCCGTCGTCTTTCCTTCGTGTTCTCTGTGTTCTTCGTGGTGAATTGCTTTTTCCAGGTTTAATCCGGTATTGCCGATCGTCGGGATTCAGGCGGTGGAAGATTCCCGCAGAATGTGGTCGGCCAGACGCAGCGACAGCGCTGCGATGGTCAGCGTCGGGTTGGCGGTGCCCATGGTGGGAAAGAGGCTGCCGCCGACGATGAAGAGGTTGGCATGGTCGTGGCAGCGGCCGAAGGGGTCGGTCACCGAGTTTACCGATCTGTTGCCCATGCGGCAGGTGCCGGTCGGGTGGTGCGAGGAGGCGGCGAGCCAAGTGCCGCTCACCTTGCCGCCAATCTTGCCGATCCAATCCCCCACCTGCTTCTGCCAGTAGTCGCGGCCGGCGGCGAGATAGTCGCCGGGGCGGTAGTTGACGGTGGGATAGGGGATGCCGAGCGGATCGCGGCGGCTGGCGTCGATGGTCAAACGGTTGCTCGCCTCCGGCAGCGGCTCGATCTCGGCGCCGATGTGCCCCTGATGGATGGCGCTGCTGCGCAATGCCGCATAGGGATTGACCCAGTTGGCCGAATTCTCCAGCACCTTGCCGGCATCGCGCTGGATGTTCAGATCGTTGCCGATAAAAAGCTTGGCGGCTGCATATTTCCTGCGGAAGGGGCCGTCGCGACCGGTGAGCAGGCCGCCGACGCACTGCGGGCCGCGCCCGACATAGAGCGGTTCGGGCAGCGCGAAGCTGGTCAGGAAGATGGTATGGTCCATCAGATTGCGCCCGACCTGATCGGAGCGGTTGGCCACCCCCATCGGGGCCGCTTCGCAGGCGGAGTTCAGTAGCAGGCGCGGCGTTTCGATGCTGTTGCAAGCGAGCACGACGCGGCGGGCGGCAATCCGCTCGCTGGAGCCATCCGGCCGTTTGACATGCACGGCGGCGATGGCGCCATCCGCCCCCACCTCCAGCTTGTAGGCAACCGCCATTTTGATCAGCTCCGCCCCCGCCGCGACTGCCTTGGCAACGTCGTGGTCGGCGCTGTAGGAGGCGCCAATCGGGCAGATCGGGGTGCAGCGGTTGTTGCCCCGGCACTGCGGCCGGCCATCGAAATCGCGGCTGTTGCGCGCCGCCGGCAAGGATCCGACCTTGACGCCCAAGGGGGCCAGTTTGCCTGCCAACACCTTGTCGCCCCACGTCAGCGGAATCGGCGGGTTGGGGTAAGGTGCGCTGCGCGGCGAGCCGTGGTCGTCCTCCGAATCGCCGCTGACCCCCAAGGCCTCCTCGGCCTTGCAGTACCACGGCTCCAGCTCGGCATAGGAGAGCGGCCAGTCGATACCGACGCCGTAGCGCCGCTTCAGCTCGAAATCGGCCGGCACGAAACGAAGCGCCATGCCGGTCCAGTGCCAGGTGGTGCCGCCCACCCCCTTGATGAAGCTGGGGCGGTAGTCGGGATTGGCTTGCGGCCCGAAGTAGGAGGCGGCGCTGTTCTCGTCCGGATTGGGGGCCCACGGCCAAGGCTTGAAGGGGGCGGAGAGATTGCGCTCCAGCGCCGCCTCATAACGCTCGGAGGCCTCGGCGCGCTCGAAACCGCCGCCCGCCTCCAGAATCTTCACCTTCAGCCCGGCGCGCGCCAACTGCCTCGCCGCCAGGGCGCCGGCCACACCCGAGCCGACCACCACCACATCGCAATCGAATGCATTCGTCGCATCGCTCATGGGCGCACCCCCTCGGGCTGCTCGGCCCAGAAGCCGAAATCGCGGTCGCTGTAGCCGGGGGTGGGGCGAATGTCGCTTAGTGCGTCGAACATTAAGGCGTGCTGGTAGGCGATCACCTTGTTGCCGCTCTGGTGGTAGTAGCTGCCAGTGTAGAGGGTGGTCAGCAGGTGGCCGGTGAACCAGCGCTCGCCGTCGTCCAGTGCGGCCACATCCAGCGGCTTGTCGACATCAGGCAGCTCGCCCGGCGGTGCCGCGTGCAACTTGGCGCGCACCCGCAACAGATGGTCGATCCCCCAAGGCTCCTGCTGAAAGAGGGCGTAAAACTTCTGCATCGTCTCGCGATCGGGGGCGTCGAAGCCGGTCAGCCGCACGCAGAGGCAGTAAAACTCGTCGAAGGAGAGGGTATTCACCGTGGCGGCAAAGCTCTTGCCCGGCAATAGCGGCAGCGAGGCGAGCGCGGCGAGGCCGATCAGAAGATGTCGGCGACGCAGGTCGAAACGAGGATCGGTGGAGGCAGCCATGGCGGCGAGACTAACCGCAGGTGGCGAAAAGAGGAGCGGCGAATCGTCTATTCTCGCAATGGAGAGATTCGGAGAACTCATCGATGCCATCGATGAAGGAGGCTGCCATGAGAACCAGCTGGATTGTTGTTGCCGATAGCGCCTGTGCCACGCTCTACGAAGCTGCTGCGCCGAACGCGCCGTTAAACGAAATACACACCTACCTGCATGCCGAGGCGCGTATGCACGAACAGAAACTGACCAGCGACTTGCCCGGCCGTACCTTCGATTCGATGGGCAGCAATCGGCATGCGATGAGCAGCCCCACCGATCCGAAGCGGGAGGAGGCGATTCGCTTTGCCAAGGAGCTGGTGCAGGCGTTGGAGCGCGGTCGCAACGAGCATCGCTTCGAACGCCTCTATGTTGCGGCGCCGCCTGCCTTCCTCGGCCTGCTGCGCAGCCACTACAGCGCGCCGCTGGCGGCGATGGTGGCGCAGGAGCTGGACAAAAACCTCACCGGCGAATCGATGCCGGCGCTGCGTCGGCAATTGCCGGAGTTTCTGTAATCGCCGCTTGAGCAAGCGGCAGGCGAACCGTAAAGCAGGCACCGCCACCCGCGCGCGGCTGGCAGGCGACGCTACCGCCGTGTAGTGCCGCGATCTGCCGCACCAGCGCCAGTCCGAGGCCGACACCGCCGATGCCATCTTCTGCAAGGCCGGCTGGGCGATAGAAGGGATCGAAGATGCGTTCGCGCTCCACCTCGGCGATGCCCGGACCTCGATCGCTGATGGTGACGAGGGCTTCGCCCCCGCTCCGGCACACCTCAGCTTCGATCCGGGTGCCGTTGCCGTAGCGGCGGCTGTTCTCCAGCAGATTGCGCAGCAAGCGGCGCAGCAGATGCGGCTGCCCGCGCAGCAGTGCCGACTCGCCGCTGCATTCCGCCTCGTAGTGGACCGACTCCTCGGCCAACAGCGCCAGAAGATCGCACTCCTCGGGCGGCGGCAGCGGTGCGCCGCCATCGAGGCGGGCGGCGAGCAGTAGTTCGTCGATCAGCCGGTCCAGCTCATCGATGTCGCGCGCCAGCTCCTCGCGCAGTGCCGTTGAGGGCGCCTCGGCATGCAGATCGGCGGCTACGCGCAGGCGGGTCAGCGGCGTGCGCAGCTCGTGCGAGGCTGTGGCCAGCAGCCGCTTCTGGCTCTGCACCAAAGCTTCGATCCGTTCGGCGGCGCGGTTGAAATCGATCGCCAACCGGCCGATCTCGTCGCACCCCTCCACCGGCACGCGCGTCGCCAGATCGCCGGCGCCTAGCTGCTCCACCCCCCGCTGCAACCGCTCCAGCCGGCGCGTCAGCCGGCGCACCAACAGGTAGATGCCGAGCGAGAAGACCAGCAGCGCCGAGAGCGGCAGCAGCAGCATCAGCGGCGAGTGGCTAGGGCGATGATGGACGGCGGTGAGCAGGCGTCCGTCGGACAGGTTCAACACGATCACCGGACCAGCTTCGGGCGAAAATTGCCAGCCGGAGGGGGAGCTCGGTTCGGGCGGTGGCTGCGGCGCGTCGCTGGCGGCAATCAGCGTCTGGTTGGAGTCATAGAGGGTCAGCTGCACATCGAGTTCGGAGGCCAATTGCAGCAGCCCTCTCTGCTGCTCCTCCTTGGCGGCGGCGGCGGCCGGTAAGCTGCGCGACACCAGCGTGGCGATGGTGTCGTACATGCGCCGATCCTCGAACTCGGGCCCAAAGAGCCACCAGAAGAGCGGCCCCAGCACCGCAACGGCAGCGATGATCGCCAATACGGCAAAGTAGATCTTCAGATAGAGGTGGCGCATGTCAGCTCTGTTCGCGCGCAAAGAGGTAGCCGGCGCCGCGCAATGTGACGATGCGGCGCGGATGCTTCGGGTCCGCCTCGATCTGGGCGCGAATGCGCGAGATGTGCACATCGATGCTGCGGTCGAACGCCTCCAACTCGTGGCCGCGCAAACCATCCATCAGCGCATCGCGGCTCATCACCCGCCCGGCATGGCGGGCGAGCAGCAGCAGCAGATCGAACTGATAGCCGGTCAGCGCCAGAGGTTCGCCGTCGAGCCGCGCCAAACGCTCTTCGGGCGAGATCTCCAATTGGCCGAAACGCAGCAGCGAGGAGGCGTTTGCGCTTGGACGACCGCGTCGCAGCACTGCCTTCAGTCGCGCCAGCAGCTCGCGCGGGTTGAATGGCTTGGGCAGATAGTCGTCGGCCCCCAGCTCCAGTCCGACGATGCGGTCGAGTTCGTCGCCGCGCGCAGTGAGCATGATGATCGGAATGGTGGAGCCAGCGCGCACCTGCCGGCAGATCTCGAAGCCGTCGCCGTCGGGCAGCATCGCATCGAGCAGCAGCGCATCGAACGCTTCGGCCGTCAGCCGGCGCAGCCCTTCGCCGGCGGTGTGGCAGGCCTGCAACTCGAAGCCGGCGCCGGCAAGGAAGCTTTGCAGCAGTTCGGCCTGACGCACGTCGTCCTCGATCAGCAGCAGTCGGTTCATGGCTTTACAGGTTGGCAGACGCCGGCCGTCGACGCAAACGGCCGGAGAGGCGAAGCCCGTCTCGCATATTCAATCCGAGCAGCCAGAGGTTGGTGGCACCAGCCAGCAGCTCGATGCCCTGTAGCAGCAGAAACTGGCTGCCAAAGTCGCCGGCCTGCGCCATCCGGTTCAGCCAGAGCGCCGAGGGCAGCAGAATCAGCAAGCCGTTGGCAGCAATCAGCGGCATGCGGCGGCCTTTGGCCCCCAGCACCCCATTGCGGCTCCCCTTGGCCAGCCGCATCCCCATAGCGCCGGCGATGGCCATGGCTGGAATCAACAGCCAGAGGGCGTAGACAATCGACTGCTTCACCAAGGGATACTCTGAACAAGGGCAGGACGCACTGGTTCAGAGTATCCTTAATCGAGCCAGTGGCCCGGGTGATGTTCGAAGCTCTTTTGCAGAGCATCGGCCAGTTCGGTGCGCTGCTTCGCTGTCAGTACTCCTGCCAGATCGGCCAGCATGGCGCTTATCTCGCGGCTGTTTTGCTCCATTGTCTGCACATGCTGCTGGCGCAGCGATTCGAGGGCGGCGCGGTCGATGGTCGGTGCGATCAGTAGCGAGCGTGCCTGAATGCGCAGCTGTTCGCCGGTATTACCCAAGCTGTTCAAGGTCGGCGCGTGCGCGGCGACGATTGCTTTCGCCCGTTCAAGTTGGGCGGGTGTGGCATCAACCTTGTCGAACAGATGCTCGACCGCTTGCGTGGCCCGTTCCGTGCCGCTGTCGCGGTTGCGGCTGTGGCCGCCGAAGGCGAAACCGAGCAGCGCAACGATGCCGACCACGGCCAACAGGCCGAAGAGCAGGCGCTTACCGCAGTGGTGGTGTTTGTGGTGATGGTGGTGGCGGCAGCAGCAGTCGCGCTTCTGCTCGCTTGCGGCGGTGGGGCCGGTAGCGGTCCCGGCTGCTTCGCCGGTGGCCTGAGGGGTGGGGGTATCGTGGTGGCTCATGGTTGCTCCCTGTTGTTCTTCTCCGGACATTGCCGGTACAGGGAGCAGAATGCGGGCGGGTTGTTTCCCTCGTTTGTGGCCGCAGTAAAGTTTTGTAAAGGCGGAGCGGAGTTGCGCTTCAGTCCTTCTCTTCGCCGATCAGGTTGCCGCTCTTGGCATCGACGATCCAGGTATGCACGACGTCATCGTCGCCATGCATCTTGATCTCGTAGACCACCTTGCCGTGCTCCTCTTCCAATTCGGTGTCGAGGACGCTGCCGGGATGGGCGGCCATCAGCTTTTTCAGGATCTCCGCCAGCGGCATCACCTCGCCGTGCGCGCGCAACTCGCGCGCCCGGTCGTGGTCGTCGCCGGCAGTCGCCGGATGCGGGGCGATCGCTGCCGCAAGCAGGATCGCCGGCAGGATCGCCCGCATGGTCATGCCTTAGTCGTCTTCCCAGCGGCCGTAGCCGGGGATGTTGATGCCGCCTTCGTTGAACATACCCTGCGCCGCCTGCGTGTGGCAGGCCTGACAGGCCGAGCGCGAGCCAACCTTCGGGTTGCCCTTGATCAGGCGGCTCGGGATTTCGTCGTGGTCACGCTTGATGAAATGCAGCTCGGAGATGCGCTGCGGTGCCTGGTTGGCCAGCACCGAGCGCATCACCCGCTGCGCCACGCGGCTCTTCTGCTTGTCGGCCGCATTGGCCACCAGAAAGTCGGTCAGCGCCTTCTGGGTGTCGGCGTCGAGCTCGGCGTTCTCGCCGAAGTGGTTGTCCAGCTCTCCCATCATCTTCTGCCACGAACGGGCCGGCAGCCATTGCGGCTGATAGGCGAAGTGGCAGGAGCCGCACTCGGCGAGGTACTGCTTGTTGGTCACCGCCGGGACCATCGGTGCGGCGCGGGTGTAGCCGTTATGTTCGGCGCTTTCGTG
>Ga0233416_10000165_pt1 | contig 19666 bp, 17 predicted proteins | sample Sediment_Towuti__2_FD_188638 | JGI IMG/M metagenome (GOLD analysis project Ga0233416, IMG submission 188638) | Sediment microbial communities from Lake Towuti, South Sulawesi, Indonesia - Sediment_Towuti_2014_0_MG | ecosystem: Environmental > Aquatic > Freshwater > Lake > Sediment | place... | reverse complement strand
GAGATCCTCGAGGCGGACGAGCTGCCGCTCCGCTACGTCGGCTTCTCGCCCTGCTTCCGGAGCGAGGCCGGCGCGGCCGGGAAGGACACGCGCGGGATGTTCCGCGTGCACCAGTTCAACAAGGTCGAGCAGTTCGCGTTCACGCGGCCGGAGGACTCCTGGGACGAGCACGAGCGCCTGCTCGCGAACACCGAGGAGATCGTCGCGGAGCTCGGAGTCCCGTACCGCGTCGTCGTCCTCCCTACGGGCGACATGGGGAAGGCGGCGGCGAAGACGTACGACGTCGAGATCTGGTTCCCGTCCCAGGGCCGCTACCGTGAGACGGCCTCGATCTCGAACACGACCGACTTCCAGGCGCGCCGCCTCGGCACCCGGTTCCGGGGCGAGCACGGCCCGGAAACGCTGCACACCCTCAACGGGACGGCGGTCGTCGACCGCATGGCTCTCGCGATCCTCGAGAACTTCCAGGGCACGGTACCGGAGGTGCTCCGGCGCTACGGCGCGCCGGCCGAGATCTCCTCCTGACGTCTACGACGCGTGCGCCGCGCTCGCCTCGACCTCCTCGGCGGGCGAGGCGAACGGCCACCAGCTGCGGTCGCCGAAGAGCAGGACGAGCGCGGGGACGACGATCGTCCGCACGAGGAACGTGTCGATGAGGATGCCGAGGGCGACGACGATCCCGAGCTCGAGCAGGAACCAGAAGGGCACGACGGTCAGCACCGAGAAGGTCCCTGCGAGGATGATCCCGGCACCCGTGATCACCGGGCCCGTCGCCGAGAGCGCCCTCAACGCCCCCTCCCGCGTGCCGTGCTCCACCGCCTCCTCGCGAACGCGGGTCATGAGGAAGATCGTGTAGTCGCTGCCGAGGGCGACGAGGAAGACGAACGCGATCAGCGGGAGCTCGGGGTCGACGCTGTCCTGGTCGAGCACGTGCTTGAAGAAGAGGAGTGACAGCCCCAGGGTCGCGAAGTACGAGAGGAGGAGCGTCGCGCAGAGGTAGAGCGGGGCCACGACGGCCCGAAGCAGGATCACGAGCACGAGAAAGATCGCAGCCAGGACCAGCGGGGCGACGACCTTGGCGTCGCGGTCCGCCCCCTCCCGGTAGTCGAGCCGGCTGGCGGACCCGTCGCCGAGGACCACGCGGACGTCTGGGCCGAGCGTACGGTCCGCGTTCTCCCGCAGCTCGGCGACGCGGTCGAGGGCCTCGTTCGAGTACGGGTCGCCGGCCATGGTCATCGTGAGAGCCACGATCCCGCCGTCGTCCGACCGCTGCTTGACGGCGGAGACCGCTGCGACGCCGGATCCTGCGGCGAGGAGGGTGCGGGCGGCCTCGACATCCCCGTCGGTCACGGCGCCCTCCGTACGTACGACGAGGGCAGTGGTCGGACCGACGACGCCGGGGGAAAATCCCGCCTGGATCGCGTCGTACCCGCGGGTCCCGTCGGTGTCGGCCCGGAACTGGCCGATGACGTCCGCGTTCGGCTCGTAGGCGAACACGCCGAGCGCGCACACGAGCAGCACCGCCACCGACACAACGAGGGAGCGCCCGGGCCGCCGCAGGGCCCGCCGGCCGATCCGGCCCACGAAGCTCTCCCGTGCCGGTTCCGCCGGCGCCGCCGGGTCGAAGGCGACGCGGCCGGCACGCGGCCAGAACGCACGCCGGCCGAGGAGCGAGAGGATTGCGGGCAGCAAGGTCAGGCTCGCGAGCATGACCAGCGCGATGCCGATCGCGTTGACCGGGGCGAAGGCGCGGTTGAGGCTCAGTATCGACGCCAGCAGCGTTAGGAGCGCGACGATCACCGTCGCCGCGCTCGCGACGATCGCCGGCGCGGTCAGCGGCAGCGAGGCCGCGAGCGCCTCCGGCGGGCTCTCGGTCGTTCGCAGCTCGGACGCGTACCGGTTGATCACGAGCAGGCAGTAGTCGGTTCCGACCCCGAACATCAGCACGAGGAGGAGCGAGGCGGCGTTGCTCGTGACGGGGAAGTCGTAGGTGGCGAGCGCGTAGAGGATCGCGTTCGTGATCACGTAGGAGAGCGCCACGACCGCGAGCGGGACGATGGCGAGCAACGGCGAGCGGTAGATCAAGAAGAGCAGAACGAGCACGAGCAGCCCCGTCGTCAGCAGGAGCCGCGAATCGGCTTCCTTGATGATGTTCGTGAGGTCGTTGAGGAGCGGCGCCGAGCCGGTCAGGTGCGACTCCAGGCCCTCGCCGGACGCTGCGAGCTCGCGCAGCGCGGCGATCGTGTCGGTCGTCTCCGAGACCTTGCCCGGAGCGAGCGGCAGCACGGTGAAGGCGACGTCGCCCGAGGCGGAGACCTGTTCGGACGCGGCGCCGGAGCCGAACGGAGGGACCGGCGTCCCGACGAGCGGGACCTCAGAGGCCTCGCGCGCGTCGTCCACGATCGCCTGCCGGTCGGCGTCGGTGAGGCCTCCCTCCCGCCGGTAGACGAGGAGCATCGGCGTCGTGTCCCCGCCCGCGAAACGCGCGGCGAGGAGATCGCCGACCTCCTTCGACTGCGAGCCGTCCGGCCGGGCGTACTCCTCCTTCGTCGCATCCGCGAGCTTGGACGCGAGGGGCGCCGAGCCGACAGCGACGAGGATCCAGGCGACGATCACGAGCACCCTTCCGCGGCGACCGACGACCGTCGTGGCGATGCGATCAAGCACCGCGGGCGAGCATAGTCGACTTGCTCCAGGTTTCCCAAGCCCCGAGAATCAGGCCGTGCCCCGGGTCTGGATCACGGACGGCTCGGTCCCCGTCTTCAGCGACACGCGGAGGCTCGAGACCTCGCACCGAGGGCTGCTCGGGCTGCCGATCCGGTACGAGGGCTTCGTGGATCCGGACGTTCCGGTCGGCAGGGCGACGCTTCTCGGCGACGCCGAGGACGTCCTCTGCGTCGAGGCCGAGTGGTGCATCCGGGTGCCGAACGGCGGACAGGAGCTCGGAGACGAGACGCCGCTCGTCGTCCAGGGCCTCCTGGAAGGGAAGTGGATGAACCGGCTCCTCGGCACACGCGCGTGGCAGCCCGCCAGCCTCGGAAACAACCTCCTCGCCGAGGGCGCCGGAATCTCCACGACGCTCGGCGCGCTCGAGCAGGGCGCGGAGGGCGAGGTGCGGCTCGAGTACCGCGGCCAGGCGCAGGATCTCCGCGTCCACCGCTCCCTGCTTTCCGACCTCCGCGGCGAGAACGTCCCGGCGCTCGTGCGCGAGGTGCTTGCGGTGTGCCGCGACGAGACGCTCGACTGGGTCGACGTCGGCGCGCTGGGGGAGGAGGCGGCCGTGGTCAACGAGCGGGCCCGCCTGAAGGCGAGCGCGCGGCCGTTGCCGGACCCGCGCAACGTCCTCCCGCACCGAGCCAAGGAGCGGCTCGTGCAAGGCGTGCTCCGCGACGGGGTCGCGGTCCCGCCCGGCGAGCCGGTCACGCTGACGACCACAGATGCCGCGGGCGCCGTCGTGGGCCGCGGCACCCTCGTCTGGGAACGCTCCCAGCGCCTAGCCTGAGCGGGCGCTCGCGAGCTGCTCCTGCAGCGAGCGGATGCGCTGGTTCAGAACGGGGAGCAGCGCGAGGGCGATGTATGGGTCCTCGCGAAGCTCGGTCTGGAAGTCCCACCGCGCGAGCAGTGCGCACTCCGTCGACTCGAGGGCGACGACGGTCGCAGACCGGGGCACGTCGTCGATCAGCCCCATCTCCCCGAAGAACCCGCCCCGCCCGACCTGGTCGATCTCGACGGTACTCCCCTGCTCCGAGCGCTTCTCGATCCGCACGCGGCCCGAGAGGAGGACGTAGAGCGCCATGCTCGTGTCCCCCTGCCTGACGATGACCGTGCCCTCGCGAAAGGACCTCGTGGTCGCGAGCCGGGCGAGCCGGCGTCGCTGCGACGGAGTGAGCCGGTCGAGCAGGGCCACCTTCGCGAAGACCTCCTCGATGACGGCGACGTCGGTCGTCATCCGGCGCGCACCACCTCGAGCACCTCGAGGTCCTTGCCGAACTCCATGTTCGTGCTGAGCTGCGGGATCTTCACCTGCGCCTCGGGCGCGCCCTCGGCGACTCGCTTCTGGCGAAGCGCGTCGTACGTCCCAGGCGCCACCCGCTTCAGCACCGGCGCCCCGAGCCGCTGCGAGTCCCGCTTCGCCTCGTACTCGATGTTCCGCGCGCTGAGCGCGCGGTCGACGGCGGTCGCGAGCTCGCGGCACAGGTCGCTCGTCATCGACTCCCCCACCTCGGTGTACAGGGCGTAGTACGGCGGCTCGTCCCACTCGACGCAGGCCGTGAAGTGCCTGACGTCGAAGCGCCCCGTCTCGACCGCGTCGAGGAGCGCTCCCGTCACCTGCGACTCGGTCAGCTTCTCGCCCGTGATCGAGGTCATCCCCTGGCCCTTGCGGACGAACTGGATGACCGGCGTGTTGCGGTAGAAGTCGACGACGCGGACGACGTCGTTGATGTCGTACCGGTACAGGCCGGCCGAGGTCGTGAAGTAGACGAAGTACTCGCGGTTCGACTCGAGCTCGTCGGCCGTGAGGAACTCCTTGTCGTCCCGGTCGCGCTGCTCCTCGGGGACGAACTCGAAGAAGTGGCTCGTGACGTTGAGCACTCCCCCGGCGCCCGAGTTGACGAGCGGCGTCGCGCCCCGCCCCTCGCTCGCCATGTAGCCGAGGTCACGCACTGGCAGATCGCCGTAGGCATCGGGCAGCTTGCGCAGGTAGAGCGGCATCGTGCCGCCCTTCCAGCACGAGAGCAGGCGCAGGTTCGGCCACACCTCGGACGGGAGCAGCTTCCCGGACGAGCGCAGGATCGACGCCAGCTCGTCGGCGCGGCGCGGCTCCGGGGCGAACCCTCGCCCCAGGCTCGCTGGAGTCCCCTCCGGGAGGTACGCCCGATCGACCGAGCCGGTGCGGATGTCGTGGATGAGGGGCTCCGCGTACGCGGTCAGCTTGTCCGCGAGGAGCGTCATGCTCGACGGGTTCGGCATCACGATCAGCCGGATGTCCTCCGGGAGCGCGTACCGGAGCGTGAGGTAGTACTTCGCCTCGACGTCCTTCACCTTGCAGAGCTCGTAGGGCAGCGCGTAGAAGCGCTTGATCGGCCTCGGCTGGGTGCGCGTGAGGTAGCCGGAGATCGCCCCGTACGGGAGGCCGGCCTCGGTCCGGCCCTCGACGTCGTTGCTCGTCGGAACGAGCAGCTTGCCCTCGAGCAGGTCGGGGAAGTCGGTGAAGATCCGATACGTGTGCACGTGTACGCCGTGGCTGTACTCCTCCAGGTAGCTCGGCGTCACGGGGATGTACTTCGCGCTTCCCGTCGTTCCGCTCGTCGTCGCGAACATGAGCGCGACGTCGGAGGTGAGAACGCCGGACTGGCCCTTGCACATCCTGAGGATGTACGGCTCGAGGGTCTCGTACGTGTTGGGCGGCACGCTGGCGCGGTAGTCCTCGATCGACCTGATGCGGTCGAATCCGTGCTCCCGGCCGTACTCGCTGTCCGCGTTCCGCTCGAGGAGCTCCAGCAGCTTGCGCTCCTGCGCGAACCGCGGGTCCCAGGTCGCGTCGTCGAACTCGTCCGCCGCGCTGAACTTGAGCCACCGCCGCAGGAGCGCCTGCAGCGTGGAGCGCTCTCCGCGCGACCTCAAGGCGCCCTCACCAGCCCCGGCTCGAGCGAGGCGACGACCTCGCCGAGCCTCCGCAGCGTATCCTCGCGCACCTGCACGCCGAGGCCCGGCCCCGAGAACGGCCGCGCCCGGCCCCGGCGGCCCGGAAGGACGCGCTCCTCGGTCAGGTCCTCGCGGAGCAGGAGCCGCCCGCCGGACCCTTCGAGGTAGCGGGGAGCGATCGCGGCCGCGAGGTGCCGTCCCGCGGCCGAGAGGATCCCGCTCTCGCCGACCTGGGCTCCGACGACGCAGAACAGCCCGGCCTCGGCGGCCACCCGCGCGATCTGCCGCGAGGGCAGCAACCCGCCGCACTTGGAGACGCGGATGTTGAACCCGTCGCAGGCGCGCTCTCGAACGAGCCGGCGCGCTTCCTCGACCGTTCTCAGGGACTCGTCCAAGACGACGGCCTCGGGCACCTCGGCGGTCAGCCGGGCCAGGCCGGCGACGTCCTCGGCGGCGAGCGGCTGCTCGACGGCGCTCACCCCGAACCGCCGGAGCTGCGAGAGCGCCGCGAGTGCCCCGTCCACGCTCCAGGCGCAGTTCGCGTCGACGCGCACGTCCGCACCGGGGCCGAGGACGCGCCGGAGCGAGCGCAGCGAGCGCGCGTCCCGCTCGACGTCCGTCCCGACCTTGACCTTGACCTGACGGACGCCGAGCGCGCGGATCGCGAGCGCCAGGAGGACGACCTTGCGCGGAGAGCTGAACGGCAGGACGGCGTCGTACGTCACGGTCGGCGCAGGGGTACCGAGCCAGTGCGAGACCGAGACTCCGAAGCGCCGTCCGGCCGCGTCGAGGACCGCGAGCTCGAGCGCGCAGCGGGCGGCGGAGTCGAGCGATCCGTCCGGGGCGCTCACGGGAACCTCCGCGAGCAGCTCGGGCACGGCCTCCGGGTCGTCGAGCGACCGGCCGAGCACGCCGGGCGCGAGCCGGTCGCGGAGGGCGGCGACGGCGCCCTCGACCGTCTCTCCCGTCACGTACTCGCGCGGAACGCCCTCGCCGTACCCGACCGTGCCGTCCGCGAGGCGCGCGCGGACGACGACGTTCGTCGAGCTTCGCCGCTCCGCGAGCGCGTGCCCGAAGGAGAAGCGAAACGGCAGCCGGACGACGAGGACGTCGATCGCAGCGATCTGCGTCATGCGCGCGAGGCCTCGCGCTCGCGAACCTCGGCCACCTCCTCCAGCCACCCGGAGAGGTCGTCCCAGTAGCGCTCGCGCTCGTCCTCGAAGTCGAGGATGTGCTCGAACTCCGGGTAGAGGACGAAGCGCTTGCTCGTGCTCTCCTGCCGGGCGAACCAGGCTCGCACGCCTTCGACGTCGACGATCTCGTCCCGGCCCGACTGGAGGACGAGCAGCGGCAGCATCAGCCCCGTCTGGCGCGCGAGCCAGCGGTCCCAGCGAGCCTGCCGGAAGTAGAAGGACGCGGTCACGTGGCGGAGCGAGAGGGGGTCGTCGCGGATGTAGGCGAGCCAGCGGGGGTTCGAGGTGAAGAGCTCCGGCTCGAGCGGGATGCGGACCGGATGCCGGGGTCGCACGGCGGCCGCGCCGACGACCTCGAGCTTCTCCGGGAGGGTGAGGTCGACCTTCGCCTTCAGTGCAGGGCAGACGAGCACGAGGCCGGCGAGGACGTCCTGCGACTCGAGCGCGTACGTGATCGCAGGCCTCGCCCCCCAGCAGCCCCCGACGACGAAGGTCGGCCGGTCGCCCTCCCCCCGCGCGAGGTCGACGAAGCGGCGCAGGTCGTCGACGAGCTGGCCGCGATCACGAAACCAGCCCCGCGGCTGCCGGCTGACACCCGAGCCGCGCCGGTCCGGCAGGTAGACCGCGAAGCCGCGCAGCGCGAGCGCCTCGGCGGTCTCCACATACCAACCGCCGTGGCTCTGGATTCCGTGGACGTAGACGAGGCTGCCCCGGTGGCGCTCCGCCTCGGCCGGGAAGAAGCGGTAGGGAAGCGACGACCTGTCGGAAGCCGGCAGCGTGTGGATCTGGTCGGCGGGTGAGCCCATCGGCACGAGGCTGCGACCCTAGTCCCCGGTTCGGCATGCGTCAAGAATCCGCGCGCGCCACCCGATTACACTTGGTCGATGGCGGGGAGACGAGCGGGGAAGCGACGCCTCCGCTACGCGCTCTACGGCCTCGCCGGGCTCCTCGTGCTCCTGATCGCGCTCGGCGTGCCTCTGGGCCTGTACCTGCGCCGGGACGAGCCGGTCGTCTACGAGGACGTCGTCGAGCAGTTCAAGTACGGCTCGGTCGGCACGGAGGAGGAGCAGGGAGTCCCGTTCCTCGTCTGGGCCGTGCTCCCCGACGTCTTCGCCGACCTGCTCCCCGCGGGAGAGGGCTCGGGCTACGAGCGCCTCGGCTTCCTGTACGAGCCCGGCAGCACCCGTCCCATCGGGACGACGATCCGGGAGAAGCCGGTCCCGCTCCTCGGGGTCAACTGCTCCCTGTGCCACACCGGGACGCTGCGAGCGGCGCCGGACGCAGAGCGCCGCCTCGTCTACGGGATGCCCGCGAACAGGTTCCGGATCGGCGACTACATCGAGTTCCTGCGCGCAGTCGGGAAGGACGAGCGCTTCGACGCGGACACGCTCCTGCCCGCGATCGAGCGGCGCTTCCCGGGAGAGCTCTCCCGGCTCGAGCGCCTCTTCTACCGCTACGTCGTCATCCCGCAGACGCGTGACGGTCTGCGCGATCTCGACGAGGACTTCCGCTGGGTCGACGGCCGGCCCGCGTTCGGGCCCGGCCGCGTGGACACGTTCGATCCCTGGAAGGAGCGGTTCGACTTCGACATGTCGGCCGAGGACGCGATCGGGACCGCCGACTACCCGTCCATCTGGGACCAGCGGCCCCGGCGGGGACTGGCGCTCCACTGGGACGGGAACAACCCGAGCCTGCTCGAGCGGAACATCTCGGCCTCGCTCGCGGTCGGCGCCACGGCGGGGTCGCTCGACCTCGGGCAGCTGGGCAGGGTCGCGGAGTGGCTGCTCGACCTGAAGCCGCCCGCGTTCCCGTCCGCTCGCATCGATTCCGAGCTCGCCGCGCGGGGCAAGGCGATCTACGATCGCGAGTGCGCCTCGTGCCACGACGTCGGCGGCACCGAGGTCGGCACGGTGACCGCGCTCGCCCGGCTCGGCACGGACGCAGAGCGCCTCCGCTCGTTCAGCCCGGAGCTCGCCGAGAAGATGAACACGCTCGGCGAGGGAGAGCCCTGGGCGTTCAGCCACTTCCGCTCGACCGACGGGTACGCGAACAGCCTGCTCGACGGGATCTGGCTGCGGGCCCCGTACCTGCACAACGGAAGCGTTCCCGACCTCCGGTCGCTGCTCGTCCCGGAAGAGCGCCCGGAGGTCTTCTACACGGGCTACGACGTCTACGACTGGAAGCGTCTCGGCTTCGTCTCGAGCGGGCCCGACGCGCGCCGCGAGGGCTTCCGCTTCGACACGCGGCTCCAGGGCAACGGGAACGGCGGCCACCTCTTCGGGAGCGATCTGCGAGAGAACCAGATCGAGGCCCTGCTCGAGTACCTGAAGACCCTCTAGCTCGAGCCCTCGCCGGCCTCCTCAGCGTGCCACACCTCGAAGTGCCGGCGATGGAGGTCGTGATAGGCGCCGGGCTTGAAGAACCGGTCGTAGAACTCGGTGTCGACGTGATGGGCCTGGTACGCCATCAGCGAGCGAAGCGGCCCGAAGTACGCGAAGAAGCGGCCGTAGCTTCGGTACACGTACTCGCAGTAGGCGACCACGGCGTCGATGTTCGCCTGGGAGTACTCGGGGATGCCGGCCTGCACGGCGCCAGGATCGGCCCACGCGCTCGCGTCCGAGCCGTCCCGGAAGACGCCTCGCCCTTCCGCGTACTTGAAGTCGACGAAGGCGTGCACGGCCTCCTCCATCGAGGCGTACCAGGGCGGGCAGTACGGCCGGAGCGTCACCTCGCCGTCGACTACGAGCCCGAGCGGATGCGCGATGCTCGGGTTCTTCCGGAGAGCGTTCATGGCGGCGGTCCCGATCCGGCCACGGTTCATCAGCCGGGAGAGCGAGATGTCCTCCGTCGCGAAGCCCAGCACCTCGAACCAGGTGTGCTTCTGGGCCCCGTAGTGCGGGAAGCCGCCGAGGCCGAGAGCCTCGGTGGCGAGCTCGAGCTGCTGGAGCATGAGCCCCTGCTCGACCGCGAGGAGCTCCATCATGTAGCTCTCGAACTCGAGGATGGTACCGACGCGCAGGTCGTTGGGATCGTCGTGCAGGTGGCCGCCGCGCGAGCGCGCGAATGGCTTGAGGCCGGCCGGGCGGTAGCGGGCCCGCTCGTCGAAGAGGAAGTACCCCATCTCCTCGTTCAGGAGCAGGAAGAGCAGCGTGAGCGCGAGCGCCGTGGACTCGGAGACGAGCACGAAGTACGTCGACCCGGGGACGTTCGCCGACCAGCGGTTGAAGGGCGGCGTGTACGGCGGCCGGCGGGGCACCTCGGGCCGGCTGTCCGCGAGCCGGATGCGGGCGCGGTCGTAGAGCTCGACGAAGCGGCGCGCGTGCGCGAACTCGACGAGCTCCGGGATCTCGTCGCGCGGATAGTCCTGCGGGCGCCTGATCTGGAACGCCCCCGTGTCGTTGAGCACGAAGAGGCTCACGGCGTTGACGCCGTCGGCGCTCGAGATCGTCCGAGCGTAGGGCGAGACCATGACGTTGCCGGAGCCGGTGTCGGGCTCGGCGCCCGGGGCGTACGGCAGCTCGCCGAAGGAGAACCCCGTGATCCCGGTCGCGGCGAAGACGAGGATCGCCTCCTCCTCCTTCGTGAGGGGAACCGGCTCGTGACGGCTGCGGTACGTGAACGGCCCTCCGTCGAGATGGTGTCCGAGGGCGAACCGGCGCGAGCGCCGCTTGACGACGGTGTCGATCAGGCCGACACGCTCGAGGGCCGCGAGTCGTGCCGACGAAAGACCGCTCTCCCTCGCCCCGCCCGCGATGCTCACCCCACTCCTCCTTTGCGTCGATCCTAGGCGGACGCCAGCATAACCGCCCGCCGATCGTCGCCCCAGAGCCGCGGGCGCAGTTGGTTTGTTCGCCGGTGCCTCGTAGAATCGGGAGCCCGTGGGCAACCGGGGCACATCCGACCAGGGGCGGCCGTCGATCTTCAACGGCGTGCCCTCCGAGGGACTCGACGAGATCCTCGCCGGATTGCAGGTCCGGCACTACGAGACCGGCACCGTCGTCGTCGCGGAGGGAGACGTACCCCACGAGATGTACGTGATCCGGTCGGGCACGACGGACGTGCTCATCGCCGACCAGCAGGGCGCCCAGCACAAGATCAACAGCCTCGGCCCGGGAGCGACCTTCGGGGAGATGTCGCTCTTCACGGGGCAGCCGGCAGCCGGGACGGTCTGCTCCTCGAGCGAGCTCGACGTCCTCGTCATCGACGAGGCCGAGCTCGACCGACTCGGGAACCGCTTCCCGCGGATCTACCGGAACCTCGCTGCGGTGGTCTCCGAGCGGCTCGCCCGGGCGAACCGGTTGATCCTCCGCGAGGACACCGGCCGGCTCACGGTGATCGACGACCACGGCGCGCCCCCGCTTCTCGGCTACGCCCTCGCCTGCAGCGTCGCCTGGCACACGAAGCGCTCGACGCTGCTCCTCGTCCTCGACGACGAGCCCGCCGCCGACCTCGTCGCGCTCGCGCAAGGCGTGCGCGACGACCGCTCCGTGGATGTCGTCGTCGCCCCTGCGGCCGAGAAGCTCGGGGCGGAGTTCCAGACGCGGCTCGAGGAGCTCCGGGCCCGGTACGAGTACGTGTTCGTGCAGACGCGCGGGGGCCTGCCGGAGGGCCTTCCGGCGCACCGGACGATCGCGCTGGAGGCGGATGCGAAGCCGCCCGACGAGGCAATGAGCTACGCCCTCCGCGGCTGGGAGGAGCGCACGGGCCGCATCGGCCCCGACGCGACCGGGATCCTCAACGTCCCGCCTCTGACGAACGTGGACGAGCAGCGGCTCTACGACGGCCGCCTTCCGCCCGACAGCGGCGCCGGACGGGCTCTCGGCTGGGCCGCACGCGACGTCGCGGGGCTCAAGATCGGTGTCGCGCTCGGCTCGGGCAGCGTCCGGGGGTTCGCCCACTTCGGCGCTCTCCGCGCCCTCGAGCGGAACGGACTCCCGCCCGACTGCATCGCCGGGACGAGCGTCGGGGCGGCCGCCGCCGGTCTCTATGCCCTCGGCCTCAACCCGGAGGAGGCCGCCGACACGTTCCTGCGCTGCGCTCCGACCCTGTTCAAGCCGACCCTCTCGACGCGCGGGTTCCTCTCGATGCGCGCGCTGCGGAAGTTCCTCTCTGGAGTGTCCGGGGATCGCCGGATCGAGGATCTGGCGATGCCGCTCGCCATCGTGGGCGCCGACATCGAGACGCTGACCGAGGTCGTGTTCCGGCGCGGCCTCCTCTGGCAGGCCGTCCTCGCGAGCCTGGCGATCCCCGGCATCTACCCCGCCCAGCCGATGGGGCAATACACCGTCGTCGACGGCGGCGTGATCAACCCCACGCCCGTGGGCGTCGTGTCCGACATGGGCGCCGACATCGTCATCGGCGTGCATCTCGGCCTGCCCCGCGCGGACCCCGAGCGGGATGCCGAGGCGGTCGAGGCCTCCGGCAAGCCCCCATCCGCGATCACGTCGATCCTGCGGTCGATCGACATCATGCAGAGCCGCCTCTTCCCCGAGGCCGGAAGCGCAGCCACGTTCATCGTCCGGCCCGAGCTGAAGGAGCTTCCGAGCGTTCCGGGCGGCCGGCTGAAGAACTTCCGTGAGGGCCTTCGCTACGTCGACGACGGCGACGCGGCGGTCGAGGCGGCGATGCCGCGGATCGCCGCGGCCCTGCCCTGGCTCCGGGCCTGAAGCGCGACGGATCGAGCGAGACGCCCTTCCGGGTCGGCCCGAGGACAAGGGGGCGACGCAGGACGTGCAGCCTACGAGCGGAGCACGACCTCTGCCGCGTCGCCGGCGGTGAGGTCGGCGGCGCGCTGCCGGCATCGTGCCGCGAGGTCGGGAATCGAATCCATGAGCTCACCGAACGAGTCGGCGGGTAGCACGAGCAGCTCCGTGTCCTCGAGGGCCTCGACGCGGCGCGTCCTCGGCACGCCGAGCAGAAGGGAGAGCTCGCCGAAGAAGTCGCCGGCGCCAACTTCCACCACGCTTCCGTCGGCGTCGGGATCGGACACGCCCACTCGCCCGGACAGGACGAAGTAGAGGCCGTCGGGATCCGATCCCTTCTCGAAGACGAGGCTGCCGCCCGGCCAGAACAGATTCGCGGAGATGCCGATGAGCTCGAGCAGCGCGTCGTCCTCGAGGTCGGCGAAGGCGGGGACTTCCCGCACCATGGTGACGAGGCTGTGGTCTACCGAGTTCTCCATCTCGCCCAGCCCATTATCGTAGTCTCGCCCAGGCCGGGCCCGGTCTGGAGGCGAGGAGGAGCGCCCGATGGAGATCTCCAAGATCCCAGTGCGTATCGCCCAGGTGAGCGACGTGCACTGCGGTACTCCGAGCTTCAGCGCGGAGGTCATGCGATCGATCATCGACCGAATCGGGTCGATGGAGCCCGACGTCGTCGTCATCGCCGGCGATCTCACGACGGACGGCTACGAGTGGGAGTTCGACGAGGCGTTCCGCTGGCTCGAGCAGATCGGGGCGCCGATGCTGATCATCCCGGGCAATCACGACGCACGAAACGTCGGCTACTTCCACTTCCACAAGTACTTCGGGAACCCATGGGGGTGCTACCGCCAGACGTTCGATCCCGTGCGAGCGGAGCGGCTCCAGGCGACCGGCTTCACCATCGTCGGTGTCGACTCCTCAGAGCCGGACATCAACGAGGGCGAGGTCGGTCTCGAGCGCTATCGCTGGATCGAAGAGCAGTTCGACGAGCCCGACCACATCAAGATCTTCGCCGTCCACCACCACCTGGTCTCCATTCCCGGAACGGGACGTGAACGCAACACGGTGGCCGACGCCGGCGATCTGCTCGCGGAGTTGCTGCGCCAGGACGTCGACGTCGTGATCTCGGGCCACAAGCACGTCCCGTACTTCTGGGGCCTCAATGGCATGCTCGTGTGCAACTCGGGAACGGCGACCACGCGACGGGTGCGGGGTGGCGTCCCGCCGTCGTGGAACGAGATCGTCATCGATGCGTCGACGATCAAGGTCTACGTCCACTACGAAGACCTGCGGCGCGAGCTCTCGCTGCTGTTCAGCAGGAAGACGCGAGCGCTCACGCGAGAGGCCTTCTACCTCACGCGTGCGTTCTACAACTCCAACCCGATCGCTGCGCCCTGACCCGGAGCCCGCCGGCTGACGGCTTTGGCGGGGCGCCGAGGCACCTTGGGGCTAGGCGCGCTTCCAGGTGCGCTTCACGATCGCCCAGAACCACCCCTTGAACCCGAGCTGCTGCATGAAGTCGAGCTTGTCGTGGAAGTTGTAGATCTCGATGATCTTCCCGTCGGGGCCGAAGCGGGAGAACGTGACGCCGTCGATCGTCACGCGGCGCTTCGTGGGCGGGATGCCGAGGAACGGGCCGAGGTGCGTCCCGACCGACGTCCACCGATGCGCCACGACGTTCCCTTCGCAGACGAGCTCGTGGATCGTCTGGTGGATGTCGGGGAAACCGGTGCGGTACATGGTGATCTCGTTACGGCCCTCCTCGATCCCCGTGCCGAGATGGGGATGGCCCTTGTCGTGGTCGATCAAGTCGGGCGAGTACGAGTCGTCGACCACGCTGAGGTCGCCCTTGTTCAGCGCCTCGTCGATGAAGCGCTGAACGGCTGCCTTCATCTGCTCCGGCGTCAGCGGCGTACTGGCGGATTCGACCTGGGTCGCCATCTGCTCCTCCCTCCTTCGTGCTGGGTGGGGAATCGTACTCTCCTCCAGACGCGAGCGCGAATGCGCTTCTTCCCCTCGGTCACAATGCAGGACGGCGGGGTGCCGGAGCGGTCGAACGGGTCGGTCTTGAAAACCGATGGGCGTGCAAGCGCCCCGTGGGTTCGAATCCCACCCCCGCCGCTGCGCGAGGCCCACGCGGCTCCCGCGTCTCGATCAGGCGTGGAGCAGGCCGAGCGCGAGGAGGAAGACGACCTCCGCGGCGACGATGCCGCTCAGCGCCGGCCAGAACCGCAGCTCCCACGCCGCGCGCGGCCGAAGCCGGAGGACCCGCCAGAGCGTGAGGGCGGCCACGCTTCCCGCGGCCACGGTGTAGAAGGCGAGCGCCCAGAGCGTGTCGCTGTCGGAGCCCGCGGCGATCCCGTGGAAGAGCGCCAGCAGCCAGACCGCGAAGTTGAGGTAGTGAAGCCGCCGCCAGGCGGCGTAGGAGATCGTCTTTCGAAGTCGGTTCGTCACGGCGAGCGCGGCGAGCAGCTCCGCCGCGACCACTCCCAGCGCCGTCGCGAGCGGACGGTACGGGGCCGTTCCGGGGACGATCAGGTCGGCGAGCGAGAAGTGGAAGTAGCCGTCGAGAAGGACTCCCACCCCGTGAACGGCGATGAACACTCCGGCGAGGATCCCTGCGAACCGGTGCACGTCCTCGAGCGCGAAGCGCGGCCAGCTCGAGCGCGCCCGCCCCGAGAGCAGGATCCCGAGGATCACGGACACGGTCAGGAGGGCGAACGCGACGAGGCCGCCGGCGCGGTCGACGTACCAGGCGACGTTTCCGGAGGCGATCACGCGGCGGCTCCCCGAGGCTCCGGGCTCGTGCTCAGCGCGCCTCTCCACGCGGAGTTCTCGACGAAGCCCTCGGTCGAGCGGAACCTGCCGGGGAGACCGCGCTCGTCGAGCCAGTCAGGGCCGTCGCAGGAGAGCAGGAACGCGGCCTTCGCCGCGATGTCCGCCTGCAGGCAGCTCGCGGCCGCGACGGTGACCTCGATCCAGCGCGACCTCGACGGTCGCCCCGTGCGCGCGTCGAGCAGGTGATGCTGCACGACACCCTCGCGGCGCCAGCGCCGCCGGCTCGTTCCGCTCGTGGCGACGCCTCCGGCGAGCACGCGCACGGAGCCTCCACCGGGCAGGGATACGCGCGTCTCGCCGCGGCAGGCGAGATCGCCGCCCGCGGAGACGAAGCCGTCACCGGAGAGGAGCCGGACGGCCGTGTCGACGGCCATCGACTTGACGACCCCGTTCAGGTCGAGCAGGACTCCCGGGGGCCGGGAGAGAACGCGCCCGGCGATGCGCACCGAGCTCCACGCCCCGGGCGCCGCCGGACCGAGCGGGAGTGGATCGCGCTCGAGCTCCGAGAAGTCCCGATCGTAGCCCGCGGCCTCGATCGCGGCGCCCAGGGTCGGATCGACGAGGCCGTCGGTCGCGGCGGCGGCCGCCCGTGCGGCGCGAACCGCGCGGGCGAAGACCGGCGAGACGACGATCGTTTCGGCGCGGCTCCGGTTGACGAGCGAGAGCTCGCTGTCCGGTCGGAAGCGGCTGAACCGCCGCTCCCACGCGTCGAAGAGCGCCGTGATCGCACGGAGCTCGGTCTCGCTCGCGCACGAGACGACGACCTCGGTCCCTATCGAGCAAAACGACGAGGCCGGCTCAGGAGACATGCGTCTGCGCCTGAGGCGCGGAGTCGAAGTCGCCTCCGGTCGACGGCGCGATCGACCCCGGCGCGAAGCCGAAGTCGTCGAGCTCCGAGTCGTCGCCCTCGAGCCTGCCGAGATCCGAGCCCTGCTCTGCGGCGCCGGATGCGGCGATGCCGGGATGGCTCGCGTACGCGAGCCCGAGCGCGACGACGAAGCCGGCCGCGGCCGCGGCCGCGAGCGTCTTCTTGGCGTCGGCTGCGCGGCGGCGTGCCTGCTCGATCCGTGACTGCGGCTCTGCCATGCCGCAAGCTCAGCAGCCGGTGCTGAGCGGACCCTGAGACGCGGCTGAGACCTTCCTAAGAATCGCGAGCTTCTCGGTCACAATGCGTATCGGCGGGGTGCGAGAGCGGCGGAATCGCCGGCTCGGTGGCAGGGGCCGAGACGAGAGCAGCGACGTAGTGGCAACCGTGGGCGCGGCGAGGAAGCCGCGCCCACGGGATGCGCCTAGCCAATCGCGAGATCGGGGGAGATCCACGCGTACAACTTTCCGCCCATCTGGTGCCGCTCGTGGAATCCGAGCCGGCAAGTCCAACAGAACCACGCGTAGACGCCGTAGCGGGGAAGGACGAACCTAACCCGCGTCGTGCGCGGCGCCTGTGGGCTGCCGGGCAGCACTGCCACGTTGAGGTGGATCGCCGGTATCGCGAACGTGTGCAGCTCGCGCGTGTAGTTCCGGATGACGAGCACGACCTCCCGCTGCGACTGGACCGCGAGGTTGAACGGCATCGCTTGGTCGCCCCGAGTCGTCTCCCGCATGTCGATCGTGACGGGATAGCCGGATGTGCGGGCTCCGGCAGACGCTGTCAGGACGGCGAGTAGGAGAACGATTGCCAAGGTGCTGGCGAGGAGGAACCGCTCCAGCGCGGCGTACGCATAAGGGTGGATTCGCATGTCTTCCTCCTTCCATGCAGCAGCTCGGGTCGTCTAACCCGCGCAATGTGCGGAGGTTGACGTCGTCCGGCAGTGGCGCCATCCGGTCGGACACGCACGTGTGTTGCCGCAAATTACGGATGTCCCGATCACGAGAGTCGATCGCCAGGAGGGTCCGTAGTTGCCCGAACGGGATGTGGGCGCATCTCCCGATGCCCGCATGAGCGGCGCCGACGAGCATGTCGTCAGAAGACCAGCGAGCGCAGGGAGTGAAACGCCATGACACCGAGTGCCCCCGTCAAGTCGGCTCCGGAGCTCACGATCACGCCCAACCTGCCGGAGTACGAGGCCGGCATCGGGCCCGAGTTCTTCGACCGGGCCCGCGAGGAGCTGGACGGGCTCCCGGGCGGTCGCGGCCTGAACATCGCTCACGAGGCGGTCGATCGACACGCCGTGGGACCGCGAGCCGACCACCTCGCGCTGCGCTGCCTCGGCAAGCGCGGCGAGGTACGCGACTTCACGTACGCCGAGCTCGCCCGTGAGACGAGCCGCTTCGCGAACGCCCTGAGCAGCCTCGGGGTGGGCAAGGGCGACCTCGTCGCCGCGCTCGCCGGGCGCATCCCCGAGCTCTATGTCGCTGCGCTCGGGACGCTCAAGAACCGCAGCGTGTTCAGCCCGCTCTTCTCCGCCTTCGGGCCCGAGCCGATCCACACGCGCCTCACCCTCGGGCGCGCGAAGGTGCTCGTCACGACGGAGCTCCTCTACGCGCGCAAGGTGGCGGCCCAGCGCGATGCGCTCCCCGACCTCGAGCACGTGATCCTGATCGGCGAGCAGGGCGCGGAGACCGACGTGCCGGGAACGCACGACTACCGGCGGCTGCTCGAAGAGGCCGCCGACACGTACGAGATCGGGCCCACGGACCCGGAGGACCTCGCGCTTGTCCACTTCACGAGCGGGACGACCGGAACGCCGAAGGGCGCCGTGCACGTGCACGACGCGATCGTCTGGCATCACGTCACGGGGAAGCTCGCGCTCGACCTCCACCCCGAGGACGTCTTCTGGTGCACGGCCGACCCCGGCTGGGTCACCGGCACCTCGTACGGGATCGTCTCGCCACTGTCGAACGGCGTCACCGTGATCACCGACGAGGCGGAGTTCGACGCCGAGCGCTGGTACGGGATCCTCGAGCGAGAGCGCGTGTCCGTCTGGTACACGGCGCCGACCGCGATCCGCATGATGATGAAGGCCGGCGTCGAGCTCGTCCGCGAGCACGACTACCCCGCGCTCCGCTTCCTCGGCAGCGTCGGCGAGCCGCTCCACCCCGCGGGCGTCCTCTGGGGCGAGGAGGCGTTCGGCCTGCCCTTCCACGACAACTGGTGGCAGACCGAGACGGGCGGGATCATGATCGCGAACTACGCGGCCATGGACATCCGCCCGGGGTCGATGGGGAAGCCGATGCCGGGCGTCGAGGCGGCGATCGTGCACCGCCGCGAGGACGGTGGCGCCGAGCTCGTGACGACCCCGGGCGAGGAGGGCGACCTCGCGCTCCGCCCGGGCTGGCCCTCGATGTTCCGCGGCTACCTCGGCGAGCCCGAGCGCTACGAGCGCTGCTTCGTCGACGGCTGGTACGTCACGGGCGACCTCGCCCGCCGCGACGAGGACGGCTACTTCTGGTTCGTCGGCCGGGCAGACGACGTGATCAAGAGCTCGGGCCACCTCATCGGGCCGTTCGAGGTCGAGAGCGTCCTGCTCGAGCACCCGGCTGTCGCGCACGCGGGCGTGATCGGCAAGCCCGACCCGGTCGCCGGCGAGATCGTGAAGGCCTTCCTCACGCTGAAGCCGGGGTACGAGCCGTCGCGCGAGCTCGAGAAGGACATCCTGGCCCACGCGCGCGTGCGGCTCGGCGCGGTGGTCGCCCCCAAGGAGATCGAGTTCACGGATGCCGTCCCCGCCACGCGGAGCGGCAAGATCATGCGCCGCCTGCTCAAGGCGCGGGAGCTCGGGCTCCCCGAGGGCGACGTCTCGACCCTGGAGAGCGCCGAGTGAGCGTTCGCGAGGAGGCCGTCCAGGCGCTCGAGCTCGACCGCGAGCACGGTCTCCGTCTGCTCCGCGAGATGCTCCGGATACGCCGCTTCGAGGAGCGCGCGGCCGAGCTGTACAGCCTGGCGAAGATCCGCGGCTTCCTCCATCTCTACATCGGCGAGGAGGCCGTCGCCGTCGGCGTCATGCAGGCGCTCACCCCGGACGACGCGATCGTCGCCACGTACCGCGAGCACGGCCAGGCTCTCGCGCGCGGGCTGCCGCCGGGATCGCTCATGGCCGAGATGTTCGGCAAGGCGAGCGGGTGCAGCCGGGGGCGCGGCGGCTCGATGCACTTCTTCGACGTCTCGAGGCGCTTCTACGGCGGGTACGCGATCGTCGGCGGCGGCCTCCCGATCGCGGTCGGCCTTGCGCTCGCGGACAAGCTGCAGGGCAAGCGGCGCGTGACGGCCTGCTTCTTCGGCGAGGGCGCGGTCGCCGAGGGCGAGTTCCACGAGTCCCTGAACCTGGCCGCCCTCTGGAAGCTGCCCGT
>Ga0233416_10000164_pt1 | contig 19784 bp, 19 predicted proteins | sample Sediment_Towuti__2_FD_188638 | JGI IMG/M metagenome (GOLD analysis project Ga0233416, IMG submission 188638) | Sediment microbial communities from Lake Towuti, South Sulawesi, Indonesia - Sediment_Towuti_2014_0_MG | ecosystem: Environmental > Aquatic > Freshwater > Lake > Sediment | place... | reverse complement strand
GCCGGCGAGCTCCTCCTTCAATCCCAGGTACAGGCTATCGAGCATCTCCCGGACCTTTCGCATGACGCGGGTCTTTGCCCGGAAGAATTTCTCGTCGGCCACGAGGCCGATCTCATCCGGTGAGAAGAAGACAGGCACGTTCATCACGGAAGCGGGCTAGGAGGCGTATCGCGCAAGGCCGAGCAGGGCAAGGGCACCGGCCACGTAGGGGATCGCGCAGGAGTACAGCAGCGCTCGAAGAGGGGGATCTCCGGGGAGCCCTGAGTGGCGCGCCCGTTGCTCCTTGTACACGAACTCGTAGGAGAGGACCAGGATCGTAAGGGTCAAGACGACGATCCGGCTGGAGCGCGGCCACGTGTACTGCCCGCTGACCAGAAAATCAGCGGTGAAGAAGCCGCTGCCGAACAAGACGAGGGGTGCGATGACCAGCCGGGTGCCTTCGGCAAACCACCTGTGCCCTACCGCCGCGACACGACCCGGATCCAAGCCCGTTCTCGGGGTCACGACCCGACCGCCAGCTTCCCGCCCTCCTTGGGAAGCGATCGCTCCCGACCTTGCCCGCAAGTCTTGCACACGCGCGGGCGCACTTTCAGGAATCTGGTCTTCCCGCTCGACAGGCAAGTGTAATGCACGAATTGGCCGCACACCGTGCAGCGCGACCACCCACCCCGCAACAGCGTGAAATTCCGGTACAGCCCCTTGCCGCAGACCCCGCAACTCCGGGGTTCGATGCCCAGCAGCATGGGCTCCCAGTCACCGCCGGCTTTCCGCCAACTCATGGGCGGCAGTATAACGACCCACTTGGCGAGAGGCAAGTGGCTTGCCGCTCGGCCCGCGCCTCTGGCCTTCGTGTGCCGTTTGACACGTCGGGAACCCATTTGCTAGGCTCTCGCCTGCTCTAGGACCTAGGTTTCGGCCTAAACCTTCTTCTCAACGCATGGATATCGCTTCATACCTCGACCGGAAACGCGAGGAAGTGGACCGGTTTCTCGAGACGGCGGTCCCCTCGGCGCAGACCGCCCCGACCACCCTGCACGAAAGCATGCGCTACAGTCTCTTCGCCGGCGGCAAGCGCATCCGGCCGATCCTGGCGATCGCCTCCGCCGAGGCGGTAGGAAAGTCGTCGAAGGCCATCCTGCCGATCGCCTCGTCGCTGGAGTTGGTTCATACCTACTCCCTCATCCACGACGATCTCCCCGCCATGGACAACGACGACTACCGGCGGGGAAAGCTGACGAACCACAAAGTGTACGGGGAAGCGATGGCGATCCTTGCAGGAGACGCCCTGTTGACCCTGGCCTTTGATCTTTGCAGCGCCCCGGCCCTCCTGGACCATCTCGATCCGGTCCGCCAGGTCCAGATCATTCATGAGCTCGCGGTCGGCGCCGGCAACCTCGGCATGGTCGGCGGGCAGGTCCTGGACATCCAGGCCGAGAACAAGGACATTGACCTTGCCACCTTGCAGACCATCCACGCCCACAAGACCGGCATGCTCATCCGTGCCGCGGTGCGGATGGGGGCGATCGCTGCGTCCGCGACCCCTGCACAACTCAAACAGTTGACGGCCTATGCCGAAGACGCGGGTCTTGCCTTTCAGATCGCCGACGACGTGCTCAACGTAACCGGCACCCGCGAGGAACTGGGGAAGAACGCCAACACGGACGCTCAGCGCGGGAAGAAAACCTACCCCTCCTTCTACGGCGTCGAAGGCGCCAGGGCGCTCGCCGACCAATGCGCCGATCGGGCGGTCCACCGGCTGGACGGATTCGACGCCAAGGCCGATCCCTTGCGTGAGCTCGCCCGATACATTTCATCCCGCCGAAAGTAGATCGCATGGCTTCCTCACCTGTCACCCATCACCCGTCACTCGTCACCGGGGCAAGATGAAAGCCCTCGTCACCGGAGCGACCGGGTTCGTCGGCGCAGCCGTCGTGCGCAAGCTGCTGGCCGCCGGCACGGAGGTGCGGGTGCTGATCCGTCGCGACAGCGACCTCCGGAACCTGGATGGACTCAAGGTGGAGCAGGTGCACGGGGACTTGCGGGATCGGGACTCTCTGCGTCGCGCGCTTGCCGGCTGCGCGCAGCTCTACCACGTGGCAGCCCATTACGCGTTCTGGGCCAGGACTCCAGCCATTTTCTACGAAGTGAACGTCACCGGCACCCGGGTCCTGCTGGAGGCCGCCCGTGAGCTGGGCACCGAGCGGATCGTCTACACCAGCACGATCGGGGCGATCGGGCTCCCGCCGGACGGGGGGCTGGGGACGGAGCAGACGCCGGTGTCCCTGGCTCAAATGGCGGGCGATTACAAGCGGTCCAAGTACCTCGCCGAGCAGGAAGTCCTCAAGCTGGCCAAAACCGGCTTGCCAGTCGTTATCGTGAACCCCAGCGCCCCCGTCGGGGAGCGGGATATCAAGCCGACACCAACCGGCCAGATGATCGTGGACTTCATGAAGGGGCGCATGTGGGCTTACATCGATGCCGGGATGAACCTGATTGATGTGGACGACGTGGCGGTCGGCCATCTCCGCGCCATGGAGCGGGGCCGAGCGGGCGAGCGGTACATCCTCGGGAACCGGAATCTGTCGCTTCAGGAGATCTTTGAACTGCTCAGCGGCCTGACCGGGGTGAAGGCTCCCCGCATCAAGCTGCCGTGGCAGGCCATCCTTCCGCTCGCGCATGTGAACCGCTGGATCGCCCACTATGTGACCCACCGGCCTCCCCGAATCCCGCTCGAGGGGGTGCGGATGGCCAAATACAAGATGCACTACGATTGCAGCAAGGCTCTTAGGGAACTGAACCTGCCACAGACTCCGGTGGACACCGCGCTGGAGAAAGCGGTCCGCTGGTTCCGGGACCATGGGTACGCATGATGGATTTCTTTCTGCTGCTCATTAAGACGGTGGCTTTCCGGCCGTACGTGTTTCTGTTCCTGGCTATCTCCCTGTTCTCCGCTCATCGGCTGCTGGGATGGCGCAGGACCGGCCTGTTCTTCGGGCTCACCTGCCTGATCGCCTTCACGTGTGAGTTCTCCTCCACCCGCACCGGGATTCCATTCGGCTGGTACCACTACACCGGGTCAACCGTCGGGCGGGAACTGTACCTCGGCAACGTCCCCCTCATGGATTCCCTCTCCTTCACTTATCTCCTCTACGCCAGCTACTGCCTGGCACTGTTCATCCTGCTGCCGACTTGCCAGCTCTCGCTGGCCGCGCGCACCTCCTGGCCCGTCTTCGGCCTGAGCGTGCTGTTCTTCGTGCTGATCGACATGGTGATCGATCCGGTCGCGCTGCGGGGGGACCGCTGGTTCCTCGGACGGATCTATTACTATCCGGAGCCAGGCGTGCACTTCGGCGTCCCCCTCGCAAACTACATAGGCTGGGGCGTGGTGGGAACTATCGCTCTGTCCATCTATCTCCCGCTCGACCGTCGGCTGCCGCCCCTGGAGCACGGAGATGACCAACCCGTAACCGCGCAAGTCCTGCTGGGTTGCGGGCTCTATTGCAGCGTCCTGCTCTTCATCGTAGCGGTCACCTTCTGGATCGGAGAGCCGGTCCTCGGCCTGGCTGGGCTCTTGATGTACCTGCCGATCACGGCTCTGTTTCTGTTCAGGTTGCTGAAACGCTCGACCGCTGCCAGACACGATTACGGTTCCAGAACAGTTATAGACCCTCGATGGCGAAGCGATACGTAGGTTCTATATACTGAGGCTGTCCGTCGCTCGCAGCCGAGACGATCGCATGTCCCACCACACGCGCAGCCTCATCAAGAATGCCCTGGTGGGCGTCATCATCGGTGCCGCCCTCGTCGGCGTGGCCGAGGCGCTGGCTTTCCCGCCCGTGTTCCAACGGATGTTCTTTATCTACGCGATGCTGGGCGTCGTCGTGTTCATCCTCCTGGATGCGCCGGCGCTCAAACCTCTGAGCGGCATGAAGGGTCTCGCGGCGCTGGTCGGGTTCTACGCGCTGGTGTCCGCCGCCTACATCGGTGGGGCCTCGTTGCTCCCGCAGTACGACCCGGAGGACGAAAAGGGGAAGATCGACAAGCTGCTCAAGGCGAAGCGTGAAAAAGCCGGCCATGAGCTCCACAACCTGGATGAGTTGATGAAACAAGCGGAGGCGCTGGATCGAAAGGCACAAGAGCTGGCGGCTCGCCTGAATCGTCTCGTCCCGGCTTCGGCACCAGAGGCCGCGGTACCCGCCGCCCCGAAGCCGGCCACGGGAGGCATGAGCCTCGTGGCGCGCGGCATGGAAGTCTACGACCTGCACGAGTGCTACAACTGCCACAAGATCGGCGGGAAGGGCAGCGTCAAGAAGCGCGGGCCGGTGCTGGACAACGTCGGCAACCTGTTGACCATCGAGGACTTCAAAAAGAAAATTTTCGATCCCACCTACCTGTACGCCGAGGGGTTCGAGAAGGAGCACAAGAAAGGCGTCATGCCCGACAAATACAAGGACCTGATGAGCGAAGAGGAGCTCGACGCGCTGGCGGCGTACCTGAGCACCCTCAAGAACCCCTCGGTCGAGACCCCCAAGCCCGTGTTCGTGAAGACCAAAGTCGAGCATGGCTTCATCGTGTACGGCTACGTCAAGGACCAGAGCGGGAAGCCGATCCCGGGCGCCGAGGTCGTGGCCAAGCCGATGAAGACCGACGCCCATGCCGGTAGCACAAAGACGAACCAACAGGGCTACTACGAGATCTTTCTACACCTCCACAATGAGGACTCCGGCACTAAGATCACCATCTCTTCCGGGGCGGCCCGGAAGGAGGTCGTCGCGAACTACGATCCCGCCGACAAGGTGACCAAGCGGCAAGCCGCCGTGGACCTGGTCGTGTAACGATGAAAGGGTTACTGATCCGCTTCCTCGTCACGGGCACCGCGGTGTTGCTGACTGCCGAGATCATCCCCGGGATCGAGGTGGAGAGCCCATCGGCGGGGATCGCCGCCGTGATCCTGCTGGCTCTGCTCAATGCGCTGGTCCGCCCGGTTCTCTACCTCTTGTCCCTCCCCTTTATTGTCGTCACGCTGGGTCTGTTCATGGTCGTCATCAACGCGCTCCTCCTCTTATTGGTCTCCTCCCTGGTGGAGGGATTCGTGGTCCAGGGGTTCTGGCCGGCGGTCTGGGGGGCGGTGCTGATCAGCGTGGTCAGCACTGTCCTGAATCTCTTCATCTCCGAAGAGGGACGAGTGGAGATCGTGGTCCACAGGCGGAAGCCTCCGCGCATCGTCAATTGAAATGGATTGCCCCGATTGCTACAATGCCGTCCCGCCAGAACGGAAGGGGTAAGGGCGAGGGGGAAGGAGAGGTACGATGCCGACTGCCACCGCACCAGTGCGCGCCGACAAGCAGACCACGCTCCAGAGAACATTGACCTCCGCGCTCAATGAGATCGGGGTCGAGTCCGCCGTGGTGGCGATCTTTGACCGCGAGGCCGGCCCGCTCACGGTGCAGGGATCCCGTGGACTGACTTCGCGCGAAGTCCAGACCATCGCGCGAACCCTCTCGGGGCAGGACCTGGCCGCGCTGAGCCTCCGGGCGCCCTCGGGCGACGAGGAGCCCCTCAGCGCCGTGCGACTGCGGATGATCTCGCCCGTCGCCAAATCCTTACTCGGGGTTCCGCTTCGGCACAACCAGCGGACCTACGGCGTGCTGGTGGTCGGGAGAAAGGAAACCGCGACCTTCTCGAAGAAGGAGAAGAGCCTCCTCGAGCACGCAAGCGCGGAGATCACCGGAGCCCTGGAACGGGCGGCCTTGTTCGACAACACCCTCATCCTGAGCCGCCCGCTTGTCGCGCACGAGCCCGCCGCCACGGTCGCGCCACCCGGAGCCGAGCCCCCCGCTCCGGCACCCTCCTACGCCACTCCGGAGATACAGGAACGGATCGCCGCGCTCCTGAACGAAACGTCCTCGACCTTGCCGTTCGATCGCGCGTGGGTGACTCGGTACGATCCGCTCGCCGGAGTCGTGGAAGTGCTGGGGGTGGCGGGAGAGCCGCGGGGCGAGCACAAGAAAGATTTCAAGCCCGGTCAGCGGCTCGCTCTGGACCAATCAGCGTCCGGGTGGGCGGTTCGCCACCGAAAACCCCGGGTGGACCATGATCTGGCTTCGACGCAGGGACGCTTCCAGGACCACAAGCCTCTGTACCGGGACCGGTTCCGGGCGGCGATGGTCGTCCCCTATTTCGTGCGGGGCCAGGTGGGGGGAACGGTGACGCTGTCCTCCAAGTCAGCCACGCAGTACACCCCAGCGGATGCGAGGGCCCTCGAACCGCTGATCGTCAAATTGGTGGAGCTGCTGCACGAACCCCCATCCGCTCAGGCGGTCAGGACCGAGGAGGGGGGCGGGGCCGCGGCACCGGCGCCGCTGGCAGCCCCAGTGCCTTCGGAGCCCATGATCCGAAAACAGGAACGCCAGGCCGCCATCGGCGAATTCAGCGCGTTCCTGGCCACGGAAGTCCGCGAACCATTGGCCTCCATCCGAGCCCAACTGCAGGAGGTGACCGGGGAGGGGATCCTAGATTTCGATCCTCAGACGCGGGTGGAGAACGCCATGCGGGACCTGATCCGGGTCGAGGCCATCCTGAACGAGATCCTGGACTTCGCCAAGCCGCTGGAACTGAACCGGCGCGCCTGTCGGGTACCCGATATCATCGAGAGCACGCTGACCGTGGTGGCCACCGAACTCGAGACGAACCGGATCCGGCTGACGAAGGATTACGCCACGAACCTCCCCCAAGTGCGGTGCGACGAGACGAAGATGCAGCAGGTCTTCCTGAGCATCATCAAGAACGCGCTGGAGGCCATGACGCCCGGCGGAAACCTCCACATCGAGGTGGCTCAGCATCGAGGCGGGCGTGGCCAAATCCAGATCACCATCAAGAACGATGGCGCCCCGATCCCGACAGAACACGTGGGCAAGGTGTTTGAGCCTTACTTCACCACCAAACGGACCGGGACCGGCCTGGGGTTGGCGACAGTCAAGAAAATCGTGGAAGAGCACCAGGGACAGATCTCGATCGCAAGTGGCCCCGGTCAGGGGACGGCCGTGATCATCAGATTGCCGATGCTGATGCCTCGTGGTGGACCATACCGGCGGCGCGGGAGAGGGTACCGGCCCCGCCGTCCTCCAGGTCATGGGCGATAGGCGCTTCCAGCTCCACGCGCCTCCCGCCGACCACTTGACAGGGTTGAACCAAGGCGGCTAAGATACGCGCCGCTCGACGGCTAGAGCGATCATCCTTGAGCGATCGATCTCCGTTCCACCCTTTATAGAAGGAGTGCGCGCCATGAAGACATTCATCGCCATCGTTGCCGTACTGATGGTCGTCGGGTTCTCGCTGTCTCTGGCTCTGGCGAATCCCGCCTTGCTGCCGAAGCACGAGGGCTATCCCATGAAGAACGACGGCAGCCCGGTCAACGGCCAACCGACGGCCAATGATCAAGGCCGGAAGAACCAGACGGGGGAGAAAGCGCTGCTGGAAGGGGCTGCTGCTGAAGATGCACACGTGTCCCAGAACCTCGCGGACGAGAACAACATGAGGGTGGTTGCGAAGGAAGGAGCGGGCCGGCTCCCCAAGGTGCAGGGCCCTCAGATCCGCGTGGAGCCGCCGGTGACATCCGCGACCAAGATTTCGGGCGATCGCGTCATTCAATAACGACGAGTCAATAAAACAGCAACGGGGGAGGCCGCCAGCCCGGCGACCTCCCCTTTCTATTTTGTCCTACGTGGGCGAGTTGAGCCGTTCCGTCAACTTCAGATTTTCTGAATAATCCACCGGGCAGTCGATCACTGCCGGCCGGCCGCAGGCGAGCGCGTCCGCGAGGAGCGACTTCAGCTCGGAGGCTTCGGCGACCCGATACCCCGCCGCTCCAAAACTCTTCGCGAAGGCGACCAGGTCCGGATTCGCGAAATCAACGGATGACGTACGTCCGAAGCGAAGCTGTTGTTTCCACCGGATTACGCCGTACCCGTCGTCCCGCCACACCAGGACCACGAGGGGCAGGTTGAGACGGATCGCCGTTTCAAGTTCCTGCGCATTCATCAGAAATCCTCCGTCTCCCGTAACCGTCACGACGCGCCGCCGAGGGAAGAGCAGTTTCGCCGCGATGGCCCCGGGCAGCCCGATTCCCATCGCCGCAAGGCCGTTCGAGATAATGCAGGTGTTCGGAGTCTCACACGGAAACATTCTGGCCATCCAGAGCTTGTGGGCCCCCACGTCGCAGACAACGATATCTTCCGTCGAGAGTGCCGCCCGAAGCTCCCGGATGACTTGCTGCGGCCGCAATGGCCACGCCGGCGAGCGGCTTGATTCCTGTTCGAAGCCGGTGATGACGGTCTGCCGGCAGCGACTCGCCCATTGCGCACCGAACGGCGACAGGCCGGCGCCGATCTGCTCCAGACACAGCGCGATGTCCCCAAGGACGCCGACCTCCACGATGTAATGGGCGTCCACTTCGGCCGGGGAGACGTCCACGTGCACAATGCGTTTATCGCGACTCGGATTCCAGAAGCAGGGCGCGTATTCGACGAAATCGTAACCGACGGCGATCACGACATCGGCCTGTTCGAACGCTCTCGCCGGGTAGTCCCGCGCCTGGAGACCGATGGTGTACAGGGACAGGGGATCGGAATCCGGCATGATCCCCTTGCCCATGAAGGTGTGCGCGACCGGGATGTTCAACCCACGGGCGAGGTTGCGGACCGCCTCCGAAGCCCCTCCTCGGATCACGCCGTTCCCGGCCAGGATCACCGGCCGGTGGGCCCCGGCCAGGATCTGGACCGCCCGTTTCACCTGTCCGCCCAGCGGCTCGGGCTTGAACGGCAACTGGACGCGCAACGGCTCGCTGTACTCGCCGGGGCTCACCTGCTCGGCCGCCACATCCTCAGGTAGCTCGAGATGCGTGGGGCCGGGCTTCTCCGTCTGCGCAACCTTGAAGGCCTTACGGACCGCCTCGGGTATGATCTGCGGCCTGGCGATCTCGGCGTTCCATTTCGTGACCGCCTTGAACATCGACAGCGTGTCAACGTACTGGTGCGACTCCTTGTGTCGTCGATCCAGCGAGGCTTGCGCGGTGATGGCCACGAGCGGTGCATGGTCCAGATGGGCATCGGCCACGCCGGTCAAGAGATTCGTCGCCCCAGGTCCCAGCGTGGACAGGCACACCCCGGCTTTTCCGCTCAGGCGCCCGTAGACGTCGGCCATAAAAGCCGCCCCTTGCTCGTGCCGCGTGGCCACGAAGCGGATGCGGGAGCTTAATAAGGAATCCATCACATCCAGGTTCTCTTCCCCAGGCAGTCCGAAGAGGTACTCGACCTCCTCGTTCTCCAAACACCGTATGAGCAGGTCCGACGCTTTCATTTCACGTCTTACGCCTCACGGCTCCTGAGTCTCAGCCGCCACGGCTTCTCGGCCCATGCCCCCGCATAGTCCACGCCGATCCGTGGGAGCGCGGCGATCCTCGACTCCGCCACCCGATCGCCCCGATCCTCGATCCACAAGGTCTTCCCCAGCGTCAAATCCAATCTGTTGAGAGTCCGGTCGATCTGAAAAAACCGGCTGACCCGCCCCGGGCCGTCGATCAGCGCGGGAGGATGCTGTGAATCCACCTCGACCGCCCGCACCAGAATGGCCGCTGGATATCCCGCGCGCTCGGTCACCACGTTGAAACAATGATACATCCCGTAAATCAAATAGACATACGCCACCCCGGGCTGGCCGAACATCACGTCGGTCCGGTTCGTCCTGCCTCGGGACGCGTGCGACGCCAAATCCTCGGGACCAACGTACGCCTCCACCTCGATGATCCGCCCTGCCGTCACCCCTGAGCGACCGGCCCGCACAAGATATTTCCCCAGCAGGGATCTGGCCACCCGCAACGTCGGCCGTCGGAAATGCGCACGTGATAGAATTTTGGGTCGCAATTCCTGACCCCCTACCCCCACCACCCACGAAAACTCGCGCATGGGTGTGCCGCGCTCCAAATCCTCCAAGCAGGTGGCTTGCGGACTGCAGCGCACTTCGCCGGAGCGGCGGGGCCCCGCCCGGCGTCCTGCGCTCGCTATAGGCGCGGGTGGCTGGGTTGCCTCAGACTGCGCGCGCCTCAGTTCAAAAGCCGTCGCGGCGGTGGGTCTAGTGACATCGTGGGCGAGCCATTACACCCTTGCCAGTGTCCGGGAGTGCGAGGGCTCTGCGCGAACTTGGCAGGAGAAGGGGGGGCTGCCCGACGTCTTCCACTCGCCCTAAGCGCGGGTGGCTGGGATGCCTCAGACTGCGCGCGTCCACCGAGCACCGCCCGCTTTGCTAGAAACTTCAAATCAATCTTGCGTGCGCGGTGCGCGAGCACGTGAGGCACCCAGCCGACCGCGCCCCCTATTCTCCTTCGATGGGGACATACAGCAGCGTCCCCTGGCGGTTGATCAACAGCAGCGTGAGATCCTTGGCCTTGATCGGCTCGACGAGGCGTTGGTAGTCCACCAGATCGGAGACAGGCTGCCGATTCACCTCCAGAATCAGGTCGCCCGGGATCAGGCCGGCCGCCTCCGCCAGGCTCCCCTCGTCTATCCCCGCGATCACCACGCCGGTCACCCTTTCCAGCCCAAGCTGCCGGGCCACCGCAGGGGTAACCTCGTCGACCAGCAGCCCTGCCAGCGGATGCCCGGCGAGGAACCCCCGGGATGCCGCGGAGGACTTCCGGATCCGCTCATGCGGCGCTTCCTGGACCACCAACTCGAGGTGTTCCGGTCTCCCGTCGCGGATGATTTCCAGGGGATACTTGCTGCCGATCGGCGCGCTGCCGATCAGGTTGCGGAGGCGCCCGGCGTCCACCACATCCTTGCCGTCGAATCGCACGACCACGTCGCCCCGCCGCAGCCCGGCTTTCTCGGCCGACCCGTTGGGCATCAAATCGGTGATGATGGCGCCCTTGACGTCCGGCAGCTTGAAGAGTTTTCCCAGGCGCGGAGTGACGTCCTGCGTGGAGGCGCCGAGAAAGCCCCGGATGACACGACCCGTCTTCAGGAGGTTCTGCATGGCCGCCTTGGCCATGTTGCTTGGAATGGCGAACCCCACCCCGACGCTCCCGCCCGTTGTGCTGGCGATCGCGGTGTTGATCCCGATCAACTCGCCCTTGATGTTGACCAGGGCGCCGCCGGAGTTGCCGGGGTTGATGGGCGCGTCGGTCTGGATGAAGTCTTCGTAGTCCGCGATGCCCACGTCCGCCCGGCCGACCGCGCTCACGATGCCGAAGGTCACGGTCTGATTGAGCCCCAGGGGGTTGCCGATCGCGAGCACAAAGTCCCCGACGGCCAGGCGGCTGGAATCCCCCCATGGCGCGGGCGAGAGGCCGTGCGCGTCAATCTTCACCACCGCGACATCGGTCTTGGGGTCGGTGGCGACCACGCGCCCCTTGAACTGCCGACGGTCGGCCAGCAGGACGTCCACGTCGATCGCATCGGCCACCACGTGATTGTTCGTGATGATATAGCCATCGGCGGAGACGATCACCCCGGACCCCTGCCCGTATTGCCTCCGGGGAGGCAGCTCCGGAATCAGCCCGAAGGGCAGCCCCTCGTCGCTGAACGCCTGGTCGCGGACGACGACCGTCGAAGCGATGTTGACGACGGAGGGAATGGTCTTGCTCGCCGTCGCTTTCACCTGGGTCTGCAGATCGTGGACGGAGGGGAGGACGGAAGGGGAAGGAGCGCGCGGACGTTTCTGAGCTCCCTGCGCGGCGTCGAGGTCCAGGGCCGCCAGCGCGACCACCAAGAGCAGGCCCGTCCGGGTGTGAGCGGACAGTCCCGCCCTCACGCTGGCGCTCATGGCCGGTCTCGAGCTACCGCTTTCCGTCTGCATCCAGAATGCTGCGGATCACCGTGATCAGATTCTCGGTGGCCAGTTGTTCCACCTTGATATTGCCGTCCAGCAGGATGGTGGGAGTTTGCTTGACGTCTATGCGCTGTCCCCACTTCTTGCCCTCCTCGACCGCTCTGGCCGGTTTGCCGCTGGCCAGCCCCGCCTCAAACGCTACCGGGTCCAGGCCCACTTCCTTAATGAGGGACTCACGGATCAGCCGGTCCAGGATGTGCAGCCGGTCTTTGTGGATGGTGCGGAACAGCACCCGCTTCATCTCCGTCCCCTTGCCCATCACCCTCGCCTGTTCGTACATGTCGAAGGCGGTCGGCAGCTTGCCTGGAATCACCGGAAACCCCACCATCGTCACTTCCAGGCGAGCCCCGAACTCTTTTTCCAGGACCGGCAGGGCGCCTTGCTCGAACATATGGCAGTGCGGGCAGTAGAAATCGGCGAATTCCGTCATTTTCACTTTTCCCGGCGTGTGAGTGGAGGGTTCTTTCAGCTCCTGGAAGGTCCCCTTGAGCCCGGCCGGCACCGCCCGCACGGCCGGGATGATCGCCCCGAACGCGATTGCGCTCACGATCATGGCCGACGCCAGCCGAACGATCCACTGCCTCCCCTCCCTCATCCCATCTGCTCCTTCGCGCGCAACGTGCGTTCCCGAGCGAGTGCTATCATACATGGGACGTATCGTGCAAGTTATAATGAATCGATGAGTTGTGTTCGCAGATCAGTGAGCACGTGTGTCATGTCGGGAGCGATCATGGCGCTGCTCCCGGCCTGCGCTGCACCCAGCTTCATCCCGGACTCCATCCAGGCCCAGGTGGACCGATCCCTAACCTTCCACCAGCTCAAGGATTCTGCCGAGTCGTATCGAGGCCGCCTGATCGTGCTGGGCGGCGAAGTCTTAGCCGCCAAGCGATTGAAGGACGGCACGCGGATCGAAATTCTGCAGCTCCCGCTGGATGGGTCGCAGCAACCGGTCCCGGACCGGATGGCTTCTGAGGGCCGCTTCGTGGCTCTGCAGCGAGAATTTCTGGACCCGGCCACGCTGCCCAGAGGAACACGGGTGACGCTCGTTGGGGAAGTGACCGGAGTCACGACCCTCCCCTTGGATGAGACGGAGTACGCCTACCCCACACTGGAGATCAAGCTGCTGAAGGTGTGGCCGGACTGGACCGCAGGGCAGGATGACTCTCCCGTGTACCCGGCTCCGTGGTGGGGACCTTACTGGCGCGGCCCTTACTGGTGAAGGCGGGGATTACCTCCCCGACTGCTGAATGATCCGCACGACTCGTTCGTCCTTCCCGCCCAACTCCAGGTACTTGCGGTACTGGGCCAGTGCGCGGGCCGAGTCTTTCCGGTGCAGCTCGTAGAACAACCCCAGGCTATAATGGGCTTCGGCCATATTGGGCTTGAGTGAGACGGCCGTTTCGTACTCCTCTTCCGCTTCCTGGAGTCGGTTCATGCTCGCATAGAGGCCGCCCAGGTTGAGGTGAGCCTCGGCATACTCCGGCCTGAGCCTGACCACTTCCTCAAAGCGTTTGGTGGCTTCCGGCACGTTCCCTTCGCTCCGGTACAGGAACGCGAGATTGAAGTGCGCATCCACGAAGTCCGGCTTGGCCGCGATGGCCATCCGATACGCGTCGATCGCTTTGGGCAGATTGTTCTCCTTCTCCTCGATTCGCCCCAGGAGATACCAGGCGTCCGGATGGCTTGGATCCAGCTTGGTCAGCTTCTCCAGCACCTCTCGGGCCTTCCGGGTGTCGCCCTGCCCATCATAAATCACCCCCAAGCTGTAGAGGGCGCCGGTATGATTCGGGTTGATCGCCAGCAGATCCTGGTACACCTGAATGGCCTTGTCATTGAGCCGATTCCGCTGGAACTGCCGCGCCAGGACCCAATGCGCCTGCTCATACTGCGGGTAAATCTGGATCGCGCGCCTCAGCACCTGCTCCGCATCCGCAAACTTCCCCTGCGCCTGGTAGACGACCCCTAAATCGTAGTGAGCCTCAGCGTATCCGGGCCTGAGCTCAATCGCCTGCCTGAACGCCGAGACGGCATCCGATGGCCGCCGCAAACCTTCAAAGTACACCTTGCCCATCAGGAGATAAGCTTCGGGAAACTTCGGCCTAATCTGTATGGCGTTCTTGAGGGCCGCCAGCGCAGCGTCGTGCTTCTCCTGCTCGAAGAGCGTGGCGGCGAGGAGATACTGGTCGTGCGCCTTGCTGTCGGCCGCCGCCGTCACGCCCACCGGCGTCACGACCAGGAACCCGACCAGCAGCCCGGTCCCCGCCTGCACCGCTATCAGGACCGCGAGCGAATAGAAGATCCGGACCGATCGTGTGAGGATGTCACCCATCAGGCCTCCTCTCAAATGAAGTAGCGAAGGACTATACCCAGGGAGGAAGCGAAAATCAACGCTAGGACGGCACCCGTCCAGTTCCGCGCGAGCGGATCCGCGCTACTTCTTCGAGTATCTTCTGTTCGGTCAACAACCCGCCTTTGATGTAGGCCTGCACGACCCCGCCTTCGTCAACGAAGACACTGACCGGCAGGCCGTAGACTCCGTATTGATTCGCCACCCGGTTGTCGCGGTCTAGTAGAACGGGAAAGGTATGTTGGTACGCCTGGATGTGCTCGCGGACTTTTCCTTCGTCTTCGAGCTCGTTGACCGCCAGCACCACGAAGTCCTGGTCGCGCAGTTTGTCATAGCAGGTCTGCATCGCCGGCATCTCGGTCGTGCAGGGCTTGCACCAGGTGGCCCAGAAATTGACCAGCACGATCTTCCCGCGGTATTGACCGAGACTCTGGGTCCGACCGTTCAGATCCGGCAGGCTGAAGTCTGCGGCCGCGGTGCCTACCACCGGCGGTCTCGCGCCCATCCCCCATACGTCTCTGTCAAGCTGACCAACCGCCAAGATGGCGAGGAGGGCACTTCCCAGTCCCGCCGCAGTGAAATTCATTTTCATAGTATTCCTCCTGCCTCGGCCCGTCTGCATGTTCATGGCGTAGGCTTGAACACTTGGAATGATTTCGTCAGCCCGAAGATAAAACTGGTGCCTTGGGCCAGATTGTTGTTGGAATCCCGTGCGATCGGAATCTGGGAATAGAAATACAACGAGGTCATGCTGGTGATCGGCGAGTCGAACAGCCCCTCCAGGCTGACCTGAAACCCCGGCGAAAATGCGAAGAAAGTCGACCCGGTGCTGGGCACCTGCCGGTCCGTGATGTTTGGATCGACCAGGATTGGGTCTTGGAAGCCATCCGCGGCGGTAGCCGACCGATACAAGGACGCGCTGATATTGTCGTGCACCAGGTACCGGTAATTGAACTGACCCATGAGCACCAGCCAGGGCACCGTCACTAAGTTGGCGCCGAAATTCAGGTTGTATTCGTCCCCGAATTGGTAGCCGTCATTATTCCGGAACGTGTGCCGGTAACTCGCAAAAGAGAACTGATTCAACCGATGGGGAATCAGTTCATAGGTCTGATACACGGACCCGATCAGCCCGACATTCCCGCGTCCGAGCTGCGTCGGCGCCTCCATGACTCCCCCGGCGCTGTCAGTGGCCTGGGTGGAGCCGGTGGGAAGCTGCACGCCAAACCCCAGAACCAGCATGCTCCTTAGCGTAGGCAGCATGTTGTACTTGTTGGTGATTGTCATGTCCCCAATGTTGTCGTCGGAGAACGTGACAAGTTCCCCTTCGCCAGTGGGCGGTTCACCCAGCCCGTCGATATGCTTGTGGGTCCGCCAGAGATACGGAATCGTGACTTCCACACCCCACCGATCCGTAATGCCATAGTTGAGATCGAACGTCAGTGTATTCGTAATCGTCCGGATCTCCTGATGATGGTCAAGAATCAAGCGACGCTCGGTCTGATCGATCGCGGGGATCACTCCGGATGTCCCGCTGAGGAGTCGCATCGGGGTGTAGTTGTAGATCGTATTGGTCGTGAGGACCCCTGTCTGCGGCACCTGTTGTTGAGACCCGATCACCACAAAGCACGTCACGGCCCCGCAGGCTGCCTGGGCGCGCGACGCCGCCCAAAGTCCAGACACTGAAATGCTCGACACAATGAACAGTTTGAGTGCGAGAGCAATGGCTCGTCTCCCCATGTCTTCTCCATTTGCTGTGCATATGGCGCCAGTAGCGACTCCCGGCTCGCAGCAGTCAACTCATGAAACGCAGCGGGCACGCACGGGTGAGTGCGATCGCTGACCGGCTGACGCTGCAAGCCGTTTGGCTGTTAGGTGATGGAGAAGACGGGAGGACCGCGCGTTGAGTAGGACGGAAGAACCGCCTCAGACGGCTCGTCGGAAGCGGAAACGCCGACGAAGGAAACCGGACCCGTCTGCGCAGGAAGTCCGAACGCGACCCCTTCGAGGACTTGACCGGCCGCGCACATCCAGGAGCAGAGCGCGCTCGCGTGGGTAGCGGCCTTGTGATGGGTATGGTGGGAAGCGTGCGCGACGGTCTGCGGATAGATCAGCCCGCTCAGGAGCAGGAGACAGACGGTCAGGCCGACCGCGACGGTTCGCTGAAGGGCCCGGTTCATACAGTGAGTCCGCGCAGCGAGTGAGGTGCTTACTGTAGGTCGGTCGAGGTCCCGCTGTCAAGGTCGAGGAAGACGCAGGCTCTTCCTATTGATTCGGGTCCGAATTGCTGTATACTGACTCGAATTCGACGAAATACGTCTTGAGTCTGAAGGGGTTAGCCTCGATGCTCGGGATCCTGCTCAATCTCATCTTCGGCAGCAAGAACGACCGCGAAATCAAGCGTCTGCGGCCGACTGTGGACCGCATCAACGCCCTCGAGCCGACCGTGACGCCCCTATCCGATCTCGCCTTGACCGACAAGACCGAAGCCTTCCGGAAACGAGTGGCCGACGGGGAGACGCTCGAGGCTCTGCTGCCGGAGGCGTTTGCGGTCTGCCGGGAAGCCTCACGGCGCAAGCTGGCGATGCGGCATTTCGACGTCCAGCTCCTGGGAGGGATGGTCCTCCACCAGGGCAAGATCGCGGAAATGAAGACCGGCGAGGGCAAGACCCTGGTCGCCACGCTGCCGCTGTACCTCAACGCGCTCGCGGGGAAGGGCGCCCATCTGGTGACCGTCAACGACTATCTGGCCAAGCGGGACGCCCAGTGGATGGGCCCGCTCTACCATGCGCTGGGGCTGTCGGTCGGCGTGATCCAGCACGACGCCTCGTTCCTGTTCGACCCCGCCTATGACGCGCCGGACAAGCGCCTGCAACACCTTCGGCCCTGCACGCGCAGCGAGGCGTACCGGGCGGACATCACGTACGGGACCAACAACGAGTTTGGCTTCGACTACCTGCGGGACAACTTGATCGTCAACGACATCAGCCAGTGCGTGCAACGGGACCTGAACTACGGGATCGTGGACGAAGTGGACAGCATTCTGATCGACGAGGCCCGCACCCCGCTGATCATCTCCGGTCCGACGGACGAATCCACCGACCTCTACTACCGCATCAACTCGATCATCCCGCAGCTCAAGATCGAGCACGACTACACCATCGAGGAAAAGACCAAGACCGCCGCCCTGACCGAGGACGGCAACATCCGGGTCGAGAAGCTGCTCGGGGTCGACAACCTGTACGATCTCGCCCACATGGACCTCGTCCACCACGTCGTCAAGGCGCTCCAGGCTCACGCGCTGTACAAGCGGGACGTGGACTACGTCGTCAAGGACGGCGAGGTGATCATCGTGGACGAGTTCACGGGCCGCTTGATGCCGGGACGCCGGTGGAGCGACGGCCTGCACCAGGCGGTCGAGGCCAAAGAAGGCGTCAAGATCGCCAACGAAAACCAGACACTCGCCTCGGTCACGTTCCAGAACTACTTCCGCATGTACGCCAAGCTGGCCGGCATGACAGGCACCGCCGACACGGAGGCCAGCGAGTTCGCCAAGATCTACAACCTGGACGTGAACGTGATCCCGACCAACCGGAAGATGATCCGGACCGATTACGCAGATGTCATCTACCGGACCGAGCGCGAGAAATTCGACGCGATCGTGGAAGAGATCAAGGACTGCCACGAGCGGGGGCAGCCGGTGCTGGTCGGCACCATCTCGATCGAGAAATCGGAGCGCCTCGCGGGCTATCTCAAGCGGCACGGCATCAAGCACAACGTCTTGAATGCCAAGTATCACGAGAAAGAAGCGGAGATCATCGCGCAGGCGGGCCAGAAGGGCGCGGTCACGATCGCCACGAACATGGCCGGCCGGGGCACCGACATTCTGCTGGGCGGCAACCCGGATTTCCTGTTCAAGCGCATCCTGTACCAGGGCGACGAGCTGCCCGAGGACCGAGCGCTGGCGATCTTCGAGCAGATCAAGGCGGAATGCGAAGCGAACAAGAAGGACGTGATCGAGCTGGGCGGGCTCCACATCCTGGGCACGGAGCGGCACGAGAGCCGGCGCATCGACAACCAGCTCCGCGGCCGATCCGGGCGGCAGGGGGACCCCGGCACCTCGCGGTTCTACCTCTCGCTGCAGGACGACCTGCTGCGGATCTTCGCGTCCGAGCGCATCTCCAACCTCATGCTCAAGCTGGGCATGGAGGAGGGGGTGCCCATCGAGCATCGCATGGTCACCCGCGCGATCGAGAACGCGCAGAAGAAGGTGGAGGCGCACAACTTCGACATTCGCAAGCAGCTGCTCGAGTATGACGACGTCATGAACAAGCAGCGCGAGGTCATCTACCAGCACCGGCGCGCCATCCTGGGCGGGGACAACCTGACCGATGACATCCGCGACATGATGACGGAAGTGGTGGACTCGCTCGTGGACGTCTACTGCCCGTCGGAGCGGTACCCCGAGGAATGGGATTTCTCAGGGCTCACGGAGGCGCTGCAGGCCCAGTTCGGCCTGGATCTGACGAAAGGCGACGGGAACGGGGCCGGCGGTTTGGCCGCCCTGAAGGATCTCGGGCGGGACGCGCTGCAGGAGGAGCTGCGGGAACGGGTCCTCCAGGCCTACCAGACGAAGGAGCAGGAGCTCGGCGCGGAGTTTCTCCGCTACCTGGAAAAGATGGTGCTCCTCCAGGTGATCGACCATCACTGGAAGGATCACCTCCTGGCCATGGACCAGCTCCGGGACGGCATCGGGCTGCGAGGCTACGGGCAGAAAGATCCGCTGATCGAGTACAAGCGGGAAGGCTACGACATGTTTGCGGCGATGATGGACCGGATCAAGGCCGACTCGCTCGACCGGTTGTTCCACGTGCAGGCCGTCAAGGGCGACCTGCCGGCCGAGACCCCGAGGCTCCGCCAACCGGTCCGGATGACCCTGAACCGCGGCGAGGAGCCGGTCGCGGCCGCCCCTGTCCGGCGCGACCACGAGAAGGTCGGCCGTAACGATCCCTGCCCCTGCGGGAGCGGCAAGAAGTACAAGAAGTGCCACGGGCGCTGACGCGCTGCCTCGACACCCCTCCCTCCCCTTCAACCCTGACAGAGTCCAGGCTGTAATTCAGAGATAATCGATCGTGGCTGGAGATTCTCGGGCGGGCTCTGTCGCGTCAGCCCTTCTTGGACTTCTTGGATTTCTTGGATGAGGGGTTGTCGGTCTTTCCCTTCTTTTGGGAAACCTTTTCGACCGTCGCGCCGTTCTGGCCGTTGGGGGCTTTGGTCAGCGCCAGGATCATCGCCCTCTGCGAGGGAAACGACTGGCCGGCCAGCGGGCCTTTGAGGCACCGATATCCTGATTTCCCTGTCCTCACGCAGTCATACCCGTCCCGCGACGGGGCAGACCAGGAAGAGACAGGGGCGACAGCGAGCAGAGCCCCGCACAGCAGGGCGACGAGCGCGGGTCGGAACAGCATGGCGACCTCCCCATTGGGTGGGTGTGTAACACAGACAGTGTAGCAGACAGCCAAAGCTCCCCCGTCGGGGGAGTCGCTCTCCTCTC
>Ga0233416_10000163_pt1 | contig 19947 bp, 15 predicted proteins | sample Sediment_Towuti__2_FD_188638 | JGI IMG/M metagenome (GOLD analysis project Ga0233416, IMG submission 188638) | Sediment microbial communities from Lake Towuti, South Sulawesi, Indonesia - Sediment_Towuti_2014_0_MG | ecosystem: Environmental > Aquatic > Freshwater > Lake > Sediment | place... | reverse complement strand
CGTGCGCCTGGAAGGCGTGATCGTGATCTCCGCGATGGCAAGGTCCCACGGCTTGGCACCAGCCGAATACAGGCGATCGAAGCGGCTCTGCACGAACGTCGTACGCGCGAGCCCGAGCTTGGCGGCACTGAGGCGGTGAGAAGTGAGGCCATGTCACTCCTCTACCACCTCTTCGTCGGGATCCCGCTCTACTGGCACTCGTGACGTTCGGGCTTCGGTTCTGCGTGACGATCCTCGGGCTATCGGTCGGTCTGACCCTGATCGCGGCGGGGTTCAAGGCGCTCTAATCCCGGACCGGTGGCAGCGCCCGAGGCGTCCCTGTTCCGCAGCTGGCTTCGGCGGGCCACACACCCCCCAGGGAAGAGGCTCGAGCTGTAGTCGTTCGTTCGGGGGGATGCCCCAGCGGAACCACCCGGGCTCCATCACGACGTGATCCCCGTCGCGAGGCGAGCCCGCTCAACGAGCCGGCTCAGCTGATTGCTTCTCGCTCGCGTACGTGTGGAGTGGCGAGGGGGAGAGGGACACCAACAGCACCACCAACGCCCACTAGTTTGGCTCTACCATAGGGTTTTCACCAAGAACCCCTACTGGTCAGGCTGGGGCTCAGACCGCTCCGCGCCGCTCGCTGGCGATCCGGCAGGCGTCTCGATTCCAAGACGGGCGGCAAGGGCGAGAAGCTGTTTGAATGACAGAGCCTCGACTTCCTCGAGCGTTTGTGCCATCTCAACTTCGAAAGCCGCCTGTATCGGCGGATCTACGCTCTCGATAACGCGCAAGGCCAGGTTTCCTGCGGCCACAGGCGAGGCGCCGGGATCAAGTGCAGCGCTGACAACGCGATCGGCGAGCGCCGCTCCGTTCCGCAGCGCTTCCATCCTCAGAGCAGCTCTCGGCCCCATACGCCCTGACGGTGCCACTATCTGCCTGGTCAGCTTCATGTGCCTTCTCACTTCATGCGAACGCCTAGCGTGTTCAACTGGAGAGGCTGCGAGTCCGAGGCCCAAGTGGCCTCCGCAGAGTGCCTCTCCCCGCACGCTGTAGCTCCGACATCGCGTCCCGTCCCGCACGGTCGCAGCACAGCGGCGATCTTCGGGGGCGCATTTCCTCTTGTCCTCGGCATCGTCGGGCAGATATGAAACGGGTACGACGACCCCGCTCGTGTTCGCGGGGGAGCTTTGAGCTTGAGCATTCCCGACTTCGACGACCTTTGAGACGATGGTCGGATCTGGCTCAACCGTGCGGTCTTGAGCTTCCCTCATGGGGCTCCATTGTACTTCGCCAGGAGGTTCAGATCCCTTCGGGATCAGAACAGGAGCTCAATGGACTGGGCCGGCGACGCGCGTTTACAGTGAGGTGAAATCGGGGCCGAACGGAGCTTACGACTCCACCCGGCCCCTAACCCGAACACAGGAGGTAAGTCCCGTGTCGAGCTACGCGAAGGATCACATGTCTGTCGACATGTCCATGAGCGACGAGCTACCAAGAGATCCTCACGGCCGATACGAGGCGACCGTGACGTACCCCCGCAACCAGACAGGAGATCGCTGATGGCCCGCCAGCCCGTAGTGCGCGTGCCGGTCTACGAAGGCTCCCGCCGTATCCCCGGCCTCACGATCAGAACGAAGCTAGACGGGACCCCCGTGTACGAGATCATCGTCAGGGTCGGGGGCGGAAAGCGCCGTCGCATCATCCTTGACGCACAGACGCACGAGGAGGCGATAGCGGAGGTACGTCGTGACCTTCGGGATCGGGGTAATGCCGCGGATCGGAGCAAGACGGTCTCCGAGTACGTGTCGGAGTCCCTGAACATGGACAAGCTCCGCGCGGCGAAAGGGGAGATGTCGCCCCGGACCGTGGCGCTGCATCGTTCACGCGCCGAGTTGCACCTGCTCCCGCTCGTCGGGTCGGTGGCAGCGCGGGAGCTCCGCCCCGGACAGGTCAAGCGGCTTCTTGAGCGCCTTGAGGCGCAAGGTCTCAGCGGATCGTCTCGGCGAGGTGTCCTCTCGATCCTCCGCCGCGCCCTTGATCGTGCCGTGGACGACGGCGTCGTTCGCGAGAACGTCGCTCGCATTACGAAGGCGCCCTCGGGCAAGAGGTCGCGCAACCCACGCAGGCTCAACCCGGCGCAGGTGGAGGCACTCCTCGCGAAGCTCTCAGACGCGTTCCGAGCACCGGTTGCGATCATGGCGTACCAAGGGCTCCGTGTCTCGGAGACGCTCGGACTGCGCTGGCGCGACGTGGACATGTCGAAGGACGAGGAGGGCAAGCCGATAGGGAAGCTCACTGTCGCCGGCCAGCTTGACGGGAAGGAACGCCGCCCCACCAAGACACCCTCCTCAAAGGCGAGAATCGACATGACCGAGCGTGCGCTCGCCGTACTCGAGGAGTGGCAGGCACGGCAGGTGCTCAAGGGCAACCGAGTCGGTTCTAACGACCTCGTGTTCACGACCTCTCGGGGCCTGCCGCAGTCCCGGCGCAACGTACACCGCGCCCTAACCACGGCCGCGACGAACGCGGGACTGAACGACGACATCGACCTTCCCAGCGTGACCGTCCATGACCTCCGTGGGTCGTGCGGGTCGATCGCGCTCAGTGCGGGCACGCCGCTCGTGGAGGTTTCACGTTTCCTAAGGCATGCGAACACGAAAGTCACGGCCGAGCTGTACTCGGACGTGATGGAGGACACGGAGAACCGGTCCGCTCGGGCGATCGACGAGGCGTTTGCGAACGGGGCCAAGGATGCGTGACGGGCGGCGAGATACGACCTCGCCCAAGGGCTCGTTGTCGAAGGCAAAGGTCGTGTTCGATGTCGCAGCGGCGTAGACCTCGACAGGAGACGGCATGATCGAAGCACCAAGGAACGAGACGAACAGCCCGTGGTGGCCGAAGTACATCGCGGAGCATGAGGCATGTCACGCCGTCGTTGCGATGAAGATGGGCCTGCCCGTGGAATGGGTAACCGTCGAAGCTGGCTTCGATGAGGGCATCCACTTCCCGGCGGCGGTGAAGATCCCTGACGACAAGATCGACAGAGAGCGTGACCTGCTGGCGATCTGCGTGGCGACAGCGGCTCCGTCGCACATCATCACGCACATCCACGTTGCCCCCAGCCTCTACCACTACGCGCACCTTGAGGCGCAGGGCGCGTACAAGATGGCAGAGGCAGCAGGCATCGAGTTCGATGAGGTCTACGACCTGAGCGTGAATGCTGTGGACGAACACTGGGTCGAGATCATCGAACTTGCCGAGCGGCTGGAGGCCGAAGGCAAGGTCGTGTTCGATGTCGCCGACGAGCACTGACAACGACCAGCTTGGGCGGCCGGAGAGCTACGCGCGTCGGCTCGGTTGGTGCGCCGTTGGTGCATCTGGCGTGTATCGGAGGGCCGTCGAGTGGCAGGAACCGTTACAGGAAGCCACACCAGACCACAGAACCGGCGCTGCTCGAACTCGACAAGCTGGGGGTCACTGGTTCGAGCCCAGTACCGCCCATCCCCGTTTCCCGCATGGTTGAGCGGAAAATCGGCCTTTCCCTCGGCGTCTGTCCAAATAGCGTCCAAGTCCGCGAGGATCTTCGCCTCCAGTCGGAGCGCCTGCGAGCGCTTCTCGGCCTCGTAGAGGTGCCGGTATGTGGAGATACAAGCGATAAGACCCTCGGCGCTAGCGAGTCGACCGCCGGATACGGCTCGCTCGCATGCCCGAGTGCGGGAATGAAGCTCCTATGACTTGTCAAGCCACGAGCGGCTCCTGGCTCTGCAGCAGGCGGAAGAGGTGGCGGGCGAGGTAGCGCTTGAGGAGACGGGTGGCGTCACGGCGGCTCTTGCCCTCGGCGATGCGTCGGGCGATGTAGTCGCGGGTGGCGGGGTCGTGCTGGCGGCGGTGGAGCACGATCGTGTGCAGGGCTCGGTTGAGCTGGCGGTCGCCGCCGCGACTGAGCCGGTGCCGGTGGGTTTGACCGCTTGAAGCGGGGACGGGAGCGACGCCGGCGAGGCGGGCGAAGCAGGCTTCTGAGCGCAACCGGCCGTGGTGCGACCAGGCGACGATCAGCTGAGCGGCGACGATCGGACCGACGCCGGGCTCGTCGAGCAGGACGGGTGCCAGTGCACGCACGTGGCCGAGGATCTCGCGCTCGAGCTCCTCGGCTTCGACGGTGGCGGCCTGGACGCGGCGGGCCAGGCTGCGCAGGACGAGTCGCGTCGCGAGCTCGTCGGGTGGAGCTGAGCTCGAGCGGCGGAGACGGCCGCAGCGGACGAGCAGCCGCCCGACAGGCAACCCGCGCAGCTGCTCGCGTAGACCATCGGGGGCGGTGACGATGACCGCTCGGAGCTGGCCGAGCGCCTGCCTGCGCACGTCGACGGCACTGCGACGAGCCGCCAGCAGCAGCCGCAGCGCCTCTCGCCGTTCCCCCGCCCGCGGCAGCGCGAGCGTCTCGCTGGCCAGCGCCGCACGTGCCGTCCGGGCCGCGTCGAGGGCGTCGTCTTTGCCGGCCAGCCGCCGCTCGGCTTGTGGGGTGCGGCTGAGCTCGAGCACGACCTCGCCCCGATCGGCAAGGAAGCGAGCGAGCCCGGCGCCGTAGCTGCCTGTCCCCTCGATCGCCCAGGCGCGGCGACCCGCCGCGTAGCGCTCCGCGAAGCAAAGCGCCTCGTGATAGCCGCGCCGGCTGGCGGCTACGCTGCTTCCTGCAACGACTGCGCCGGCGGGTGCAGTGACAACTGCCAGCACGTGCTCGTCGCGGTGGGTGTCGACACCGAGCACGTAGTCCAGCTCGTCTGCAAGCATCAGACCGATCCTCCGGCTTCGCTCGTAGGGTCCGGTGGTGCCGGTCTGAAGCAAGGGAAACCGCAGCGGCAGGACGGTAATGAGTCACGCCGGTGAGGCGGACAGGCTCCTGATCAAGCCAGCAGCGGGCGCCAGACCGGCGCCGCCGTGCCGCCCGGACAGTTCATTCCCAAGGCACGCCTACGGCGGCCAGTCACTTGACGAGTCACGAGCAGCACGGCGGCAACCAGGCTGGCAACGGCCTCAGACAGACCACCTGCCGAGTCTTACCGTCTCTTGAGCGCTGTGCCGTTCGGCTAGACCTCGAGAGCAGGTTCGTGTCGAGATGGGGCTGCGCGGAAGAGCACGACTGACGTCGCGATCATGCAGATCCAGAGCACAGGCACGCCTAGCCGGCGTTCATCACCCAGACCTCGAAGTCGCCGTCACGATGGGACGTGAACGCGATGCGGGTACCGTCCGGGACCTGTTGCAGTTCGCATGTGCGCTTCTCTGGTTCCGCCGCCTGGCCCGCATTCAGGGCCTGAACGAACTGCCAATTATTTACATATTCCTGAGCACGTATATTGCCACGGGCGACATCCTAGTTTCATCCCGCCACTCTATTGAGTCATCGCTAGAACCGAGCGGTTTGTGAAGCTTGGCGAGCATGAGCCCAGCGCGTTCGGCGGCTCGTGTGTAATCATCCTCAGTCCAGAAGTAGTCATACAGTATTACGTCAATGCCCCGGATCAGCAGTTTTACCGTGTCACCACTATGGAGCGGCCTGTCGTTCTCTGGAAACGAGTATGACAACGATACCCAAGTTCCTTTGGTAGCTTCCATCGAATCGGTCACGAATATGATGATGCCATCCTTCCGAAGCACTCGCTTCATTTCCTTGAGAATGCCCTCGATCTCTTCGATTCGCGACACTTCCAGAAACACAAAGCTCGAAAAGACTAAATCGAACGCGGAATCCTCGAAGGGCAGGTGTCCGCTGGGAATATGGTGATACTCGCCCAACCTATCTTTGGATCGAGCTTGTTCTAGCATCTCACCGCTAACGTCGACGCCAACTACATTGAACCCTAGGCGCTTCAGAAATCGTGTTGAACGCCCAGCGCCGCAGCCATAATCAAGCGCAGATGAGATGGATCCTGCGTATTCCCGGACCAGCATGTCAATGTCGCGAAATGCCAGGTATTGTGTTCCTTCCATCCCGAGCTCGGCATATTCGCCGGCATGTTTTTCATAGTCATGTGTCTTGCTCATATGACCCTCCTCCGCAGACGAATGCGCCCGTTGGTCATCGGCTCGGCGAGCAACCCTACTCGTTCTACCGGGGCGTGCTCCGCTGGCTCGGAGCGGCGCTCGGGACGTGCGTCGTGCTCTTCGGCGCAATGCTGCTCGCATGGAGCAACCGGGCGCGTCGACTGAGGCACCTTGCCGGCGCGCATGCCCACACGTCCTCGTCGTCGAGGTAGTCAGCCAAGTCCGTGAACGTGGGCACGGAGGCGGTCGGGGCCACGTCGACTTCGGCGACACCGACACGGAGCTCTTGGATCTCTCGCTGTTCATCAAGGACTGCATCACGGCCAGCCGGAGCGCCGCTCGAACACTCGTATGGGCGAGGGTGCCCTACCTGGACTGGCTGGCGCAGCTACCCGCCCGCGCGCGCGGCTGCTCGACCGTCGCACAGCGCGCACCCCCCGCAGGCTAGATGCAGGCAAGAGCTGCTGAGTACCGTTCCAGGACTGTTCCAGAAAGGCACAATCGAGCGCGAACCTCGCCGCAGGATCGGCCCAATCGCGTCGATCTGCAGCACTTATTGCGAGTGGAGCGTACCGGGATCGAACCGGTGACCTCCGGCTTGCAAAGTGCCTCTGGCATTCGCCGTATGTCCGCGTTACGACCCGAATCGGCTTCGGTAAGCCGAATGCCCACTCACCTTCGTAGCGAGACTCGCTGCGACTCGCCATGAAGCGTTTCCATGGCGGTTTCCAGAATCACCCTCATCCGACCCCTCGGTAGTTCCGTGTAGGCGGGGTCAGCGGGTGCCCTGATGCCGGGAGCGGGGGCGCGGCGGCACCCTGGGCGGTGAAGGAGGTGCGTCATGAGACGTGCACTGTTCGTTCTCACCGCTGTCCTTGGGCTTGTGATCGTCCCTCTCGGATCAGCAGACTCGTCGTACACGGACCCGGCTGGCGACTCGCGCAGCGCTCCCGACATTCGCACGGTCGACGTGTCCAACACGGATGCCGGTCTGATCACGTTCCGCATGACAGCCGGACTGACTCCGGACACGTGGGTACGGGTCAGCCTGGCCGCAGCCAAGAACGGCGTCGAGGTCAGCGGCGATGCCTACTACGTGGGAGTGGCGATGAACCCAGATGGGTCGCTCTCGACGTTCACGTATCGCGTGAAATCAGGCCCCGTGAATCTTGGTATCCCCGTCGAGGCCACTGCATCAGCAAGTGCTGCGACGTTCTCATTTGCCGCCTCCGCGTTCGGTATCGAGGACGGTTTCAACTTCAGGATGCTGTCCTGGCACATGGCCACAGCCACCACTGCCGACAGCGACAACATGCCGGACGGCTCAGGGGTCTACTACTACTCGATGGCGAAGGCTGTGCCTCCGGCCTCTCCGTCACCCCCAGCCCCCGCCATCGTCAAGCCCATCATCGGCAGGGCAACGACGGTTCCGGCGCACGCAGTCGCCGGAAGGCGGTTTGCCGTTTCGTTCAGGGTTACGCGCAGCGACACCGGCGCTCCGCTGACGAGCGGGAAGATGATCTGCAACCCCTCGGTTGCTGGCAAGGTGCTTCGGCACTCGGAGTCCTTCAGCGGTGGAACCGCACGGCTCTCGTTCACGATCCCGAAGTCTGCGAAGGGCAAGCTCCTCAGGGTCAGTACGACCATCGAGTTCGGAGCGCGGTCCACATCCAAGGTTGCGACATTCCACGTCCGCTGAGCGAGGTCTGATCGTGGCGATACAGAGGGCCGCCTGGTCGAACGCTCGCCAAGGGCGACTCACGCAAGCACGCCGTTCTCTGCAGCCCAGACCCCTCGGTAGTTCCGGGTAGGCGGGGTCAGCGGCTGCCCTGATGCCGGGGGTCCGACGCGGCGGCACCCTGAGCGGTGGAAGGAGGTGCGCGATGAGCCGGTTCCTTCGGCGGCGGTCAGTCGGAAAGCCGGACGAGGTCGCCACCGGCGCGGTGCATTTCTTTGCGCCCAGGTCTCGCGGTTCCCTGGCCGCTGGGGCGCGGAGCCGTGGGTAGTTCTGGACAGGCCGAGTATCGCTTCTGCAACGCCCCGTTTCCAACCGTTTCCAACCTGGAGCGTGGAGCGACCGAGTGACGACCTTCGGCCGGTAGAAAACCCGCCGTTTCCAGCGGGTTCTGTGATGGAGCGTACCGGGATCGAACCGGTGACCTCCGGCTTGCAAACCCATCCGATGACCCGGCCCCACGTGACCCGGACCGACAGATACGGCATGACCGAGCCGAAATCAGTGCTCGCGTCGAACGTCACCTGACACGGTTTGACGGCGGTCCGCTCGCACCGCGCGCGCACGGCCGTTGCCCAGGTGTAAAACGATCCATGTTCGTCGTTCTGGGTGCTGCCGCGACACTCCTGTCCACGGCGAGTGACGGGAGCGACGGGGACTCGAACCTGCGCTTTAGCCCGATCAGTATCACCGAGGCGCAGTCAGCGACGTGACCTACCGGGGTACGCGGCGTGTACGAGCGATTCGCGGTCGATGATCTTGGTCTGGCCGCGCGTGAGCGCTATCGTTCCCCGCTCTTCCTGCTCGCGCAGCACGCGGTTGACGGTCGAGCGGGTGGTTCCGGCGATCTGGCCGACTTCTTCCTGGGTGAGCGCAATGACGCCGTCGTCATCCGCGTACATGTCGGCGAGCTCGGCGAGACGGCGCAGCACGCGGCGCTCTGCCGGAACGTAGAGCGCGTCGAGCAGGAGCTCGTTCTGGCGCCGGATCTCGCCTACGAGGAAAGCGGTCAGCACCTCGTTGATCTGTGGGTGCTGCTTGCGGAGACGGTCGAAGGCGCCGTAGTAGATCGCCATCGTCACCGACGGCTGGAGGGCGGCGACCGTGGCCGACCGGCGCGAGTCGGGGTCGGCGAGCGCCATCTCGCCGAAGTTGTCGCCCGATCCCCGCACCGCGACGGTCACGGTGTCTCCGAGCGGAGTCATGATGCGGACCGCGAAGCTGCCTTTCACGATGAGATGCAGCGAGTCGCCAGGGTCGTCGCGATGGAAGACGACCTCGCCCTTTCCGAACGAGCGGCGGCGCGAGATCGCGAGCAGCGCCCGCACGTCCTCGGGCGGCACGCTCGCCAGGAGCCGGAACTCCACGCGCCGAGCTTATGGGAGCCTCGGGCCGGCGCCAACCTCGCCGTGTCAGCCGTTGCGGTTCAAGCGTCGAGCGCGAGCGCGACGGCTTCGTCGAGCGTCAACGCTTGGCCCTGCTCCCAGGCCTCGGCTAACGCAGCAGTGTCGAGAGTCGAGCGGATGATCGCTCGCGTCTCCTCGTTCATCTTCGCAACCCACGAGAGGACGCCGCCGCCGGTCTCCTCGTAGAGCGCCTCCGAGCTTCCGAGCATGCCGGCAGCCTCCTCTGGTCTTCCGGCGACGGCCAGGGCGCGGGCGAAGCGGCCGAGGTTCTCCGCGATTCCCAGGCGATCGTCGAGCTCGCGCAAGATCCCGAGCGACTCTTTGAGCATTGCCAGGGCATCCTCGACCCGGCCCTCGTCCCGCGCGTACGACGCGAGTTGATCGAGTGTCAGCGCGACGATGCGTCGGTTGGACTGCGCACGTGCGCGACGGAGGTTCTCCTCGTGCAGCGGGCGCGCACGTTCGACATCGCCGAGCTCGTCGAAGACTCCCGCGAGGCCGTCGGTCGCGAGCAGGATGTAGTGGTCGTCACCGAGCTCGCGGAATACTCGCAGGCTCTCGAGGAAGACGGGCTGCGCCGCCGCATACTCCTCCTGGATCGTGAGCGCCTGGCCGAGCAGGAATCCGGCGTACGCGGCGCCCCACTCATCTTCGAGCGTGCGATGGAGCCCGAGCGCCTCCTCGGCGTGTCGCCTCGCCGCCTCGACTTCGACGCCGAGGGCCATGACAGCCGCCCCGTTGAGCGCCTTGGCACGCGCCGCCGTCGGTCTCCCGTCCGCCGCCAGTGCCGCCTCCAGACGGCGACGGCCCTCCGCCAGGTGGCCTCTCATCACCCAGAAACGCGTCAGCGCTCCGGCCAGTCTCAGCTGGAGCTGCGTCTCGCCCTCTGCCTCGAAGCAGTCGAGGGCCGCTCGCAGGTTGTCGTGCTCGAGTTCCAGCCGATCGAGCCACGCCCCGGGACTCCCGCTCCAGCGGAGGTTCGGCTCCGCCTCCTCGGCGAGCGCCAGGCAGTAGTCCGCGTGGCGCCGCCGGAGCTCTTCGCCTTCGCCCGACTCGTCGAGCCGCTCGGCGGCGTACTCGCGGATCGTCTCGAGCATCCAGAAACGCTCGTCTGTGTGAAGGAGGAGACTCTTGTCAACGAGCGACTGAAGGCCGTCGAGCCTGGCCTCCGCGACCTCCTCCGCTGCCTCGAGCGTGCAGCCGCCGCGGAAGACCGCGAGTCGAGCAAAGAGGCGACACTCCTCTTCGCCGAGCAACTCGTAGCTCCACCTGATCGTCGCCCGCAGGGTGCGTTGGCGCTCGGGCAGGTCTCTGCCACCGCCCGTGAGAAGGGGGAGGCGCTGCTCCAGCCGCTCGAGGATCTGGGCTGCTGAGAGAACCTTCACGCGGGCGGCTGCCAGCTCGAGCGCGAGCGGGAGGTCGTCCAGGTGGCGGCAGATCTCCGGTACGGCAGCGTCCGCTTCGAAGTCGGGCTCGACCGCGCGCGGGCGTGCCGTGAAGAGGACGACGCCGTCTTCGGGCGTGAGCGGCGGCACCGCGTACTCCTGCTCGCCGGTGACATGGAGCGGCTCGCGGCTCGTGACGAGGACCTCGAGGCCCGGGCACTCCGCCAGCACGCCGGCAACCCCGGGGGCCGCGGCAACAACGTGCTCGAAGTTGTCGAGGAGAAGGAGCAGGCGCTTGTCGGCGATGTGCTCGGCGAGCCCGTTCCTGGCGCCGAGTGCCCTGCCGGCAGCTGCGAGCACCAGCTCTGGATCGCGCAGCGGGGCGAGCGGCACCCACCAGACCCCGTCGCGGTAGCGCTCAGCGGCCTCGGCCGCTGCCTGTGCCGCCAGGCGGGTCTTGCCGGTGCCGCCCGCCCCGGTCAGCGTGAGTAGACGGACGTCCTCGCGCGAGAGCAGCCCGATCACCTCGCCGAGCTCCTGTGCGCGGCCGAGGAACGGCGTGGAGGGGATGGGCAGGTTCGTCTGGTGCAGGCTCGCGAGCGGCGGGAAGTCGGCGTCACCGAGCTGGTGGATGCGCTGAGGCGCCGACAGGTCCTTCAACCGGTGCTCGCCGAGGTCGCGGAGTCCCTCGGTGCCCAGCAGAGACGCCGTCGAGGCAGAGATCAGCACCTGACCCCCGTGCCCCGCGGCCATGATCCGCGCCGCCAGGTGGACGTCGAGCCCGACGTACTTCGGCGGCTCGGCGACCGGCTCTCCCGTGTGAACGCCCATCCGCACGAGAAACCTCGCTCCGGCCGGCCACTCCGCGCGAGCGAGTGCCTCCTGCGCCTCGGCGGCGGCAGCGACCGCCGCTCCCGCCTCCGCGAAGGCCACGAAGAAGGAGTCGCCCTCGTAGTCGACCTCGTAGCCTCCGTGGCGCTCGAAGGCTTCCCGCAGCAGGCGGCGATGCAGGCTCAGTGACTCCGCGTAGCGCCGCGTGCCGAGCCGCTGGAGCAGGCGCGTCGACCCCTCGATGTCGGTGAAGAGAAGCGTTACCGTGCCGGTCGGCTGCGCGCTCATGGGTTGCACTATCGCTCGGCTCGGCGGCGACACCAAGCGCGCAGTGCGAACCTGTTCGACGCAAGCGTGCGTGACCTCGTGTGTGCTCGCGAGCACACTCGCGCCGTGTCAGCGGTGAACGACACGGATTCGAGTCGGGCGTACCGTCCGCGCGATGCAACCGACAGCGAGAGGAACAGGATGCGACATCTCGTGTGTTAAGCCACTTTCTCCACGCTTGACTTCCCGTTGCCGACATGGGGAGGATCCGCGCGAGAACTGGGCGTTGCGCCCTCGCTCCGTACCAGCTCGTAGGCGGGCACGAACTTGGGGAGGTGCGGACGTGACGGTGTACGCCTTGCGGAAGCGGTTGTGGATCGGCGCCGCGGTGGCCGCGATCGCCGCCGTCGCTGCGACGGGCGCGTTCGGCGGCTCGGGCAGCGGGACGATCACTGGCCGATGCTCGAAGGCAGAGGCGACCGCGGTCGTCAAGCGGCTCGGCCTGAACGACCCGACCGTCGCCACGCCCGTCTACAAGGTGCTGTGCGGATCGTTCACCGGCCCGGGGAGCCGGACGATGGTGGTGTCGATCTGGGGCCCCGGGAACTCCGGGCCGGCCGAGTGGGCCGTCTTCCGCTGGTACGGGAACACGTGGCAGTTCCTGATGAAGCAGCCTGCGGCTGCCTCGATCACCGCCGCCGGCAACGACATCCGGCAGACACTGCCGATCTACCGCCCGAACGACCCGCGCTGCTGCCCGACGGGTGGGACGAAGTCACGCCTCTGGCACTGGAACGGCTCGCGCTTCGTTGCCAGCCCCTGGAAGCAGGTCGGCAAGGCCGATCCCGCGGACAGAGGCTTCGACTCGCCGAGTCTCAACATCAACTGCGGGATGTTCGACAACGGCCGCTACCGGCAGGTCGTGTGTCAGAGCCGCAAGCCTCCTCAGAAAGTGATCTTGAACGCCGCCGGACGGCTGACGATCTGTATCGATCCGACGCCGAACGACTTCGGCAACGAGTGCGGCATCGGCGACCGCGGTGAGGGGCCGATTCGACCGCTCGCCTACGGCCGGCAGATCACCGTCGGGCGTTTTCGCTGCCAGTCCCTGGAGATTGGGGTCAAGTGCACGGTGATCAAGTCGGGGAAGGGCTTTCTGATCAACCGAGACGGCGTCAGCCGAGTCGGGCCATGAGCTTCGAGTGGAAGGCGGTGTGAGATGAGACTTTGGATGAGTATCGGCGCAGTTGCGGCAGCGGGGGCGATTGCCGCGACGGGCGCACTCGGTGGGTCGAGCGCCGCCTCGACGGCTACCGCCGTGAAGCCCACGCTGGCCGTCCTCGTCATCGGAGGCGGCCGCGTCACGAGCAAGCCCGCGGGCATCTCCTGTCCCGGGAAGTGCAAGGCGACGTTCGCAGCGGCCACGCGGGTAGTTCTCACGCCGACGGCGAGGAAGGGATCGCAGTTCCTCCGCTGGGGCGGCAACTGCAGCGGGACGCGCGCGTGCAGGGTGAAGGTGTCAGCCCTGTCCGCCGTCGCGGCCCAGTTCGTCGGCGGCTCGAGCACGCAGCCCGCGCCGACGACGACCGTGGACCCGGGTACCTATTCGGGGTCCGACTACATCAGGTTTTATGTCCCGGCGGGCGCCCGGAGCGTGCAGAACTTCTATGTGTACGCCAGGGTCAACTGTGTGGGCGGCGGTGCGTACGTCGCGGAACCCACGATCCTCACCACGACGATCAAGCAGAACCGCTCGTTCACCGCCAGGACCTCCGAGAGAGCCGTGGTCGGCGGGGCCAATGCGACGATCACCTCGACCGTCACCGGGCGCTTCCAGGGCCGGGACTCCTCGGGGCGGGCGACTGCGGCTGGGAACTACCGCGCGGACATCGTGTTCGCCGACACGCCCGGCCGCAAGTGCACGTCCAACGAGCGACCGTGGACGGCAACGCGGTCTCTCCCGCCCGCGCAGGGTCGCGTCGAGTCCGGCAGCTACTCGGGGTCCGACTACATCAAGTTCTATGTGCCGGCGGGCGCCCGGAGCGTGCAGAACTTCTATGTGTACGCCAGGGTTAACTGTGCGGGCGGCGGTGCGTACGTCGCGGAACCCAAGATCCTCACGACGACGATCAAGCAGAACCGTTCGTTCACCGCCAGGACCTCCGAGAGAGCCGTGGTCGGCGGGGCGAATGCGACGATCACCTCGACCGTGACCGGGTACTTCCAGGGCCCGGACTCGTCGGGGCGGACGACTGCGGCCGGCGTCTACCGCGCGGACATCGTGTTCGCCGACACGCCAGGCCGCAGGTGCACGTCGAACGACCGGCCCTGGACGGCGACCCGGACCGGCAATTAGGGATCGAGCCTGGCGATGCCGTCGATACCTGCCCAGCGGAAGGGACACCGCCATGAGTAACGAGAAGATGGTGACCTGCGCGAGCTGTGGCAACGTGAGGCCGGAGGGCACGCGGTTCTGCGGGAACTGCGGTACGCCGTTCCCGCAGGCGGATCAGCCGTCCTCGCCCGCCGAGCCTTCTCCCACGGCGTCGTCGACAGGAGGGCGGCGCCTGGTCTGGGTCGGTGTCGCAGCGGTCGTAGCGTTGCTCGTCGCGGGCGGCGTAGCCGCCGCCCTCTCGTTCACTGGCGGCGACGGCTCCCCTGAGGCCACGCCCGTAGACATCGGCCTGAACGACACGTCGATGGAGGCCGGCTCGACAGGAGGGGATTGCGAGGATCTGACTGCGCTTGTAGCCAAGCTCGCACCGCTCGTGGGGTCGCAGAGCAGCGGCGTGACCTCGGTCGAGGATCTCGCGACGGTGTCGGAGGCCCTGTCCGACGCAACGAACGAGGTGCCTGACGAGATCCGACCGGCGTTCGAGACGTATGCCGAGGCAATGCGCGGCATCCTCGCGAGGGTCTCCGACCTCGGGCTCGAGCCCGGAGAGGTCCCCGATGCCGCCCAGACGGAAGAGCTGACCCAGCTCTTCGACGAGCTCGCCGACGACCCGGAGCTCCTGGACGCCTCGTTCGAGATCTCTGACTGGTTCGAGAGCGCCGCTTCGGACTGTGTGTTTCCCACCGGCACCGACATGGACACCGAGACCGATGCGGCGGACAGCGGTACCGGCACGGCGGCCGGTGACGTCGACGAGTTGGCCACAGCGGCCGTGAACGACGCGATGCGCAGGCGGACGGATGACGACAGCGGGATCGGCGGGCCTCCGCTGGGCGCCGAGGTGCGCAACTGCCGCAAGGTGGGCGAGAACAGCGAGGACACGCTGGTGGCCCCGGCCGGCTCCGTGTACCAGTGCGAGGTGTGGTACGAGGGCGATCGCTGGGCCGATGGGCCAGCCGTGATCCGTGCCGATGGGAGCGTGGCGGTGCATCCGTGACAGGGGAGGCGCTTGTGGATGCCTCCCTCGCGCCGTGCTCTCCCGGCCGCCGCAACAGGTGGCTAAGATCGAGCTCTGGCTCGTCCGTCTCGCCTGACCCGGAATCACCCGCACGAGATCACCCGGGCGCCACGATGACGGCGAGCGTCCGCATCACCGCGGAATTCTCCAGCACGATCGATTGCGACCATCGACAGAAAGGAAGCTGATGGAGGCCAAGGGTTTCTTCACGTCGCTGTTCGACTACTCGTTCAGCTCGTTCATCGCCCCGAAGATCATCAAGATCCTCTACGGGATCGCCACGGTCCTCATCGCGCTGTACACGCTTGGGTTCGTCCTCCTCGCGTTCCAGCTGTCGTCGGCGGCTGGCATCCTGACACTGTTGATCTTCGGTCCCGCGTTCTTCCTGATCTCGATGATCTGGGCGCGGGTCTTGCTCGAGATCCTCAGCGCGTTCTTCCACATCCATGGGGACGTGCGTGAGATCAGGGGGCGCACGGGCGGGGCGCCGGCGGCGCCGTCGCCTGAGCTCGGCTCGGGGCGGACGGAGGACGTAGCGATGGGCGCTTCGTCCGCTGTGGAGCCGCCGAGAGCCGGCCAGGAGCCCCAGCCGGTCTCGGAAACAGGTCCCGGTGCCACCGGCACGGCAGCACCGGGGCCGGCTCCCGGGACGCCGAAGCGCTATTGCGAGAACTGCGGCGCGGAGCGCAGCCCAACCGCGCGCTTCTGCACGAGCTGTGGTCACGAGTGAACCGAGGAAAGAGGTAGCGGGCGAATGCTGACCTGCCCGAGCTGCGGCAACGAAGAGCCGAAAGGCACGCGGTTCTGCGGGAGCTGCGGCACGCCGCTCGAGCCGCCGCAGCCGCACGCCGCTGGCACCGAGGCGGTCGCGATAAGCGCGACCGTACTGACCTGCGCGAACTGCGGCAACGAAGAGCCCGAAGGCACGCGGTTCTGCGGGAACTGCGGCACGCCGCTCGAGCCGCCGCAGCCGCACGCCGCTGGCACCGAGGCGGTCGCGATAAGCGCGACCGTACTGACCTGCGCGAACTGCGGCAACGAAGAGCCGGAAGGCACGCGGTTCTGCGGTAACTGCGGCACGCCGTTCGCGCCGGCGGACGAGCCGCCCGCGCACGTGCAGCTCGCGCCTGCGGGCTCCGAAGAGCAACCCCTGCAAGTCGAGCCCGCCCCAACTCCTGCACCGACGGACGAGCGCAGCCGTCTGCGCTGGGTCGTGCTGGCAGTGGTAGTCGCGTTGCTCGTGGCGGCGGGCGCAACCGCGGCAGTGCTCTCGCTCTCCGGCGACGGTGACTCGACCGAGGCCGTGCCCACGGAGGAGGAACCGCTGTCGTCGACTTCCCTCGAGACGCAACCTCTCGAGACGAGTCCAACCCTGACGGACAGCATTACGCCTCCCCTCGAGGAGGTCGCCTCCGCTCAAGCCGCGATCAACGTGGGGATCCGCTCCCTCATCGCAGACGCAGGGTCGTTCGCGGCGCTGCGACAAGCCGGCGACTCGCTCGTCGGGAGCGTGACGCGAGCACAGGGATCCCTCGACGCACTCGTTCCGAGTGACAGCACGGAGGCGAACACGCTGTCGCTCCTGCGCCTGGCGCTCGCCGCTCATCTTTCGTACGCGAACACCATCGCCTTCTTTCCCACCGCGCCGCCGGCCTTCGTGAAAGCACAGGCGCACGAAGCAATCATCCGGGCGGAGACGGCACGGCGCGCCTACGCCGACCTCGCGAGCGCGGATCCGGCGCTTCCGATCGTCTCCATCAGCGGCTCGGATCTCAACGCCCTGCTTGCGGCCGTGCCTACACCCAAGCCGGCGCTCCCGACGGTGACACGGCGCGTGATCGACCTCGCGCCGCTCATGGTCGGCATCCGCCCCGACGATCCGCAAGGCGAAGGTCGGTGCTTCGGGCCGTACACGGCGAGGGCATCGCTGAAGGTGTCGGGCGTCGTGCACCGGAGCGATTTTGTCCAGTGCGGGGACGACGCCGGAGGAGATCCGAGCCGTGCGAGCGGCGTGTACCGCTTCTCAGGGCCGACGTTCCCGACAGGGTCGACACTCGCCCGGGTGACTGCGCAGGCAGCGATCGACGAGAGCTCTTCCTCCTCCCAGCGCGGGTCGAGCGTGACGTGGACCGTGTTCTACGACGGTACGCCGATCTGCTCGAAGACCGTCGTCTGGAGCGAACCAGGTCCTCAGCCCGGAAAGCTCGACTGCAGAATCCAGTCGGCGCCGTCTCCGGGCGGGTTCGACGGGCGACGTCTTCGCATCGAGCAGGTCGCATCTCTTGCCTCGACCGGCGACTTCTGGGCGGGACTTCTGAACCCGACGATCGTGGTCGAGGTTCCCCGCTAGATGCGCCTGAGGCTTTGGCTCAGCATGGGCGTGGCGGCGGTTGCGGCTCTTGCTGCGGCGGGTGAGTTCGGAGCCCCTGGAGCTTCGACTGGAGCGGCGGCTGCTCGCGACCGCGTGGTGACCGACATGCCGGACGACGTCTCGGGCCCTCAGGTGCACTTCCTCTACGTGATACCCCGAGACGGAGAGGACCGCGGACTCGATACGAGCTCCGCGATAGAGAAGTCAGTCTCCTCTTGGCAAGCCTGGCTGATGAAGCAGACCGGAGATCGCGTCATCCGGGTCGACACGTATCGAGGCCAACTCGACCTCAGCTTCTTCCGCCTGAATACCGCTGACGCGGTAGTCGCCTCGCAAGGACCGTACGTACGCGAGCAAATCGAGGAGGAGCTCTACGCGGCGGGATACAACTCGCCGACGAAGATCTACGCCGTCTACTACGACGGCTCCTCTTCGTGGTCCTGCGGCGGAGCCGACCCGCAGCCCACGTTTCGCGGAAGCGTCGCCGCCATATACCTCAAGGGCACACCGCCGGGCGCGCCGCCCTGCTCGTCGAACCCACTGGGTGTCGACCCTCCAGGGTACTTCGAGTTCGGGATGCTCCACGAACTGGTGCACACGCTTGGCTTCGTTCCGCGTTGCGCGCCGCATGCTCGCGGCGACTCTGACGCCGGACACGTGTCGGACAGCCGCCACGACCTCATGTGGTCCGGCAACGAGCCGTGGGGGACGAACGAGCCCGCGCTGATGCAGCTCGACGTCGGACGGGATGACTACTACGGTCACGGACGCAGCAACTGTCCCGATCTGTCGGCCAGCCCGTACCTCGCGTCGCTGCACTCCGTCTCGGTCACGGTGAGCGGACCTGGAAGAGTGACGAGCAGCCCTCCCGGAATCGACTGTCCCGGGAGCTGCACCGGGAAGTTCGCAGGTTCGGTCACGCTCACGGCTACGCCGTCCGCGGGCGCGCTCTTCACGGGCTGGGCCGAGGCGTGCAGCGGAACGGCCACCTGCGTCGTGACGGGCGAAGGCTCGGTGACCGCGTCGTTCGTTACCTCCGCGCACCGACGTACCCTCTCGCTGCGCGTTCGCGCGCTGCGCGCGACAGGTGCGCTGCGCGTCGTCGACGGGTACGCGCCCTGCGGCGTTCGCGTCCTCGTGGTGGTCGAGCGCAGTGGAAAACGCGGTTGGTCGCTCGTCCGCCGAGTGCCGACCGACAGCGGCGGCGTGTTCACGGTCTCGTTACCTCGCGGTCGAGCAACCTACCGGGCTCGCGCGCCGGAGGGGACCGCAGAGGGTGAGAAGTGCCTGAAGGCGGTCTCGCGCACAGTCGCAACTTCGGGCTGACGCTCGGGAGTGGCTGGTCGGTGCGCTCGGCGAGCGCTCGCTGCCTTCGTGCGCAGGCCTACCCGGCTCGAGCTCGAGACCGTTCCTGCGGTCGCGAGAGCTCGGATGAATCTGCGCCACAGGTCTGGCGCGATGCGTCAGCACCGAACGCGTGAGCTCTGGCGCGCAAGGCCGGCGCCTGCTGTTCGACGTCACCTGACTCCGCTCGACAGACTCGATCGCCGCAACCAGCCTCACTCGACACTGCTCGACTTCACCCGACACGACATCGTCGGGGTCGGCTCGCACCGGTGTTGTCGACTCTGAGACCGCGCGGCGCAAAATCCCTGTAAATAGGGCTGTTTCCCGGAGATGGAGCGTACCGGGATCGAACCGGTGACCTCCGGCTTGCAAAGCCGGCGCTCTCCCAGCTGAGCTAACGCCCCGAGCGCGGCAAGTGTAGAGGTCGTTCAGGAATCAGGTGGCGCGCTGCGCAGCCCACGTTGCTCGAGCGCGCGAAGGCTTTCACCGAATCCCTTCGGGGTCGAGGCGTCGCGGGTCTCGCGCTCGAGGCGCCGAAGACGCTCGTCGAGCTCCGCGAGCTCGGCGCGACTAGGGATCGCAGTTCCCTCGCCGCCGCCGGCAGCGCCCTCCCGGTCTGCGAGGGTGGCCTCGCGGGCCGCGATCTCGGCGCTGCGCGCGGCGAGTTCGGCCTGCGTACGGGCGAACGCGTTCTCCGCCTCCTGGAGGGCGACCAGTCGCGCCTCGATGTGTGCGAGCCGCTCCTCGGGGGTCTCCGCCGCACTCGCTGCTCGACGGGCGAGATCCGACTCCATCTTGAGGAGCACGGCCTCGCGAGTCTCGAGATCCCGCTCACGACGGGTCAGCTCCTGGGCATGGGCCGCAAGGCCTACGCGAGCATGCTTCACCGCCTCGGAGTCCCGCGGGCGGGAAGGGCGAGCGCCGGTGCGCTCGGCCCTCGCAATGGCATCCGCCAGCTCCCGCTCTCGCTGCTCGACCGCTGCGACCCGGTCCGTCAGCTCTCTGCGAAGTCGTCCGAGCTCCTGCTCAGCCGCGATCCGAATCGCTCGCAGGCGCTCCTGCTCGCTCTCGATCGAGGCGGGCTCGGAGCGTCGTCGGCGAAAGAGCGCCACGCATCGATGATATGCGCGGGCCGGCCGTTCTCCTGCTTTGGGAGTGCTAGGCC
>Ga0233416_10000162_pt1 | contig 19953 bp, 18 predicted proteins | sample Sediment_Towuti__2_FD_188638 | JGI IMG/M metagenome (GOLD analysis project Ga0233416, IMG submission 188638) | Sediment microbial communities from Lake Towuti, South Sulawesi, Indonesia - Sediment_Towuti_2014_0_MG | ecosystem: Environmental > Aquatic > Freshwater > Lake > Sediment | place... | reverse complement strand
GCCGCGCCTCTTCGGCGGCCTCGTTCGAGACCCGTGTGGAGTCCGTCCGCATGTAGGTGATCAGCCCGACGAGACCTTCCTGACCGATCTCCATTCCTTCGTAGAGCTGCTGAGCCAGCGTCATGGTCTTCTTCGGGCTGAAGCGGAGCTTGCGAGCCGCCTCCTGCTGCAGCCGGCTCGTGATGAAGGGGGCCACCGGGTTGCGCCGCTTCTCCTGGCGCTCGATGGACTTGACGACGAAGTCCTTCCCCCGGACGGCGGCCACGATGCGCTCGGCCGCTTGCGCCGATGGGATGGCCGTCTCTCTCCCGTTGATGCTCTTGAGCTTCGCTTCAAACGGGGGCGGGTTGGCGCCGGCCAGGGTCGCGGTGATGGACCAGTACTCCTCTGGGCGGAACGCTTCGCGCTCACGCTCCCGATCGCAGATGAGCTTCACGGCCACCGACTGCACACGGCCCATGCTGAGGCCGCGTCGCACCTTCTTCCATAGCAACTGGCTGCCCTGGTAGCCGACGATGCGGTCCAACACCCGACGGGCCTGCTGGGCATTGACCAGCTTCATGTCGATCTTTCCGGGCGACTGGAGGGCACGCTTGATGGCCGACTCGGTGATCTCGTTGAACAGTACGCGGAACACCTTTCGGTGGTTCCCTTTTGCCTTTCCGTCGATCTCCTCTGCGATGTGCCACGCGATCGCTTCGCCCTCGCGATCGGGGTCAGGGCCCAGGAACACGGTCTCGGCCTCCCGGGCCTTCTGCTTGATCTCCGCCAGGACCTTGGCTTTCCCTTTGATGATCACATACTGCGGCTTGAAGTCATGCTCAAGGTCCACCCCCAGCTTGCTCGTGGGGAGGTCCTTCACGTGGCCGACCGACGCCATCACGGTGTAGCCGCGTCCCAGATACTTGGTGATGGTCCTGGCCTTGGCCGGTGACTCCACGATGATCAACGATTTCGCCATTCCCGCTCCTGTGTTGCTCCCGAAGCCGGCAGCCGGTTCGAGCCTTTTAATTATATACGATTATAGCCGAAGGTAGGTTTGCCCGGGCAGTTGCCGGATCAAATGTTTGAGCTCCAATGAAAACAGGTGCGCGGTGACCTCGGCTGCGGGGAGACCGCTATTGACGATCAGAGCATCGATGTGTGTGGGCTCGAAGGACAGCGCCTGATAGATCGTCGCTTCTTGCTTGCCTAACTGAGGCGGCGAACCGACGGGCTGCGGGGCGCGCCGCTCCAGACGCTCGCGGAAGGCCGCGTCGAGCTGGGGCAGAAGTTCGTCGATGATGTCCTGGACGGTCTCGACCAGCTTGGCCCCTTGCTTGATGAGCCCGTTGGGACCTCGGCTGTTGTCCGCCTTCACGAATCCCGGTACGGCGAAGACTTCCCGTCCTTGGTCGGCCGCGAGTCGCGCGGTGATGAGCGACCCGCTCTGGATCGCCGCTTCGGTGACCACCACGCCCAGGCACATGCCGCTGATGATTCGGTTCCGGCGAGGGAAATGATACCCGTGCGGATACGACCCGAGCGGCAGTTCGGCGATCACGGCTCCGCTCGACTCGATCTCCTTCCTCAGCGATTGATGCTCCGGCGGGTAGGTCTGGTCAATCCCGCAGCCCAGCACCGCGACGGTCCTACCCCCCGCCGCGAGCGCGCCCCGGTGGGCGGCCGCGTCCGCTCCCCTTGCCAGACCGCTGACGACGGTGAACCCGGCGGACGCCAGGTCCTGGCTCAGCTCCTCGGTCAGCAGGCGACCGGCCGCCGTCGCATGCCGTGATCCCACGACGGCCACCGCGTGGCGATCCTCCTGGGCCAGCGCCCCGCTCACGTACAGCAGAGGCGGGGGGTCGTGGATCGCCCTGAGCCGGGGCGGGTAGTCCGGGTCGAGAAACGTGACCACCGACACTCGAAGTCGTTCCAGGGTCTTCAGCTCCCGATCGATGGCCTGTTGAGTCTGGTGGTCCGGACCTCGCTTGATAACGTGCGCGAGCCACTCGCTGATCCCCCCGGAGGCCACGAGAGAGTCTGTCGACGCGGCCTGTACGGCCTCCGGCGACCCGAACGTCTGGACCAGGCGGCAGACCGTCGTATCGTCCAGCTCTCTGACCGCGCGCAGCGCCAGCCAGGAACGAAGCGACGCGGTGCTCATGCCTACCCCGCGCGAGCCAGCACCGCCCTTAGAGCACGACGATATCATACTGTTCCAGGTGAAGGGTCTGATCCGCGTTCACGATGATCTTGGTGCCGTGCTCGCGTTCGACGTCCTCGAGCCCCCGGCGTTCCTCCTCGTACAGCAGCTCGGCGACGCTGGGGTGCACACCGATCACGATCTTCTGCTCGTCGGGCAGGCGCCCGATCCGACGCAGCTCCCGGAAGATCTCGTACACCACGGTCGTGGGCGACTTGGTGTACCCCCGTCCCTCGCAGTACTGACAGGGCTCGGACATCGTCCGCAGAAGATCCTCGCGGACGCGTTCCCGCGAGATCTCGATCAGGCCGAGGTCGGAGATGCGCGAGATCCTGGTCCGCGCCTTGTCGCTGGCCATCGCGTCCACCAGGGCCTGATAGACCCGCTCGCGATTCCTCTCGCGCTCCATGTCGATGAAGTCGATGATGATGATCCCGCCGATGCCGCGCAACTTGATCTGATAGGCAATCTCCTTGACCGCTTCCAGGTTGTTCTTCAGGATGGTCTCTTCCTGGTCGCGCTTCCCGACGTAGCGTCCAGTGTTCACGTCGATCACCGTCATCGCCTCGGTGTGATCGATGACGATGGAACCGCCGGACTTCAGCCACACCTTGCGGCTCAACGCCCGGGCGATCTCCATCTCGACTCCCAGGTGATCGAAGAGGCTCTCCTCCTTGTCGTAATAGTGGACCCGCGCGGCCTGCTCAGGCAGAAAGCGCTGGACAAAATCCTTGACGGCTTCGTACTCCTGTTTGGAGTCGATCCACAGCCGCTCCACCTTCTTGGTGAAGAGGTCGCGGACCACCCGGAACGTCAGCGTGAGATCGGTATGCAGCAGGCTCGGCGCCGCTAGCTGGTCCCGTTTCTTCAGCGCGTCTTGCCACAGCACGTTCAAGAATTCCACGTCAGACCGGAGTTCCTCCTCCTTGACGCCTTCGCTCACCGTCCTGACAATGTAGCCGTAGCCGGGCCGGCGCAGCCGCTTCATGATCTCCTTGAGGCGGGCCCGTTCCTCATCTTTCGGAATCCGCCTGGACACCCCGACGTGTTCGACGTTGGGCATGAACACCAGGTACCGTCCCGGGAGGGAGACATACGTCGTGACCCGTGGCCCCTTGGTTCCGATCGGCCCCTTCGAAATCTGCACCATCAGCTCCTGGCCCTCCTTCAGCAGCTGCTCGATGGGCCGCGTGGTCTGGCGGCGAGGCCTGGGTAGTTCAGGGCCCTTGTCATCTTCCTCGCTGTCGACGAGGGTGTCGCCGGGCTCCGTGTCGGTCGACAGGTCCGAGACATGGATGAAGGCAGCCCGTTCCATGCCGATGTCGACGAAGGCCGCCTGCATGCCCGGGAGAACTTTGACGACCTTTCCCTTGTAGATGTTCCCGACGAAATCTTTCGTCTTGGCCCGATCGACATACAGTTCCGTCAGCACCCGCTGATCCAGAACCGCCACACGGGTCTCCTCCCGCGTTACGTTAATCGCGATTTCGAGTCCCATATCCGCTCCCCGCAGCCTGTTCGACGGGGCCGACTGCCGTCAGCCGCGCCGCATGATCGCAGCGTGGTCACCCGGTCCGGCCTCGCCGTCCGGGTCCCGCGCCGCTCATCCACCAGGCCGCACTTGAAGATTCTCTCGCAACCTCAATAAAACAGCGTCAGACGCCGTCGCTTGACGTTCACCAACAGGCCCAGGGCGGCCATCGTCGCAACGATCGCGCTGCCGCCATAGCTCATCAGCGGTAGCGGGATCCCGACGATGGGGAAGATGCCCGCGGTCATCCCGATGTTGATTATGAGGCTGAACCCGATCATCGCGATCACCCCGGCCGCCAGCAGCGCCCCGAGGACATCCTTGGCCCTCGACGCGATCTCCATCGCCAGCATGATCAGCCCCAGAAACAGAGCCAGCAACAGCAGCACGCCCAGGAATCCCCATTCTTCAGCGAAGACCGCGAAGACGAAGTCCGTGTGTCCTTCCGGCAAGAACTTGAGCTGGCTTTGAGTTCCCCCATAGAGCCCTTTCCCCACTAACTCTCCCGACCCGATGGCGATGCGCGACTGGAGCGCATGGTAGCCCTTCCCGCCTGGATCGTAGGCAGGGTTGACGAACGTCAGGATCCGTTCCCGCTGGTAATCATGGAGGGCTCCCCACATCGCTTCCCACACGAACGGAAACACCATGAGCCCGAGCAGGATTAGGATGCCCACTGCTTTTGACCGCACTCCCACCACCAGCAACATCGCAACGTAGATCGCCATGAAACTGAGACCGCTCCCGAGGTCCGGCTGCTTGAGAATGAGCAGCAGTCCGGGGGCCATGATGAGACCGGGTAGGACCACCCTCTGCCGCCACCCCTCGCGCGGACTGTTCGCATAGTAATTCGCGAGCACGAGGATCAGCACCACCTTTGCAAACTCAGCCGGTTGAAACGCAAACGGCCCGATGGGGAACCACCGTTGCGCGCCACGGCTCGTCTTCCCGATGATCAAGACGACGGCCAGCAGGACGAGCGCGATGGCGTAGAGCGGGTACGACAGCCTCGCGATCTTGTGATAATCGAACACCAGCATGACCAGGAAGGCGGCGCCGCCCATCACGACCCAGATCATCTGCTTGGCGTAGAGCGGCACGCCGCTCCCTGGCTGCGCATGGGTGACGCTGTAGATGGACAGGAGGCCGAGGGAGAGAATGGCGCCGATGATCGCGACGAATCGCCACTCGAAACTGTCGGGTCCCCGGCTGCTGATGGCACGGTCAATCATAGGTTCCCCCGTTGAGCCGTCGCCGCCAGGGGCGCCCGCGCCGTTGATCCGCGTTCGGCAATCACCGGCTCGTGCGGCGCGAGCTTCACGAAGGCCTCGATCAGTTGCTTGGCCAGCGGCGCGGCCGCCGACCCGCCGTGTCCCATGTGTTCGACCAGCACCGCGACGGCGATGCGCGGTGCCTCAACAGGGGCGTACGAGATAAACCAGGCGTGATCCCGTAACTTCCTCGGGAGATCTTCCTCCGGTCCCGGACGGGAGGCGGCGGTCTGCGCTGTCCCGGTCTTCCCCGCGATCGTCACCAGCGCAGATTTGGCGCGTCGCGCCGTTCCCTCCGTCACCACCCCGGCCAGGGCGTCCTGAATCAGCGCGAGCGTTTCAGGCTTGATCGCGAGGCGATCTCGCGCCATGGGCGGCAATTCCTGCAGTCGTCCGGTCGCCCGCTCCATGACAGCCCGGATCAGGCGAGGACGGTACGACACGCCGTCATTGCCGACGGTGGCGATCAGGTTCGTCATTTGGAGCGGCGTCACGGTCAAGTACCCTTGGCCGATGGAGGCGGAGATGGTCTCGCCGGGCAGCCAAATCTCGTTGCGAGCTTTCTCTTTCCAGGCGGGAGACGGTACGATCCCCATTCGCTCGGACGGAAGCTCAATCCCGGTTTCACGGCCCAGGCCGAATTGGGTGGCGTAGGAGGCAATGGCCTCGATGCCCATACGCTGTCCGATCGTATAAAAAAACACGTCGCAGGAATCGACGATCGCCTGCCGCAGATCCATCGTGCCGTGTCCGCCCGCTTTCCAGTCCTTGTACAGGCGCCGGCCGAACGGATAGCTGCCGACGCACCGGACGGTCGTGGTGGGGTCGATGGTTTTCGTTTCGAGCGCAGCCGCCGCCATCACAATCTTGAACGTCGAGCCGGGCGGATACTGTCCTTGCGTCGCCCGATTCGTCAGCGGATGACTTTCGTCCTGAGCGATCTCCTCCCACTGTTTAGGGGTCAGTTCCCGTGAGAGCACGTTGGGGTCGAAAGCCGGGCGGCTGGCCAGGGCCAGCACTTCCCCGGTAGCCGGATCTATCGCCACGATGGCGCCGGCCTCTTCTCCCAGCAGCTCCTCCGCCAGCTCTTGCAGGCGCAGGTCGATGGTCAGGTAGAGATCGTCGCCGGCCTCCGGTTTCTGGACCTCAACGGTCCGCTTCTCATGCCCCAGGGCGTCCGCTTCGATCACCTTCTGGCCCGCGCGGCCCCTGAGGAACCGGTCATAGGTGTGCTCCACACCGTACTGGCCGACGATACTCCCCTGGTGAAGCTCCTTGAATTCAGGGGTCTCCAACTGGTCGCCCGACACTTCCCCGACGTACCCCAGCAGATGCGACGCGGTCAGCTTCGACGGGTAGTTCCGCTGCGATTCCGCCTGCACCATCACGCCCGGAAGATCCAGGCGATGGGATTCGACGAGGGCGGCCTCCCGTAGCGTGAGCCCGCCCTTCAGTTTCCTGGGCAGCAGCTTGGCCCCTCGCTCGGACAGCTTCTTGCGCAGCACCACCTCATCCAGGCCGATCAGGTCGACCAGGCGTTTGATCAAGGCGTCGCGGTCACTGACATCCTCGAGGGTCACGTACAGGTTGAAGCTCGGCACATTGTTCGCGAGCAGCACTCCGTTCCGGTCATAAATCAGGCCACGGGCCGGCTCCAAGATGACGGATCGGGTCCGGTTATTCTCGGAAAGATCCCGATAGTACTGGCCCTCCCGGACCTGTAGGTGCCAGACACGAACCGCCAGGATCGACACCGCCAGCACGAGGCCGATCCTGAGGATCGTCAGCCGCCGTTGGAGCTCACGGAGCTCGTCCTGGTGAGGTGTGAGGTCCAGCATCGCTGTTACCAGAATGGAGTCGGGCCTTCCTGCGTTGCGTCCTGCGTTCGACCATGCCTCGCGATCAGCCAGTACGCGCCCGTGCCGACGGCCGCGTCGAACAAGGCTTGCGGCAGCAGGACGGCGCGCACGACATAGAAGAGGTCAGCCAGGCTCTCCCCCACCCGCACCGCCATGAGGAAGATCGTCCCGGACACGACCGACAGGCCCAGCAGAGTCGCCAGCATCGCGGCGGGCGTCGCATTGGCGAGCAACCTCCCGACGAGGCCGGCGAGGAACCCGATCAGGCCTTTGGTCACCAGATTGAGCCACAGCTCTCCGGCCGAGAAGAGGTCCTGCACGAACCCCAACGCGAACCCCAATACCATCCCGTCACGCTCTCCGGCAAAGAACCCCACCAAACAGGCGGCGATCAGACAAAGGTCCGGCCGGATCCCGCTGATACTCACGTGATCGAGTACCGTCGTCTGGATCGGTACCAGCCCAAGCAGCAGCCCCGCGTACAGCGCCTGCTTCACCGTTCCCTCCGTTGAGGCTGTTTCGGAACCAACGACCCGGCGGCCGCCGCGGGTTCCTCGAGCGGACGCGGAGCGGAGATGACCAGCACCTCCTCGAGCTTCGAGACATCCACCTCCGGGGTGATTTCCGCCGACTGGAAGAGATCGCCCTCCCCCTTGTCAATGCTCCTGACCGATCCGATCACCAGCCCCTTCGGGAAGCCACCGGTGAGGCCCGACGTCACCACGGTGTCTCCAATCCGTACGGCGGACAGCAGCGGGATGTACTTCATCCGAGCCAGGCCCTGCGCGGTTCCCTCGACGATCCCCTCGTCCCTGGTCCGTTGGATCAAACCCGTCACCGCATTGTTCGGGTCCGTGACAAGCAACACCACGGACGTGGACGAGTTGACCTTTACGACCCGCCCGACGACTCCGACCTGCGTCATGACGCCCATCTCCGGACGGATGCCGTCCCGCCCGCCCTTGTTCAGCACCAGGGCTCGATACCAGCTGGTGGTATCGCGGCCGACGACTTGCGCGGCAATGGTCTCGGACGCGGCCCCTTCCTTGAATTCCAGCAAGGCACCCAGGCGCTGGGTCGCCGTTGCGATCTCCCGAAGCTCACCGTTCTGGCCCCGCAAGAGCTCGATCTCTTGGCGCAGCCGGCGGTTCTCTTCGCGGACATGGCGCAAGGCGATGTACCCGCTCCACACCTCCCGGACGCTTCGATCCAGTGCCGACAGGGCGCCGAGCGGGAACGCAACGATCTGCGCAAAGGGCTGTCCCAGGTGCTGCAGCAGGCTACGACTCTGTTTCGGGAGGACCAAGAAGATCGACAGGAGAAGCGCGGACAGGACCAGCACCACCCGCCTTGGCCCGGATGTCGAACGAAGCATTGCCTCCACTTGCGGGATGTACAGCCTAGCGGGAGGTGCTGCACTGCGACATCACCGAAATCTTGCGCAGGAGGTCGAGCTCGTCAAGGAGCTTACCCACCCCCAGGACCACCGAGGTCAAGGGGTCGTCCACCGTGATGATCGGCAGATTGGTCTCCTCTCGAAATCTCGTATCCATCCCTTTCAGCAAGGACCCTCCTCCGGTGAGCACAATGCCACGGTCGATGATATCTCCAGCCAGCTCAGGGGGGGTATTCTCCAGGGCCACTTTGATCGCGTTCACGATCGTGCCGATGGGCTCCTGCAGAGCTTCCCGGATCTCGGCGTCATCCACCATAATCGTGCGGGGAATGCCCGAGATCAGATCCCGCCCTTTGATCATCATAGTCTTCTTCTCCTCGAACGGATACGCCGAGCCGATCTCCACCTTGACGCGCTCGGCCATGTGCTCTCCGATCAGGAGGTTGTACTTCTTCTTGATGTAGTTCATGATCGCATCGTCCATCCGATCGCCGGCCACCTTCACGGACTCGCTGTAGACGATGCCGCCCAGCGAGATGACCGCGATATCGGTCGTGCCGCCGCCCACGTCCACGACCATGTTACCGGACGGCTCGGTGATCGGCAGCCCCGCCCCGATCGCCGCGGCCACCGGTTCCTCGATGAGGTAGACCTCATGGCCACCGGCCAGCTCGGCCGAATCCCGGACGGCGCGTTGCTCCACCTGCGTGATCCGTGACGGCACGCCAATGATGATCCGCGGCCTCACGAACATGCTCCGGTTGTGTGCCTTGGTGATGAAATACTTCAGCATGCGCTCGGCCATCTCGAAGTCCGCGATGACCCCCTCTTTCATCGGCCGGATCGCCGTGATATTGCCGGGAGTGCGGCCGAGCATTTTCTTGGCTTCGGCCCCGACGGCCAGAACTTTTTCGCTTTTCTTCTCGACCGCCACCACGGACGGCTCGTTCAGCACGATCCCCCTTCCCCGAACATAGACCAGGGTGGTCGCCGTGCCCAAGTCGATCGCCAGATCGTTCGAGAACCAGCCTACGATGTCACCCGCGAGTCCCACGAGATACTCCCTTCTTCAGCGAGCGAAGGCGGCCATGGGGGTCCGGTTCCTGGTCGCCGGAACCAGAGTCAGTCGGGCAGATCGAGCTGCCCGGAGTCCAACACCTGCGTATGCGCGATCTCATCCCCCAGCCGGAGGCCCTGCTCGTTGCCGATGATCAACAGCGCTTCTACGGTGACGACGGCGACCGCCAATGCCCACCCGATATATGGGATCGGATACAGCAGATAGGCCAGCGCGAGGGGCAAGTTGCGGATGATGGAGTCCCTGAAGCCGGAGACTTCCCGGTTGCGGGGGACCACGGTCTGCAGACCGATCAGGCGCTTCCCCAGACTCTGTCCTCCCGTCAACCCGTCGCCGATCAGCACGTAGGCCAACCCCGCCAACCAGCCCACCGGGGGCACGAGCCGACCCGCGGCAGCCACCAAGATAAGGTCCACGAATTTGGCGATGAATCGGTTGAGAACACGCGCTTTGGGATATACCCCGCCGCCCAAAGGGCCGGTTCCCGCCCCCTCCTCCGACAAGCCCCTTCCTCGCAGTCAGTTGGGGAGTATAACAAATTTCCCGGTGTTTCACAAACTTACGTCCGCTTGCGAGCGGATCGGTGGTCGATCAGAGGGCGCCAGGTCCCCAGCCCGGCCATCTTTGTCGAGCCGCGCGCTTGCCTTCGAACGTCATGATCGGTACAATTTCCGCACAAAGCGGAGGGGACCGGCATGATCAAGCTCATGCGGGAGAGTGCGCACAAGTACCCCTGGCTGTTGAAGTCGGCCATGGGGATTCTGGCCATTGCGTTCGTGATCACCATGGGGTGGTGGGGGTTCGGCGAGCACGAGTCAAACGCCGTCGCCTCGGTGGGGAATCTGACCGTGACGCGCGACGAGTTTTTGCGCGCGTATCAAAACACGTACCGGTTCTACAAGGACAAGGTGCAGGGGGATTTCAAGGACGAAACGTTGAAGCAGTTCGTCGTCGAGGGACTGATCGAGGACAAGATCTGGACCTTGGTGGCGGAGGACATGGGACTGAGCGTCAGCGCCAACGAACTGCGCGACGACATCATCGGACGGGAAGAATTTTCCAGGAACGGCAAGTTCGATCCTGACCTGTACCGCCGCCTCTTGGCCGCCAATCGTCTGACTCCGTCGCTCTTCGAATCTCAGCAAACCATGGAGTTGCTCCGCAACAAAGCGCGGGCGGTCGTCCTGGAGTCGGTCGCGCTCACGCCGGCCGAGATTGCGGAAGCCCAGGCCCTGATGGCCCACCAGCCCAAGGCCGAGTCTGGCTCCTCCCCGCAAGCTGGGGAGAGAATCCTGCAGTCGTTCCTGTTCCAGAAACAGCAACGGGCGCTGATGGCGTACCGGGAAGCCGTCAAAGCCCGGGTGCCGATCGAAATCCATAGGGAACTCCTCTAAGAACCGGCTACAGGCAATAGGCGATGGGCGATAGGTTCGGTCGTTGTTCCCATAGCCTATAGCCTCTCGCCCATAGCCCCTCGCCTAAAGAATCAGCATCGCGTCCCCGTAGCTGTACAACCGGTAGCGTTCGCCGATGGCTTCGCGGTAGGCCTGTCGCAATCGCTCCACTCCTGTAAAGGCCGATACCAGCATCAAGAGGGTTGTTCGGGGCAGGTGAAAATTCGTCACCATCGCGTCGACGACGCGGAACCGATATCCCGGGACGATGAACAAATTGGTCTCCCCCGTTCCCGGCCGGAGCGTCCCGCCGGCGTCGGCGGCGGTTTCCAGGGCACGGACGACCGTCGTCCCGACCGCCACGATCCGGCCGCCCTCCCTCTTGCCGCGCTCAATCGTCGCGATGGTCTCCGCGGACACCTCGAACCATTCGGAGCCCATCGGATGGTCTTGCAGGTGCGAGACCGTCACGGGCTGAAACGTGGCCAATCCCACGTGGAGGGTGACGGCGGCCGTGCCGATCCCGCGGCGACGCAAGGCCTCCAGCAGGCTGTTCGTCAGGTGCAGGCCGGCCGTGGGCGCGGCGATTGATCCTTCCACCCGGGCGAACGCGGTCTGGTACCAGGTGCGGTCGGCCTCCGTCGGGGCTCGCTTGATATAGGGAGGTAACGGCATCTGGCCGATGTCCCGGATCAGCTCGCGGATCGGGGACTGGCTGGCCATTCTGATCACCGTCCCCGACCGTCCGCGCGTCAACACCGTGGCCGAGGCTCGTCCGTTGAAATCGATCACCTGCCCAGCCGCGGCTTTCCCCCTGAGCAGCACCTCCCACCGGTCTTCCCCCAGATCCTTCACGAGGACCAGCTCGACCTTGCCTCCACCCGGGCGCTTGCGACCGGTCAGCCGCACCGCCACCACCTTGGTGTCGTTCACCACCACCACGTCTCCGGGGGTCAGCAAGGCTGGCAGGTCGGCCACGCGGCGATGGGCGCAGGGGCCACCGCCGCGCGGCAGCACCAGCAAACGGGCTTGCTCGCGGGGCTCCATCGGGCGGTCGGCGATCAGGCTGGGATCGAAGGGAAAATCGAAGTCCGAGAGCAACATCAAGGGGTGGGCGGGAGGGCCTGCGCTCCGAACCGGGCACCCTTGAGTTCGGTCCCCGGGAAATAGTACTGCAAGATCACGGCGAATGGATAGCCGAGCTCCGCCAGTTCCTTTGCTCCCCACTGGCAAAGGCCCACCGCATGACCCGATCCGCGCCCGGCCAGCACGACGGTCCTTCCCACCGATTGGACCTCGAACTGCGTGCTCCGCACCGCCGTATAGCCCACCACACGTCGAAAATCCGTCCCGCGCATGATCAGTTCCCCATCGGAATGCAGGATCCTGAGCCGTCCGACACGCCCCGCACGACTGTACGAGAAGGGAGTCACGCTGGCGATCGTGCCCACCGTGAGACCCTGGCGTCTGAGGCTGGCCTCGAGCTCCTGCAGGGTGAACTCGGCTCTCCAGCGATAGTAGGGAGACTTCGTGTCGAAGGGGCACTCCACCCCCTTCAGGTATGGCAGGTCTTTCGACCAGACATTGACCGCGTCTTCGGTGGGACCGGCAGCCGTGGAGGAGAAGGCGGCGAGCACCGGTGCATTCTGGTACATGAGGGCGAGCCCACGCGTGGCCTCCACCGCCTGCTCGACGCGCTCATCGAGGCCATAGCGGCCACGATAGACCTGGTCCTGGATCCCGGCGACCACGTCATACTCCCGTCCCGCATTCAGCATCCGCTGGTAGAGTGCATAAGTCCGGGCGGCGACCGCCTGCGCTTTCAGCGCTTCCGGATGCCAGCCGGAGCTCATCTCCGAGGGCACCACCCCCTTGACGTACTCTTCGAGGTCCACTTCGTTGATCACCAACAAGCTGTTTCCGCGGCGCATGATCTGCACCGCTCCGCCCAAAGCCAGCGTCTGGAGAGGCCCCGTCCCTCGGAGCACGCCCGTAGGGCCCCCGCCTGGCAAGACCGTGGCCTCCGCTACCGTGATGACGAGGTCCTCGCCACGACCCCGGAGCTTCACCGAGTCGGAAGGAGCCGGTGCCCCGTTCACGCTCATCCCGCCCCCAAGCAGCGTCACGATCACCGGGCCGGCCAGGGCCTGCTCGCCGCCGTCGGGGAGCTGGACAACGATTCCCCGTTCGGACGTGATCAGCACCCGTTGGGCCTCCTGAGACAACAGGGCGCGGATCAGGTCCGCCGCCTGGACCGGCGTGGCGGGCAGGGCCGAGGACAGCAGGATCACAATTGTCCAGACCGCGATCATCATCGTTTGGAGAGGAAATACAGCAGCAGGCTCACCACGACGCTGATCAGGATACTGGTCGTCAGCGGGAGGTACACCGTGAAGTTTTCACGCTTGATCAGGATATCGCCGGGCAACCTCCCGAACCAGCCGAACCCCCCGCCCGTCACCGGGAACTTGCCGAACAGGGTCAGGAGGGCGCCGAGAAGGGCCAGGATCCCGCCGAGGAGAATCAGCGACTTCCCCACGCCAGTCCAGTCCGGCATGGCTCACCTCACGAGGAGCTCGGCGATTTGGACCGCGTTCAGCGCCGCGCCCTTCCTGAGGTTGTCGGCCACCACCCAGAGGTTCAGCCCGTTCGGGATGGACTCGTCCTCGCGAATCCGGCCGACGTACACCTCGTCTTTGCCGGCCACCTCCAGTGGCATGGGGTAGATGGCATGCGACGGGTCGTCGTACACCTGCACCCCCGGCGCCGTCGAGAGGATCGCACGGGCCTCGTTGGCGGTCAGCTTTCGCTCCGTCTCGATGTTCACCGACTCGGAATGCCCGACGTAGACCGGCACCCGCACCGTGGTGGCGGTCACCTGGATCGAGTGATCTCCCATGATTTTCCGGGTCTCATGGTGCAACTTCATCTCCTCCTTCGTGTAGCCGGACGGGAGGAACTCATCGATCTGGGGCAAGAGGTTAAAGGCGATCTGGAACGGATACACGGTCGGCTCAGGCTGCTTGAAGCTCAGCAGGTCCTTGCATTCGTCGATCAGCTCGTCCATCGCCTCCTTGCCGGTTCCGGAGACCGATTGGAAGGTGGTCACTACGACGCGCTTGATCCGCGCCCGATCATGGAGCGGCTTGAGCGCGACCACCATCTGAATCGTGGAGCAATTGGGGTTGGCGATGATCCCCTTGTGCCGGGCCAGATCGTCGGGGTTGACCTCCGGCACTACCAGCGGGACGTCCTGATCCATCCGCCAGGCCGCGCTGTTATCGATGACGACGGTGCCGGCCTTGGCCGCGACCGGTGCGAATTCCTTGCTGACCTCGCTGCCGGCTGAGAAGAGCGCCAGGTCGATCCCCGCGAACGAGTCACGGGTCAGCTCCTGCACCGGCAGATCAGCCCCTCGGAACGACACGGTTCCTCCGGCCGATCGGGAGGAGGCCAGCGGACGGAGGCTCTCGACCGGAAATTTCCGCTCCTCGAGCACCTCGATCATCTGGGCCCCGACCGCTCCGGTGGCCCCGACGACCGCCACGCGATAGCTCGGTTTCTTGGTCAGCATGTACGCCCCAGCTCAATCAAAAATTCTAAACGTGCGTGTCCTGAACTTTTGCATTTTACATTTTTCATTTTACATTGCGATCAGCCGAATCCGGTGATTAAAGGTGTCCGCGATGTACAGATTTCCTTCCTCGTCGACCGCGACACCGAACGGATAATTCAGGCTGCAGTCCTCAGGCGGTCCGCCGTCGCCCCCGAACCGGGCCAGGCCGTTCCCGGCCACCCGGGTGACGATTTTTCTCGTCCGGTCCCATTTCCGGATGAGATGGCTGTCCGAATCGGTGATCAGGAGATTCCCCTCCCGATCCAGCGCGATCCCGTAGGGGCGAGACAGACTCGTCGAGAACTCGTTCGCCCCTCCCTGGTAACGGTACTCCCCGCCGTCGCCCGCGACGGTGCTGATCGAGCCAGTCTCCGGGTCCACGCGGCGGATGCGCCCGTTGAAGGTATCCGCGATGTACAGCGCGCCGTCGGAACACAAGGCGAGGCCGCTGGGCCCGGCCAGGCCGGCCTCAGACGCCAACATGCCGTCTCCCGTGTAGGCCGCCTCACCGGTGCCCGCCACCGTGGTGATGAGGCCCATGGCCAGATCCAGGCGGCGGACTCGGTTATTGCTCTGATCAGCGATGTACAAGTGACCCCTGCGATCCACCGCGAGGGCTACCGGCTCGTTCAGGGCCGCGGCGACGGCCGGTCCGCCGTCCCCGGAGAAGCGATGCTGTCCGGTTCCCGCGATGGTCGTCATGATTCCGGTGGCCGCCTCTACTTTCCGGACCCGGTGGTTCATCGTGTCTGCGACATAGAGGTTGCCCGCTTCGTCCGCCACCACGGCGCCCGGGACATTCAGCATCGCCTGAGAGGCGGGACCTCCATCTCCGTGGAACCGGCCGGCCCCGGCCACGGTCCCCACCACAAACCGGACTGTCCCGCTCAGGTCTGCCAGATGGGCGAACTGCTGCGGAGTCCCCGGCTGAGGCCCGCCGAGCGGGTCGTCTTCGGCCTGCTCGGCCGCCGGGACCTCACGAACCCCCACGCCCTCCTGCTCTGAGGAGGCGGCCCCTGGGCGGCCCGCGACGGTGATCACGATCCCGGTCTTGAGATCCAGTCTCCTGATCACGTGATTCTCGGAGTCGGCAATATACAGGTGCCCGGCCCGATCCAAGGCGATGTTCCTCGGCTCGTTCAGGGCCGCGGCGACCGCCGGTCCGCCGTCACCGGCATATCCCGGCTCGCCCGTGCCGGCTATCGTGCTGATGATCTTTGGTTTCGTCCGAACGAGCATCTTGTCTTCTTACCAGATCGTCAATTCGACAAACTCTTCAGAATCGCCTCGCCCATCTCCGCCGTTCCCACCAGCTTCGTCCCGCGGCTATGAATGTCCTTCGTTCGATATCCCTGCTCGAGCGCCTTGAGGATGGCGTGCTCGATCGCCTCGGCCTCCTTCTCGAGATGGAACGTGTACGCCAGCATCATGGCGGCCGACGCGATCGTGGCGACGGGGTTTGCCAGGTTCTTGCCCGCGATGTCCGGCGCGCTACCGTGAATCGGCTCGTACAGGCCCGCGCGCGCGCCGAGGCTGGCGGAGGGAAGCATGCCGATCGAGCCGGTCAGCATCGCCGCCTCATCGCTCAGGATGTCGCCGAACATGTTCGTGGTGAGCAGGACGTCGAATTGCTTCGGGTTCCTGACCAGTTGCATGGCGCAGTTATCGACGTACATGTGGCTGAGCTCGACGTCCGGATAGCCCGCGTGGACCTCGTTGACCACGCGCCGCCAGAGCTCCGAGGATTCCAGCACATTGGCCTTGTCCACGGAGGTGACCCGGCGCCGCCGCTTGCGCGCCGCCTCGAACGCGACCTTCGCGATGCGCCGAATCTCCTCGGTCGTGTACACCTCGGTGTTGACGCCCTTCTCTCCGCCCGGGATCTTTTCGATCCCCTTGGGTTTCCCGAAGTAAATGCCTCCCGTCAGCTCACGGACCACGAGGAGGTCGATCCCCTCGATCACCTCCCGCTTCAGCGTGGAGGCCTCGGCCAGCATTGGGTACAGTCTGGCGGGACGGAGGTTGGCGAACAGGCCGAGGTGCTCGCGGAGCCCGAGCAGAGCCCGTTCGGGACGACGGTGGTATTCCAGTCCCTCCCACCGGGGCCCGCCGACCGCGCCCAATAGCACGGCATCGCTCTGCTGCGCCAGCGCGAGTGTTTCTTGCGGAAGGGGCACGCCGACCTTGTCGATCGCCGCCCCACCCACGTCTCCGCTCACGAACTCGAAAACATGGTGAAACCGCTCGCCGACGGCCTTGAGGAGCCGGACCGCCTCGGGAACGATTTCCTGCCCAATCCCATCACCGGCCAGGACCGCAATCTTTGCTTTCATTGCCTATAGTCCATAGCCTATCGCCTCTTATTTGATCAGGCCAGACTGCTTGGCGTACGCAAAGACGTCACCGGCCTTCAGGATTCCGATGACATCTCCCAGCGGTCTAAGCGCATAGGACTCCCCGGCAGTCACGTTCCGGAGGGTCCCTGTCGAGACATGAATCTCCAGCTCGTCGCCTGACTTCACCCGCTGCCACACCGGCTCGGTCACTTCGAAGGGCAGCAGGAACCCGCCGTTCACCGCATTGCGATAAAAGATCCGCGCGTAGGATTCGGCGACCACCGCCTCGACGCCCGCAATCTGCAGCGCCACGGGCGCATGCTCCCGCGAGGAGCCGCAGCCGAAGTTCTTGCCCGCAACGATCACGCGAAAGTCCGACCGGTGCTGGCCGTCCGGCACGAACTTCACGTGGCCCGCCGGCAGGCCCGCTGCCTGGTCTGGGACCCCGGAGAGCGCGTAGGTCCCGTACAATTTTCGCTCTTCCGGATCCGCGAGGCTATAGACGAGATGCTTGGCGGGAATAATCTGATCCGTATCGATGTTGTGGCCCAGCACATAGGCTTTGCCGCGAATCACGTCCTTCATCCCTGATTCTTTGGCGCGACAGAAGCACTCGGATCATTCGCCAACAGGCAGTGGCGCGCCAGTTCTACCTGCAGGCAATTAAGGTTGCGTGCCGAAACAAGGTGTCGCTTCGCGACAAGGATCACCTCCGTCATACCACACTTCGCTATTCGATCACTTCTTCGTCCTGGGGCCTCCATGCCGGATCCACCAGGCAGAGGAACTCGAGTCCGGTGCCACCGGTATTTTCCAACGTCTGCGCCATTCCCGGCGGGACGTAGATCACCGTGCCCGGCTCGACCGTAGCCGATTCCTCTCCCACCTGGAACACGCCCCGGCCGGCCAGGAAATAGTAGACCTCCGACGACAAGAGACGATGCAGCTTCGACCGCTTCCCCGGCTCCAGCCGCCCATGGGCCAGGCTGTACTGGATCGACACCGGGACGCGAAACGGATGCAGCAATTCCCGCAACCGGGTGTGGTCGCCCGCAAGGAATTCTTCGCACCTGTTCAGGCTGGTAATCAGCACGACCGTCGGCCGGTCAGGAATTCCCGCGGGTCGGTGATCTTTCCCGTGACGGCGGAAGCCGCGACCGTGTAGGGAGACGCCAGGTAGACCTGCGCCGATTTCGACCCCATCCGGCCGGGGAAGTTCCGGTTCGTCGTAGAGATGCACACCTCGCTCTTGTTGAGCCGTCCGAACGTATCCGACGGCCCCCCCAGACAGGCCGCGCAGGAAGCGCCCTGCGCGATTCTGGCCCCGGCCTTCTCGAAGATAGACTGGAGGGACTCGCCGTCCAGGTATTCCGTCGCCAGGGCGCGGGCCACCTCGGTGGTGGCCGGGACGACGAAGGTATCCACTTTCACCTGCTTGCCCTTGAGGATGCTGGCCGCCGCCCGAAAGTCCGTGACCTTGCCGCCCGTGCAGGAGCCGATATAGGCCCGGTCCAGCACCACATCCCGGCACCGGAGCGCGGTATCCCGATTGTCCGGAGAATGGGGCTTGGCGACCGTCGGTTCGATATCCTTCGTCTTGTACACTCGCAGGCTGTGGAACTTTGCATCCGCGTCGTTGGCCACGACCTCGTACGGCCGGTCGGTCTTCGACTTGACGAAGGCCTCCGTGACCCGGTCCGGCGCGATGATGCCGTTCTTGCCGCCCGCCTCGATGACCATGTTGCACAGGGTCATCCGTTCTTCGACGCTGAGCGCCATCACCCCGTCTCCCGCGAACTCCATCGCCCGGTACGTGGCGCCGTCCACCCCGATGTCACCGATGATGTGCAGGATCAGGTCCTTGGCCATCAGGTACGGGGGGAGCGGCCCTTCGAAGACGAACCGCATGGTCTCTGGCACCTTGACCCAGAGCTTCCCGATCCCCATGATCAACGCGGCGTCGGTGTTACCGATCCCGGTCGCGAACTCGCCGAACGCTCCGGCTGTGCAGGTATGCGAGTCTGTCCCGAACAGCACTTCACCGGGCCTCGTGTGTCCTTCCTCCGGTAGGGCGATGTGACAGACGCCCTTGTACTTAGGCGTGCCCACATCATAGAAGTACGGAAGCTGCTGTTCGGCTACAAAGCTCCGCAGGAGGTCCAGGTTGCGGTGCGCGTGGAGATCCTTCGTGAAAATGTAATGGTCCGGAATCACCACGACCTTCTCGCGGTCCCACACCCTGGCGGCGTCCCCGAATTGCTTGTGGAAAATCTGGATAGTGCCCGGTCCGCACACGTCGTGCGTCATCAGGACGTCCACGTCCACCCAGATATTCTCGCCCGGCGTCACACGCGCCTTGCCGGCGTGGCGGGCCAGGATCTTCTCGGTCATGGTCATGCCCACGGCGCGTCGCTCCCGTTCATCGACAGTTCAAGACTCTACCTTGCCGTCGTCGGTCAAATCAAGCTGACCTTCTGCGTCGGATCGGCCTGTTTCGAGGCCCAGTAGGCCAGTTTGTTGAGCGCGTTCAGGTAGGCCCGGGCCGAGGCCACGATAATGTCGGTGTCCGCCCCGTGGCCGATGGCCGTCTTCCTTCCTTCTTCCAGGCGCACCGACACCTCGCCTTGCGCATCTGTTCCGCCGGTGATGGCCTTGACCGAGTAGGTCAGCAGGCGGCTCTTGGTCTGCGTCATGGCGGCGATCGTCCGATACGCGGCGTCCACCGGCCCATCGCCCGTTCCGGTCCGTTTTACGAGCCGGCCGTCGATCTCCAGTTCCACCGTGGCGGTCGGCACCTGGTTGGTCCCGCTCTCGACATATAACGATCTGAGCTGGAAGCGTTCCTGAATCTTGGCGATCTCCTCAGAGATGATGACCTCCAGGTCCTCTTCGTAGATCTCTTTTTTCTGGTCAGCCAGCCGCTTCACCCGGTCGAACGCCCGATTGACCTCGTCATCGGACGGCTTGTAGCCCAGCTCCTCGAGCCGCTTCCGGAAGGCATGCCGGCCCGACAGCTTGCCCATCACCATCCGGCTCTGGATCAGCCCGATCGACTCGGGTCGCATGATCTCGTACGTGGTCTTCTCCTTCAGCAGCCCGTCCTGATGGATGCCGGACGTGTGGGCGAAGGCATTGGCGCCGACGATCGCCTTGTTCGGCTGGACCACCATGCCCGTGATCTTGCTGACGAGGCGGCTGGTCTTGGAAATCTCCTCGGTACGGACCCCCGTGTCCGCCTTGTAGAAATCCTTCCGGGTCCGGAGCCCCATCACGATCTCCTCGAGCGA
>Ga0233416_10000161_pt1 | contig 19970 bp, 15 predicted proteins | sample Sediment_Towuti__2_FD_188638 | JGI IMG/M metagenome (GOLD analysis project Ga0233416, IMG submission 188638) | Sediment microbial communities from Lake Towuti, South Sulawesi, Indonesia - Sediment_Towuti_2014_0_MG | ecosystem: Environmental > Aquatic > Freshwater > Lake > Sediment | place... | reverse complement strand
AGCTCTTCGAAGCTTCTACCCAATCGGCGACCATGAAGAAGTACCACGAACTGGGCACGGCCATGAATATCTTGCCCATGAATGCGATGGGCGCCTTGCCCACGCGCAACCTGCAGGAGAGGAGCTTCGAACGCGCGGAGGCCATTTGCGGGGAAACCCTGGCCGAGCACTACCTGGGCAGACGCGTCGCTTGCGCCCACTGCCCGGTTGCCTGTATCCACCTGGCGGCCGTGCGCTATCCTTATCCCAAAGAGCCGTACTTCTATAAAACCTCCATGATCGGCTACGACCACGAGCCTATCTTTGCCATAGGCAGCCTGCTCGGGGGCACCAATGTCAAAGGTATGTTCCAACTCATCGATGAGGCCGAGATCCAGGGGATTGACGTGATGAGCATGGGCGTCACCCTGGCATGGGCCACCGAGGCGTTTCAGCGTGGGCTTATATCGACGAATGAGACCAATGGGCTGGCCTTGGAGTGGGGCGATTATCCAGCATATCTCGAAGCGGCTGGTCGGATTGTCAGCCAGCCCAACGACTTCTTCCGGGCGCTGGCGCGGGGCGCCGAACACGCCGCAGCGCTCTATGGGGGAGCAGACTTCGCCTTGACCTTCGGCGGAAACGAGATGCCTGGCTACCACACGGGGCCGGGCTGTCACCTGGGTTATCTTACCGGCGCACGTCACAGCCATCTGGACAGCGCAGGATACAGCCTGGACCAGAAAGCCGGCGCCAAGGGCGAGGCCCTCACACCAGATGGCGTCGCAACAGGGTTGCTGGAGGAGGAGCGGTGGCGCCAGGTTCTCACCAGCCTGGTGATCTGCCTGTTTGCACGCGGTATGTATGCGCCAGATGTCGTTCTACAGGCGCTGGCAACAGCTGGCTTTAAGTGGTCGGCTGATGATCTAACCCGCTTCGGCGAGGAAGTGCTGCACCGCAAATATGCGTTCAAGCAGCGCGAAGGGTTTGACCTGTCAGCCCTGCGCATCCCCGGGCGCATCCTGGAGACCCCGACGCCGTTGGGTAAGATTGACGAGGCGTTCATGCGGCAGTCCATCCAGGCTTATGGCCGGGCAGTGTAGCGTTGAGTAAAAGGGAGCCGCCTCACCATTCAACAGGAGGAAGACAATGCAGCCTGAAGAAGGACGAAACCGGGTCATCATCATGGGTGTGATACCCGAGATCGACGCAGGGAGATTTCCGATAAAGCGCGTCGTTGGCGAAGAAACAGTGGTTGAAGCCGATATCCTGGCAGACGGCCATGACTCGCTCTCGTGTGCGCTGCTCTACCGCAAGGAGGGCGATGAGATATGGACTGAGGTCCCTATGGAGCCGCTGGGCAATGACCGCTGGCGCGGTTCGTTCAGGGTCCAAGAACTGGGGCGCTACCGCTATACCGTTCTGGGTTGGATCGACCACTTCAAGACCTGGTCGCGCGACCTGGCGAAGCGCGTTCAGGCTGGACAAGATGTATCCGTTGACCTCCTGATCGGCGCAGAGTTGGTCGAGCGTGCGCGCGAGCGGGCGTCCCTGATGCACGCGGGGTGGCTATCAACCTTTGCCGAAGCGCTACGAGCTGGTGGGGCCGAAGGTGCAAGACAGGCGCTTTCGCCAGAGCTGGCCAGGCTAATGTCCATCTGCGCCGAGCGGCGTTTCACAACCACCTATGATAAAGAGCTGGCGATCGTGGTGGATCGCGAGCGGGCCCGATTCGGGGCGTGGTACGAGCTATTCCCGCGCTCTAGCTCGGCCGAGCCAGGGCGTCATGGTACCTTTAAGGATCTTGAGGCACGCCTGCCGTATGTGGCCTCCATGGGCTTCGACGTACTCTACCTGCCGCCGATTCACCCGATCGGTAGGGGCTTCCGTAAGGGGCGTAATAACTCTACCGTTGTCGGTCCAGATGACCCAGGCAGCCCCTGGGCCATCGGATCGGCAGAGGGAGGGCACAAAGCCGTTCACCCGGAGCTAGGAACTCTCGATGACTTCCGGCACTTAATGGAGTGCGCCGCACAGTATGGCATTGAGCTGGCGCTCGATATCGCTTTCCAGTGTGCCCCCGATCACCCCTATGTAAGTGAGCATCCGGAATGGTTCCGCCGGCGCCCTGATGGGACGATTCAGTACGCCGAAAACCCTCCGAAGAAATACCAGGACATTTATCCTTTTGACTTTGAGACAGAGCAGTGGCTTGAGCTTTGGGAGGAGCTAAAGAGTGTGGTGCAGTTCTGGGTGGACCAGGGCGTGCGCATCTTCCGGGTAGATAACCCGCATACCAAACCGTTCCCCTTCTGGGAATGGCTCATCGCTGAGATCAAGCGGGATTGCCCCGAGGCCATCTTTCTGGCCGAAGCATTCACGCGTCCTAAAGCTCTTTACGGCCTGGCCAAGCCAGGCTTCACCCAGTCGTATAACTACTTCCCCTGGCGCAACACCAAGTGGGAGCTGACCGAGTATCTTACTGAGCTCACGCAAACCCAGGTGCGTGAGTTTATGGGCTTGAACCTCTGGCCAAATACCCCAGACATCCTGTCCGAGTATCTCCAGTTTGGTGGGCGCCCGGCTTTCATGGCGCGGTTTATCCTGGCCGCCACCTTGGGGCCTAGCTATGGCATCTACGGTCCAGCTTTCGAATTGTGCGAAAACCGTCCACTCGCTCCTGGCAGAGAGGAGTATCTGGATGCGGAGAAATATGAGATCAAGTACTGGGACATCGACCGGCCCGATAGCTTGCGGGGGTTGATCGGTCAGGTCAACCAGATCCGGCGCGAGAACCCGGCCTTTCGGGCTAACCACAATTTGCGCTTCCACGAGGTCGACAACGAGCAGATCATTGCCTATTCCAAGAGCAGTGAGGACCGGTCGAACGAGGTGCTGGTCGTGGTCAATCTCGACCCGCACTACAAACAGTCTGGTTTCATCACTTTGCCTCTGGAAGACCTGGGCATTGATCCCCGCCAACCGTATCAAGCTCACGATCTGCTGACCGATGCGCGCTACCTGTGGCACGGCACGCGCAACTATGTGGAACTGAACCCCCAGACTGTGCCGGCGCACATCTTCGTGATCCGGCGAAAGGTGCGCACCGAGCACGACTTCGATTACTACCTTTGATCGAGGAGGATCTATGAGCGTACTGACCCTGATCCTTGCAGGCGGCGCAGGCAGCCGTCTGAGCATCTGGGGCGAGAATCGAGCCAAGCCGGCCGTACCCTTCGCGGGCAAATATCGGATCATCGATTTCCCGCTGTCAGACGTTGTCAACTCCGATCTGTACCACATCGCCGTGTTGTCTCAGTATCGCCCGCACTCGCTCATAAACCACATCGGTAATGGCGTGCCCTGGAATCTTAACCGTCGCTGCCCCAACGGCGTGCAGTTCTGGCATCCCAATGGTGGGCGCAAGGACCAGGATTGGGATCGCAGCACGGCGGACGCGCTCTGCCAGAACCGGAACCTCATTAATAACGGCTTCTTCATCGGCGGTCGCGAGATTTACGCCCGACTGCACGCGTGAGAGAGATGTGAGGTAAATATGGAGCTGCTTCTGGCCGGTGATATCGGCGGAACCAAAACCCACCTGGCGCTTATCTCCCCTGAAGCCGGGCCACGTGCACCGCTGGCGGAAGCTACTTTTCTAAGCGCCCGCTATCCCAGCCTGGAAGCTGTAGTGTGCGAGTTTCTGACTCACCGGGAGACATCAGAGCAGCAGTTGAAGCAGTTGGAAAGGGCAAGCTTCGGCGTGGCGGGCCCGGTTATTGCCGGCCGTGTTACAGCGACAAACCTGCCTTGGGTGGTGGATGAGTTGCAATTGAGCCTGTCTCTGCAGATCCCCTCCGTCCATTTGCTCAACGATCTGGTAGCCATCGCCCACGCCGTGCCTTACCTTAACCGGGAGCTGCCTGACCTCTACGTTCTGAATCAGGGCGAGCCGATTTCAGACGGGGCAATCGCAGTCATCGCACCCGGTACTGGCCTTGGTGAAGCCTACCTGACTTGGAACGGGTCTCGTTACCTCGCCCACCCTTCAGAGGGCGGTCACACCGATTTCGGGCCGAAGAGCGAATTAGAGATCGGCTTGCTCCGTTATCTCAGAGGCAAGATGGATCACGTTAGCTATGAATGGTTATGCTCCGGGATCGGGATACCGAACATCTATGCCTACTTGAAGGATAGCGGATATGCAGTAGAGCCGGATTGGTTGGCCAAGCAGTTGGCTACTGCGACAGATTCGACACCGGTCATATCTAATGCAGCACTCGATCGGGAAAGGCCATGCGAGCTTTGTACTGCAACGCTGGATACTTTTGTTTCCATCCTCGGAGCAGAAGCGGGCAACCTGGCCCTCAAAGTGCTTTCTACCGGGGGTGTTTACCTGGGAGGCGGCATCCCGCCGCGTATCTTGCCGGCCCTACAGCAGAGGCATTTTATCGATGCTTTTCGGAGCAAAGGTCGCCTATCCACCTTGCTGGAGCGGATGCCAATCTATGTCATTCTTAATCCCAAAGTCGCGTTATTGGGCGCAGCCTATTACGACCTGGAATAGGAGGAGGACTATGCTTCGCACAAAAATTATTTGTACCATCGGCCCAGCCAGCCGGGAACCAGAGACGCTCGAAGCGTTTATCCAGTCCGGCATGAGTGTAGCGCGTCTCAACTTCTCTCATGGGGATCCGGCCTTCCATGCCGAGAACATCCGACGCATCCGCGCCGCCGCCGAAAAATTCAATAAGCCGGTGGCTATCCTGGCTGATCTGCAAGGCCCAAAGCTGCGGGTGGGCCAGATGGCTGGAGATGGTGTGCAGCTAGTAGCTGGCGAGGAGATTATTCTGACCACCCGCTCGGTGACGGGACAGGATCACGAAATCCCGATTCAATACTACGATCTGCCCCAGGTAGTGGCGCCTGGGGAGAGAATCTTGCTAGATGACGGCATGCTCGAGATTACCGTCCTTTCTACCACGGATACGGATATCCGGGCCAGAGTGGTCACAGGAGGGTTATTGAAGTCAAACAAAGGGTTGAACCTGCCACTCGCCTCCCTGGCGATCCCGGCGATCACCGAAAAGGACCGAAAGGATCTCAACTTTGCCCTGGCCCAACAGGTGGACTGGATCGGGCTGTCCTTTGTCCGGACGGCTAGCGAGGTGCTGGAACTGAAGGATCTGATCCGGCAACAGTGTACCTTCGGTCGGCCGGTGCCGGTGGTCGCCAAGATCGAGAAGCCCGAAGCCGTAAACAACATCGACGAGATCATTGCTGCCACGGATGGAGTCATGGTGGCGCGCGGGGATCTTGCCGTGGAAACGTCAACGGAAGAGGTACCGATCATCCAGAAGATGATCATCGGCAAGGCGCACCAGGCTGGCAAGCCGGTCGTCACCGCCACCCAGATGCTGGAATCGATGATTTACAACCCGCGTCCAACGCGCGCGGAGGCGAGCGATGTCGCCAACGCTATTTTTGATGGCACCGACGCCATTATGCTTTCCGGAGAGACAGCTGCCGGCCGTTACCCTGTCCAGGCGGTCCAGATGATGGCGAAAATCGCCGAGCGAGCAGAAGCGAACCGGGCTCTCGTCGGCTATGCGGTGGAGCACCTGGAGCCTCGAGCAGGGGATATTGCCGAAGCTGTCGCCCATGCCACACGCCAGACTGCGACAGATCTTAGGGCTACAGCGATCATCACAGCTTCCGCTTCAGGCGCAACCGCCCGGCTGATCTCGAAATATCGGCCTGAGGTTCCCATCATTGCCGTTACCCCCAGCTTGATGACACAGCGGCAGCTTTGCCTGGTCTGGGGGGTCACTCCACTATTATCCCGGCGTATAAGCCATACAGATGAGCTTATCAGTGATGCGATCCAGGTTGTCAAGGAAAACGGCATCTGTAAGCAGGGGGATCTGGTGGTGATAACGGCTGGGTCACCCGGCGTTCACGGATCTACCGACCTGCTAAAAGTAAAGGTCATTGAACGCGTCCTGAGCCAGGGCGTTGGGATCGGCCAACAGAGTGTAACCGGTCGCGTAAGAACAGTCTCCGGGAATCTGAACCAGAACGTCGAGTTTGAACTGGATACAATTCTAGTTGCCCAAGCCACCGATCGTTCCTTCATTCCGGTTCTTTCTAATATTGCCGGGCTGATCGTCGAAGAGGCTGGGCTGAACAGCCACGCAGCAATGCTGGCCAATGAATACGGAATTCCCACCATCGTCGGCGTCACCGGTGCGCGAGATCTCCTACACGATGGCCAGGAGATAACCCTGGATGCTGAACAAGGCCTGATCTATGAAGGCAGGTTGGCGACCACTTAAGGATGAACATTTTATAAACGGACCCTTGCTAAATTTGTCGTTAAACAATCATCTCCTGCTTTTGTTTGTCATCCCCGGGATAGGCTATCCGCTAGAGCGGTCAAAATCGCCGGGAGCAGCCTGGGTGTGGCCGCAGTTTTGTTTGCCGGTAATGTACCTTTGCGGTCTACCCATCTGGGAAGCAGGCATAATTAGTGGTACCTAAGGAGTATAAAATCATGAACGAACGCAGGAGTACCAACAAAGTAGGCTTGATTGGCACAGGAATGGTCGGCGCCTCGTTCGCCTATTCGTTGATGCAGCGCGGCGTGGCGAACGAGCTGGTGCTCATCGACGCGGATGCCGCGCGCGCCGAGGGCGAGATGATGGATCTCAACCACGGCCTAGCCTTCGTGCGCCCGATGCGCATCATCGCCGGCGATTACTCGGACCTGGCCGATGCCGATGTGATTGTGATCTGCGCCGGCGTCGGCCAACGCCCAGGCCAGACGCGGCTCGAGCTGTTGCAGACGAATGCCGGCATCTTTCGCAACATCGTGCCCAAGGTCACGGCTGTCAATGAGGACGCGATCATTATCGTAGTCACCAACCCGGTGGATATCTTGACGCAGATCACCGCGCAGATTGTGGGGTTGGATCGCTGCTGCGTGTTGGGTTCCGGGACGGCGCTCGATACCGCACGCCTGCGCTACATGCTTGGCGTGCATTATGGAGTCGACCCGCGCAGCGTCCATGCCTACGTCGTCGGTGAGCATGGCGACAGCGAGCTGGCGTTGTGGAGCCTGGCCAATATCGCCGGTGTCCGGCTGGCTGACTTCGTCGGCGCCAACGGGCAGGGCTACGACCAGGCTGCCCTCGACCGCATCTTCGACCAGACCCGCAACGCGGCCTACGAGATCATCCAGCGCAAAAAAGCGACCTATTATGCCATTGGGCTGGGGCTCCTGTCGATTGTCGAGGCCGTGCTGCGCGACCAGCATACCGTTATGACGGTTTCCAGTCCCTTATCAGGGCAGTATGGGGTACAGGACATCGCCATCAGCATGCCGGCGATCGTGGGTCGCCGGGGAGTCGAGGAAGTACTCAACCTGCCCCTCAGTGAGTCTGAGTTGGCGGCATTCCAAAGCTCAGCGCAGACCTTGAAGGACCGGCTGGCCGAGGTAAGCTGAGAAGGCATGGTCAAACTCTTAGTTGACAATCCACTCCTGTTGCTGTTCGTCATCGCAGCTATCAGCTATCCACTGGGCCGGGTCAAGATCAAGGGGACCAGCTTGGGTGTGGCAGCCGTCCTGTTTGTGAGCATTGCCATTGGCTCGCTCGACCCCAACCTCAAGCTGCCCGACGTTGTGTTCACCCTGGGCGCGGTGCTGTTTGTGTATACCCTGGGTCTCAGCGGCGGCCCAGGCTTCTTTGCTTCCTTCCGTAGCAAAGGCTTGCGAGACAGCCTGTTCGTGACCGCCATCTTGTTACTTGCTGCCGGGCTCACCCTGGTCGCACACTTCGCGCTACATCTTAAGCCAACGCTGACAGCCGGCATGTACGCGGGCAGCCTGACCAACACGCCTGCGCTGGCGGCCGTGGTGCAGTACATCAGGACCAATGCACCAAACGCCGCACGCGACACTATGATGGCGGAGCCGGTGATCGGCTACTCGATTGCCTATCCGATGGGTGTGATCGCCGTGATTGCCACCATCCTGGCGTTGAAACAGCTTTGGAATGTGGACTATGCCGCCGAGGCCCGGCAATTGCAGGCCCTCGGCGGCACCAGCCGGCACATGGAAAATCGAACTATCCGTGTTACCAGGGAAGAATCGATCGGTGAGACGCTGCAAGAGCTGATGAGCCAGCATGGCTGGGAGGTCAACTTTAGTCGCCTGAAACGTGACGGCAAAGTTTCTCTGGCAACCCCAGATGTGCGTCTGGTGTATGGCGATCTCGTCAGCCTGGTCGGTTCACCCGAAGATATGGACCGGGTAATGGCGTATCTGGGAGAGGAATCGATCGAGCATCTCGAGCTGGATCGGAGCGAGTTCGACTTCCGCCGCATGTTTGTGTCAAACCCCAGGGTAGTGGGTCAACGCCTGGGAGACCTCAACCTGACCAGGCAATTTGGCGCCCTCCCCACGCGCGTGCGCCGCGGCGATGTCGAGATGCTCGTTCACGACAATACAGTGCTCGAGCTTGGCGACCGGGTGCGTATCGTCGCCCACCGTCAAGACATGGACAAGATTGCCCGCTTCATGGGCGATTCTTATCGCGCCCTCAGCGAGATTGACATTCTGACCTTCAGCCTGGGCATTGCTGTGGGCCTGTTGGTTGGGATGGTTCCGATCCCGATTCCGGGTGGCCTGGTTTTCACGCTGGGATTTGCGGGTGGCCCGCTGGTTGTGGCCTTGATCCTGGGCGCCCTGGGGCGCACTGGGCCGCTGGTCTGGTCCTTGCCTTACAGCGCCAACCTGACGCTGCGCCAGATTGGCCTGATTATGTTCCTAGCCGGCGTTGGTACGCGCGCCGGCTATGCATTCGTTTCGACTTTTACCCAAGGCGGCGGTCTCTACCTCTTCATCGCCGGCGCCCTCGTCACCACATCGACCTCTCTGGCGACACTGTGGATTGGTTACAGGCTGCTCAAGATCCCGATGAGCCTGCTCATCGGCCTGCTGGCTGGACTGCAAACGCAGCCGGCCGTGTTGGGTTTTGGACTGGAACAGACCGGCAATGACCTGCCAAATCTTGGTTATACCAGCATGTTTGCGCTGGCGATAATCGTAAAGATCATCGTGGCGCAGTTGCTGGTCGCATTTCTGCACTGAAAAGGAGTTATTGTGAGTCTCCATCCTCTGGCGGGCAAGCTGGCCCCGCGCGAAATGCTGGTCAATATCCCGCGGCTGATATCGGCCTACTACACGCTGAAGCCGGATGTATCTGACCCGGCACAGCAGGTTGCCTTTGGAACGTCTGGGCATCGAGGCTCCTCATTGCGCGGCAGCTTCAACGAGGACCACATCCTGGCCGTCTGCCAGGCAATCTGCGAGCACAGACATGCGCAGAAGATCACAGGACCGATGTACATCGGCATGGATCCGCACGCCCTGTCCGAGCCGGCATTGGCGACCACTATCGAGGTGTTTGCCGCCAACGGGCAGGAGATTGTGGTCCAGGCGGGACTGGGCTACACACCCACGCCGGTCATCTCCCACGCCATCTTGACCTACAACCGCCACCGAACGGCGGGGCCGGCTGATGGTGTCGTGATCACACCATCCCACAATCCCCCCGACGATGGCGGGTTCAAGTACAACCCACCGGAGGGTGGACCGGCCGACACCAGCACTACCAAAGCGATCCAGGACCGCGCCAACGAGATTTTGCGGGATGATCTACGGGCGGTCAAGCGTTGGCCCCTGGCACGCGCCCTCAAAGCGGATACCACGCACGAGTATGACTATATCACGCCCTATGTGGCAGACTTGCACAACGTCGTCGACATCCCAGCCATTGCTCGGGCCGGGCTCAAGATCGGGGTCGATCCGCTAGGCGGCGCCAGCGTCGCCTTCTGGCAGCCGATCGCTGAAATGTACGGGCTCAACCTCGAGATCGTCAACCCCTATGTAGACCCAACCTTTGCCTTCATGACCGTCGATCGGGACGGCAAGATCCGTATGGACTGCTCGTCCCCCTACGCCATGGCAGGCCTGATCGGCCTCAAGGATCGCTTTGACATCGCCTTCGGCAACGACGCAGACTGTGACCGGCATGGCATCGTCACGCGCAGCGCTGGGCTCATGAATCCGAACCACTACCTGGCGGTCGCCATCTGGTACCTCTTCCAGAACCGCCCGGCCTGGGGTAAAGGCGTCACAGTCGGCAAGACCCTCGTCTCCAGCTCCATGATCGACCGTGTGACCGCTCACATCGGTCGTCGGCTGTGCGAGGTGCCGGTGGGCTTCAAATGGTTCGTGGACGGCCTGCTGGACGGATCTTTCGGCTTCGGCGGGGAGGAGAGCGCCGGAGCATCGTTCCTGCGCCAGCAGGGGACAGTGTGGACCACGGACAAAGACGGCATTATCCTGGACCTGCTGGCGGCTGAGATCGCCGCCGTCACAGGCCGCGATCCAGGCGAGCATTACCGTGCACTGGCCGATCGGTTCGGCGATCCGGTCTATGAACGCATGGACGTTGTCGCCACGCCCCCTCAGAAGCAGGCGTTGGAGCGCCTTTCACCGGAAATGGTGGCTGCAGCGGATCTGGCTGGCGAGAAGATCATTGCCAAGCTCACCCGTGCGCCCTACAACCAGGCCTCGATCGGCGGGCTGAAGGTGGTCACCGAAAACGGTTGGTTCGCTGCCCGGCCGTCGGGCACCGAGGACATCTACAAGATCTACGCCGAGAGTTTCCGGGGTGAAGATCACCTGCAACTGATCTTCAGCGAGGCTCAGGCCATCGTTGCGTCCGCGTTCAAGGCAGCAGGATTGTAAACGACGTAATCCAAGGAATTGTCAACACCTGCTAACGAAAGGACACCAAATGGAATATAAGATTATGCCAATTCAGCAGTGCAAGAGAATCGCCCTGGTGGCGCACGACAACAAGAAACAGGACCTCCTGGACTGGGCGAAATGGAACAGAGAGCTCCTGATCGAACATGAGTTGTATGCCACCGGCACGACAGGCAAGTTGCTCGAAGAAGTGCTCGGGACCACGGTCAACAGGTTTCAGAGCGGACCTTTGGGTGGAGACCAGCAGGTAGGCGCCAAGATCGCGGAAGGCGCCATCGATTTTATGATCTTTTTCTAGGACCCTCTCTCACCACAGCCCCATGACACAGATGTGAAAGCCTTGCTGCGTATCGCTGTAGTTTGGAATATCCCGGTAGCCTGCAATCGTGCCTCTGCCGATTTCATGATCTCATCGACTCTCATGACCGGCGAATACGAGCGCCTTGTCGTCGATTATGAACCCTATCGGGAACGGCAGGTTGAAGCGTTGGTCGCAAATAAGATGGACGAGCTGGAAGGCGGTTCGACGCCGGCCTCCACCTCAAATAACGATTCGTCCAGCGGCGCAGCCGAGGCTTGACTATTCGTGGGAGGATCGAGGAGACGATGTCCGCTCACATGACCGTGACCATGAAGCTTCGCATTTCTCGTCAGGCGTGGGACCGGTACGGCTTGGATAAATTCCGTTTTTCCAACGATGGACAGGTCATTCTCGCCGACTTCCACAGCGCGCGGGTCCTCGTACAGGAGATCAACGAGCAACGCACCCAAGGGCCGGCGCTCAAAGCCGGGCAGCTCAATGCCCTGGCCTTGATGGACGAAATCCTGCACCACGTGGTTCGTTTGTATCGCCAGCAGAGAAACCCGCAGGTCATGCGCCAGGCACAACGGTGGCTAGTGGAACAACTCGACCAGCAGACTCTGGACAGCGCCCTGCGAACTTTCGTGAACGCGTTCCCGCCGCAAGCCGTCTATCAGCAGCAGATCGCACCGGATGCCTACCTGGCAGGCGAGACGGATGGCGTTCCCAATCGTGAGATTTTGCTGGAAGAGATGCTTCTGTTACGGCTGGATAACATGAATCCGGCCGCCTCGCCGTTTACGGAGCTGTTCGACGACGCGGAACTGGAAAGAGGGACCTCCTACCTCCAGGTGATCTACCTGTTGCGTGAGTTCTTCGACACCCAGCCCAGGTTCGGGCCTGAGGACCAAAACCTGGTGGACATGCTCCGCCGCCCTGCGGTCGTGGTTCCAATGTCACTCGCTGGCCAATTGCAGTATATCCGGGAAAAATGGGCTCCCCTGCTCGAGGGTTACCTGGACCGACTGCTCGGCAGCCTCGATCTGCTGAAGGAAGAGGAGAAGCTAACCTTCGCTGGGCCCGGCCCGGCGCAGGTATTGGAATTCGCCGGGATAGGCCTGGAGGCAGAGCCGGAACGTTATAGCACCGACCGAGACTGGATGCCCCGGCTGGTCATGCTCGCCAAGAGCACCTATGTGTGGCTGGACCAGCTTTCCAAGAAGTACCAGCGACCCATAAACCACCTAAATGATATTCCAGACGAAGAGCTGGATAACCTGGCGCGCTGGGGTTTTAGCGGCTTGTGGTTGATCGGTTTATGGGAACGCAGCCCAGCCTCCCAGCGCATCAAACGGCTTACCGGTAATCCCGAGGCAGTGGCATCAGCCTACTCCCTGCTCGACTACCAGATTGCGGCCGACCTGGGCGGCGAAGAAGCCTACCGGAACCTGGCCGGGCGCGCCTGGCAGCGAGGCATCCGCCTGGCCAGTGATATGGTTCCAAACCACATGGGCATTGATTCTAAATGGGTGGTCGAACATCCTGCCTGGTTCCTTAGCCTCCCTTATAGCCCGTTCCCATCCTACACATTCAGCGGGCTGGACCTTTCTTCAGACGGGCGCGTGGGCATCTTTCTGGAAGACCACTACTACAATCGGACCGATGCCGCCGTGGTGTTCAAGCGGGTAGATCGCGCCACGGGTGACCAGCGGTATATTTACCACGGCAATGACGGTACCAGTATGCCCTGGAACGACACCGCCCAGTTGGACTATCTGAGCCCTGAAGTGCGTGAGGAGGTGATCCAAACCATCCTTCACGTGGCGCACAAGTTTCCCATCATCCGGTTCGACGCGGCTATGACGCTGGCGAAGCGGCATATCCAGCGCCTGTGGTTTCCTGAACCGGGCACCGGTGGGGCTATTGCCTCGCGGTCGGAGCACGCCATGGTAAAAGCCCAGTTCGACGCCGCAGTCCCCCAGGAGTTCTGGCGCGAGGTGGTGGAACGGGTGGCTGTCGAAGCCCCGGACACCCTCTTACTGGCCGAAGCCTTCTGGATGATGGAAGGCTACTTCGTCCGCACCCTGGGAATGCACCGGGTGTACAACAGCGCGTTCATGAACATGCTGAAAAATGAAGATAACGCCAAGTACCGCGCCTCGATCAAGAACACGCTGGAATTCGATCCGGAGATCCTGAAGCGCTTCGTGAACTTCATGAACAACCCGGACGAAGAGACTGCTGTAGCCCAGTTCGGGACAGACGACAAGTACTTCGGCGTTTGCACGATGATGATCACCATGCCGGGCTTGCCCATGATCGGGCACGGCCAGGTTGAAGGTTATCGTGAGAAATACGGCATGGAGTACCGCCGTGCATACAAGGACGAACAGCCGGACAACACCCTGGTTCAGCGGCACGAGCGCGAGATTTTCCCCTTGATGAAGCGCCGCCACATCTTTGCTGGTGTGCAGAACTTCCTGCTGTATGACTTCTATACGCCCGAAGGCACCGTCAACGAGAACGTTTTCGCCTATACCAACTGCGCCGGTGACTCCCTGGTGGGCACAGCCGAACGAGGGCTGGTGGTCTATAACAACAAGTTCGCCGAGGCCCTGGGATGGATTCACACTTCAGCCGCCTATTTGGTCAAGAAAGGCCAGGGCGACTCTCTGCTGGGTACAGGCGAACGCAGTTTGATGCAGAAGACCCTGGGCGAGAGCCTGGGGTTGCACTCCGATGCCAACCATTTCTGCATCTTTCGGAACCACATCTCAGGCCTGGAACACATCTACAGCAGCCAGGAATTGTGCGACAAAGGGCTCTATGTGGAGCTGGGAGCGTTCAAGTACCAGGTGTACCTGGACTTCCGTGAGGTTGAGGACAATCAGGAGCACCAGTACAGCCGGCTGGCGGCCCACTTAGGGGGTCGCGGGGTGCCGAGCATCGAAGAGGCGTTGGCTGAAATTCTTCGCTTACAAGAACCGCCCGAGCCTGCTCCTACCGAGGAGCCAGTCGAAACTTTCCTCAGGGCCAGCGGTATCCTGCTCCACCCAACCTCGCTGCCGGGACGTTTCGGAATTGGCGACCTGGGGGAGGCGGCTTACCGCTTCGTGGATTTCCTGGCAGCCAGCCGCCAGCGTTACTGGCAGATCATGCCCCTCGGCCCGACGAGCTATGGAGACTCTCCCTATCAGGCGCTATCGGCGTTTGCCGGCAACCCGTTGCTCATCAACCTGGAGCGCCTGGTCGAGGAACACTGCCTGGCGCCCTGGGACTTCGACGAGGCGCCGACCTTTTCTGAGCACAAAGTGGATTACGGGCCGGTGATCGATTTCAAGCAGCGGTTCCTGCGCCTCTCATTCGAGAACTTTAAAGCCAACGCCAGCGATACCCAGAAAGCTGAGCTGGCGGCCTTCATCGAGGCCAATCATTCCTGGCTGGATGATTACGCCCTCTTTGCCGCACTGAAGGATCACTATGGAGGGGCGAGTTGGAATAACTGGGAGCAGGATGTCGCCACGCATCAACCCGCGGCGATTGAGCGCTGGCACCTGGCACTGAACGACTTGGTAGGGTTCCACGAATACGCACAATTCTTGTTTCGCCAACAATGGTCCAGCCTGAAAGCATATTCCAATGAACACGGCATACGCATCGTCGGCGACATCCCGATCTTTGTGGCCTATGACAGCGCCGATACCTGGGCCCACCAAGACCTGTTCTACTGCGACGCCCAGGGTAAGCCGACCCTGGTTGCCGGGGTCCCGCCGGATTACTTCAGCTCGACCGGGCAGTTGTGGGGCAACCCACTCTATCGCTGGGATGTTATGGCGCAGGACGGCTATGCCTGGTGGATTGCCCGTTTCAGGTCGGCGTTGCAACAGGTGGATGTCGTCCGGCTCGACCACTTCCGGGGTTTTGAGGCTTACTGGGCAGTACCGACTGGGGAAGAGACCGCTATGAATGGTAAATGGGTGAAGGGTCCTGGCCGAGATCTATTCCGGGCTGTCGAGCAAGCCGTGGGGCCGGTGCCGATCATTGTTGAAGATCTGGGGCTGATCACGCCGGCAGTTGAGGCGCTGCGGGAGGAGCTGGGCTTTCCAGGGATGAAGGTCCTACAATTCGCCTTTTCAGGCGATCCAGATCATCCTTACTTACCGCACAACTTCGAGTGCAAGTGTGTGGTCTATACGGGCACCCACGACAACGACACCGCGCTCGGCTGGCTCAGCATGATGAGTGAAAAGGAACGCAGGGCCCTGCGCCAGTATCTTGGCGGCCGTGGTGAAGCGTTGAATTGGGAATTGATCCGCCTGGCCCTCATGTCTGTCGCCCACACGGCGATTATCCCCCTCCAGGATGTCCTCGGTGTGGGCAGCGAGGGCCGGATGAACACTCCCGGCCGGGCGAGCGGCAATTGGGGGTGGCGCTATTCGCAGGACATGCTGACCGCCACTGTCTGCGACCGGCTCAAGACATTGACGGAAGTATATGGCAGGGCGACTTGGGAAGGAGGAGGTAAACAGGAATGACGAGAAGTGCGATGGCTGACGAGGCGTTAGAGCGGCTGCTTGCCGGCAACCAGCGCTTCGTAGCCGACTGGAGAGCGTACCCCGATCAGGCGTCTGCTCGCCGTCGGGAACTTGCAGGGGGTCAGCATCCCTTTGCCGCCATCCTGGGGTGCGCGGATTCGCGTGTCCCGCCCGAGATCATCTTTGACCAAGGGCTGGGCAATCTTTTTACGGTACGTGTTGCCGGCAACATCGTAGATAACGCCTCACTCGGCAGTCTGGAGTACGCAGTGCAGCATCTGGGCGTGCCGCTGATCGTTGTATTGGGCCATAGTGGCTGTGGCGCTGTGGAAGCAGCTATGGCGAGCAATGACGCGCAAGGGCAGATCGCTACATTGGTCGCAGCTATTCAGCCTGCCGTGAAGCTGGCTAAGACGGGACCCGGTGAAACGCTGGACCAAGCTGTGCGGATCAATGTTGCCATGGTAGTGCGCCAACTGCGCACTGCCGCTCCGATCCTCGCACCGCTTGTAGAAGAAGGAAGCATCAAGATCGTTGGGGCTCACTACGATTTAGCAAGTGGTGTGGTTGAGTTGCTCCTTTGATTCGCTACTGTGTAGCCATTGGGCGCCTGATCGCTTTCAAAAAGCATCGAGTCCAACGCAGGGTATCGGCCCGCTAGAAATATGAGAGTGATGAGAGCTTAACTTGAAAATCCGTATAACTATTATTAAGGAGGAATATCTCATGTCCACGTTAAAAGATCTGGTACCAGCCGGCGTCATCGTCGGCGAAAATGTACAAAAGGTGTTTGCCTTCGCCAAAGCACATGGGTTCGCGCTGCCCGCGGCTAACTGCACCGGAACGAACACCGTTAATGCAGCGCTAGAAACAGCCTGCGAGATGAACGCGCCCATGGTCATCCAGTTCTCCAACGGCGGGGCAGCGTTTTATGCCGGCAAAGGCCTAAGCAATGAGGGGCAGCGAGCAAGCATCGCCGGCGCCGTCGCTGGGGCCAGGCATGTCCACCAGCTCGCCGAACAATATGGCGCGTGCGTGCTGGTACACACCGATCACTGTGCCAAAAAGCTTCTGCCGTGGGTAGATGGCTTGCTGGACGCGGGTGAGGCCTACTTCAAATCGCACGGCAAGCCGCTCTTCAGTTCGCATATGCTGGATCTGTCCGAGCAGCCGCTGCATGAGAACATCGAAACCTGCAAACGCTACCTGGAGCGCATGAGCAAGATGGACATGACGCTCGAGCTGGAACTGGGCGTCACCGGCGGCGAGGAAGACGGGGTGGACCACACCGGCGTCAGCAGCTCCCGGCTGTATACACAGCCGCAAGAGGTTGCCTACGCTTATGAAGAATTGATGAAAGTCAGTCCCCGCTTTACGATCGCCGCCGCGTTCGGCAATGTTCATGGCGTTTACAAGCCAGGCAACGTGAAGCTGCGCCCGGTGATCTTGCGCAACTGCCAGGAGTATATACAGGAGAAGTGTGGGACGCCGGAGAAGCCGCTCAACCTGGTATTCCACGGAGGATCTGGCTCGACCTTGGAGGAGATCCGTGAGGCAGTCTCGTATGGCGTTGTCAAGATGAACATTGACACTGACTTGCAGTGGGCGCTCTGGGAGGGCATCCGGGACTACTACGTCAAGAACGAAGCTTATCTGCAGGGGCAAATCGGTAATCCCAAAGGTCCGGACGAGCCAAATAAGAAGTTCTATGACCCGCGCGCCTGGCTGCGGGCGGGCGAGGAAACCTTCAAGGCGCGGCTGCGGCGCTACTTTGAAGAGTTGAACAATGTCAGCGCCTAGATGCGACAGACCTAGGGGTTCACTTACCAATGTTGATCACGGAGTTGGTCACCGCAAAGTTGACCGACTTTTTTACATCCCTTGTCTACTCGCAGAGGACAAAGTTTTCAACATTCGGGAAGCGGTTCGAGCTTATCGGGTTCAGCCCCTCTATTCCGCGTTTGAAACTGCACAAGTCCTATAGTTTACAACATATGAGTGTCCTGTATACGCAATATTTGCGGATTGTGACTGTGGGATATTTTCGGAGGAATCTGCCATGACGGACAAATCTTCTCTTCCCGACATTGCACAGCGGCTAGAGCTGGAACACATCACCCGCAGTGAGTTCATCACTGCCATGGTGCATCTCCACCGGGGTGAGTTGGGCGAGGCGACGGCTTGGCGCAGCCGGATTGATACCACCACGCATTGGGCGGTGGTGTTGAGCGCGACGGCTCTGAGCTTCGTCTTTAGCGACCAAAGCAGCGAGCGCCACGTGCTGATCCCGATCATCACCTTGTTTTGTACCTTCTTGATGATGATGGAGGCGCGGCGCTATCGCTTTTTCGACATCTGGCGCTCACGCGCCCGCATGATCGAGGTCAATTTCTACCGCCCAATGCTGGACAGCTCTAAGCCAGCGATGCCGGAATGGGGAGAAACGCTGGCCCAAGATATGGAATGGCCGCACTTTCACATACCCTGGTGGGAAGCGGTGGGCCGCCGTCTGCGGCGCAATTACCAGTGGATATATGCCATTCTGCTGGGGAGCTGGGTGGTGGTGCTGATGTCGCATCCGACCTCATCCACCTCACTGACAGAAATCGTGGGCCGCGCTTCAATCGGGCCCTTCTCAGGCCAGTTCGTCATTGCCGGGATGCTGGTTTTTTATAGCGTCCTGGTTGCGCTAGGGGTTTATAGTTACTGGGTTAGCCACCTCAAAAAGAGCCTGCCGGCAGGCCACCCAGGGCGCCTGAGTCAGGAGCATCACGAGGAAGCCTAGATTCGGGGGCGTTTTCCGGGTCTGTAAGCAAAGCTTAGCAGTAAAGCACCAAGCTTTCCATCCAAGCGGTGTACCGGCAATCATACCTTCGTTGATGAGGAGCAAGAAAAGGCTAGTGGTTCTGATGCTTGAAGGCGAATGCAGGAGACGCTTAGCCCATGATAACAAGCACCGGAAATCTGCCGCCATCATGCGAGAGTGGGATCACCTTGTCCGGGAGCGTCCAGACCTGCTCGATGAGTCAGGACCTTTGGAAATGGGCGTGACAAGAAGTAGAAAGGCTATCAGAAAATATGTTTTTTTGAAGGATGTAGGATTTGATAGTCTCCCTCTTGAGCGTTGACAAGAGATCGAGTACACTTGGGCAAACAACACCGAGGGAGACAGATGGAGAAGTTTGCCAAAAGCGGAGATTTTTGTCCAAACAAAGCTTGTCCGGACTACGGGAAGCTTCAAGAAGGTCAGGCGCAGCACAACATTCGCAAGTTTGGCAGGACCAGGGCTGGCGTTCAGCGCTACCAATGCCAGACCTGCCACAGGACCTTTACAGAGACCACCGGAACGCTTTTCTTTCGCAAGCGCACGCCAGAACATGAGATCCTGGAGACTCTGGCCTTACTTGCGGAAGGGAGCCGGATCAGCAGTCTGTCACGAGCGAAAGGGATCAAGGAAGACACCATTCTGGCTTGGTTGCGGGAAGCCGCCCAACACGCCGAAGAACTGGAAGATGTGCTCATGGTCGACTTCAAAGTCAAGCGAGGCCAACTGGATGCGCTCTGGGGCTATGTCCGCAACAAGGGTGAAAAAAAGCTACCTGGAAACCGATAAGAGCGGACAATTCTGGCGTTCCACGCTGTTAGATATGGACAGTCGCCTACGGGTGGCGCGTGGCATCGCCAAGAATGAGACCCTGGCCAGTGTGGAGGTGTTTCAATCGCTCAAACGGCGTGGACATCCCGATGGACCCCCACCCACCATTTCCGACGGGTGGGGTGGCATTGATGAAGCCATGATCGAAGTCTACGGAATAGTACCAGAATATGGCGGACGCGGGAGACCTCCCACTCGCAAGAAACCTGGCTCAGACTGGATGTATCTGCAAATGCTCAAACAACGCGACGAGCACGGGCGCTTTCAGGGCACCAAAATCCGCGTGATCTATGGCTCAAGGGCTGAAGTCACCGCTCTCCTGGGCGAAAGCACAGCCTACATCGAACGTAGCAATCTGACCAGCAGACTCTTCAACGGACGACAAGTGCGTAAAACGCTCGCCTTTTCCAAAGAGTTGGAGTTCCACCGGGCAGCTGCGCTTTGGGAAGATGGTTACTACAACCTGGTGCGCAAACACAAGGGTTTGCGTTTACCTGTCCAGCAGGCTCTGCCCCAGAAATGGTCACCTCGGACGCCTGCTATGGCTGCCAATCTGACCGATCATATTTGGACTGTTAAAGAACTGTTGACTACTTTGCCCCTACCTCGTGCTGTCAACACTAGATAGGGAGACTATCAAATTTTCACGTTGGAAATAAAACC
>Ga0233416_10000160_pt1 | contig 20030 bp, 24 predicted proteins | sample Sediment_Towuti__2_FD_188638 | JGI IMG/M metagenome (GOLD analysis project Ga0233416, IMG submission 188638) | Sediment microbial communities from Lake Towuti, South Sulawesi, Indonesia - Sediment_Towuti_2014_0_MG | ecosystem: Environmental > Aquatic > Freshwater > Lake > Sediment | place... | reverse complement strand
CCAGGACGTGGACCGGCGCCTGGGGATTGATGTCCTCGAAGGCCACCGCGCGATCATCTTCGTGGACGATCTTGGAGGGAATTGTCTTCTCGGCGATCTTGCAGAAGATGCAGTCGCTCATGTGCCCTTCCCCCGTCGCTCCCGACCCCCCCGCCGCAGTCGCCCACTCCTTCGTTCGCTCCCCGCCGCCTGCCGGCGACCGGTCCGCCTATCAGGTCCTCTTCTCTGCTTTCCGCTTCGACGCTCCTGACCGCCTGGCCCTGCCATGTAACCCTCCCTCTGTCCCGGTGCGTTGCGTGCGAAGTCCGGGTTTCCCGAACCTCCGTGCCAACTCCTCATAGATCTCCTGGGGCTCGATCTCCTGATGACCCAGAACGAGGAGAGTGTGGAACAGGAGATCGGCCGCTTCGTGGATGATCTCCTCGCGGTTGCCGCCTTTGGCCGCCAGCGCGACCTCTCCCGCCTCCTCGACCACCTTCTTGAGAATCTTGTCGGTGCTTCCGTGGATGAGCGAGGACACGTACGAATCGGGTTTGGGCGACCGCTTCCGATCCTGAATCGTTTGGGACAGCCGCTCGAGGATCCCGCCGAATGCATCGTGTGTCCTGTGCCCGTCAGGCTCCCCGTCGGACAGCAGGCGGGTGAAGAAGCAGGCCTTCTCCCCAGTGTGGCAGGTGGGACCGACCGGCTCCGCCTTGACCAGGACAGTGTCGCCGTCGCAGTCCACGAACAGATCCTTGAGAATCAAGCGATGCCCGGAAGTCTCCCCTTTCTCCCAGAGCCGGTTGCGCGAGCGGCTCCAGAAATGGACAGACTTGGTCTTCAGCGTCTTCTTGAGAGCGTCGGGGTTCATGAAGCCGAGCATGAGCACGGTCCCATCCCGCCAGTCCTGCACGACCGCCGGAATCAGGCCCTGCCCATCGAATTTGAGATAGGTGAAGTCCATACCCTCTCCAGGCTATAGGCGATAGGCTATGGCCTCGCGCCTTCGGTGGTCCTAACCGCGATGCCGCGCTCGCGTAAGTAGGCCTTGGCTTCGGGAATCGTGTGGGTCCGGTAGTGGAAGATGGACGCCACCAGCACCGCATCCGCGCCGCCACGCGTGAACCCCTCATACAGGTGCTCAAGCGTTCCGGCGCCGCCCGAGGCGATGACCGGGATGCCGACGGCCTCGGAAACGGCCGCCGTAAGGGCCAAATCATAGCCGTTGAGGCTGCCGTCCTGATCCATGCTGGTCAGGAGAATCTCACCAGCGCCGTACCCTTCCATCTGGCGCGCCCATTCCACCGCATCCAGCCCCGTCGGCCGGCGCCCCCCGTGGGTAAAGACCTCCCACCCCGCAGCGCGAGCCAGGCGCCGTGAGGGGGCCTTGACACGACGCTCTGCGTGATTTCCACGAAGCTTCGCGTCCATTCCACGACGCTTTGCGTCGATCGCCACCACAATGCACTGGGTGCCGAAGCGCTCCGCCGCGGCCTTCACAAAGTCCGGCTGCTTGACCGCTGCCGTGTTGATACTGACTTTGTCCGCACCGGCTGTCAATAAGGTGCGGATGTCCTCCAGGGTGGCTACCCCCCCTCCGACGGTCAGCGGCATGAACACCTGCTCCGCGGTCCTGGTCACGACGTCCAGGATCGTCTTCCGGTTTTCATACGACGCCGTAATGTCCAGGAAGCAGAGTTCGTCCGCACCGTCCCGGTCGTAGGCCTTGGCGATCTCGACCGGATCGCCCGCGTCGCGCAGGTTTACGAAGGACACGCCTTTCACGACGCGGCCGTCCTTGACATCCAGGCAAGGGATAATGCGCTTCGTCAGCATACTCGCAAGCTCCGCTCCCTCGAGCCACTGGGTGTGAGGCCCGCGGCGCGAGGCTAGAGGAGAGAGTATACCGTTCTGGCCGGGTGGTGAGAAGTGGCTAGCCGGCTACCGCTGCCAGGGCGGCCTTGAGGTCCAATTTCCCGTCGTAGAGCGCCTTGCCCACGATGACCCCCTCGATGCGAGGGCCGAGCGCGTGGATGGCCCGGATGTCGTCTATCCCGGTGATGCCGCCCGACGCGATCACCGGTAAGGGCGAGTCCTTCACGAAGGCGTTCAGCGAGGCCAGGTTCGGGCCCTGCAACATGCCGTCCCGCGAGATGTCGGTGTAGATAACGCCCGCCAGGCTCAGGCCTGCCAGCGTCCTAACCAAGTCGTGAGCCGAGGTGTCCGACACGGCCGTCCAGCCCTTGACCGCGACTTTTCCGTCCTTGGCGTCAATGCCCACCAGGACACGCTCCGGGAAGAGCTCGCAGGCCCCTTCCAGCACTGAGCGATCCTGGAGGACCGCGGTGCCCATCACGACCCGCTTCGCGCCGCATCCGAGATACGTCCTCACCGTGTCGAGCGTCCGGACCCCGCCCCCGACCTGGACCGGGACCGATACCGCGCTCAGGATCGCCTCGATCTGGGCCAGGTTGCCCGGCCGGCCGTCGATCGCTCCGTTCAGGTCCACGACGTGGAGCAACGGCGCGCCGAGCTGCGCCCAGCGCAACGCGACCGAGGCAGGATCATCGGAATAGACCGTCTCCCGGCGCATATCTCCCTGCCGGAGACGGACACAACGCCCGTCCTTCAGGTCAATGGCGGGAATCAGCATCATAGGGAACCCTTCCGTTCAGCGCCGGCGATCAACGAGGCGCCGGCCCGCCGAAAGGAAAATCGCGGATCACGCGCTCGGCCCCATACTCGGCCAACTCGTCGGCCGTGACGAACGCGAACCCTCGCTGGACAGACCCGATGAAATCCTCGTTCATCGGCCGCTGCTTCTCGTAGTAGTTGCCGACCCACAAGGTGGTGCCGTCCGCCGCGACCAGCTTCACCTCGAAGCCCACCGCGGCCGGGTCCGCGCCCAACTTACTGCCGACGCGATCCTGGTACACCAGGACTCGACCCAGCAGCGCGGCATCGGCCGACAGTCGGAGCGCCACTTGGCGGGCCCTCTCTTCCGGGGTTTGGTCCTCCTTGGCCGATCCTAGCGCTCTCAACGCACCGGCCGCCCGGTCAGGCGGAAGAAACTGGACCCCTTCCCAAAGTTTGAGCCTGCCGTACACGATCTGCGTGACCTTCTCGGCCGCCTGCGGGGGGACCGTCGCGGTTGGCTGGTCCAGCTTTGTAGTAGCCTGAGGAGCCGAAAATGTAATGTCGGACCGCTTCGCTCCCTGCGGGGCTTGAATCTCGGGGACGTTCGGCGAGGTGACCTGAGGAGTGGTGAGTGCTTCAAACGGCATCACCGCCACCATCTTCACGCGATACTGGTCGATCTTCGGCGACGTGTTGATCGTCACCTTGGACGGGACGCACGCTCCCAGCGCGAGGAAAGTCGCGGCCAGTGAGATGCGCTGGGCGCATGGCCACCGATGACTGATCACATCTTCCTCATGTCCAGGCGCCGAAGTTCCGGATGATGCGGAGGCCCACCGATTGGCTCTTCTCAGGGTGAAACTGGCAGGCAAAGACGTTGTCCCGCCAGATGCTGGAGACGAACGGGATCCCGTACTCCGTCCACGTGCAGGCCACCGAGGGATCGGAGGGCTCGACGTAGTAGGAGTGCACGAAATAAAAGTGGGCTCCGGTCTCGACTCCCCGTAAGGGCGGCGCTTCTCGTGAGATCCTCAAGGCGTTCCAGCCCATGTGAGGAACTTTGAGCCTGGGGACTGGCTCCGGCGAAGCCGGTGCCTGTCCCGCTTGGGCGGGGGCAGCCCCCCGCGGAAGGGGGTCAGTCCCCGCCAGTCCCCAGGGGAATCGCTTGACCCTCCCGGGGACAAGATCCAACCCCTTGTGAAGACCGAACTCCTCGCTCTCGGTGAACAGGAGCTGCAGCCCCAAGCAGATTCCCAGGAACGGTTTTCCGCGATCGATCGCGCTGCGAATGGGCTCGATCAACCCGTACCGGTCCAGGTTGGCCATACAGTCGGCAAAGGCTCCCACGCCCGGCAGCACGAGATGGCTGGCATCGGCCAGCACCCGCCGTTCCCGCGTCACGACCGCCCGATGCCCCGCCGCCTCGAACGCCTTCTGGACACTCCTGAGGTTGCCCATACCATAGTCGATGATGGCAATCATAAGTACCGTAACAAGTGACACGTGACGAGTGACGAGTTATGAGGGGCGAGTGCAGGTGTGTCGGCTGTCAGGTTCGTCTCACCTGTCACGCGTCACCTGTCACCCGTCACGAGAGTTTCCCCTTGGTCGACAGCACCCCGGACAGGCGGTCGTCCAGCGCGGTGGCTTGATCCAACGATTTCGCCAGTGCCTTGAACACCGCCTCCATGATGTGATGCGGATTGCGGCCGTAGAGCACATTGATGTGCAGGTTCAGCGCCGCGTGGGTCGTAAAGGCCTGGAAGAAATCCTCGAAGAGTCCGAGGTCAAAGGCCTTGATCCGGCGCTGGGGCAGCTCCACCCGGTAGACCAGATAGGGCCGCCCGCTGAGGTCCACGCTGACCTGGGCCAGGGTCTCGTCGAGCGGGACCAGCGCCCACCCGAACCGACGGACCCCCTCCTTTGTCCCGAGCGCCTGCTTCAGCGCGTCGCCAATGACGATGCCGATGTCCTCGACCGTGTGATGGTCGTCGATCTCCGTATCTCCCTTGGCCTGGACCGTCAGGTCGAAGAATCCGTGCTTCGCCAGGAGGGTCAGCATGTGGTCCAGGAAGGGAATCGTCGTGCTGATCTGGCCACGGCCGGTGCCATCCAGCGCCAGCTCGACCTTGACCGCCGTCTCCGTGGTGGCCCGCTCGATCGTGGCCCGGCGATTGGCTTTTGCGGTCTTCATACCTGTCGGCTCTCCACCGATTTGGCGTGCGCATCGAGTCCTTCCATCTGCGCGATCCGCGAGAGATGGTCTTTCACCTTGACCAGCTCCTCTTTGCTGTAGGCGATGATGTTGCTCTTCTTGACGTAATCGTCGAACGAAAGCGGCGAGAAGAACCGTGCGGTGCCCCCGGTGGGCAGAACATGGTTCGGTCCGGCAACGTAGTCCGCCACTGCCGGCGGGGTGTAGCGGCCGAGGAACAACGCCCCGGCGTGCCGGACTTTTTCGAGGTAGTCGAACGGCCTGTCCACCGACAGCGTCAGGTGCTCCGGGGCGATGGCATTGGCAAGATCAATCGCCTCCTCCATGCTACCGACGACGAACGCCACCGCGTGGCGGGCGAGCGACTTCGCGACGAGCTTGATCCGATTGAGCCGCTTGAGCTGATCCTGCATCTGGCGGACGACCTCCTTGGCCAGACGCTCCGAGGTGGTGACCAGGTACACCCGGGCTTCCTCGTCGTGTTCCGCCTCGCACAGCAGATCGGCCGCGACATGAACCGGGTTCGCCGCCTCATCGGCGATGACCAGGAGTTCGCTGGGGCCCGCGATCATATCGATGTCCACCGTGCCGTAGAGCAGACGTTTCGCCGTGGCCACGAAGATGTTCCCCGGCCCCACGATCTTGTCCACTCGCGCGATCGTCTTCGTCCCGTAGGCCATGGCTGCGACCGCCTGCGCGCCGCCGATCCGGTACACTTCGTCTACGCCGGCGATGTCGGCGGCCACGAGCAGGTAGGGACTGATCCCGCTCTTGGAAGCCGGCGTACACATCACGACCCGCTTTACCCCGGCCACCTTCGCCGGAATCGCGCTCATGAGCACCGAGGACGGATAGACTGCCTTTCCGCCGGGTACGTAGAGCCCCACGGCATCCAGGGGCATGACCACCTGCCCCAGCGTCGCCCCGTTGTCCTGGTACATCCAGGTCTTGCTTCGTTGCCGTTCGTGGAACGCCATGATCCGTTGCGCGGCAAAGCGAAGCGCGTCCCCTTCCTCCTTCCGGATCTGATAGTACGCTTCCTTGACCTGTTCCGGGCTGACACGGAACTGCGGCGGTTTGAGGGTCACCTTGTCAAACTTCCTGGTATACCGGACGAGCGCCTGATCCCCCGCGCGGGCGACCGCGGTGAGAATCGTTTTCACGCTCGCCTCCACGGCGCCGCCCTGCAGAATCGACCGCGTCGTGACCCGCCTGAGCATGACCTTGAAGGCCCGATCCGTGCTTGCGATGACTTTCATGGCCGCTCCTTCCCGCCTCGCCGCGGTCGGCCGTCCCGCAGCCTGGCGATCAGATCGGTGATGCCCCCGTGCTTCATCTTCAGGCTGGCACGGTTCACGATCAGCCTGGCCGTGGACTCCGCGATCACTTCGACTTCAACCAGGTCATGGGCCTTGAGGGTTCTCCCCGTGGACACCAGGTCCACGATGCGCTCGGCCAACCCCACGACGGGCGCGAGCTCGATCGACCCGTAGAGCTTGATGATCTCCACGGGGACCCCTTTTTGATTGAAGTAGCGTTCGGTGATGTTCGGATATTTGGTTGCGACCCGGATCTTCGACGAGAGCCGGTCGCGGAGCTCCTGCCCCCGGCGCGCGGCGACCACGATTCGGCAGGCGCCGAACTTGAGATCCAACGGCTCGGAGACGTCCCGGTCCTGCTCGAGCAGCATGTCCTTGCCGACGACACCGGCGTCGGCCGCGCCGTACTCCACATAGGTCGGCACATCGCTCGGCCTCACGATCAGGAGCGTGGTGTCGCCATCGGGGCACGTGAAGACCAGACGGCGGCTCTCGGCTGACAGTCCGTCGGTCGCATATCCCGCCTGCTTGAACCGTTCGAGGGTCGGCGCGAGCAGCTTCCCTTTGGACAGCGCGACCGTGATCATGCTCGTCGGCCGGCCGCGGAGGCGCCGGTCCCGCCCTTCACCCGTCGGATGATCGCCCCCAGCCGGCCCAGCTTGTCCTCCATCCGTTCATAGCCGCGGTCCAGATGATACACCCGGGAGAGCACCGTGTCTCCCTCCGCCGCGAGCCCGGCCAGGATCAGGCCTGCGCTGGCTCGGAGGTCGGATGCCATGACCGGAGCCCCGGTCAGCTTCCCGGTGCCGTTCACCAACGCGTGGCTGCCTTCCACCTTGATGTCCGCCCCCATGCGCCGCAGCTCGGGCACGTGGATGAATCGGCTTTCGAAGACCGTTTCGGTGATGACGCTCGTCCCCTGGGCCACGCACATCAGGGCCATCATCTGCGCCTGCATGTCCGTCGGGAAACCCGGATAGGCGAGCGTCTTCACGTCCACCCCCTTCAGCCGGTGCGGGGCCTTGAGACGGATGCTTTCCTTACCCTCGGTCAACTCGGCACCCGCCTCGCGGAGCTTCATCACTACCGCTTCCATGTGCCGTGGCAGGCACCCTTCGACACGGATGTCCCCGCCGGTCACCGCCCCGGCCGCCAGGTAGGTCCCGGCTTCGATCCGGTCCGGGATGACCTCGTGATCGGCTCCTTGCAGCGTCGGCACGCCCTCCACCGTGATGACGTCGGAGCCGGCCCCCGCGATCCTCGCTCCGCGCTTCGCCAGGAACGCGGCCAGGTCGGCGACCTCGGGCTCCTTGGCTGCATTCTCGATCACCGTCGTCCCGTCAGCCAGGCAAGCCGCCATCAGCAAATTTTCGGTCCCGGTGACGGTGGGCATATCGAGGTAGACCCTCGCTCCCCTCAGACGCCTGGCCTTCGCCCTGATGTACCCGTGCTCAAGCGTCAGGTCGGCGCCAAGCCTCGCCAAGCCGGCCAGGTGCAGGTTCACCGGCCTCGACCCGATGGCGCAGCCGCCGGGGAGCGAGACGGTCGCTTCGCCCCATCGCGCGAGCATGGGTCCCAACACCAGGACCGACGCGCGCATCGTCTTGACCAGCTCGTACGGAGCTTCGGTGGAACGGAGGCGCTCCACGCTCACCGCCACTCGGCTGCCCTCGCTCCTGACCGAGGCCCCCAGCAGTTCAAGGAGCCTGCTCATCGTGAGGACGTCAACCACGCGGGGGACGTTGGAGATCACGCATTCCCCTCCCCCCAGGATGGCTGAAGCCAGGATCGGGAGCGCCGCGTTTTTCGCCCCACTGATCCTGACCTCCCCGCGCAGCGGCTTCCCCCCTGTGATGATGATCTGATCCATGCGCTCCCTTACGGTCGCAAGCTGTCCTTTTTACTTTTCCCTTTTTACCTTGTCGAGGCAGACGACTCGCTCGATGCCCGCGGCATCCGGGATCGTCCGGATCCGTCCGTACGCCTTTGCCGCCAAGGCCATGCGACGGAGGCCATCTGCCTGGCCCAGTCCCACTTCCAGCGCGAGCAGGCCCCCCGGCGCGAGAAAGTCAGCCGCTTCGTTCAGCAGCCGTCGGTGGATGGCCAGGCCGTCTACCCCGCCAGCCAGAGCCAGCCTGGGCTCGAAGGAGCCCACCTCGAGGGGAAGTCCCGCGATCTCGCCCTCGGGAATGTATGGGGGATTGGAAACGACGGCCGCCACCCTCCCCTCCAGCCCACGACCCCTGAGCGGCCCGACGAGATCCCCCTTCAAGAACACCACTCGATCCTGCACCCCATGCCGCACCGCGTTGCTGCGGGCCAGGTCCAGCGCCGCCTGCGACAGGTCCGTCGCACACAGCGACGCGGACGGGAGCACGGTCGCCAGCGCCACCGCGACGCACCCCGATCCGGTACCGATATCGGCAATGATCGGATCTGGCGTCGCGGAGCAGTGGCGGAGGACTTCCTCGACCAGCAGCTTGGTCTCGGGCCGTGGGATCAGCGCCGCTGGCCCCACCGCGAACTCCAGGCCGCAAAACTCCTGCGTGCCCAGGATGAACTGGAGCGGTTCCCGCGCAGCCCGTCTCCCGAACAGGCTCATCACCCGATCCCAGTCTTTCGCCGTGACCGGACGCGCCCCCTCCAGCCGAAGCGCCAGGCGGGACGTGCCAAGCGCGAACTCCATGATCCAGACCGCCTCGTTCTCGGCGTTCGAGACCCTCCCCTGCGAGAGGATAGCGATCCCTTCACGGAGTAGGCCGGCCAGAGTCGCGGGTCTGGGTTCAGCCGTACGATTCACTTATGTCTCCGGCGAAAGAGGAGCGGTCTGTCCCGCCCGCAACGCTTCCACGATCTCGTCCAGATTGCCGGCCAGCACCTGATCGAGCTTGTGTAGCGTCAGGCCGATCCGATGATCCGTGACGCGGTTCTGCGGAAAATTGTAGGTCCGGACCTTCTCGCTGCGTTCTCCGGTGCCGACCTGGGACTTGCGGCTTTGTGCGATTTCTGCTTCCTGCTTCGCCCGTTCGGCCTCCACGATCCGCGCTCGGAGGGTCCTCATCGCCTTGGCTCGATTCTTCAGTTGGGAGCGCTCGTCCTGACAGGTGACCACGACTCCTGTCGGCAGGTGCGTGATCCGCACGGCCGAGTAGGTGGTATTGACGCTCTGGCCGCCGGCGCCTGAGGAGCAGAAGGTGTCGATCCTGAGGTCCTTGGGGTCGATCTGCACGTCGATCTCCGCCACTTCGGGCATCACCGCGACGGTCACGGTCGAGGTGTGGATGCGCCCGCTGGCTTCGGTGGCCGGAACTCGCTGCACACGGTGGACCCCGCTCTCGTGCTTGAACTGCCCGTACGCCCCCTTTCCCTCCACGAGCATGATGACGTCCTTGTAGCCTCCAATGCCGGTCTCGTGCGCTTCCACCACCTCCGTGCGTAGCCGCTTCCTCTCGGCGTACTTGACGTACATGCGGAACAGGTCTCCGGCAAAGAGAGCGGCCTCGTCCCCGCCCGTTCCAGCGCGAATCTCGACGAAGATATTCTTCTCGTCCCGCGGATCCTTGGGTGCCAGCATCTCGAGGGCCCGCCCCTCGAGCTCGCGCCGACGCGCCTGGAGCGAGCGGGCCTCCTCGGCCGCGAGCTTCTGCAGCTCAGCCTCCGCACCGGCGTCCTTCAGGATCTGCTCCGCCTCCTCCAGCTCTCTGAGCAGGACGCGGAGCTCATAGAACAGCTCGGTGAGCTCCTGGATCTCGCTGCGTTCTTTGTTCAGTTTGTGGATGAGCGGAGGTTGCGTGAGGACGGACGGGTCCGTGAGCTGCTTGGTCATCTCCGCATACCGGTTCGCCACCGCTTCCAATTTCAGGAACAGCGGAGACTCGGTCTCAGAGGTGTGCGTGTCCGCCATGACGTCTCGTCGGCCCCCAAAAACAAAAAGACCTGCCCCTCGGCGAGGCAGGGTCCTTTCGCATGTCGCTGAGCGGCCCTACTGTTTCTTCTTCGAATACTTCTTCTTGAATCGCTCCACACGCCCTTCGGTGTCCACGATCTTCTGCGTTCCCGTGAAGAACGGATGACAGCTCGAGCAGATATCCACCTTGATATCCCCGACCGTCGATCGAGTCTTGAACTTGACGCCGCAGGCGCAACTGACCGTCGCCTCCTGATACGCCGGATGAATCCCCTGTTTCATGGTTTTCGCACTCTCCGTTAGGCCCGTTCGGTCCGTTTAGCCCGTTATGCCTGTGAGGCCCAGAACCATCGATCCGTTCCATCAACGGGCTGAACCGGCTAAACCGGCACAACTAACCTAATGCGCTCACCGGTTCATTGACTGCAAGAATTCCTGGTTCGACTTCGTCCCGCCTATCTTGTCCATCAGAAACTCCATGGCCTCCATGGTGCCCAGCGGACTGAGCACTTTCCTGAGGATCCACATCTTGTTCAACCGGTCCCGGTCCACAAGCAGTTCTTCCTTGCGCGTCCCGGACTGGCTGATGTCGATGGCGGGGAAAATCCGTTTGTCGGCCAACCGGCGATCCAGATGGACCTCCATGTTGCCGGTGCCCTTGAACTCCTCAAAGATCACGTCGTCCATCCGGCTGCCCGTGTCGACGATCGCGGTGGCCATGATGGTCAGGCTCCCGCCGTTTTCGATGTTCCGGGCCGCACCGAAAAACCGCTTGGGGCGCTGGAGCGCGTTTGAATCCAGCCCGCCCGAGAGGACCTTCCCGCTGGGAGGGGCAATGGTGTTGTAGGCGCGGGCCAGCCTCGTCAGGCTGTCCAGGAGAATCACCACGTCGCGCTTGTGCTCGACCAGCCGCTTGGCCTTCTCAAGGACCATTTCGGCCACCTGGGCGTGGCGCTGAGCAGGCTCATCGAACGTGGAGCTAATCACTTCCGCGGCCTTGACCTGCCGCTGCCAGTCCGTGACTTCTTCCGGACGCTCGTCGATCAAGAGCACGATCAGGGTGGCCTCGGGATGGTTCTTGAGGACGCCCCGAGCAATCGCCTGCAGGAGCATGGTCTTGCCGGTCCTGGGCGCCGCGACGATCAGTCCCCGTTGTCCCTTGCCGATCGGCGTAATCAATTCCATCACGCGCGTGCAGTATTCTTCGGGATCGTGCTCCAGGTGGATCCGTTCTTCCGGGTAGAGCGGCGTGAGGTTGTCGAACAGGATCTTGTCCCGCGCTACCTCCGGGTCCTCGAAGTTGACCTTCTCCACCTTGAGGAGGGCGAAATACCGTTCGCTCTCCTTGGGCGGACGGATCTGTCCGGAGACGATGTCACCGGTCCTGAGATTGAACCGGCGGATCTGCGACGGAGAGATATAAATGTCGTCCGGCCCGGGCAGGTAATTGGAATCCGGCGCTCGCAGGAAGCCAAAGCCGTCCGGCAGGGTTTCCAGGACTCCCTCTCCAAAGATCACGCCATTCTTTTCGGTCTGAGCCTGGAGGATCGCGAAGATCAGCTCCTGCTTGCGCAGGTTTGCCGCTCCCTCGATCTTGAGTTCCCGGGCCACTTCGTTGAGGTCGGCGATGGTCTTCTGCTTCAACTCTGCAAGATGCATGGTCTTCTCCCTTGACATGATGCTCGCCGACTCAGCAGGCCCTCGTGGGTCCGAGGTCATAACGAGCCACAGAACAGTTGATGTCGAACATGGACGAACTGGTGAAGGTAATTATGCCTGTCAGGAGAGGTGGCCCGCGAAGGACTATGGTTTCCTGTTGTTCACTGTCGTCCTCAGTCTACCACCACGCGATGGTCGGTCGCTGCTCTGTAACGGGGAGTTACTCCCCTTCCGTCCGACTGCCTAGCTTCGAAAGATGATGGCTTGATTCGAGATCAGCCCCGGGAAGCTACACAGGGTTGGAAGTGATCTTCGGCCGATTCGGAAAGCGCAGACGGCTATAATACTATCGGTCGATGGTTTTTTTGTCAATAGCAATTTTCTTCCGCTGATGCGGGCCTCACCCGAGCATGCCGGCAGGATGGAATCATGCGGTCGGCTTCATCCCAACGTTGCTTGAGCGCCATGTTTGTGCTAAACAGGTACTCAGTCCATGCCGCACCGAGAAGAAGGTCAAAACCTAGAGAAGCTCTTCACCCTCTCCGAGGCCAACCGCCTACTCCCCCATCTTGAAGAACACCTGGCCGCCGTGAAGCGGGGAAAAGCCATCCTGCTCCGGACGAAGGACGAAGTCAAAAAAGCCAGTTCCAAGGCCCAGTTTGGAGGGGGAAGTTACGCCGGCCCGCATTATCTTGGGGCGCTCGAGCTCATCAGTGAGCATCTTCAAGCGATTCAGGAACTGGGCGTGCTGGTCAAAGACCTCGACATCGGGCTCTGTGACTTTCCGCACATGATGGAGGGGCGGGTCGTCTACCTATGTTGGAAGCTGGGCGAAGCCGAGATCCGATGGTGGCATGAGGTCAACAGCGGATATTCGGGGCGGCAGCCCCTGGAGAGCGAGAAAGAATCCTGAAGCGTTCTGCCCGCAGAGCGCGCCGCCCATGAAATTCGTCATCCTCGGCTTTGACGGGCCGGAGGGGGAAGCCAGGCGCAAGCTTCACCGGCCCGCGCACCTCGCCAGAATGGAACCGCTGGACGCTCAAGGCCGGGTGGTCCTGGCGGGTCCGCTCACCGACAAGGCCGGAAGCCTCATCGTCATCGAGGCCGAGTCGCTCGCAGACGCGGAGGCATTCGCCCGGGAGGACCCCTACACCGTCCACGGGGTCTTCGAACGGGTGGAGGTCCACCCGTTTCTCCAGGTCTTTCCCAAGGAGAGTCGCGACCGGTAGAGGTGGCCCAGCCCCTTCCCCCCGCACACACCCCGCAGATTCCAGGACCGCGATCGTCGTCTTCCCCTCTGACTTCCCCTGCCTTCGATTCGCCTCCGCGTTGCCGCCGCGGGGTATGAGCGATATAGTATGAGTATGGGACAGCGATCCCCCGCAGCGTGGCTGATGGTGGCGGCCTTGTCAGGCATCCCGGCATTTGCCGAGGACGTCAAAGTGGTCGTGGCGGAGGCCAGCTACGTGATGGGGGACGCCGACACGCTGGCCGGGGCGGAAGAGAACGCGCTGCTGAGGGCCAAACGGAAGGCGGTCGAAGAGGCGGGGGTCTATATCGAAGCCTTGTCGCAGGACATCGAAACGCACGCCGCCGGCAAGACCTCTCGTCTCAATTCCTTGGGGGTGCGGACCCTCACCGCCGCAGTGACGGAGGTCGAGACACTGGAAAAGCGCCGGGCCTTGGACGGCGAGCGCCTCGTATTTTACGTCAAGATCCGGGCCACGGTCCACCTCGACACGCTGGCCCAAGCGATTGCCCGCCTGCAGTCGGACGAACGGCTGGCGGAGCACCACCGCCAGCTGCAGTCGGAGAACAGACAGCTCAAGACCGAGCTGAGCCAGCTTCGCAGGCAAATGGAGGACTCCGACACCCGCGAGACCGAGCGGGCGGCCGCCCTGAAAAGTCGCCGTGCCGCGAGCGAACTCGTCCGGTCCGCCATGCAGGTCACCAGCCTGCCCGAGAAGATCGACCTCGCGTCCCAGGCCATCGCCGTCGATGCCCGCAACGTGGACGCCTACATCGTGAGGGGTCAGACCTACCTCCGGGTGGCATCCCTGGCCTCCTCGAACAAGAGCAAACGGAACGAGCTCAACGGCTATGCCGAGCAGGCGATCTCAGATTTCGACCGTGCGTTGGCTCTCGACCCGAGCCGCACGTGGGCGCTGCTGGGGCGAGGGGACGCGCACACCTGGCAGCGGCATATGGAGGAAGCCGCTCAGGACTACGAACGGGTCCTCGAACTCGACCCGCTGTTCGACATCGCGCGCGAGCGGCTCATCACCCTCCAGACGACGATCGCGAAAAAACAGGCGGCGGCCCGACAGTGGCGGCAGGCTCTCGCCACCCTCGACAAGGTGCTCGACTCAGAAACCCCTCCGAGCTGGGTCGCGCACCAGAAGGACGCGTATCTGCTGCGCAGCCACGTGCATACGAAATTGGGAGAACTCGAGCCGGCCGTCGAGGACTTGACGACCGTGCTGCGAGTAGACCCCTCGAATGGGCAGACGCTCCTCCTCCGGGGTCAACTCTACTTGCGCCTGAGGCAGGGCCGGCTCGCCAAGGATGACCTCGAGCGAGCGTGCGACCTGGGGGTGGAAGAAGCCTGCGCCTCGGGCCGATAAGTGCCCCACCAGTCCCTTCCGGCTTTCGGCAGAACTCCTCCGCTAGTGCCAGACTTTGCGCCGGAAAAGACAAGTTAGTCGTTGACATTAAGAAATGGGAATCGTTATACTACGCCGTTCATCCGGCGAGAGATTGAGTGAATATCCTCAATGACTTGGGCCCGAAAGGCCCATGCGCATTTCCGTCCCTAGCCCATAATTTCCGTGAGGTAGGCCTTCTGCCGGCTTGCTAAATACTCTAGCCAGGCCTAGAGTTGTACGGTAATTGACGTAAAGACGGTCGTGGCTGCCGTCTGAGGGGAATTGATTCTGATGACCGACTATCGTGTCGTGCCCGGACCGGAGGCGTTTTTCACCCCATCAGCCGCCAGGATGGGGGTGGTGCTACCGGAACCGGGAGAAGCCCACATCGAGGGGGTGATCGTTCCGGAAGAAAAGGCCATGGAGTATGCCGCCCGGAAGCTCCTGGACGCCAAGAACCCCACCCTTCACCCCGGCCCGTTGGTCCTCTGGAACTGGAACGAGAAAGCAGCCAAGAAAGCGAAGGCCATCAAGATCCTGGCCGAATCTGTCCCGGCCCGCATTATTCCGATGCCGGATTACCGACCGAAGTATCCGAAGATCAACCCGGACGTGGAGATCAATCCCAATCACCCCAACCTCACCATCTGGCACAACAAGGAGGACGTGTGCCTCTTCGTGGGGGTGCATTGTCATCAGGCCAACCTCTCGCTCAAAATCATCCGCGGGGGAACGAACTGCTTCACGATCGCCATGTGCGCCCAAGCCGGCCATGAGGATGCCATGCTGTCCTTTCGGGATGCCACGGCGGAGAAAATCCTCCGGCTGGCGGAATGGGTAAGCAAGCTGAAGGGAGTCCCGTTCGTCAGACCAGTTGACCAGAAAACGAGCGGGGACGGTAGCGGTCGGTACAGTGACAACGTCTTCGTAAAATTGGCCGACGGAGGCTAACATGGCAAACGAACTCTCGGAAGTCCAGATGAGTCTGCTCGGGAAGCAGAACAAGAAAGGGCAGACCTACACGGATCCCCATACCTTGTTCTTCGAAGCACCCCGCACCCCGGCGTTTTTCACGGGCAGCGAGGTCATCAAGGAAGCCATCCGTCGGGCCAGCGTGGACGTCATGGTGGCCTATCCCATCACCCCCCAGAGTGAAGCGGCGGCCTTGATCGGCGAGCTCTACGCGGAAGGGTATGTGGCCGACTACATGCGCGGGGAGAGTGAGTTCGCCGTGATGAGCCAGTGCGCCGGCGCGGCCTTCGGTGGGGCGCGCGTCTTCACCACCACCGCGGGACCCGGCACGATGCGGGCGTTCGAGAACTTTCCGATGTGGGTCGGCGCCCGGTTGCCCATCCAGGTGATCGTGACCATGCGGGGAATCAACTCGCCGCTGAGCATCCAGCCCGATACCCTGGAGGCCTACTTCCTGCTGGGCACGGGGATGCTGGTGTGGCATGCCGAAACCGCCCAAGACTTTTTTGACTGGATCCTCAAAGGGTACATCGTCGCCGAGCAGCCCGACGTGCATCTGCCCATCGCGGTGTGCTGCGACGGGTTCTTCGTCACCCACACCAAGGACACGGTGCTGCTCACGCCGCCGGACATGTGTCTGCCGCCGTATGACCCGTATCGCTCGCCCGTCCCCTGCATGGACATGGAGACCCCGCCGGTCCGGATGATGCGAGATCCGTTCGTCATGAAGTCCAACTACATCAGCTATATGACCCACGCCTCCTGGCAAGAGGAAACGCGAGGGGCGTGCGAGCGGTCCCGGAAACATACCATCCCGATCATCGGCGGATTGATCGAGACCGAAAACACGGACGCCGAGATCCTCATCGTGGCGTCGGGGACCGCGGTCTCACAGGGGCGGGAGGCGATCCGGCTGCTGGAAGACGAAGGGATCCGGGTCGGGCTAGTCAAAGTCAAGACGCTCCGGCCGTGGCCCGGTCAGGAAATCCGCGAAGCCACCAAGAACGCGAAGCATATCTTTGTCCCGGAGTTCAACGTGATCGGGTGGCTGGCCCAGGAGGTCAGAGCCACCATCCCCGATAACCACCGGGTCGTTGCCGGCCCTCACGTTGCAGGGGGCATGACGATGCCGGCTGAAGTCATCGTCGAAGAAATCCAGAAGACTCTTGGCCGCCACGTGACGACCCTGGCCGGGCGAGGAAGCTGAGCTCGACCGCCTGAAAGGAGTGCGAGCATGAGCAAGGAAAAGATCCAGATCTGCCCGGAGTTTTATGACATCATGCCCCCCGAGTATCGTGACTTGGTGGAGCACGCCACCTACGGGAAAGAGGGACGTGGTTGGAAGGACATCGGGCAAAGCAAGGAGCTCATCGAGAGTCACTCCCTCTGCGCCGGATGCCCGGAGTCCATGGCGTTCCGGTACATCCTGGCCTCCCTTCCGAACCCGGAAGATACCGTGATGGTCGGGTCGACCGGCTGCACCAGTCTGGTCTTTCCGATGGTGGCAGTGCATAACATCCACTCCCTGTTTGGCAACCAGAATGCCATCGCGAGCGGCTTGAAGCGCGCCCTCAATGTCCGGTTCCCCGGCCGGATCAAGGATGTCGTCGTGCTGGCGGGCGACGGCGCGACCGTGGACATCGGCCTGGACATGACGCTCCAGGCCTGGTTCCGGCAGGAGAAATTTACCACCATCTGTTTCGACAACGAGCTCTATGCCAACACCGGCGGACAGGAATCCGGTCTGATGCGAAAGGGTTTCGTGGCGAAGATGGCCCCGGTAGGCAAGACGTTTGAGAAAGTCAGGTTGCCGGAGATCGCCCGCGAATCAGGGTGCGCCTACGTGGTCAACTGTACCGTGAGCAAGCCGAACCTGATCGAAAAGGTTATCCGAAACGCCGTGCTGATCGCTCGGGAGATCGGGCCGACCTACTTGCAGCTCTATACCCCGTGCATTCTGGAGATCGGGAAGAACAGCATGGAGGGCCTCCAAGAGATGCGGGACTCGGAGAAGCCGGGAGAGCGATTCCGCTACTACGAGTACGTGACGGACGCGGCGAAGCAGTTTTTGGCGGAAATGGAAGCCAAGGAGAAACAGACGGCTGCGGCGGCGATAGAGGGCTAACCCTCTGAGGCTCCACCACTCATAGACGAGGGAAGACATGAGGAAGCGCACGAATATTCGAATGTCCGGACTGGGTGGCCAGGGAGTGGTGACGTCCGCCCATGTGTTGGCCATGGCGGCCAATCGGGATGGCAAGTTTTCGATCTCGAACCCCTTCTTCGGCGCCGAGAAGCGGATGGCCCCGGCGGAAAGCTACTGCCGGATCGGGACGGAGCGCATCTATGACCGCGGGGAGCTGGTGTACCCCGACATTATCATGGTGTTTCACCCTCAGGTCATCACCTTGCAGAAGAGCTATACTGCGCCCTTCTATTCGGGCATCAAGAAGGGTGGGTTGGTCATCATCAACTCGAATTCAGAGCTCCTCTCCGAAGATGACCAGAAGTATCTGGCCGACCTGAACGTGTCGGTCTATACATTCGATGGCACGTCCCTCGCCCTCGAGATTGCGGGCACCGAGCTGTCCTCGAACATGGCAATGATCGGGGCGGTCACCGGCATCTCCAAGGTGGTCACGATGGAGAGTTTGGACGGGGCGTTGCAGGAGCGGTTCGGGAAAAAGTTCGTGGCTTCCGGCGGCACGGCCTCGCTGGATGAGGCGATCAAGAAGAAGTTCGCCAAAAAGGAGCAGCTGCTCGCGAAGAACATGGCCACGATCAAGAAGTCGTACGAAATGGCCGCCGCGTGGGCGGAGCAGGAAAAGCTGGCGATGGCGGTGTAGCCGCGGGGAATGAGCTCGCATGTATAACGTCGCGTTCGTCGAAGACGAGAAATGCGTCGCGCAGAAAGGCTGCCGGCTCTGCATTATGTTCTGTCCGGAGGCTGACTGCATCCGGCTGGACACCCGCAAGATGAAGGCCTTCGTCGTCGTGGACAAATGCAAGGGCTGTGAGCTGTGCGTGGTCGTCTGCGATGCCGCCAAACACCAGGCCATCCTGATGGCCCCCGTCAACGGCGCCACGGGCGAGATCATGTTGGACAAGCACAAAGCGGAGGCGGCGGCCTTGGGCCAGGCCTATCAAGGCTGAATCCCCACCCGCGTCACACAGCCCCCATGCGGTCTCGCGATGGGGGTTTTTTATTTTGGTTCCTTCACGCGGAGCGAGTATGGCACACACCGCGGAGCCGAACACGTCACGGCCGGCCACAGCCGAGCAGAAGGACCCGCTGCTCAGATCTCTGGACGCCGATCCCCATCGTGCCTACACGGCCGAAGAGGTCGCGCGCGCGCTCACTCCCCAAGCCGTCAAGGACCCGCAGAAGAAGACTCAAGCCGTCGAGGAGATGACGGCGGGGTTGCGCAAGCTCGTCGAAACGGGCCGGGCCGTCGAAACCAGCCCGGGATCTTTCAAGGCGCGATTGTTCTTCGACAAGGAAGCGAAGAACATCGAGCACGCGTTCATCGGGGGGATGGGGAACACGCTCTATCGCTTCCGATCCCCGATTTTCCGCCTCAATATCGGAGTGCTCTCCCTCTTCTTCGTCCGAGATACGCAGGCCGCGGTGTGGATGGTGACCGTCCGCGACTCCACGATCGGAAGAGATTTCTGCCTCCGGCGACGTCTTCGTGACGGCGTATATGTCATCGGTAGCCGCCCCCCGGCGCCCGCTGAAGACAATTACCTGCAGATCGAGGGCAGGTACATCGACAAGGAGCACCTGACGATCACGCTATCCGGCGAGGAGATTAGGGTAGAGGACCACAACACCTTGAACGGAAGCCGAATCGACCTCCTCACCAGGGAAGGCTTGACCCGGTATCAACGTCTTGCAGACGCCTTCCTGCGGAACACAGACCCGGCAGAGCACAAGAATATCGTCAAGCGAGGCCGTTTCTTGCTGGAAGAGTACTTGCGCTCGCATCAGAATTTCGAGACCAGCTTCTTTGGGGCCGTGGTCGATTCACTCCTCCTCAAGGGTGTCGGGAGGGTTCGAGGCAGGGCATGAGCGAGGACATCCGACAATCGATCCTTGACGTGGCCCTCGCGATCGAGCGGCTGAACCAGGCGTTTGAAAAACGTGTGCAAGCGCTACGAGAGGCGGGGGATGCGAATGAGCTCAAGCAATGGCTGACGGCGACGCATGCCATGCGGGACAGCGGAAGCATCTATCTCTCCTGGGCGAAACACTACGCCCGCTCGGCAGGACCCGAGGCGGAGGCAGAGGGATCAGAGCTGGACGAACTGCTGGATGAGGGGAGCCCGTGGCCGCCGGACCAGCGCCTGACACCTTGATTCTCGCCTTCTCGAGCGAGAGGGGAGCCTGCCGATGAGCCGGATACACGTCATCCACAAGGACTGCGGGGGGCCGGCCGTGGAAGACGACGATATCCACGCCGACCACCCGCCAGGGTTCTTGACCGAAGAGGCTTTCTCCTTGACCTGCCTGACCTGCCTGGAGGAGATCACCGACCCCGCAGACCTGGTCACCTCCGAGATCTTGAGCCAGTAGTCGGTGGAGTCTGGCCGCCCGCGGTTCGTTTGTGCTACACTCCTCCATTGATTCGCGACGGAAGCCCGTCAACGTCACCGGACACCACTGACATCGTTCCCCGGTAGCTCAGTTGGTA
>Ga0233416_10000158_pt1 | contig 20088 bp, 21 predicted proteins | sample Sediment_Towuti__2_FD_188638 | JGI IMG/M metagenome (GOLD analysis project Ga0233416, IMG submission 188638) | Sediment microbial communities from Lake Towuti, South Sulawesi, Indonesia - Sediment_Towuti_2014_0_MG | ecosystem: Environmental > Aquatic > Freshwater > Lake > Sediment | place... | reverse complement strand
TTGGTAGCGATGCTCTCCCGACGGCGGGCAGGGGCCGAAATAGCCGCTGCCGACCCCTTCGGCGATGCGATTTCCCTTGGCCGGCAACTTCTGCTGCCAGTGGCGGAAGGCGGGCACCTCCAGATCGGTTAGTGTTACCGCATAGATCCGGGTGCCGTACGGCACATGGCGCAGGCGCAGTTCCGGTGAACGTCCCTGACATTTGTTGGCGGCGGCGAAGGAGAAATCGAGCGTCATCGCTTCGCCGGCACAGACCGACCGACTCAACAACAGAGCAATGATCGTCATCCAAATACGCATGCGATCTCCCGAAAACGACGAGGGCAGCCATCGGCCGCCTTCGCTGAAAGACTATTTGCTCTCTTCGTAGCTCCGGATCGATTCGACGATGATCGCTTTGGCGGCGGAGGAATCGCCCCAACCGGTCACCTTCACCCACTTGTTCTTTTCCAGATCCTTGTAGTGCTCGAAGAAATGTTTGATCTGGTCGATCAGGAACTTCGGCAGGTCGCCCGGCTCGTTGACATGATCGTAGACCGGCTTGAGCTTGGAGACCGGCACCGCCAGCAACTTGGCATCGTTGCCCGCCTCATCCTCCATCAGCAGCACGCCGACCGGACGGCAGGGGATGACGCAGCCGGGCATCAGCTTGTGCTGGGTTACGACCAGCACATCCACCGGATCGCCGTCGTCGGAGAGGGTGTTGGGAATAAAGCCGTAGTTGCAGGGGTAGTGCATGGCGGTGTGCATGAAGCGATCGACGAAAATCGCCCCGGACTCCTTGTCCAGCTCATACTTGATCGGATCGCCATGTTGCGGCACCTCAATCAGTACATTGATGTCCTCGGGGGGATTCTTGCCCACGGCAATCTTGGAAATATCCATCAGCGCACTCCTCTGGAAGGGTCGAATTGGTCGGGCAACTCTAGGCCGACAGCCTGCGGCTGGCCATGGTTGGCGAGATCAAACGAGAGCGGCGCCGCAGCGCTCGCAATGGGTTACCTTCGCAACAATCCTCTTGTTGGCCACCATCCGCTTGCAGCCGTCGCAGAAGTAGAAGCCGCGCAGATTGACGAAGATTACCAGCGCCGTGATCGGCAGCAGGAAGTAGTAGGCCTTGGACGGGAAATCGAGCAGCCAACCGCTCCAGATCAGCGCCATGCCGAGGGCAATAATAATGATCGGCCAGAGACGGCGCTTGAGAGCGATGTCGAAATTGAGGGCATAGAGGGTGAGGCGGGCGCCGACCAGCAGCAGCCAGAAAAAGATTCCGAGAAAGATCATGTTGCTGTTCATCGGCACATCCTTGCCGCTCGTCGCTCATCGGGGAAGAGCGTTGCTCTGCGTTCGCAAAGAAAAAGGGCCCCCGCTTGCGCGGAGGCCCTCTTCGTTTCGGCGTGACCGAACGTTCGACTTACTTGTGAACGCCCAGCTTCTCGCGCCAGCCCGGGAAGTACTTGTCGGCATCCTTCGGGAAGGACTCGAATGCGCGCGCAAACTCCTTGTGGGTCTTCGCGTACTCGATCGGATCGGCACCGGACTTCCAGCACTCGTAGGCCTGACCGAGCGAGATGCCGCCGGCTGCCGGGCTGTCGATGTGGCCGAAGGAGCCGCCGCCGCAGGTGTTGATCACGTTGCCGTGGCCGAGGTTCTGGAAGAAGCCCGGAAGACGCAGTGCGTTCATGCCGCCCGAGATGATCGGGGTGGTGGCCTTCATGCCATACCACTTCTGGTAGAAGTAGGGGCCCTGGCACTCGTCGCGCTCCAGCATATAGGCCAGAACGGTCTCGTTGGCGTGACCCTCCATCTTGCCGTAGCCCATGGTGCCGGTGTGGATACCGGAAGCACCGGAGAGACGGGCCAGCTTCATGTAGCAGAGCGGGTCCATGCCGTTGGGCGACTTGTAGGTGGTGACGGCGCCATGGCCGGCACGGTGGAAGTGCAGGAAGGTGTCCGGGAAGGCGCGGCGGCAGGTGGTGACGCCGGCCGGACCGGTGACGAAGCCGTCAACGAGGAAGGCTACGTGCGAAGCCGAGTTGTACTTGGCGAACTCGTTCAGGATGAAATCGCCGCGGTGGATCATTTCGCCGTGGAAGTCGGCGGTGACGTTGGCGGAGAAGAGCTTGGCCTGACCGGTTGCCTGTTGGGCGCGGTCCATGGTCTCGGCAACCTTCGGGATCACCACTTCCATCGGGCAGAAGGGCTGATTGGCCTGCGGCTCATCGTTCTTGATGAAGTCGCCGCCGAGCCAGAACTCGTAGCAGGCCTTGGCGAACGGATCCGGACGCAGACCGAGCTTGGGCTTGATGATGGTGCCCGCGATGTAGCCGCCGTTCACTTCCGGACGACCGAGAACCTTCCACAGCGCGGAGATGTTGGTGGCCGGGCCGTCGAAGTGCTTGATCATGCTCTCGGGCACCATGAAGTCGAGCATGCGCAGGCCCATGTGGTCGCCCATGCCCTGGTTGTTGCCGAGGATCAGCGACCACATGTGGGAGACGTTAAAGATGCCGTCGGTCAGGTTCGGGTCGAACAGCTCAACCGGGTAGGCGATCTTCATCAAGCCGCCGCCCTTAACCTTGTCGTCGCCAAACTTGCCCTCTTCGATCTCGTATACCAGCGCGTCAACGCCACGGGTGAAGTCGTCGGTGGTGGAAACTTCGACGTTGGTGCCGGTCGAGGACTCGGCGGCAACATGCGCCGCAACTTCCAGGAAGCCGTAGCCCGGTGCCGGGATCAGTTTGTATGCCACAAGCAGATGCTTGCCGCCCGCGATCAGATCCGCTTCCTTGAGATCAAGGCGGGCATAACGATTAGATTGGTCCATGAATCAAACCTCCCAAACATATTACGGCGCGTGGCCGTTGCGATTTCGGAACCCTAAGCGGGGTGGGTGTATAACATCAAATCAGAGGTTATGATTGTTGCCATCAGTTCCACTTATGGAGCAACCATGCACCTCACCCTCAAACAGCTGAAAATTATCTCTGCGATTGCCGCGACTCGCAACTACACATTGGCCGCCGGCAACCTGTACATGACGCAACCGGCCATCTCGATGCAGGTCAAGCAGATGGAGGAGCTGATCGGTCTGGCGCTCTTCGAGCGCGTTGGCAAACAGATCGAACTGACCGAGGCCGGGCGCGAGCTGCTGCACTACAGCCAGAATATCCAGCGGCAGCTGGAGGAGGCGGAGACGATGCTCTCCGAGATGAAGGGGCTCAAACGCGGCACGTTGCATCTGACCATGGCCAGCACCGCCAACTACTTCGCGCCGCAACTGATTGCTGCCTTTCGCCAGCGCTTTCCGCAGGCGGAGATCCGGCTGGAGGTGACCAACCGCGCCGGCCTGATCGCAGCGGTAGAGAGCAACAGCACCGACATGGCGATCATGGGCAAACCGCCGGCCGATACGGAGCTGGTCGGCATCTCCTTTCTCGATAATCCGTTGGTGGTGATTGCTGCCCCCAGCCACCCCCTGGCGGGCCGGCGCACCATCGCGTTACACGAGGTGAGCGGCGAATCGTTCATCGTGCGCGAGAAGAGCTCCGGCACCCGCATCGCCGCCGAACGATTCTTTGCGCAGCACGGGCTGGAGCTGAAAGCCGGCATGGAGATGAACCGCTCCGAGGCGATCAAGCAGGCGGTGATGGCCGAACTGGGGCTGGGGATCGTCTCGCTGCACACGCTGGAGATGGAGCTGGCGCTGGGGCGGCTGGCAGTGCTCGATGTCGAGGATTTCCCGATCGTGCGCCAGTGGCACATCGTGCATCGCGACGGCAAACGCTTCGCCGCCATCCCCGAGGCATTCAAAAATTTTGTGCTGGAGAACGCCACCCGGCTGATCGCCCTGCCGGCCGGGCGGTAGCTGGACGCGCCGGCCGCCACTCCGGCTTATTCGGCAGCTGTCGCGCGCTCTCTTGCCATCGCTTCGCCTTCGGCTGCCTTGCTGCGGCGACGACCGGCGCGCCGCTTCGGCGGTGCGGCGTCCGCTACGGCAGCGGGGGCGTTTTCCGGCTCTGCGGCAGCAACGGCATGTGCCTCGCCGGCCGCATCTATTCCCTTGCCGCGCCGTCGGCGGCGCGGAGATGGAGCGGCGGCAACGGCATGCTCGTCATTGGCGCTCTCCTCGCCGGCAGCGACAGACGGTTCCGCAGCCGCTTCGGCAAGCGGCTGCGCCTCGCCGATCGGGAGCTCGCCCCCCTTCTTGCCGCCACGGCGTCCACCGCGCCGGCGACGACGGGAGTTTTTCCCCTCTTCGCTAACAACTGCCGCCGCTTCCGTTGCCTCGACGGCAAGCGGCTCCGTTTCGTCGCCCACACCTGCCATCGGCATCGGCATCGAGGCGCGATAGACATAGGCATTCGACTTCTCATCGCGGGCAAACTCCAGCAGACCGCGCGCCTGCGCCTCCTCCAGCAGATTGCCGAAGGCGCGGAAACCGTAGCAGGACTCGGCGAAATCGGGTTTGCGCCGCTTGATGGCCTCCTTGAGCACCGAGGCCCAGATCTTGCCGCTCTCGCCGCGCTCGGCGGCCAGCGCGTCGAAGGTCTGCATGGCGATCTCGATCGCCTGCGTGCGCCGCACCTCCAGCTCCGCCTTGCGCTGCATCTCCTCCTCGGAGGTGCGTTTGCCGCCGCTCTTGCCGCCCCGGCTCTCGCTTTTGGTTTCGCCGCGCGGCAGATCGCGCACCAGATCGTTGTAGAAGATGAACTCGTCGCAGTTGGCGATCAGCAAATCGGAGGTGGACTGCATGACGCCGACGCCGATCACCTGCCTGGCGTTCTCGCGCAATTTGGAGACCAACGGCGAAAAGTCGGAGTCGCCGCTGATAATGACGAAGGTGTTGACGTGCGCCTTGGTGTAGCAGAGGTCGAGTGCATCGACGACCAGCCGGATGTCGGCCGAGTTCTTGCCCGACTGACGCACATGCGGAATCTCGATCAGCTCGAAATTGGCCTCGTGCATGGTCGCCTTGAAGCTCTTGTAGCGATCCCAGTCGCAGTAGGCCTTCTTGACCACAATGCTCCCTTTCAGCAGCAGCCGCTCCAGAATCGGCTTGATGTCGAACTTCTCCAGATGCGCATCGCGCACGCCGAGCGCCACATTCTCGAAGTCGCAAAAGACGGCCATGCTGAGATTCTCTTGAACCGATGCCATACGATGATGCCTCCTCGCTGCGGGTCTGGCTCCACTCTGTCAGCTTTTATCGCTGCCGGCATGCACAAGCGGGCGGCTGCTCAGGCGAGCGGCAGCAGCACCTCGGCTTTCAACCCGTGCGGGGCGACGTTGGCGAGGATCAGTTTGCCGCCGGCGCGTTGCGCCAGTGCCTTGACGATGGCCAGTCCAAGGCCGTGGCCGGAGTCGTCGCGCGTGCGCGCTTCGTCGAGGCGGTAGAAGCGCTCGGTGACCCGCTCCAGTTGCGTTTCGGGAATGCCGGGGCCGCCATCGACTATCACGATGCGGCCGCGATCGACCGCGCGGTCGATGCGCACCACGATCGTTCCCTTCTCCGGGCTGTGGCGCAGGGCGTTGTCCAGAAGATTGCTGGCAATTCGCGCCAGATCCTCGCCCGGCAGCGGCAGCGGCAGCGACTCTTCGCCTTCGTATTCGATCCTGATCCGCCGTTCGCGGCAGCGCAGCGCCATCGCCTCGATCTGCTGACGCACGATACTGGCCGCATCGCAGCGGATATTGCCGGCAAAGGGCTCGTTTTCGATGCGATCGAGGGTCAGCATCGCATCGAGCAGGGTGTTGATGCGCTTGGTCTCCATCGCCAGCACCGCCGCCGCCTCCTGCCGGATCGCTTCGTCGTGGCCGTGGCTTTGCAGGGTGCGCGCCCAGCCGAGCATGGCAGTGAGCGGGGTTTTCAGATCGTGGATCAGATTGGCAAGGAAGGTTTTGCGCTGCTCCTCCAGCTGAGCCTGCCGGGTCATGTCCACACACAGAAGCAGCGCCTGATCGCGCCCGAGCGGTGTCAGGCGCGCCGCCAGCACCTGCCCCTTGATGCGGATGTCGGGCAGGGTGGCCGGCTCGGGCAGCTGCGCCAGCGCTTCGCCATAGGCCTGCTGCCAGGCGGTGTCGCGGTGCAGCAGCAACATCGGTTGCGGCAGCTCCAGATGCTCGCCGATGGAGAAGAGTTTGCGCGCCTGCAAGTTGACCGCGCGCACCCGCCCCTGCCGATCGACGCGGATCACCGCTTCGCTCACCGACTGGAAAAGGATGTCGAGTCGCCGTTCGTGGTGTTTCTGCACCTCGCGCAGGGCGTTGAGATCGCTCAGCAGCACGGCCTGTTTCTGCCGTTCCGCCTCCAGCTCCTGCCGCAGACGCCCGATATGCATCAGAAAAATGGCGCCGACGGTGATCGCCGCCGCTTCGACAAGCAGACTCATGCCGACTCCTCCTTGCCGTCGAGGCGGTAGCCGATCCCGCGCACGGTGGCAACGGCATCGCCGCAACCGCCGGCCGAGAGCGCCTGCCGCAATCGTTTCACCGTCACATCCACCGTCCGCTCCTCGACATAGGTGGTCTCCCCCCACACCCGATCGAGCAGCTGCTTGCGCGAGAAGACCTTGCCGGGGGCGCGCATCAGCGTGAAGAGCAGCTTGAACTCCAGCGTGCGCAGCTCGATTTCGCGCCCCGACGCCCTCACCCGCGCCTGTTCCGGCCATAGTTCGATGTCGCCGCATTTCAACGAATCGCGATCGCCACCGGCGCGGCGCAGCAGCGCCCCTAGGCGGGCGATCAGCTCCTCCGGCTCGAAGGGCTTGCTCAGATAGTCGTCGGCCCCCTCGTTGAGCCCCTGCACCTTGTCGGCGGTGGCAGCCATGGCGGTGACCATCAACACCGGCGGCTTGTTGCCCTCCTGTTGCGCCAGCCAGCGCAAAACCTGGATGCCCGATTGGCCGGGCAACATGCGATCGAGAATCAGCGCGTGCCAGCGCTCCTCGTGCAGCAGGCGCAACGCCGTATCGCCGTCGGCACAGAGGTGCGGCTGGTGGCCGGCGGCGCGCAGATGCAGCTCGATCAGGCGGGCGATGGCACTGTCGTCCTCGACCACCAGAATGCGTGTTCCGTTGGGGGTTGGCATGGCGCGGGAAAGTGGGCGGGAGCAAAAGCAGTGTCAACCTTGAGCGCACCTGGAAAGCGAAAGAGAGATTGCCTGCGATCGCATGTCATACGGTTAACACATCGTCTTTGTAGTCTGGCGACATTTTACGAATCGGGAGTTCGAATGCGCCGAGCGATGATCGCCATGCTCTCAATAATACCGTTGCTCTCGTGTGCCCACTCGGTTCGGGCCGAGGATGTCGCATTATCCGGCATTCTGAATCAGGAGCAGCAAGTGATCTATCTGCGGACGCTGCTGGCCAAGCTGCGAGAGACGGCGGTGACCGCGCAGGATGTCACTTCTCTCGAATCGCTCGGCATTCCACCTCGCGAAGCCGCGCGCTTGCAGACAGCCATGAATCTGCGCAACCGCCAATTGATGGATGAGGCGATGCGCCTGATCCGAAAAAAATAAGATCGAGGAGAAACAGGATGAAACTTGCCGGCATGATTGTGGGCGCCATGGCTCTCATGGCTCCGGGTACGCTCGCTGCGGCGGAGCTGGTGCGATTGAACATCGCCGTTTTCGAAACGCATACGAAAAACTACCGCTTCGAATCGATTTTTACCGGCTCCGCCGGCGAGTTGCTGCGGGCGCACGAGCGCAAAGCCGAACTGGTATTGCTCAACCGGACACCTCCGATACGCGATCAGGACATCGTCAATCTTCAGATCGATGCACTGCGTCTGAACGACGGAGCACTGGCCAACAGTGGCTTGAATTGTCAGTTCACCTTCGACAACAAATCCGACCGGACATCGGAGTTCTATTCACTGGCCGGGTTATGCACGCGAGCCTGGGAGTCGGGAAAAAGGGTGCAAACCAGTCGTCTGCCGATCCGACGCGCGATGCTCTCCGAAGCCGGATACGGCAATGTCTGGCTGCTTATTTACGAAAATACCGCGCAGGGCATCGCCATCTATGCCGATGTCGACCCGGCCTGAGAGCCTGTGAAAAAACCTGCTGCGCAGGCCGATAGCTGCGTTGCGCGGCGCTCGACCCTCGCTTGGCCACTGGATATGTCTCGGGTCTGCGCTCCGTGCGCCTTGCTCCCGGCCCCCTCGCGACGGTTTTTTCACAACCTCTGAGTCCGGCAGTTGGAATTGTACGGGTAAATCGCAGGATTTTTCGAAAATGCAGCGGCTCGATCTTTGTGGGTCGGGCTTGAGCCCGACTTGGCGCCGACGCTGAAAAGGCGGAAAGGCAAGTCGGGCTGAAGCTCGACCCACGAAAAGCGGCACGTCTTATTCGACTTCGGCAACTCTACCTCAGTGGCTTCGATCGACTTCACTTCACGAGGACAGAGCCACAAACCTTGAGTGCCCTCAGTGCCCTGCGCTCTGTGGCTGCTCCACCGACTTTCTCCGCGCGTCAGTCCGGCAGGCAGAGCTCTTCCGGCTCCATCGGCGGGGCAATTCCGAGCAGAAACTCGATATCGGCAATGGCGATATCCGGATTGCGCTCGCTGATCCATTTCACCAGCTCATGGCGATTTCGGATGGGATCGAAAAATTCGGCCGGCATGGGCTCCTCCAGCGATCTGATCTTCGAAGGAGACGATAGCGGGGGTGCATGTCAGGCCGATGTCGTCCAAATGACACCGCGATGGCATATCGGAGAGGCATGTTGCTGTCACGCGGATGAGACACTCCTGTCATGCGTCGACGCTATGGTTGCGCCATTCCCAACCGGACAGGAGAAAAGGAAATGAGAAGCGAAATCGAAGCGTTGAAGCAGGAGTTGTCCCGGATGGAACAACAACAGCCGAAGGGCGTTTCCCGGCTCGACTTGATGGCGGTGCACGATGTATTGCGCCATTGCGAAAGGCTCCTCACAGAGGAAGAGCGGGACGATGCGGAGCGTCGTCGTTTTTTGCAGCAATGGGGAAGCGGAGGCTGGAGCGAATGTTTTGCCGGACGCTTAGGGATACTCTGAACAAGTGCGTCCTGCCCTTGTTCAGGAACGCCCAATCAAAAGCGCGGTTTTGGCTGGGCTTACACATCGCGCACTTACGCGCCCGATTTGGCGGCCCATCCATGGGCCGCACGGATGCTCCGAATTGTTCAGAGCATCCTTAGGTTGAGAAACGCACCGTCATGTTCCTGCCATTGAGCTGACATCGTCCGGTCACGATCGTCGGCATAATCGACAGGCAAAACAACGAAGGAGCACAAAATGAACACACATGCACTATTCGCCGGAGTGCCGGGAATGTCGGCGCCGACAGCACCCTCTCCCTTCCGCAACGAGCGTTTCGACCGGTTTCTCGCGGCCATTGCCCAGAGTTCGGCATTGGCGGCCGAGCTCACCTGGCAGACGCTGCCCCGTTCGGCGGCGCGTTTTCCGGAAATGCGAGGATGCGCATGAGTCCGGCTCTCAACGCGATGGGTGCGGATGCGACCGGATGCGCCGGATCGCTTGCCCCCCGCTTCGGCCGCAGCGTTCGCTTCACTCGCGGGTGGCGCCAACTGTTGCGCCTTATTCCGGCCCCAATTTCAGGCAGCCATTCCGACGAGCGACAGCGACTGTTGCTGCTATCTCAGGCCATGGATCAATGCGGCGAATGTGTTCTGATCAGTAATCGGCAAGGGGTGATCGAGTACGTCAACCCCGCGTTTTCCCGTGTCACCGGCTATCTTCCCGCAGAGGTGCTGGGAAGAAACCCCTCGATTCTCAGCAGCTCGCTGAACGATCGCGCCTTCTATCGGGGGATGTGGGAATGCATTCTCGCCGGCAAGGTGTGGCGAGGCGAGGTGATCGATCGGCGCAAGGATGACACGCTCTACCATGCCGAAATGTCGATTTCGCCGGTGCGCGATGTTGCCGGTCGGATTACCCATTTCATTTCGATGCAGCGCGATGTCAGCGAACTGCGACGCATCGAACGGGAGCTGTTGCATGCGCGCAAAATCGAATCGATCGGATTGCTGGCCGGTGGGCTGGCGCACGATCTGAACAACATGTTTTCGGTGATTCTCGGTAACATCGAGCTGGCTGCGAGAGATGTCGGAGACGCAGCTGGAGAAGGCGACAACGCTGTCGGCCGCTTGCGCTTGGCGAAGCAGCAGGTTTTGCGCGCCTCTGCCCTGATCGGGGAGCTGATGAGCTTTGCCCGCAAGGACAAGGCAGTATTGCAGCCGGTCAATTTGTGCGAACTGCTCGATCGGGCGGCACTCATTCATCTGTTGCCTCCGCAGCAACGTCATGTGCGCGTGCAATTGCCTCAGGACGATATGCTGGCGATGGCCGACGAACTGTTGCTGGGACGCGCCATCGGCAATTTGCTGCGCAATGCCTTCGACGCAATGGACAACCGGCGCTCGCCGGAACTTGTCTTGTCGCTATCCCGGACGATCGCCGGCGAGGCACCCGATCTGCGCACCAAAGGGATCGATCCGCTTGGCGAGTGGCTCTGCATCGGCGTGGCCGACAATGGCTGCGGCATCGCAGCCGCGAACCTGGAAAAGATCTTCGATCCGTTTTTCACCACCAAAGAGGTGGGCAAGGGCACCGGTTTGGGGTTGGCCAGCGTCTATGGACTGATGCAAAGCCATGGCGGCCACGTGACAGTCGAAAGCAAGCCCGGCGAAGGAACGATTTTTCGTCTCTATTTCCCGCCAGCCTTTGGCTGTCTGCGTTGAGAATCGACTCGCACGCAGGAGTGCTGCGAGCTACTCCTCCCGTTTGACCGCAAATCGGTAGCCCATCCCGCGCACCGTCTCCACCGCCGAATCGCAGCCTCCGGCAGCCAACGCCTGTCGCAAACGTTTGATCGTGACATCGACGGTTCTCTCCTCGACATAGATGGCCCGTCCCCAGACCTGATCGAGCAATTGCTGGCGCGAAAAGACCTTGTTGGGGGTACGCATCAGGGTGTGCAGAAGCTTGAATTCCAGGGCTCTGAGTTCGATCTCCCGTCCGGCGGCAATGACCCGCGCCTCGTCGGGACGAAGATCGATGCCGGCCAACAGCAACCGTTCGCCACTCTCCTGCGCCCGGCGCAGCAACGCATTCAGGCGGGCGAGCAGCTCCTCCGGTTCGAAGGGCTTGCTCAGATAGTCGTCGGCGCCCTCGTTGAGCCCCTGCACCTTGTCGGCGGTGGCGCCCATGGCGGTGACCATCAGCACCGGCGGCCGCGCTTCGCTGCGCTGGTTCAGCCAGCGCAGGATCTGCATACCCGAGTGGCCGGGCAGCATGCGATCGAGAATCACGGCATGAAAGCGCCCGTCGGCAAGGCGGCGCATCGCCTCGCTGCCGTCGTTGCAGAGCTCCGGCTGGAGCCCGGCAACGCGCAGGTGCAGTTCGATCAGGCGGGCAATGGAGAGGTCGTCTTCGACCACCAGCACCCGCTTTCCGGAGAGATATACTGCTTGATTCATGGCGATCAGCTGCGGCCTCCGAGCGTATATTTATGCAGAGCGGCATATTCGTTCTCCTGCCGCAGAGCCATGCGGCTGAGCAGACGGAACATCAACCGCAGCATCTGATTGCCGAGCAGCGGCTCCTCCAGCGTCAGCAAATCGAAGCGCGGCCGATCGAGCAGCAGCAGCGTCAGTTCGGTTTCGGCACGGACGGTGGCCGAGTGCAGACGCCCCTCGTCGAGGAAGGTGAACAGGCCGAAGATGTCGCCGGCGCCAAGTCGGCTATAGATGTTGTGCCACGGACTCTGCAGCGACACCTCGCCGCGCAGGATCAGATGCATCGTCTGTTGCGAGGGGGTGCCTTCGCTGTAGAGGACGGTTCCGGCCGGCACGGTGCGCTCTTCCAGACAGCTGAAAAGCAACATGCTCTCGCGGCCACCCAGCTCGTTGCACAGCGGCAGCGAGCGGAAGATGGCGTAGTTGCCGCTGGCGCAGACCGAGGCTTCGAAAAGCGGGTTGAGATGGCCGCTTTCGCTACAGCCATGGCCATGCGAACGGGCGTCGATGGAATCGTTTTGGGTCATCATTGTTGTTCCTCCTGTTGTTTTCCAGGCGAACGGTGGCGGCGAGTTGTGACAGGGCGATGACACCCGGCGCGTGTCACGAAGATGTCATACGGCTGACACGGAGATGTCACTCGGCCCAGCCATGGTTCGCCGCAACTTCCAAGGAGGAACGAATGAACAACACGACGAACAAGATTGCGCTCGCCATTGCTGCGCTGGTCGGCTTCTCTGCCACGGCACAGGCAGCCGGCGGCATGGCTGTGGCCCGCGAAGGCGACAAGAAGCTGACCATGGAGACCGAGGCCTTCATCAACATGGGCTCGTGGTCGCAGAGCGACACCCCGGTCACCGCGACCAACGCGGCGCATGCCCAGGGTCTGGCGGTCGATCGCTTCTATATGACCGCCAAATACAAGCTCGACGATGTCTGGTCGGCCCGCTTCACCGCCGATGTGAACAACGAGCAGGCGGCCTCCGGCTCGACCATGCAGCGCAAGATGAATGTGTTTGTGAAATACGCCTACATCGAGGCGGCCTTCAACGATGCCGTGCAGGCGCGCCTGGGCATCTCGCACACCCCGTGGATCGACTACGAGCAGAAACTGTGGCGCCACCGCTATGTCTCGAAAGTAACCAGCGACCACTTCAAGTTCGACGACTCCTCCGATGCCGGTTTCGGCCTGAAGGGCTCCTTCGGCGAGGGGATGGTCTCCTACTGGGCGACGCTGACCAACGGCGGCGGCTACGGCAATCCGGGCTCGCAGACGCAGGGCAACAACGCGCTGGACTTCAACAGCCGCCTCACCTTCAGCCCGATCGAGGGGCTGGACCTCTCCGCGCAGTACCGTAGCGGCTATCGCGGCAGCAAGGTCGATCTGACCAACGCCGCCGCTGCCCCCGGCACCAAAGAGGTGCTGGAGCAGGTTCTGCTCTCCTATGGCACCGAGAACTTCCGCCTTGGCGCCAACTACCTGACCCGCAAGGCCACTCCGGCGGTCGGTTCTTCCGCCACCGACACCACCAACGCCCTCTGGGGCTGGGCTCGCTTCGGCGATTTCGGCGGCTTTGCCAAGCTGGAGAGCAACAAGCTGAAGAAGCAGGGCAATGCCGTAGTCGAGAAGCGCACCCATAGCGTGGCCGGCCTCGAATACTTCCCGCGGGAAGATGTGACCACTTCGCTGGCCTATGACAACGAGAAGTTCACCGACCGCGGCAATGTCGCCCGCCAGACCCGCAAGGTCACCCGCGTCGGCCTCTTCACCGAGTTCAAGCTCTGATTTTCTCCCGGACCCCGCAGGTCGCAATGCGGCCTGCGGGGTTCCTCTTTTCCATCCATTGTCCCAAGGAGACTCCATGAACCGCAATTCCCTGCTGCGACCGCTCTTTGCCGTCGCCCTCATCGCCGCCGGCAGTTCGGCCGAAGCGCGCGACCAGATCCATATCGTCGGCTCCTCCACGGTTTACCCCTTCGCCAGCTATGTCGGCGAGGAGCTGGGGGCCACCAGCCGCAACAAAACCCCGATCATCGAGTCCACCGGCACCGGCGGCGGCATGAAGCTCTTCTGCACCGGCGCCGGCATGGATACGCCGGACATCGTCAACGCCTCGCGCCGCATGAAAGAGGCCGAGTTCAAGGCGTGCGAAGCGGCAGGAGTGAGCGGAATCGTCGAGACCACCATCGGCTACGACGGTATCGTGATGGCGCAGAGCCGCGAGGCGGCGCCGATGGCGCTGAGCCGCAACGATGTGCTGCTGGCCATCGCCGCCATGGTGCCCAACAAAAATGGCGATCTGATCCCCAACCCCTACAAGACATGGAACCAGATCAATCCGAAGCTGCCCAATCGCCCGATCCTGATCTACGGCCCGCCCACCTCCTCCGGCACCCGCGACGCCTTCGAAGAGCTGGCGATGAGCAGCCAGACCAAGAATCTGGAGGAGTACATCGGCCTCTACGAAGCCGATCCGAAGAAGTACGCCGCCTTCAAGGAGTATCATGTTATCCGCACCGACGGCCTCTATGTCCCCTCGGGCGAGAACGACAACCTGATCGTGCAGAAGCTGCTCAAGGATGCCCATGCGATCGGTATCTTCGGCTACAGCTATCTGGAGGAGAACGCCGATCGCCTGACCGGCATCACCATCGACAAGGTCGAGCCGACTCCGGCCACCATTGCCGGCGGCAAGTACCCCTATTCGCGCTCGCTCTACTTCTACATCAAGAGCCAGCACGAAGCGCAGATGCCGGCGATGGCCGCCTACATCAATCTCTTCCTCGGCGAAGCGATGATCGGTGACAAGGGTGCGCTGTCGCGCATCGGCCTGATCCCCATGGCCAAAGGTCTGCGCGACGGCGTGCGCGCTTCGGTCGGCAAACGCACGGCGCTCTCGGTACGCGAATTGCGGAAGAAGTAGTAGCCGTTGGCAGGCGCACTCCGACCATCCTCAGTGATCTGAAGTGGTCCAGGTGCATAAGTAACCTTCTTGCAGGAAATGGCGGGGCGTCTTCGGGCGCCCCGTTTTTTTGGCAAGGAGAGCTGAATCGGAGGAGTCATGACATCACATCGTCACCAGGTTCTGATCCATTGTTCCGGTCTCGATTGCCGGGCCTTGCTGGCCGAGGCGATTCTCAACTTCGATCTGGCCGACAAGGTCTGCGCCTTTTCGACCGGCAGGGTGCCGACAGAGCATCTTTCCGAACACGCGCTTCTGGCATTGTGGGTGGCCGGGATTCCCGATGTCGGGCTGCGGCCCAGAGAGATGGTGGAGTACGATCGCTATGTCCCGGATCTGTTGTTGATTGTCGAAGATGAGGTCGATCTGGCCGATCTCTCTTTTCCGGAAGCAGGGAAACGATTGCATCTGCCGTTTCCCGATCCGCAGTCGGAGCTGCTGGTGGAGTATGTGGCCCAGTTGCAGGCCCTGCGCTCCTGGTTGTCGGCGGCGGTGTTGACCGGGCTGGAAGCGGATTGATGAGCCGGAGCGCGGCTGGCAAGCAGGCCGGAACCCATCTCGACAAGCTGATCGATCTGCTCGGCAAGCAGCGGCTGGTCGAAGGTATGGTGCAAAATCAGCCGATGGCGCATCGCGAGATTGTCGAGACGCTGCTGCAGCGGCAACACCGGGAGGAGCTGCGCAAACTCATCGCCGGCTTGGGGCCGGAGCAACTCTCCACCTTGCTGCCCGCGCTGCCCGCCGCCGAAGCGCGGGCACTCTGGCCGCTGCTCGATGGCGAGTGCCGCAACGAGATGATGTGGGATATGCCGCCGTCGTTGCGGACGATCGTCGGCGAGGTCGACAACGCCCGCGAGCGGGTGGTGGGACAGATCAACGCCTACGAGCTGCACGACGGCAAGTTGCAGCGGGTGGAGATCGGCTGTCGGCGCGATCTGGATGGGCTGACCCCCATCTGGGTCGATCTGCTCGGCGCCAGCAAGGGGGAGCTGCGCGCCATCGGCCGCTACTACGGACTGCAACTGCCCGATCCCGACGAGGCGAGCGATCTGGAGGCGAGCGCCCGCTTCTATGTCGACGACAACGACGAGTTGCTGCTGCTCTCCAACTTCCTGCTCGACCGGGGGGCGGAGACGCGCAGCGTTCCGGTCGCCTTTGCGCTGCACAACAGCATCCTGTTCACGGTGCGCAGCGAGGAGCTGCCGGTCTTCCGCCTGCAACGGCTGCGGGCCATGAAGCAGGCCGGCTATGTCGGCGACGGCAAGGATGTGGCGCTCGATCTGTATGGCGCCGATATCGAATACTCCGCCGATGTGCTCGAAGAGGTGTATGGTGCGCTGGGCGAGGTGGGGCGGAAATTGCTGGGCGAGCGGATGAGCGATGGCGAGGCCTCGGCAGTTCTGGCCGAGATCGCCGCGCAGGAGCAGATCAACAGCCTGATTCGCGGCAACATCCACGACACCCGGCGCATGGTCTCCTTACTGCTGCGCGGCCGCTTCCTCACGCCCGGGCAGGTGGCCGACGCCAACGAGATTCTGCGCGACATCGATTCGCTCGGCAGCCACACCGTCTTCCTGTTCGAGAAGATCAACTTCCTGATGGATACCACCGTCGGCTTCATCAACATCAACCAGAACCGGCGCATCTCGGTGCTGACCACGGTGAGTGTGGTGCTGATGCCGCTCAACGTGCTGGTCGGCATCGGCGGCATGTCGGAATTTTCGATGATGACCGAAGGAATCCCCTGGCCGCTCGCCTTCGGCGCTTTTTGTCTGACGCTGGTGCCGCTGGCCTGGCTGACCTGGCGGTTGCTGTCGCTGTTCGAGCGAAATCGGGGCAGGCGCGTTGCCCGGAAAGATCTCTGAACCTGGAAAAAGCAGTTCACCACGAAGCTCACAGAGAACACGAAGGAAAGACAACGGATTTCATCAACGTTCGCAATCACCCGTCGGGTGGCGCAGAAAACCCTCGGATGTTTCTTCAACTTCGTGCACTTCGTGGGGTCTGTGGTGAGCTCAACTGCCGTTTTTAGGCTGAAGCAACCATTCGACGAGGGCATCAAAGCCCGCACGCACGATTCAAGACGCGACCCCCGCACGCGCACGATGTCGAACGACTACGCCAATCTGTTTCAATTATCCGGGCGGCGGGGATAGGGTCCGAAGCCAGCTCCCGTAGCAGACTTCCGGCTGCCTGCCGAAGTCGGCGACGATTCTTCGAAGTTCAGTGCAGGCGGAAAATGAAGGGTATGATATACGGATCGTTGCGATGGGCAGATGGACTGTTGTGTTGCATGCTGGCGCTCGCCGTCATGGGCTGCGCATCCGTTTCGCGGGCGGAATCGGCTGCCGGCGCGGAGCAGGCGCAGAGCCAGCCGGCGCAGGCCAAAGCTTCGGAGCAGGAGCAGGGCTGGCTCGACCTGCTCAATGGCAAACCGGTAAAAGATGGTCTTCTTATTGCACCCTTGGGCTTTCATACCCGCTACGCAAAAGACATTTTCAACACCGCCATGATCGGGGTGACCTATGACTCCTCTATGTTTGGCACCTTCATCAACTCATTCCACGATCGCACGCTGTTTCTCGTTCGCCAGCGCACCATCTATGAAAACAGCCGCTTCGGTGTCGATCTGTTTTATGGACTGATGTACGGCTATCGCGGCCAGTTGAGTACCGTTGCCGTGCCCTTCAGGGGCTCCGTGCTCTGGCGTCACAACCTCAATCCGGTCGTCTCGCTGGATACCTGGGTGCGTCTGACGGAACACACCGACGTGCAACTGGTGCTGACTCCGTTGGTGTTCACCATGGGGATCAAATACAACTACTAGCAGCCTGTCGGACTTTGCCACATCCGGCTGCGCGGCAGGGAAGTCGGTCATAAATCGCCAGCTTTCTCGTCGCATAGTCCCACTATGTTCCTCGAAATCCGCCAATTTCTGCCTCGACTCCCCACCTGCTCGCTATGGATGGCCAAAGCCCGACAGGCTGCTAGGGATGCTCTGAATTGTTCGGAGCATCCTTAGGGCTGGTACGCTGTCTCCTCCGGTTTCCCGAACGGCGTCGCCAACTGCCAGCGAAGCGTCAGCAGCGCCAGATTGGCGGCAAACGTGTTCTGTATCGCCTGCATGCGTCCCAAGCTGAGGCTGATGGCAACGTCGGGTGCAAGGTGCAGATCGCCGCCGGCACTCCATTGGCGTATCCAGCCGTTGCCGACATTCATCTTGCCGCCGCCGGCCACGCCGATTTCTCCGCTCAGAACCGGCGTGAACAATCCGTTCTCGCGGCCAGGGGCGATGCGGATGCCGAAGAGCCCCTCGGCATACGAACCGATATTGCCTTGCAATGCCCAGTGGGTGCTGGCGATCAGGCCAAGCCATGGCAGCAGAGGTCGTCCCATCTCAAAGCCGATCAATCCAAGCATGCTTGCATAGGGCTGATTGACCTCGTTGCGCAGCTTGCCATCCGGAAAATAGCTCTTGTGCGTGATCGCGAACTCCCACGGCACCATGTCGTATTTGTCGGAGGAAAAGCGGTGTTTGCCTTCGGCCAGAGGCAGATCGCCATGCCAGCCGGAGGCCAGCTCATAGCTGGTTGCGCGCAGCCGCCCGTAGGGCGCGACAGCACGCCCGATCATCGCTTGCAGTGAAAAGGAGTCGGTTGGCTGGATGCGCACACCGGTCGTCGGCTGCACAAGCAAACCGCCGCGCGTATCGATCGATCCGTCCCCTGCCAACCCGACCGCCATTTTGTTTTCCCAGCGCAAATAGTCGTTGAGCGGCAGAGAATATCCCAGGCAGAGCTGGAACATGGCCCAACCAATCGCGCTGCCGCCGCCGCCATAGGCCTCCACGCCGGTAAAAAGGCGATCGTCGATAAAGCGTTCGATACGCACGCCGAGCTGTGGAAAGCTCTCCTGATACGAGAGCTGGAGAGGGTAACGGTCGAGTCGCTTGGTTGGGCGACGATCCACCCGATAATAGAGAAACACCGGCGCGAGACGAAGTTCGCGCTCTTCGCCAGCGAAGGGCGCAGCATCCTCGCCATCGGCAGCCGTTCGCCAGGAGTCCATCGCATAGCCGATGTCGAGCGCCAGATGGGTATGGTGCGCATACGATTTGTTGGTGGTGTTGGGAAAATCGGTATGCGCGAGGCCACCGCCCAGCCTGAAGGCGCCGAACTCTTTTTCGAGCAGCAGATGCGAGCGCAGCATCAGGCCACTGCCCGGAAAGGAGAGGGCGGAACCGCCGCCGCCGCCGACAAACACCCCCCCGTCCAACCGGAGCGTTTCGCCGACCGGATAGCGCACCCCTGCCGTGTACCCCAGCGTGAACCAGCCTCCCTCGCGGCCGCTGCTGGCGCCGTATACCCCTGCACCCGCATAGAATGGCGGATACGCTTCAACCGGGTGGATGTCCGCATGCAGGCCGGAAATACCCATGTTCTGCCCGGGAGCAATCGGTAGTTGTTCGTAAGAGAGACGCCATGAACTGGGCATCGCCTCCCGAACGCTCTCGGCGTTCGCCGGTTCGGCACAAGAAAAGGGAAGCAAGAACAACAGGAGCGTTGCCAGACGGGACCATCTCCGACCATCGCAGCGCGCGTGGCGTAACGCTGTTCCAGTTCGTTCGACGCTATTGTGCTCCGAATCAATGTCGATCATGCGCGCAGCTCCGGGAGTTCCAATCTTGGCCATTAAATCCGTTGGTTCGGCAGAAAGCAGCCTGGGTACACACGCATCTGCGCCGGTCATGCCTGTGCCAACGAGTATGGAATAGCAAAAATATGTCGGCCATGCGTCATTGTCTCCATCGATTCGTGGAGCCCTGGCCGCTCGCCTTCGGAGCTTTTTGTCTGACGCTGGTGCCGCTGGCATGGCTGACCTGGCGGTTGCTGTCGGTGTTCGAACGGAATCGGGGCAGGCGCGTCGCCCGGAAAGATCACTGAGTCAGCCCTGTGTCGAGGGCATCGATGCCCGCATCGCCTTCAGCCCGCCGCGCGGCTGGATTTGCATGGGGCCGAAACGTGCGGCGGCGCTCACTGCGAGGCTTGCCTGCCGGCCTTTCGCACGATTCAAGACGCGACCGTATGCCGTTACCGGCGATTGATCCAGCGGGTTTGAGTCCCGCCGAAGGAGTTGTTCGTTAACCTTTGAAGCCAATTGGGGCGGCGTTCGGGTGACCGGATGTCGTAAGTCTCAGGCGGCGAAGTTGCAGGCCGTAGCGTAAGCGAACCTGTATGTAGCTCCATTACTTAAGCGTGGAAGCCGATCCTGTGGTCAAAAGGAGAAGGCCTTCGATCTGCGGTAAGAGAACGAAAGCGCCGCAGATTTCCACCGGAGTGGCAGGGGCGGCATGCAACGGAGGATGGATCGTGTCAGAACGGGAGACCCGTCGCGGCGGTGGAGCAAGCCACCAAGCGTTGCGAATAAGGGCGACCGAAATCGCAACGTGCCGCGCCGGGAGTCGGAGGGGCTCATAGTACCGTTTGAGGCTGCGGATCAGCTTCAACCACTGTGCGCTGAAGCGCACAGAATGATACTCACGACTGGAAGTCGTCCTATTACTCTATCCTGAACAGGTCTTTGCCCTGTTCTTCCT
>Ga0233416_10000157_pt1 | contig 20188 bp, 25 predicted proteins | sample Sediment_Towuti__2_FD_188638 | JGI IMG/M metagenome (GOLD analysis project Ga0233416, IMG submission 188638) | Sediment microbial communities from Lake Towuti, South Sulawesi, Indonesia - Sediment_Towuti_2014_0_MG | ecosystem: Environmental > Aquatic > Freshwater > Lake > Sediment | place... | reverse complement strand
TTGTGGAAGTTTCAATTCCAAATGAGGAATCACCTGAGAATGTATCTGTCATTAAGCCACCTAGCATTTCTGTCATTCTGTTTACTTCTTGATCAGCCTCTGGCATGAACTTTACAAGTGATGACTTAAGACTTTTCATCAGACCTATAGTTGGCATGATAGTAACTACTGTATCACCTAGGTCATGGAATGTAGTTAGTCTTAGCTCAATTTGTTCCAAGGCCATTCTTGCATTTCCAAGAACCTTACTGACTTTTCGAACCTCTACCAACTCATTTGATAAAACTTTTGATGTATGAGTATCATGTTGCTGAGTAGCAATAACAATTCTTTTGAAAAGCTTCTCGTCACGTTGTTGTAATTTTGTAAGCATATTATCTAATTTTGAGATTTGGGTCTGTAATCGTTTTACGGCCATTTCCACTCGAGGCTTTAATGCGCCCTTTGGTTTGACTGCTTCATTAAAGCGTTCAGCAATTCCAGGTGTTGCTGGCTTTGCCCACTTGTTTTGGAAATTTGTCATGTGAGGTTCTTGAATAATTGATTATTAATTCAAGATGTAAATTTTCCTTAACCATGAATAAAATTTCTCTAACAAAGAATAAGAAAAAACTCGCTTTTAAAAATTAGATGTTCTGAAGTGTAGTTCGTTGAGGATGAATTTTTCGAATATGACTATGCATTCCAGACTCGTTAGTGAGTATTTCTCCACAAAGTGGACATTTTTGCATTTTACGCTTATGTAAGAGGGTATGTATTTAAGCATTTCTTCTAAATGAAAATTTCTTCAAAAAATACCAGAAAATACCAAAAAGGATTTTTTAAAAAATAAGAAAGATTCGTCTTAAGGAATTTGTTTTTATTTTCATCTTCTATCCAGTTTTTGGATGAGAGTAAAACTTGGTGGGTATATTGCAGTTATTGTAGGAATTGTAATTGTAATTGGATTTCTTGGAACTCAAGATGGAGAAATTCAGAATGCGGAAAAACGAGTTTTTCATGTTACACTTGCAGATCCAAAAAATTATGAAAATGGAGTATATTCAGATTCGTTTGAAATTGGAGAGGGGATGTATGAGTTTAGGTTTGTTCCTAATGGAGACAGTCCTAAGATTTTGACCATCTCTTTGAATGGAGAATCATTTAGGTATTTGGAGACTTTTTCATTAGAAGGAATACCTCATGAAACGGGTGTTTCAACATACTATACATGGGAATATTCTGGTAACAAAACAATCAGAGTGCCTAGTAATCAAGAGATTGAGATTATCATAAATCCAAATGGTAACCTATTAGGTCCAGTTTCAGTAGATATTTTTCAGGAATAAATAAATGAAAAGTGGCGTGACTCCCAATGCAGAACTCTGAGAGATTTCCTCTCTATGTCAAGGCATCAACCTTTGACTTCCACTTTTGTTCTGCGGAGCCACGCGATTTTAGTCGATAGGATTTGCATCCTTCCGCATTATTTATTATATGATTTTAAACTATTTAAGATTTTATTGAAAATTTTATAATTATATAACAATAATCAGTAATTTTTGGAGGCTATATCATGCTGTATTATTAAAAAAGTATTAAGATTCAAGAAAAATTAGACATTTTGCAAAATAGTGAAAAATAAGATTTTGTTTATTAGGGTCAATAAACTTGGGAGCTACATGACTTTACGAGATCAAACTAAGGGAAACAGATTATCACTTTTTGCAAAACATGCTGCCAAGTATCACACAGTGGGAGCTAGTGGTGTTTTAGTAAATCTTGGTCTTTTATTCTATCTTACAGAATATGTTGGTTTATGGTATTTTCTATCTTATACTTTTGCCATTTCTGCTTCAATTACTTCCAATTTTATTTTAAATAAATTTTGGACATTTAGGGATTCAATAGACTCTCAAAGAACTATTGTGATGTATGTAAAATTTGTAAGTGTCAGTTTGTTTGGTATGGCGATTCAACTTTGTTCTGTTTATGTATTTGTTGAATCATTAGGAATTTACTATATGCTTGCAGCTTTAATTTCAATTTGTATTGCAGGAGGTATTAATTTCATAATTAATAGACGTTGGACATTTGGTGTAAGATTCTAACTTTTGAGAAAATATGAATCCGCGTACAAAGAAAAAAATTGAAATCATTTCTCTACTTTCCATTATTTGGTTTGTGATTACTCTTCCTTTACCTTGGATTCTTACAGCACCAGCTGAGGCTGCTCAGACTCAGCTAATTATTATCCTTCAGATTACAGGAATGATATCGGTGCCATTTGTTATTCTTGCAATAGTGTGGACACTAAAACCAGAGCTAACTTCCTAACCTTTCATTCCATATCCTATTAATACAGAATAACACCCAAGACCACATTCTTCACATCTTGGTTTCATAGAGTTATTTTCAGCACTTCCTATACAACAAGGCCTTTTTTCTCTACCCATATGATCAACTGATACTATTGCCCAAGTTGGACAATCAATTGGGGTTGTTCCTTTTCCTCCCCAATTTTTTTTCATTATTTCAAGCTGTTTTTTTGGATTAATTATGTAATCTTTATAGCCATTTTCTTGCATTGAGATAATTTCATCTATCACTTTAGTTCTCTTTTCCCCAAAAGGAAGCCATAATGGGTCACCTTCAATAAATGGAGTATGAAACTGAAATCCAATTTTATTTGAATAGTCATGCCAGTCTTCGATAACTTTTTTGATGGTCATGTAATTTTTTGAATTAATAGTCATTGTTATCCAGATATCCTTCCAGGCTTTTTTCCCGTTTTTTTCGATATAGTCAATTACGTTTTTTCGAGTTTTTTTCCAAGACCCCTCACCACGAATTTCATTGTGTATATTTTCTGTCCCGTCTATTGAAATCCAATAAAAGTAAATGTCTTTGAGGCTAGGTAATGGATAGGTTCCATTAGTTACTACACATGCTCTTTTGGGGAACTCTTTTACAAATAATTCTATAACTTCTGGCCTCATCATAGGTTCACCACCAACTAGAGTTACAATGAAAATGTGTTGTTTTTTGAATTTTTCATCGATTATTTTTTTCCATTCCTCAACGCTGAGTTCTTCATTTTCTTTTCTATTTAGCCACCAATAACAATGCTCACAATGAAGATTACATATATTGATAATATCAGCAGAACCATAAAGTGGACTTCGTTTGTTGAAAAGTCTATAACCTGCAAATTTAAGAAGTATGTGAAGATACAAAGGAGACTCTTGAATTATTTGACGAAATCCCCTCCCCATTAATTCCATAAAGAATCTAACCTACTAGTACTAAGGACTTATCTCCTAAAAATAGATCGTTTTTATGAAAATTAGGTTTTAAACCAGATTTGATTTTCTAGATAATCTATTTGTTTTATCATTTCTTCAATTTTTTTTGTGATTGCCATAACAGATTGAAATTGTTCAAACATCTCTTGCTCTTCCTCTTTTGAAAGTACAGTTTTTTCTGCTTTATCAAAGAATTCTTCTTCTTTTGCCATATGATCCTGTAAGTAAATTGAGTATGTTCTAAGATATCTTACAACTGGCTCTCTAGCATCCTCTCCTTTTTTCCATCGTTGAGTATGTTGTGCTATTTTATTGGCAACTCTACGACCAAATTCATGTTCTATCAAAAAGGTTCGGATCTCTTTTTTTAGAGTTTCATAGCTAGCTACGCATGGAAAATATGAATTTTCTTCTCTGGAATAATGAATTGAATCCAGAAATTCTGCTATAATTAGAGTAATTATCTCAAGATCAGAAAATGGAATATTTTTACCTGCATAAAGTTCATGATAGCACTTATTGATAATCTTCTCCAATCGTTTGATCTGTTGGTGATCTTTTCTTAGAATATCTGACGCATTCAATGTTGATTTATGTTGTATTGTAGCATTTTAAATTGTATATCTACGATAAGATTCTAAAAATTTAGAGAAACACGTTAAAAGAGAAAAATGGGTAGATTCACAAATTGGGTTTGAAAAATATTGATGCCATAGTGGAATTAATTATTCAACAATTTGCCAAATTGGTTTACTTGTAGTAATAAAGGATATCCTTCCTTGTTATAGGTTTGAAATTAGCAGATATTTTTGATGGATTCAGATATTATAGTAAACGCAATTCGAGAGCCTACTGCAGATGCGGCATCAGAAGTAATGAAAAACATTACTCCAGATATTGTTAGTGGAATTATGCCTTCAATATTTGGTTTTACAATTGATGGTAGTCAATCATCAGAAGTTGTTGCAGAACACACCTTAGATCAGATATTGACAGTTGTTGAAACTAAAGTATTAGGTGAGGGTGTGGATTTTGTAATTGATAAATTTGGAGATAGAATTGTAGATATGCTTACTGGTCAGACTATGCTTAGTATTTTTGAACGAGTAGCTATGATGATAGTTGGAAGTTAAAATTACAGATTAAGTAATTCTTTTAATCCTTTGTAACGATTTCTTATTGTAACTTCTGTAACGTTTGCAGATTCTGCAATATCTCTTTGGGTTTTATCTTCACCATTTTTAACACAAGAAAGATACAAAGCTGCTGCAGCTAAACCCATGGGATCTTTTCCTGCCGATACCTCTTTTTCTTGTGCACTTTTGAGAACCTGAATCGCATAACGTTTTGTTTTTTCTGCAATCCCTATTTTACTTGCTATTCTTGCAACACATTGAATAGAATCTGTGACTGGCATTTTAAGATCAAGTTCTTTTACAAGCAGTCTATAACATCTTGCAATATCTTTTCTTTTTATATTTGCAGCAATTTCAACATCTTTTAAATTTCTTGGAGTTGCCGTATCACGACATGCTGCATACAATGCAGAAGCCATTAATGCAGAAATTGATCTTCCTCTAACTAGCCCTTTATCTAATGCTTTTCTGTAAATGTATGCTGCTTTTTCTATAACTGCATCAGAAATTGCAAGTTTGTCTTTTAATCTATTGAGTTCACTAAATGCCTGTCTAAAATTTCTATCAACTGGTTCATGAACTTGACTTCTACTATCCCATGTCCTAAGGCGTTCAATAGTGCTTTTCATAGATGCTGTTAATGGTCTTCCTGCAGCATCTTTGTTTATTGGATTGATAATAGTTGCAAGTCCCATGTCATGCATAGTAAGAGATGTTGGTGCACCAGCTCTGGCACGATCACCATGCTCATCCTGAGTAAAGGAACGCCATTCTGGTCCAGACTCTTGTAATTTTTCAGACATAACATAACCACATTTTGAGCAAAACATTTCTCCAGATTCGTTATCAGTAACCATTTTACCTTTACCACATCGTTGGCATTTTTCTTTTGAATTTGCTATCTCGGTAACCATGATACCACCTATAGGAAGATTAATCATAATTGGGATTTATGAATCAACAACCCTTTAGATCGACCTACAGGGTAGATTTAGCCTCAAAATATGCTTAGAAAATCTTGGTAACATAGAAAAGCCTTTCCATGTATAAAAAAGCAGGTAAAAATTGTGAAATTCCGTATTGGCGTCTATATACTATTTTCTGTATTCTGTGTAATTTTCTTCCCATCCATAGAGGCTGAAACTATTAAACATACTATGGAAGGAAGTGTTGATGTACAAATAACTCATCCAGAATCTGTAGTAATTGGAAGAACATTCCCTGTTTCAGTGTTAATTGAAAACAATGGATGGGAGGACAAGCAAGATATTTCATTAATAATTACAAATCCAGATGGGTCGATAATTCCTACTGATAAAAATGAGATAACAATAGATCGATTATCAACTGAAGGCTCCTATGGAAGAACTATTGATTTTGAAATTTCATCTGATGCAAGTGTTGGTACACATTTTTTAAATATTTTATATTCTCAGGTTCTTGTAAAAAATAATGTAGAGCCTCAGAGTCCTACCACAAATAACATAGCAATTCCTATCATAATTAAGAATCAGCCTAAAGTAACAATTCATACTATTACACCTGAAACAATATTTCCAAATGCAGAATTCCCGTTTGAGGTCGAGTTAATTTCTCAAGATATTGATTTAACTGATGTGAGTGTGCAAATTATTCCGTCGGAGAATATTGTTTTTCAAGGAGAAGTCACTCATTCATTTTCCTCAATTCAACAAAATATTCCGATTTCAATAATATCTCAGATAAAGACTCCCCAACAAGAGTTAAGCACTGAACATAGAATTCCTTTTGAAGTAATAGTCAGATATACTGATGATATAGGAAATGAAAAAATTGATTCAAAAACTATTCAGCTAGTATTACGACCACGCACATTTATGGAGATTACTACTGATGGTGGAGTTTGGATTGGGGATTTCTTTTTAGCTCCCTATGTTAGTATTGGAACAATAATTGCAATACCAGCTGGAACACTTTTTTCATTAGCTATTAAAAGGAGTTTAGAAAAGAAAAAGAAAAGAAAAACAAAATAGATGTTCCTCAGTGGTTTTATGCTACATTTTCATAGCTAGTCAAATGGAAGTGCTCTATCTATATTCCCCTCAAAATTTAAGAGTGACCATTTTCTCGATGAGGTGTTGAAAAAATTTACCGTGATTGGAGGCAACGCTTCTCAAGATCTGGCAAAAAAAATTGCAAAAAAACTTAATGCTTCGTACCTAAACTGTAATCTAAGAGTTTTTCCTGATGGGGAAGGTAAAATCACAATACAAGGAAAACCAAAAAAAAGAAGCATTGTAGTTGTCCAATCAACACATCCTCCTGTGGATTCTCATCTAATTCAAGCATTATCCCTTATGTCAAAAGCTAAACAATACTCCTCAAATGTAATAGCTGTAATTCCATACTTGGGTTATGCAAGACAAGACAGAGAATTCTTACCAGGTGAAATTGTAACAATGAAGGTTATTGCAAAATTATTCAAGGCATTAGGAGTATCAAAAATCATAGTTGTTGATATTCATAGTAAAATTGCACTTGAACACTTTAAAATTCCTGCAAAAAATGTATCTGCTGTACCTCAATTAGTTTCATATGTCAAGAAATTAGGTTTAAAGAAACCTGTAATTGTGTCACCAGATTTGGGAGGAGTTCGGCGTGCAAAAGAATTTGCTAAACTTTATGGCACCAATTATGTTTCTTTACAAAAACAGAGAAACAGACGTACAGGAAAAATTCAGATAAGAACAACTAATTTAAAAGAAGTTCAAAACAAAGATTTGGTTCTAGTTGATGATATGATAAGCACTGGAGGAAGTATTATCAAAGCTACAGAATTTCTAAGAAAACAGAAATGTAAACGAATTTTTGTTGTATGTACTCATGCTTTGTTAAGAGATAAGGCTGAAATAAAGATAAAAAAAGCAGGTGTATCAAAAATAATAAGTACAAATACTATTCCAGGTCGAACTTCAATAGTGGATGTTTCAAGTATAATTGCAAAAGCAATTGTATGAGGATGTTCTAATAAAATTATGAAGCTGATTTTTCTAGGCACATCTGCTGCTCAACCTACTCCTGAACGGGGCTTAACTTGCATTTGTTTAGAAAGAGAAGGAGAGATTTTGATGTTTGATGCAGGAGAAGGAGCACAGATTTCTTATCTCAAGTCAGGTCTTGGGTGGAACAAAAAAATGAAAATATTTGTTACACATTTGCATGGTGATCATTGTATTGGGATTCTTGGATTACTACAAACAATGACCTTACAAAATAGAACAAAACCTATAGAGATCTATGGCCCGGATGGAATTGAAGAATTTATTGCATCAAATATAAAAGTTCTAAATTTTGGATTATCATTTCCTGTCATGATAACTGCAATTGGAGAAGAAACAGTAGTAGATGAAAAATCTTACATTATCAAAGCCTGTAAAGCAGATCATTCCATTACATCTTATTCATATCTCTTTGAAGAGAAGAACAAGCCTGGAAAATTTTTCCCAGAAAAAGCAAAGAAAATTGGGGTACCAGAAGGAGAATTATGGCATAAACTTCAGCTAGGAAAAGAGGTTCAAGTTGGAAATAGAATTGTAAAGCCGTCTGAAGTATTAGGTGAAAAAAGAGCTGGGAAAAAAATTGGGATTTCGGGTGATACAAGACCTACAAAAAGGTTAGAAGAATTTTTCAGGGATTGTGATTATCTAAGTTTTGATTCTACATTTTCAGATGAATTACAAGAAAAAGCTGTGGAAACATATCATTCGACTGCAAAAGAAGCTGCTTTTCTTGCAAAAAATGCAAATGTATCAAACTTGATTTTAACTCATTTTTCAGCAAGATATAATGACGAATCAGTGCTATTAGAAGAAACAAAAAAAATTCATGGTTCAGTAATAGCTGCAAGAGATCTTTTAGAGATTGAGATAAAATAGTAAATGAAATGTTTGAAACAGTCGCTGATTCAATAATGGCTGCAAAGAAAATAGTCTTTGTTACCGGTGCTGGAATTTCTCAAGAGAGTGGGATTCCAACTTTCCGAGGAAAGGATGGTTTGTGGAGAAAATATGATCCAATGCAACTTGCAACAATTGATGCTTTTTTTGCTAAGCCGAAATTAGTATGGGAATGGTATGAAGAAAGAAGAAAAAACATTCTAAATGCACAACCTAATTTAGGTCATACAGCGATAGCGCAACTTGAGAAGTATAAGGAAGTAGTAGTTCTGACTCAGAATATCGATGGTTTACATCAAAGAGCTGGAAGTACAAATATTTTAGAACTACATGGAAGTATAATCAGGATTAAATGTACAGTTTGTAATTTTAAAGACGAAATTACAACAAGTTTTGAAGATCTTCCTCCAAGTTGTAGATGTGGAAGCATGTTACGGCCAGATGTTGTATGGTTTGGGGAATCTTTACCTCAAGACGTGTGGCATAAGGCCATTATTCATGCAAGTTCTTGTGATGTAATGATAATAGCTGGAACTTCACTTGTAGTTTCTCCAGCAAATTCTTTACCAGTTTATGCAAAACAAAATAACTCACTGCTAATAGAAGTTAATCCTGAAGAAACATTAATGTCATCAGAAATGGATTTAGTCATTAAAGATACATCGGCAAAAGCTCTACCCAATTTAATTAGAATTTTTGAGAAGAGAAGAACTTTTTAAAAAATTCAACATAAAAGACAGAATAGAATTATTCAGCAGCAATTAGCCAATCTAGTACTTGTTCAATATTTTTTGATTCAAAAATAATCTTGATAGGTCCTAGAGGAGATTCATCTGATTCACTACAAACAGATATTGAATTTGCAAAAGCTGCTTGTTTGTTTAAATAAAACCAAGTTGATTCGTTATCCAAATTTTGGTTTAATTGACGACGATAGGTATTCTGAGTTTTATGTGAATGAATTGTTTTATAGATTTTTTTTAAAGATTCAAGATTAGTCGAAGTAGCTCTTATTGCTTCCGTGCTAATTTTAATTTCAACATCATCAAGAATGTTAGTTATAGCTTGTTCTACTTTTTTAGGATCTTCTGATGGGTAAATAGGACAATAAGCTTCAATCTTGCATGATATATCTGGTGTCTTCATTTATTTTTGCCAGCCCTGAATAATTTTGTAGGCATGTTCAATTAATTCATTAATTGATAATTCATTATTAGATATGCTCTCATCTGCAAGAGCAATTGGTGTGCTGATACCAACTTTTATCTCTCTAACGTCACGTTCATCAAAGTTATCTCTAGTTTGTGGATCATCTGATCTTCCACGTTCGATCAAAAAACTATATCTGGTATCAGTTGATGCATGAACAGAAAGAAGTTTTACTGTTCCAAATTTTCGTAGAACTTGAATCTCTTCATTTGATCTAATTCCATCAATTACAATAACGTTGGAATCTGAATTTTTTATTTTATTTTGGATTAATTCAGCTACTGCTCCAGGACCATTTTTTTCTCGAAGCTCAAGCATAATCTTTCCTAGGTTCTGACCAGAAGGTTCGATGTTTCTTTTTTTTGCTTCTTCTCTTACAGCATCACCCATATTGATAATCTCATAACCTTTGGATTTCAAACCGTTTGCGATGGTAGATTTACCTGCACCTGGCATCCCTGTAAGACAGACAATAAGCTTTGACAAGTTCTCTGAAACTTCTTTAATCTTGTCTATGAAGCTACCGGAAATCATTATAAAGATATGTTCAAAAAACTTTTGATGAGAACTTTTATTGCAATTGAAATCAGCAACCAGGAAATATTAGATTCGATTAAAAAAATACAATCAGAATTAAAGATTAAAGCAAAACCAGTTTCAACAGAACATATTCATTTTACAATATTTTTCCTTGGCGAAATTTCTGATGTGATGTCTCAAAAGGTGCAAGATGCCTTGAGTTCAATTGAATTTCCAGCTTTTGAAGTAGGTATTATTGGAATAGGCGCATTCCCAAAACCAAGTTTTCCAAGAGTTATTTGGGTAGGTACGGATAATGAAGGTGGAAAGAAGCTCATTGAACTTGCATCAATAGTGGAAGAAAAACTATCGAAATTAGGCTTTCAAAAAGATAAACCATTCAGACCACATGTAACTATCTTTAGAGTTAAAAATAAGACCGGTAACATTTCAGATGAATTGAAAAAATATGCTCATTATTCATTTGGAATTCAGAAAATTTCTGAGATAAAATTTAAAAAAAGTGTTCTTACTTCAGATGGGCCGATATATTCAGATTTACAGGTGGTCAAAACAAAACAATGAAACAGATCATAGAAAAAGCAAGAAAGTTAGCTATTCCATCCAAAAAATTACAACATGAAAATACAAAGGCTGCAAAAATTGCATTTGATTTAGTTAGAAAACAAGTGTCAAAATATCCCCAAATAACTGGAGTAGAATTTGGAGGTTCATATGCAAAAGGTACATGGCTTCCGAAAAAAGCTGATGTGGACATTTTCATAAAATTTGAGAAATCCACTGCTGACAAAATGTTTGTAGAGATTTCAAAAAAGGTTGGATTTGATTCTATGAAAAATTTCAAACCATACGTAAGATATTCCGAACATCCCTACGTAGAAGCGATAATAAAAGGAACCAAAGTGAATGTGGTACCATGTTATGATGTTAGAATAGGAGAATGGCAGAGTGCTGCTGATCGTTCTCCATATCATACAAAGTTTATGTTAGAAACATTAACTGGTACGATGAAAGACGAAGTAAGATTACTCAAAAACTTTCTTTTGACCAACAATATCTATGGTTCAGAAATTGCAAAACAAGGTATCAGTGGATACATAACAGAAGTCTTAATCTTACATTATAGAAGTTTTGAAGATGTGATAAAGGCAATTGCAAAGCTAGAAAAGAATCAGACAATAGGAAGACCTTCAAAAAAGTTTGATACATCAATAATTATTATTGATCCCATTGATAGTAACAGAAACCTTGGTGCTGCAATTTCAAACGAAAATGTTGGCAAGTTTGTTCTTGCTTCAAGAGCATTCTTAAAAAAACCAACATTATCATTTTTTAAACCTCGACAAAAACCAAAAATTTTCAAGGAAAATTTAGAAAATACTATTGTAGTTCAATTCAGCTATAAACCTAGAAGTCCTGATATAATATGGGGCCAGATTAAAAGAGCCGCACATTCATTAGCCGTACAAATGGAAGTTGAAGGATTTCGCGTATTTAGGAATTCGGGAGTTATTGATGAGAAAAATTACGCCTATTTGCTCTTCTTATTACAATCTCTAAAAATTGACAAGAATTATCTTAGTGAAGGTCCTGATTTCTTTTTTATGAAAGATTCTGAGACTTACATTACCAAAAATTCTAAAAATAGTATGATGTGGGTAAATTCAAATCGAAAGATTGTATCATTAAAAAAACGCCGACAAAATGATGTTAGTTTATTTTTGAAAGATTTATTGAAAAATCATCTCAACAAGTCAGGAATACCAAAGGGATTAAAAGATGATATTCGAAAGAGATTCAATGTAATTCCTGCAAAAAGAGTAAGAGGAAAATCCATTAAAGAGGCTGTTGCTGAACTTGTCTCAACTGATGCAACAATCCTTTCTTTCAATTAACAAACTAGTAGAAAAACCATATTCAACAATCATTGGATATCCAAACGCGACAAAAAAACAAGTAGAACTAAGACTAGCTCAAATGAAGAAGCTGGGAATAACTGCTATTTGTTTTCAAGGTGATTTAAAACTGGGTTCGATTAATGTTTTAGGAAAAGGATATGTCGGAATTGTTGTATTAGCAAAAAGACGAAATAAGAAAGTTGCAATTAAAATTCGCCGTACTGACTCGCAAAGAAAAGAGATGAAAAGTGAAGCTAAATTGCTAAAAATGGCAAATGAATCAGGAGTTGGACCTAAGATGATCAGTAGTAGTAAAAATTTAATGATTATGGAATATTTAGATGGTAAAAAGATTGGATTATGGATTAAAGAGCTAAAAGGAATAGGTATTGTATCTAAATTAAAATCAACAATTAAGAAAACTCTAGAAGATTGCTATAATCTTGATAAAATTGGATTAGATCATGGTGAATTAAGTAATATAACAAAACATGTGATAGTAGGAAAATCAAAAACTACATTAATTGATTTTGAAAGTTCGAGTACAAAGAGAAAAGTTTCAAATGTCACTTCAGCAACGCAAGGAATTTTCATAGGTTCAGGTATGGCTAAATCTATTAGGAAAATCTACAATATACCATCAAAAGAAGAAATGATTGAGGCTTTACGGAATTATAAACATAATCCAAATAGGGAAAGTTTTGATGCACTTCTTAAAGTATTAAAATTATAACATGATGCAAGAAAAAAAAGCGATTAAAATTTTAAAAAAAGATCCAAAATTTATAAAAATCATTAATCAAATAGGAGATTATCATATAAAGATAACAAAAAACCGTTACCAGTCCTTAGTAGAGGCAATAATTACGCAACAGCTGTCTGGTTCAGCAGCAAAATCAATAATAAGAAAATTCAAGATGCTGTATAAATCAAAATTTCCTAAACCAATTGATGTGCTAAGAACACCAAATTCTAAGCTTCGTTTAGCAGGACTTTCAAAAATGAAAATCATTTACATAAAGGAATTATCAAAAAAAATTGAATCAAAACAGCTCAATCTAAAAAAAATTTCTATGCAGGATGATAAACAAGTAATTGAAAGTCTGACTGATATCAAGGGAATTGGTAGATGGACTGCTGAAATGTTTTTAATTTTTTCATTGGGTAGGTTAGATATTCTACCAGTTGGAGACCTAGGATTAAAAAAAGCAGTACAATCAATGTATTCATTAAAGCAACTTCCAAAAGAGGAAGAAATTGAACAGTTGGCAAAACCTTGGAAACCCTACAGGACCATTGCAACATGGTATCTTTGGAAGAGTTTAGAAAAATTTGATACAATTTGATAATTAGTATGTTTAATGGGACCGGCAGGACTTGAACCTGCGACCTCCAGCACCCCAGGCTGGCATCATAACCAAACTAGACGACGGCCCCTTAGATTCAAGCAAATACTGAAATTATTAAATCGTAGGATTAGCTACTGAATATTGTTGAAAATCTGCTCCATCTGTCATAAAATTTCAGGAACTAATGAAGATCATTTAGATTGTAAAGAAAAGAGGAGAATAGAGTTAGAAGCTCAAGATGTTAAAGAAAAACTTACAGAAAAATTAGACATGGCAAAGAATTCTGATGTTTTAAGTTCAGAAATAAAAGCTGTATTAGATCATATGGTAAGAGAAAAAGAAAAGGACTTGTAGTTATTATATTTATGTAAATAACTAATTATCTTTCTTGAGAAGTAGGTCTTACTAGGACTTCATTTACATTTACGTGTGGTGGTGCTTCAACTGCAAATAAAATTGCATTAGCAATATCTTCAGCATTTAGTGATTGTGTTTTCTTTGTATTTTCAACAAAACTCTTCAAAGAGTCATCTGTTATTGTACTGGTAAGTTCTGTTGAAACAACTCCAGGTTCTATACAAGTTACCCGAATATTTGATCTTGTACTAAATTCTTGCCTAAGACCCTCACTAAATGCAGTCACGGCATGTTTGGTTGCACAATATACACTACCAGATGGAAAAACGATTCTTCCTGCTACTGATGAGATGTTAACTATATGGCCAGATTTTTTTTCAAGCATATGAGGAATAACTGCTGCAGTACAATACAAAACACCCTTTATGTTAACATCAATCATCTGATCCCACTCATCTACCTTCAAATTTTTTACGAAGCTAAGAGGCATCAATCCTGCATTATTAATTAAGATATCAACTACGCCCCATTTTTTTATGACGGAATTTACAAATGAGTCACAATCTGATTTGTTAGTAACGTCTAATTTTTGAGAAAAAACCTTTCCACCATTCTTTGTAATTTCATTTTCAAGTTTTGATAGCCTATCTGTTCGACGTGCTCCTATAGCTACATTTGCACCAGCCTTTGAGAGTGCTAAAGCAGTTGCATATCCAATCCCACTGCTTGCACCAGTTATAATTACGACTTTATCTTTTATCAAATGAAAAATCCCTTAAAGAAATTCTAATTGAACGTTGTAAAAATGTTTTTAAATTATTTTACTGCTTTGTTTTATAGATATAGCTTAAAGATGATTTATTAGAACAAAATTCGTAGATAATAGATGAAACCCGCAAATTGTGCTTATTGTGGTGATTTTCAAGATATGCCTTTTCAGTGCAATTATTGTAAAGACCCATTTTGCGCTGAACATAGGTTGCCTGAAGATCATAGATGCGTTAAATTAACTCAAATTAGAGCTAAGAAATTTGGCCAGCGTGGTGTTATTAGAGATGGTGGCAGAAATAAAACAAGTTTTTTTAAAAGAATGTTTAAGAAATCTAAAGATTGATTTTCTAATAAATTGTTTTATCAGGATGAATTTTTGAACGACGTGCTTGATAGAATAAAGCCACTGCTAACGCAACTAAAACAAATGATGTTAACCAATGAGGAGTAATCAAAGCAATATAACCAATTGCAAATCCTAGTGAAACTAATCCTTGAACTGACAATTTTAACCAAGATGAAATTTTTAATGCCCTACTGATCATTTCTATGATTAAAAGACCACCTACAGGATAGATAGTCAATAACAAGAAATCAATTACATCTACGTCAAGATGTGACATATCTTCTAACTAATCTTGAACAAATTGGGTAATATTTAGTCGTCCCAGCGGATTTTTGTAGCAATGTTTTTTGATATTAGAGCTTGAGCATTTTCATATGGTATTGTAGCTACGTCTTCAGCTTTAAAAGGTCCGTATTTAGTTAAATCTACTCCTATCATCTGATCCATTTCCTTTAAAAATCGAACAACGGTAGATTTTGTTTTGTGTTTTGTTGCTACAGAATCAAGAAGTTTAGATTTTCCATTCAAAGTACTAGATAAAATAATTTCTATTCTTTCATGTCTTTCTTCATCAGCATCAAGAATGAATTTTTCCTCATCGAGTAAATTCGAGTAATCAATTTTATTTGATTTTGTAGCTTTTTCAAGTCGAATTTTCAATAGTAATGAAGTAAGTTCAGTTATCATATTCACAAGTGAGTCTTTTACTTTAGCTTCAATTCCATCGTATCCCTCACTCTTTAGCTTTCCAACAAATTCTGAAATTGAGATATATAGTTCTGGAAAAATCTCTTGCACATTTTCGTTTTCAGTTTCACGTAACAAGATCGAATACAATGAATTAACATCAATTTCTTTTGGTTCTGACATACTTCAACACCCAATAATCCTTAAATGATGGATTTTTGTGTTAGCTTCAAGATATAAAAATGCCATATAAAGTGATTGGTGGGAAGGCAACTCAGATCCGTTATTCTCCTGATGAAGTCTTTGCAAAGATAAAACACGACCAGATCAAATTTATTGATTTGCAGTTCACAGGTCTAACTGGCAGATTTCACCACACTACAATTTCAGCTGATACTTTTACTCCTGAGCAAATGGAAGATGGTCTTCCTAAGCTTGATGGTTCATCCATTGTTGGTTTTACTAGTATTGATGATTCCGATCTAGTTTTAAAACCTGATCCAAATTCCTATGCGGCTGTTCCATGGTTGACTGATAAGAAGACAGCTCGTCTTCTATGTGATATCTATTGGGGATTTGGTAGAGGAAGGTTAGAACGAGATCCAAGGGGAATTGCACAAAAAGCCGAAGAGTATGTGAAATCTCAAGGATTTGATTATAGTTCTTGGGGTCCAGAAGTAGAGTTTTTTGTTTTTGACAAAGTACATTGGGATGTCTTAACTCCTTACAAAGGACAGTCTTATTCAATTGAATCAAAGGAGGCACCCTGGAGTCAAGAAGGAACTGGATATCCAATGGGACTCAAAGAAGGTTACTATCCAAGTACACCTTCTGATACACTCACTCCATTCAGAAATGAGTGTGTAGATATTTTGATAGAACACTTTGGAATTTTGTGTGATAATCATCATCATGAGGTAGCAACTGCTGGTCAATGTGAAATTGATATCAAATATGATTATCTAACAAATGCCGCAGATGCAACTCAGACTTACAAGTTTGTTATTCGTAATATTGCGCAAAAATTTGGTAAGGTTGCAACGATGATGCCAAAACCAATTTCGATGGATGCTGGTTCTGGAATGCATACTAATGTCAGTCTTTGGAAAAAAGAAAAAAACATGTTTTTTGATCAAAATGAAAAAGATGAACTTAGTCAAGTTGGGCGTTACTTTTGTGGAGGAATACTAAATCATGCAAGGGCATTGGCTGCAATTACAAATCCAACTACAAATTCTTATCATAGACTTGTTCCTGGATATGAAGCTCCAGTATACATTGCATGGAGTGGAAGTAACAGATCAGCAATAATTAGAGTACCACAGCATTTTAAGGGTGAAAAATATTCTTATCTTAAGAGATTAGAGTTTAGAGCACCCGATCCAGCAGGAAATCCATATCTTGTATTTTCTTCTGTTCTAGCAGCTGGATTGGATGGAATTAAGAAAAAGTTAGAACCTGGGGATCAAGTACACGAAGATATTTTTAAAATGACAAAAACTGAACGCAAAAAGAGAGGAATTGAGGAATTGCCAGCTAGTTTAGGAGAAGCACTTGATGCACTAGAAAGTGATAGAAAGTTCCTCAATCCGATTTTCTCTAATGAGGTAATTGATAAAATAATTGAATTGGAGAGGAGAGATCAAAAAGAGATTTCAATTAGACCTCATCCTCATGAATTTTATCTTTATTTTGATGTATAGAATTAGACTCTACCAGTAAACTGTATAATATATGCAAATGAGATAGCAATTAGTCCAAAACCTCCCCCTAGGTATATCCCTCGTCGTTTTTCAGAAACTGCAGCTTTGTAAACTAAGACTGCCCCTGCAAGCCCAACAAATAAAACAATTACTCCAAAGATTACATTATCAAATGAAGTACCCGTAATTAGAGGATAAAAAAAGCCAGAAAGTAATGCAAAAAAGGCTATTAAATATACATACTTAGCTCCGGTAATTGCTTTTGAAATAATTTTATTCAATAATTTCCATGAATTTTATTATAAAATAAACTTTTGAGAAATTTCGAAATGATTAGGTATCAATTATTACATCATTCCGCCCATATCAGGCATTCCACCCATACCGCCCATACCACCCATTCCAGGGGGCATTCCACCCATACCACCCTCAGCTCCAGGTGGAGGTCCTGCAGATTTGGCAGTAGCTATAACATCATCTATTCTTAGTATCATACATGCTGCTTCAGAGGCGGCAGAAATAATCTGATTCTTTACAACTAGTGGTTCAATAATATCACTAGATTTCATATTTCCTACTCTAGCTTTCATTACATCAATGCCAGTGTATTTTTCTCCTTTAATTTGTCTAGAGCGAAGTGTGGCAAGAGTATCAATTGGATCCATTCCAGCATTTTCTGATAGTGTTAGAGGGATAGATTCCAAGGATTCTGCAAATTTTTCAACCGCAAGTTGTTCACGACCTTCAAGAGATTTTGACCAGCTTCTTAGTTTGGTTGCCACATATGTTTCTGGAGCACCCCCGCCAGCTACAATGGATGGTAATTCCATTACATCTCTAACAACCATGATTGCATCGTGAACGGATCGTTCAACTTCATCAACTACTCTTTGTGAACCTGCCCTTAGAAGTAGAGTCACAGATTTTGGATGTCTACATCCTTCGATGAAAACCCATCTATCTTCTTCAATTTTTCTTTCTTCTACTGTCTCTGCGGAACCTAAATCTTTTTCAAAAAGATCATCTAGATTTGTCACTATTCTTGCACCTGTTGCTTTTGCAAGTTTTGTAAGATCGCTTTCTTTAACTCTTCTTACTGCTAAAATTCCTGCTTTTGCAAGATAGTGTTGAGCCATATCATCAATACCTTTTTGGCATAAAACAACAGTAGCACCAGAAGCAATAACTTTGTCAACCATATTTTTTAACATTCTACTTTCTTCATCAAGAAATGATTTCAATTGTTGTGGATTAGAGATATTGATTTTGGCATCTGTTTCAGTTTTACTTATTTCAAGAGCGGTATTTAACAGTGCAATTTTTGCTTCACTAATCTTCTTTGGCATACCACCGTGTACTATTTCTTTATCAAGAACAATTCCTTGTATGATATTACAGTCATTAATGGAACCGCCTGCTTTTTTTTCAACTTTAATATCATCAATATCAACTGTAAACTTTTCTCCATCTTTTTCCGCTACTGCAGAAACTGCTTTCACTACAAGATCTGCTAAATGACCAGAATCTTTTCTAACTAATTTGGTTTGCATTGATGTTTTTGCAATTTTTTGTAAAATAGATTTATCGTTTGCAGTAACCACATCTGCAATCTCTTCTAGGAATTGTTTTGCTTTCTTTGCTGCCTTTCTGTAACCATCAACGATTATAGTTGGGTGAACATCTTGATTTATCAAAGATTCTGCATTTTCTAAAAGCGATCCTGCAAGGACAACTGCTGAGGTTGTTCCATCGCCAACTTCATTATCAACGGTTTTTGAAATTTCAACTAACATTTTTGCTGCAGGGTGCTGAACATCAATTTCTTTTAGAATTGTAGCTCCATCGTTTGTAATAGTAACATCTCCCAAAGAGTCTACTAACATCTTATCCATCCCCCTTGGACCTAAACTAGTACGAACTATTTCTGCAATAATTTTTGAAGCAGCAATATTGTTTTTTACAGCTTCGCGTCCCTTGGTTTCACTAGCACCCTCTTTTAATAATACAACAGGCATAGTTCCTCTAGTTGCTTGGGTACTCATGCCTTTCCAGCCCTATTTTCCCTTTTTATACGTTTTTTAAAAATTTTTTTCAGATCATTTAATGCATTTAGAATCGGTGTTTTTAAATTGGGAAAATTAGTTGCTGTGGCATGGCTAGTGATTCAAAGAATTCTTACAAGAGAATTTTTTCAATGCTAAAAGATCATCATAAATGGTTTGAAAACTCAATTCCCTTAATAGCAAGTGAGAATATTCCTAGTCCGGCTGTTAGGGAGGCCATAATTTCAGATTTTGGAAATAGATATGCGGAAGGGTGGCCTGGTGAGAGAGTTTATGCTGGTTGTGTGTATATTGATAAAGTTGAGATCGAATGTATGCGACTTGCAAAGAAGCTTTTCAAAGCAGAATTTGCAGATGTAAGACCAATTTCAGGAGTGGTTGCAAATCTTGCAATCTATTCAGCATTTTCTAATCCTGGAGATGTTATGCTTGCTCCTTCCATTCCTGCAGGGGGGCATATTTCTCATGGAAAAAAAGAGCATTCTGGAACTGCAGGTTTAGTTCATGGCCTAGAAATAGAATTCTATCCATTTGATCCAGAGGAAATGACGATTGATGTTGATAAGACAAAAAATAAGATAGAAGAGATGAAAAATGCTGGCAAGCTTCCAAAAATAGCTATGTTTGGGGGTTCGCTTTTTTTATTCCCACACCCAGTTAAGGAATTAGCTGATTTTCTTAAGAGTTTTAATATTCATATTAATTATGATGGGGCTCATGTTGCAGGATTAATTGCAGGAAATCAATTTCAAGATCCTTTGAGAGAAGGTGCTGACACAATGACTATGAGTACTCATAAGACCTTATTTGGTCCTCAAGGTGGATTGGTTTTAGGATTTGAGAAATATGGTGAGGCAATCAAAAAAGCAACATTCCCTGGACTCACAAGTAGTCATCACATTCATCATAT
>Ga0233416_10000156_pt1 | contig 20206 bp, 17 predicted proteins | sample Sediment_Towuti__2_FD_188638 | JGI IMG/M metagenome (GOLD analysis project Ga0233416, IMG submission 188638) | Sediment microbial communities from Lake Towuti, South Sulawesi, Indonesia - Sediment_Towuti_2014_0_MG | ecosystem: Environmental > Aquatic > Freshwater > Lake > Sediment | place... | reverse complement strand
CGATCCGGCGGTGGGAGTGACCAACCCCAACAACATCTGGATCGTGGTCGTCTTACCCGCCCCATTCGGACCGAGCAGGCCCAGGATCTCGCCCGGCTTGATCGCGAAGGAAATGTCGTCGACAGCGGCAAACTCGCCGAAGCGCTTGCTCAAATTCGTGACTTGAAGAACGGGGAAGGTCATCGTATCGCGTCGAGCCTGTGAGCCGGTCAGAAGGACAGAACTTCTTTGATCTTCTCGGGAAGGTGGCAGGTCTCGCACTTCCGATCAAGCACCTTGCCTAGGTGCTCGGTCTTTCCGTCATGGCAGCGGAAACAGTCGCTGAGCGCCCGGGCGCGCAGGTGCGAGCCCTCCGGATGGTCGGGGTACCAGGGCTGACGGTCGGCCGACACATGACCGCGCGGGATGACGACGGGATATCCCTTGATCGGCTGATCGTGCACCACGCCGGCATGACAGGCCGTGCAGCCCTCACCCTGCCCCCGCGCTCCGAAGGCCTCCATATGCTTCCGATGACCGATGACGAGACCGACGTCCTTGACGGGAGGCGGAAGGTCGCGCGGTGCCACTTCGGAGACGCGAAGGATGTTCCGGTGGCATCCGAGACACACCTCGGAATCGACGGAGCCTCGAAGATTGTGCGAGTCGGGCGGCGTTCCGAACAGATAAATCACGGCGTCTCGCATGCCCGCCCAGGCTTTGTCCCGAATCCAGCCATCGATTCCAGGCCTCACGTGACAGGCGGTGCAGGTCACGTCTTTGTGCGAGGACCTGGCCCAGCTATCGTACGAGGGGGCAATGATATGGCAGCCGGCGCAGAACTGCGGATGACTGGTGAGAGGAACAGCGATTCCACCGAGCGCGAAGGCTGCGGCTATCACAACCAGAAGCACCGTAGCGCTAGGCTTCAGGGTCATGCTCCGATCGAGCACGTCGAGGAAAGTGCTTCATGATGAGCGCGGCCACCGCAGGCACATCGTTCATCCCGAACACCGGAACCTTGAGGTCGACCGGCCGGTCCGACACCACGGCGAGCAACCCCTCGTGCGAGATAGGAATCTCGCCGACCTGTTCACGCACGATGACGATCTTGGGGTATCCTTCGTGTTTCCACCCTTCCGCGATTACCAGGTCATAGCTGTTATCAAGGAATCGCTCCCGTACCTGCTCGACATTCATCTCATCCGACACGTCGGCAAACATGGCCATGCTTCCCTTCGAGAGGACGACGACGCTGCTGGCGCCAGCCTGTTTGTGACGCCAACTATCCTTCCCCTCCGTATCGAGGTCGAAGCCGTGCCCCGCATGCTTGACCGTCGCAACCTTGTAGCCGGCGCGCACGAGCTCCGGAATCACCCGCTCGATAAACGTGGTCTTGCCGCTGTTCGAACGTCCGACGAAACAGACGATGGGGATAGGCATGGGACGAAATCATCAACCGTCAGTCGTCATCGGTCAAACGGGCCCGCTTGCGCTCTGCCCGTTGATTTATAACCACTGACATTGACCCTTCCTAGCAGCAGGAGAGGCGATGGCCGCTCGTGCGAGCCACATCTGCGTGACTGCGCCACGCTTCCCCTGTCAAGAGTTGGACCGTCACCAGGTCCCCGGGGTTCAAGCGCTCCACTTCGGCCGCAACATCGATCAGGCAGTTGGCCTTTACCATCGACGTGAGAATCCCTGATCCCTGATCGCCGGTCGTGCGGACTTTGAACACGCCGTCTTCGCGCGTGAGAATGCCGCGCAGAAAGTGACGCCGGTCCGGCCGCTTGGAAAATTTCTCTTGAAAAACCGCCTCTACCACCGGCCTGCCGCAGTCGCGGTGCCCCCCCATTTTGAGCATGGCGGGCCTGACCAACTGCTCGAAGGTGACCATCGAGGAAACGGGATTGCCCGGCAGCCCGAACGCCAGCTTGCCCCGAATTTTCCCGAATGCCAGCGGCTGTCCTGGCCGGATCGCCAGCTTCCAGAAGTTCATCTCCGCCCCGATCGCCCGGAAGACCGCCCTGGTAAAGTCGTAGTCGCCCATCGAAACCCCGCCGGATAACACCAGAATATCGGCGTTCAAGCCATGGACGATCTTTTCTTCCAGGGCTGCTGGCGTATCTCTGGCGATCCCGAGCAACAGCGGAATTCCACCGGCCTCCTGCACGGCTGCGGCAATCCCGTAGCTGTTGGAGTTGATAATCTTCTCTTCGCTGAACCGTTCGTCCAAATCGGCGAGTTCGTCGCCTGTCGAGAGGATCGCCACACGGGGACGCTGATGCACAAAGACGAGCGACTTGGCCAAGATTGCCAACATACCTGCCTCGCCGGGGCGGATCGTCGTGCCCTTGGCGATGATGCAGTCGCCTTTTCTGACATCCTCGCCCCGTGGGCGAATGTTGGCTCCGCGGGGTTCTGGCTTGAAGACGCGCACCGAATCCGCGCTGGGCTCGGTATCCTCCACCTTCAACACCGTATCCGCCCCTTGCGGAATCGGCGCGCCCGTCATGATCCGGATCGCCTCCCCGGCTCCGACCGTTTTCGACGGCATCCTGCCGGCCGGCACGTCTTCGATCACCGCCAGCGTGACGGGCTTTTGTACCGGATGCTCCTGCTTGATATCCTCCCACCGTACCGCAAACCCGTCCATGGCCGAATTGTCCCACGGCGGGTTGTCGCGTTCGGCCATGATGTCCTCGCCCAGCGTACGGCCGAGCGCATCGAGGATCGAGACCTTCTCCAGACCCAGCACCGGCGTCGACTCGAGCACGATTCTCTGGGCTTCGTGAAGCGGCGTGAGTCCGACGACGGCATCGGTGGCCTTCACCTCATACCTCCTCTCAATGCTGGCGCTGCGACCGGGTGCCAGCATTCAGGAGCGTCCCGGTCTTCATGCAGAACGCTTCGACTTGGTTGGCGATGTGATGGTACGCCTCGGCCGTCGGCGTGTCCGAGTTGAAGAGCGCGAATGGTTCTCCCGCGTCGGACTGGGCGACCACCTCAGGGTCCAACGGAATGCGTCCCAGGAAGGGCACGCCCATGTCGATCGCCGACGCTTCGCCGCCGCCCTTACGGAATACGTCGATAGGGTGATGGCAATGGGGGCATTCCAACCCGCTCATGTTCTCGACGATGCCCACAATCGGAACTTCGCTGTCGCGGCAGAACGTGACGGACTTCCGCGAATCGAGGAGGGCCACCTCCTGCGGCGTGGTGACAATGACGGCGCCGCTGACATTCCCCAGCAGGTCGATCGTGGTTACGGACTCATTCCCGGTTCCCGGGGGAAGGTCGATCAGAAGGAAGTTCAGGTCCTGCCATTCGACGCCGCCGAGCAGTTGATTGACGAATTCGTACTTGTAGGCATCGCGCCAGATGATGGGATCATCGGAACTCTGCAGCAAGAACGACATCGAGGCGATCTTGAGGTTGTAGGCTTGAAAGGGAATGATACCGCCCGATGTGCTGATCCTGAGTTTCTGGCCCTCGGCGCCCACCATCTTGGGAATGTTGGGGCCGTGAATGTCCATGTCGCAGATGCCGACGTGCCAGCCCTTCAGCGCAAGACTGACGGCGATGTTCGTGGTACAGGTGCTCTTCCCCACCCCGCCTTTATTGCTCATGATGAGCACTTTGTATTCGATCCGTTCCATCCGCTTGGCCACGAGCCAGCGGCTGTGCCCCTCTTTGTCCTTCTGGCAGCGCTCGTTCTCGTCGCAAATGGCGCATGCCCACATATACGTGCAGGCGTCGCTGCCCCCCTGGTTGTTGATCACGTTGAGTTCGCGTGGCATCGTGTATTGTCCTGCGGCTACTCCCCTGCCGCGCCTACCGGCGCGGCCCTGATGAAGGAACGCCGACGTAGTCCTCTCCTGAAGACTTCGGCATCGGTATCCCGGAGGCGCCGCCGCCCGTGCCGACTGCGGCCACCGCCGGCACCAGGGCCTCGGCCGCCGCGGACGGCCTCTTGTTGAACAGACTGGCGCTCACGATCCCTACCTCGTAGAGCACATACATCGGCAGCGCCATCAAGCATTGATTAAAAGGATCGGGCGTCGGAGTGAGAATGGCCGCGATGATGAAGGAACCAAGCAACGCCCACTTGCGATAGCGCCGCAGGAAGGGGGCGTCGACCCAGCCCAACTTCGCCATCAGCGTAATCACCAGCGGGACTTCGAACACCAAGCCGAACACCAACAGAAACCAGAGCGCAAACCCTACGTATTGCGCGATCGACAACTGGGGAATGAACCCGGCGCCGACCCCGTAGGAGATCAAGAAATTCAACGCGAAGGGCAACACGAAAAAGAAGGAGAAGGACACGCCGGCGAAGAACGCCACCAGACTCAAGAACACGAACGGCCCGACGAACCGCCGTTCCTGGGCATGCAGGCCAGGGACGACGAACCGCCAGATCTCGACCAGGATGTAGGGCATGGCGAGAACGATGGCAAACAGTCCCGCGACCTTGACGTTCTGCCACAGCGCTTCTGCCGGCGCGAGGAACACGAACGGCACGGTCGGCAGATCGGTCGGCTCCCAGGACAGGGTGCTGGGCACGAACATGTTCTGCAGCGGGATACGGAGCCACTTGATCAACGCATCCGCATAAAAAAACGTCGCCACAAAGAGGAGCGCCGTGACGATGACCGCGCGAGTCAGTCGCACCTGAAGCTCCACCAGGTGCTCCATGACCGGCATCTTTTTGTCTTCCAGCGGCTTGAAAACGGAGTTTTGCAGCCACCGATTGAAGTTGGTCAGCACAGACCCTCACGAAGCGAAGCAGCTACTGCTCTGATGATGCAACGCCAGCATGTCCCCGTATCAACGGCTCAGCGAGTCAGCGGAGCGCGCCACATTGCTACTTTGGATTGATCGCCACGAACAGGCTGTTCCCCTGCCGGTTGACCAGGAGCACGGCCAACTCTTCCTTCTTGATCTTCCCCGCGGCCTTTTGATACTCGTCGAGCGTCTTGACCGGCTCGTGGTTGACCTCCTGAATCACGTCGCCGCGCTGCAATCCGGCCGCTTCCGCCTGTCCCCCGGGCTCCACCGAGGTGATGACCACACCGGTGGTTCTCGCCGGAATGTTCAGCTGACTCATCAAGGCATTGTCGAGCGCCTGGACGCGAAGCGACGCCAGCACGTTGTCAGGCGGCTTGATCGTCTCGCCCGATTCCTTGGGCGGCGCAGGCTCTTTCCTGGCCAGCACCTCGTCAGATGGCCGCTCGGCAACCACCACGGTGATGACCTGCTCCTTCCCGTCGCGCAACACCTTCACCAGCGCGTTCTTCCCCACCACCGTCCGGGCCACAAGGTTGCGGAGCTGGCTCACGGTCTGCACTTCTTTGCCGTTGAACGCCACCACCACGTCGCCGCGCTTGATTCCGGCCGCATGGGAGGGCCCGTTTTCATTGACATCGCTGATCAGCACGCCCTTCCGCTGTTCCGGCAGCTTGAACGATTTGGCGAGCGCCGGGGTAATTTCCTGGATGGCGACGCCCATCCATCCACGGACCACTTTCCCGGTCCTCTGCAGACTGTCGACGATATCAAGGGCGATGCTGCTGGGGATCGCGAACCCAATGCCTTCTGATCCGCCTGTTCTCGAAAAGATCGCCGTGTTGATGCCGATCAGGTCGCCGTTCATGTTAACGAGGGCCCCGCCGGAATTTCCGGGATTGATCGCCGCGTCGGTTTGAATGAAATCTTCGTAGTCCGCGATCCCCACATTGCCCCGTCCCAGGGCACTGATAATGCCCAGGGTCACGGTGGAGCTCAGACCGAACGGGCTTCCCACGGCCAAGACAAGATCACCCACCTGCAATTTCTCGTATTCCGCCCACTTGAGCACGGGGAGGTCCTTCGCCTCGATCTTGATGACGGCGAGATCAGTCTTGGGATCCGTTCCGACGACCTTGGCGGCAAACTCGCGCCGGTCACTCAGCGTCACGGTGATCTGCGTGGCCCCCTCCACCACGTGGTTGTTGGTCACGATATAGCCGTTTGAGTCGATGACGACACCGGACCCTGCGCTTTGGTCCGGACGGCCGTGCGGAACAGGAGGACCATGAGGCGTCGGTGGCGGAGTGGGCGGTTCCCCTCCGCCCGGCTCCTCGCCGGGAGGAGGACCACCAAACGGCCCGGGAGGAGGCCCCCCGCGACGACGTCCGCTCGCCTCTCCGCCGGTCACCGCGATATTGACGACGGCCGGGGTGGTTTTCTTGACAATCTCGGCGAAGCCTTGTGCGAATGCCGGAGGAACTCCCATTCCCGATGCAGGTGCCACTTCCCCGAGACCGGTGAGGGCGCAAGCCGCCAAGACCAGCCCGCTCGACATTGATAACCCGGTCACTAACCGTCTTCGATTGAACATAACTGGCTTCCTCCAGAGTATTGATCGCATGATAATCCAGACAGATCGTCAGAGCGTGGCGTGCTGCTCAGGGCAGGCAACCGACCGCCCTCGCCCGAACTGTTACCGGTTGGACATTGTATCCTACACCAATCTTTCCTCGCGCTTCAAAGAGGAAAACTCCCCATCCTGAGATGGGAATGCCGCATCCTGGATCGCCCAGGCGACCCCGACGTCATCCGGTTGCTTTCACTCGATCTTTCCGGTACGGTGACGACCGGCCAAAGCGAGCTGCTCTCAATAGGGCTAGCGTTGATCCCCTCCAAGAAGACATTCGTCAAGCCAACATGGCGGGTGGCGCGCCTATTTCTCTCGGGACTGGCCTGCACCCTTGCCGCCGGATGCGCGGGCCCCGTGGAATTTCCCCCCATGGAAGAACTGCTGCCCTCCACGGCCAGATTGGAGATCGCAGAACCGATCAAACGCCTGACAGCGGAGTATACCGACTCCTGTGGTCAGCTGGCGCGATTTGACGTGGGTTCGCGGATCGAGCAAGCCCTCCTCGAAGGGGCTCGCCGGAATTTCAAGACCGTCCTGTACGACATGGACGAGACCAAGGGGCACCGCCCCGATGTCGTCCTCAAGATTGACTTCGTGGACTGGTCGTTCGAGCTCGACAAGGACGCCCTGTATGACCGAGCCCCGGCGACTCTCCGGTTGAACGTGATCGCACGAGTCTATGATGCGAAGGGCGCGCGACTCCGCGAAACGGAGTTCAAGGTGGCGAAACGAGAACGGCTTCGGCTTGAGCAGTTGGCAAAAAGCTGCAACTACGTCATCGCCCCCTTCATCCGAGACACGGCGGTCGAGTTGGCGTCCAAGGTATTTCTGGATACCAGGCTCGCGTTTCATGGACAGCAGATTCCGCAGCCCGCAGCCCAACTGCCAGCAGATGCCGCAGGATCACCGCCCTCTGGCCTTTCACCGGCCGCTGCCGGCGCGCTCGCAGGCACGGTACCGTCACTCCGATCGAACCTTCGGTTCAAAGCGATGCTGCTCGATGAGAACGGCAACCTGGTTCTGGAAGGAGGCGAGCACGTGCGAGTGCGCGTCGATGTGATGAACACCGGGCCATATCCGATCCGCAATGCCTCGGCCTCGCTCACCGGAACGCCATCGATCATCGGCCAGTTCCCCGCAACCACGTTGTCCATCCCACCGCTAGAGCCCGGCGAGACGAAATCGCTGGAATTCGTCGCCACCCTGCCCCCAACGGTCCGTTCGCAAGCAGCCGAAATTCTTGTGGCTGTCGTTGAATCCGATGGGGAAACGGCCGCGCCCCCGCAAACACTGTCACTGACGATCGAGCCGCGCGGAGCAGGAATGGACGATGTCGATCAGATTCCCGCCTCGGCGACGGGTTTTCATCGCCCCCATACCTATCTCGTCTCTCTTGGAGTCGGTGCGTATCGGAATCGGCGGATCCAGCCCCGCAAGTACGCGGCCCTGGATGCGAACACGGTGGCCAATTATTTCCAATCTCTCGGCGGCATACCCTCCTCCAACGTACGGCTTCTCCAGGATTCCAAAGCCCTCCGACCCAATATCGACGAAACGCTGTTCGACTGGTTGCCATCGGTGATAACCAAAGGCGCCGTCGTGATCGTCTATTTTTCCGGAGCGGCGATGGTTGATCGGACCGGAGACGTGTTCCTGGTCCCCTACGAAGGCGGCCCCAACGGTTCGGCCCTGCTCTATCCGCTCAAAGACATGGAGTTGGCGCTGTCGCAGCTCAAGGCCAAACAGGTCGTGCTCCTGTTTGATGTCAAGGTTTCCAGGCTGCAAAGCGGTTCCAACACCAAGGCTGTCGCGCCTCGCTGGACACTCGCCGGCGGGAACACGATCGGAGTGATCTGCGGCGAGGGATTCGCCAGATGTTTGGAGGACGACAAACATCGCCACGGCCTGTTCACCTACTACCTGCTCCGGGGATTGCGCGGAGAGGCCGATACCAACCGGGACCAAACCGTCACGCTCGGAGAAATGACCGGGTATGTCCGCCAGAAAGTCGCGTGGGCTGCCAAATCACAGTTCAACAGCGAGCAACGCCCTCAAGTCCTGCCGATCCTCAAACCCGGCGACAATGCTGCCGCCCTCGTGCTTTCCAAACTGGCGGCGCTCGCCGGCGCCGAGACACCTTGATCGGCATTCTCGACCACTTGCAGCCTGGCCGCGCACAAAAAAGCGGGTGGAGAGGACCCTCCCCACCCGCTTCTCGCTCACAACGGCCTCCGCCGGACGATTACTCGCCCTTGCAGAAACTCCGTTCGTAGTTGATGATCGTCCAGGCTTCTTCCTCGTTGATCGCAGCAGGGATCAATGACACCATCCCCGTGCCGGCGCTCCCGTTCTTGATGACCCAGAACAGTTCGCCGTCCTTCCGCTTCTTGTGGAACTTGCAGTTCGTGAAGTTCCGCGGGCTCGGATTCAGAATCTTACCGGCCTCACCCTGGCCATCGCCGTTCTTACCATGGCAATTGAAGCAGGTGCCCTTGCCTTCGAACAACGCTTTGCCCTTGGCAATGTTCTCCGGAGTTGCAGCAACCGGATTCTTGAGGGCTTTCGCATCAGCGATCTGATCAGGTGGGACGCGAGGCTTGAGCGGATCCTTTTCCTCGGCTCCGACCACTGAAATCGACAGCAGCATGAGCGCTGCACTGACTCCCAACAACTTGGACAAATACCCCATCACACTTCCTCCTTTGTGTTGAACCCACCGCACATGAACTCAGCTTCAGGCCAGCGCCTTACGCAGATATCTTCCAGAAGTCGCTAAAACGCTCGGACTATATCAACGCGTCCAAATTGCTGTCAAGAAAGCATTCCCCTCCGCGTCGATGCTCGTCGCAGCTCGGGCTGAGCAAAGATCAAAGCCCATGCCAACTCATCCCCAAAAGAGAAGCACCATAATTTAAGCACTTATGGGCACGGCAGCGGGCCGTTTTCGTGGTTCCCCGGATCGCGTGACACCATTGCGCCACAGCCTTGGCCTCCCCGCCTCATCCATCATGAACGGGCCGGCACTCGCATCCCGATGTGAACGGTTGAGCGAAGTCGACCATCATGGATCGGGCGAACGCGCCGCATCGCTGGCCGGTGGGAAATCTCGGGGACGAGCAGGGGAAGAGATGAATTCCGGGAGGGACGTTCTCGCTGCTAGCGCTTGAGGACAATATCGCGGGCGACTTTCCCGCTGGGGCCGAAGGGCTTCTGTGGTTTCCCGTTCAACTCGGCCTTGACCCCGCCGGCGTTGCCAAGAGTCAGGATGAACTGCTCCTGCCCTTTCCAATGCGCCTTCTCACCCGGTCGAAGCAGTGCCTCTTGCGGGCTGCCGTTATCGATTTGCACGACAACCCAACTCAACTCGGTCGCCTCCAGGTCCAGCATCAGCGGATCATCCGCGGTACTGCCGCCTCCATCCAGCGAGATCCCGCCTAACGGCCCATCGGTTCCGGGTGACGAGGTCGATACCGGGTCTGATTCCTGCTTGGATGCCACTGGCGGGGGCACGGGCAGCTCAGAATAGCCGACCTCCGTCCTCGGGCTTGGCGCTGCGACCGCCACCTCGCTTGGTTTGGACACAGGGGTGACCGGCTCGGACTGCTGTCGCGTTTCCGGTTCCGGCGCATCCTTGGTGGTCTGCGCCGCGCGCTTTGCGGATGTTGGTTCAAGATTCCCACGACGGAGGACGGATGATTGTTCCCGGCTCAAGAGAAAAATCAGGGTGAGCACGGCTATGCCGATGGCGACCGCCACCGCTTTTCGATTGGCCAGGCGTTTCCGCTCCTCCTCAGCCTGACGAACCTTGAGCCGTTCCCGTTCATCCTGCTTCTCGTAAAAGGCTCCCGCCGATTGAATGAACCGGTGGATTGCGTCTTCCTCGTCCAATCCAAGGGACCGGGCATAGGATCGCACGAATCCCCGTGCAAACACCTGGTCGGGCAACTTGGCGAAATTCCCGTCCTCGAGCGCTTTGACGAAGTCGGATCGGATTCGAGTCTTCGATGCCACTTCATCGACGGTCAGCCCCTTCGTTTCTCGAACCTGCCTGAAAAATTCGCCGACGGATTCCATCGTGATCCTACTTGAGTTGTGCCAACAAAGCCGCAGCCTCGACCGCCAACTCCCCGCCCTCCTCCATGCTGGCGACTTTGCTCAGGACCTCACGGGCTCTGGTGTTGTAACCCAATTTGGTGCACACCTTGCCTAATTCCAGATAGGTCAGGGCGGGAGGCACATTCGGCGGGTTCACGGTCAATGCATCCTCGAACATTTCCATTGCCTGTTTGAGCTTCCCTTCGTGCACCAAGGCCATGCCAAGATTGAACCGCGCCTTATCCGGAGTGGCATACAGGGGATTGGTCAGCGCCTGACGGTACGCCTTGATCGCCTCCTCCCACCGACCCTGCAACGTCAAGACCTGTCCCAAGTAGTTGTAGGCTTCGGAAAAGGAATCGTCGATCGCGATCGCGGCCCTGAACGACTTCTCGGCCTCGGTGAGTTTTCCCTGTGAGGCGTAGATATGACCGAGCGCATAGTGCGCGTCTTTGTTCTCCGGATTTGTCTGGATGGCTTTTTGGAACGAGACGTACGCTTTCTGGCGGTCCGTTGGAAGACTCGCGATGCCTTCTTGATAATATCCGTCCGACTTCTGCCGCGTCTCCTTACTCGTCGCGCACCCAGCCAGCAGACTGACCATCCCGCATACGCACACAAGGCAGACGCGAACCGCCTGCCACGCAGTCGGCAGCGACTGCGTCCGTCTGAACGATGTCGTCCTGATCACTGGATATCCTCGAAATGGGTCAATCGCTTGAATTCGCGAAACCGAGCCTGAATCTCTTTGTAATCCAGGATGCGCAATCGGTCAAGACTAAAGGCTTCTACGGTAAACGACGCCATGACGCTGCCGAAGATGATCGCCTGTTTCAACGCGTCGAGCGATCGGTTGCCTGTCGCCGCCAGGTAGCCGAGAAATCCGCCGGCAAAGGTGTCGCCCGCTCCCGTAGGATCGCGCACATCTTCGAGGGGAAACGCCGGAGCGCCGAATACCTGCTTCTCATTGAACATGAGTACCCCATATTCCCCCCGCTTGATGATAAGGTGCTTCGGGCCTCGCGACAACACCAGTCTCGCCACCTTGACCAGGTTGGAATCCTCCCCCAACGCACGGGCTTCGCCGTCATTGATAATCAGCACGTCCACCCGCTCCAGCACCTTCCAGAGGGCGTCGCGCTTACCGTGAATCCAGAAATTCATCGTGTCGCATGCCACCAGCGCCGGGCGCTCCACCTTCTGCAGGACATCGAGTTGAAGTTCCGGATCGATGTTCCCGAGGAACAAGACGTCCGGCGAGCGATACGCCTTGGGGATCTTGGGGCGAAACGTCTCGAAGACGTTGAGCTGCGTATCCAGCGTATGGGCTTCGTTGAGCTGGTGCGTGTACTCGCCTTTCCACCGAAAGGTCGCTCCAGGACGCTGCTCAAGGCCGGCCAGATCGATGCCACGGCTCTTCAAAAACGTGACGTGCCGCGGTGGAAAATCATCTCCGACGACGGCGATGAGCGCCACCGAGGTGAAAAAGCTGGCGGCGGTCGAGAAGTAGGTCGCGGACCCGCCAAGCACATCGGTTTCCTCGCCGAACGGAGTCTTCACCGTATCCAGCGCAACCGATCCCACCACGAGCAGTTTCCCCATGATTCAACGCGCTCCTTTCGTTGAGGTCAGGACACGGCGGGTGAGCAGGGCCATCTTCTTCTTGACCGCCGCCGGAACGGTACTGGGAGCGGTCACAATGGCATCGTCCAGTGCCCGGTGACAGGGGCAGCCGGGCGCGGCGACGACGGAAGGCAGAACCCCCAGAAGGATGCGTTTGGCCAGGATCACGTTTCGACGAAGCGTGGCGAGGATGGCGTCGACCGTCACGGCTGCTTCGGTGTCGTGCCAGCAATCATAATCGGTCACGAGCGCCATCGTCGCATAACAGAGTTCCGCTTCGCGCGCCAACTTGGCCTCCGGCATATTGGTCATCCCGATCACATCGACCCCCCACTGCCGGTAGAGCTGCGACTCCCCTTTCGTGGAAAACTGCGGACCTTCCATACAGAGATAGGTCCCGCCACGATGGAGCGCGGCACCGAGTCTTTCCCCCGACGAGGCGACCGCATGCGCCAGCGCGGCGCAGATGGGCTCGCCAAACGCGACATGCGCGACGACGCCTCCTTCGAAAAAGGTGGAGGCGCGTTGTTTCGTGAGGTCGATGAACTGGTCGGGGATCACGACATCGCCCGGCTCGATCGACTCTTTCATGCTCCCAACGGCGCTCACCGAGATGACCTGGGACACTCCGAGCGCTTTGAGCGCATAGATATTGGCCCGATAATTGATCTCGCTGGGACTCAATCGATGCCCTCGCCCGTGGCGGGAAAGAAAGGCGACTCGGGTTCCCCGTAAGGTGCCGACGGTGATCGCATCAGAAGGGGACCCAAACGGTGTGCGGACCCGAACTTCGTGTATCGATTGGAGCCCCTCAATGTCATAGAGCCCGCTCCCGCCAATCACTCCCACCGAAGCCTGCCCGCCGGACCGTCGTCCTCGCCTCTTCATACCGATCTCTCTCCCAGCGCCGCCGGCCGTCTTGCACCCGATGGTATCGACTCCTCCAACGATTCGAGAAATCGCTCGATGAGCAGGACGACACGACCTGCCGTTCGCCCGGGTGACTCGCTGTCCTCGACCGACACCCACTGGATGCCCGGTTCTTTGCGAAACCACGTCATCTGCCGCTTCGCAAAACGCCGGGTATCGCGTTTGAATCGGCGGACCATTTCCTCGTAGCCGTTCTCACCCGCCAGATAAGCAGCCACCTGTCGATACCCCAGGCCCTTCATGGCTCCCGAATGCCGCCCGCACCCACGCTCCAGCAGCGACCGGGTCTCTTCGACCAGGCCATGAGCCAACTGCGAATCGATGCGTTCCTCAATCCTCCGATACAGCAGTTCTCTCGGGCGGTGCAGGCCGATCAACAGCGCCGAAAACGGAGTCTCTTGGAACGCATGCCATCGATGCATCGCCGAGATCGGCTGGCCCGACAACCGGTGCACCTCCAGAGCCCGCATCACCTTCGCCTCGTCGTTGGGGTGCAATCGTGCCGCGGTATCGGGGTCGACCTGCGCAAGTTGCGCATAGAGATGCTGTCTACCCCGTTCCTTCCCGATCGTCATCAACTCGGCTCGCACGTGGGGATCAGACGGGGGAGCCGGACACAGGCCCCGTACCAACGTTCGAATATAGAGGCCTGTCCCGCCGACGACCAAGGGTATCTGCTTGGTCGCATAGAGCCGGTCGATCTCCGCGAGCGCCGCCTGCCGGTACCATCCGGTGTTGAACGCCTGATCGGGGTCGGCCAGATCGATCAGCCGGTGCGGCACGCCCTGGCGTTCTTCCATCGTCGGCTTGTCCGTACCCAGATCCATGCCCCGATAGACCTGACGCGAATCGGCGGCGAGCACCTCGGTGCCGATTCGTTTCGCCACCTGCACGGCGATCCGACTCTTTCCCGATGCCGTCGGGCCCAGCAGCACGACCAGCGGACGTCGCTCCCGCACGGTCTCCGATAACGTCACCATACTCCCTCAGCGCCCTCGCCGCACTACCATCCGGCCCGACCGAACATTTTTTCCAAGTCGCTTGCACTCAGTCGAAATGACGTGCGGCGTCCATGCGGACAGGTGGTGATCCCCCCCTCGGCCCTCCAGTCCTCCACCAGCATCTTGATTTCCGGCAGCTCCATCGCGCGGCCGGCCCTGACCGCGCCGTGGCAGGCCAGCGACGCCAACACGGGCCGGACCTTGGCTTCGACGCCAGACGCGCCGTCCCATTGAGTGAGATCTTCGAGGAGATCATGAAGGAACGTCTCCGGGTTCAACTTGCCCAGCCCCACCGGAATCGATCGGATCAAGACTGCCGACGCCCCGAACGGTTCAAGCCCCAGTCCCAGTTTTTCGAGATCACCCTGGTGGCGCTGGAGCAGGGCGGCGTGGGGAACCGACAACTCCACGCACTCGGGAATGAGCAGGGGTTGGGATTGAATGGCGCGAGCCGTCCAGGCTCGAAGCAGGCGCTCGAAGAGCACTCGCTCGTGGGCGGTGTGTTGATCGATCACCGTCAGGTCGCCCCCGATCTGAACGATCAAGAAGGTGCGATTCATCTGCCCCAGCGCAACTACCTCCGAGGAGGGAACCCGGACATACTGTTCCGCAGCCTCGCTCACGAACACCAACTGCGATTCATCCTCCGCCGGGATGGAAACGGGAGCGCTGGCGCCGGTCATGAGCGATCCCTCCCGTTCGTCTCCCGCAGACAGGCTCGGCCGCTGGTGGTGGCCGGTCGCGGCGGTGTCCTCCGCCGACCTGTCATCCCTCGGCGGCGAAGCCGGCGCGGTCGACGGCGCCTTCGACCCTCCAAGGGCATAACGCACCGCCCGCCGCACGAGTTGATGAATCGCTTCACCGTCCGAAAACCGGACCTCCCGCTTGGTCGGATGAACGTTCACATCGACTCGGTCTGGATCGACGTCAAGAAACAGCACGAAGAGCGGATGATGGCCCTTGGGAAGGAATGAACCGTACCCGTCGGCGACGGCGTGGAACACGGCGGTATTCCGCACCGGACGCCGGTTGACAAACAGTTCTTGCGGCGCGCGCGCGGCTTTGGCATGGATCGCATCGATCGTATATCCGCTGAGTCTGGCTGACACATGAACCCCCTCCACCGGGAGACTCCGATCGAGAAACACCTGACGATACACCTGGCCGATTCGATCCCGATCCGACGACACGGCGGGATAATTCAAGATGTCCTGTCCGTTATGCGTCAGGCGAACATGAACGGAGGGCCAGGCAAGCGCCGCCTGTTGAATGACCCGGCTGATGTGCGAGAATTCTGTCGGGATTGACTTGAGAAATTTTTTTCGCGCGGGCTGGTTCGAGAACAGATCGGCCACTTCGATGCGCGTTCCCGCAACCGGCGGGGCGTCCGCGATCTTGCCGACCTTTCCTCCCCGCACCTGAAACTCCACGCCGACCTCGGCGGAGCGGGCGGCCGTCGTGACACGCACGTTGGAAACCGCGGCGATACTCGGCAGGGCCTCGCCCCGAAACCCCATGGTACGGATGGACCAGAGGTCCCGATCGGACCGGAGTTTGCTCGTGGCATGCCGCTCAAAGGCGCGCGGGGCATCCTCGCGAGTCATCCCTTCGCCATCGTCCGTCACACGAATGAGGGTGAACCCGCCGTCTTTGATATCGACCGTGACGGATCGACTGCCGGCATCCAGACTGTTCTCCACCAGCTCCTTGACCACTGCAGCGGGTCGCTCGACGACTTCCCCAGCTGCAATGCGGCTGACGACGTCTCCCGGCAAAATATGAATTCTCCCACTGCCGCCGGTCGTCAGCACGGCACCAGACTCCTTACGAATGATGGGGTTGGACAGGGGCGGGACGTCCCGGCACAACGGGGATCATCGGGTTTCGGCCAACTTGTTCTTCGCCAGCTTGGATTCTTCGGACAAAGGAAATTCCTCGAGGACGCGCTTGTGGTATTTCCGCGATTTGACAAGATCTCCCGTTTCCGCGGTCGTCAACCCGAGCTTATACAGTGCCGCAGGGACCTTCTCGTTGCCCGGATATTCCGCCACGAGGTATTCGAACGTCTGGGTGGCGCGCCCGTAGTCCTTCAGGTTGTAATAGGATTCACCCAACCAATAGTGCGCGTTCGGGGTCAGCGATGTGGCGGGGAAGTCCTTGATGAATCGCTGAAACCCTGACACGGCGAGTTCGTACTTCCCATTGAGAAAATCGTTGTAGGCCAGATTGAACGCGGATGTCGGAGTGATCCCTGGCGCACCAGACACTCCCGCGCTCGATTCCGGTGATTGAGCCGGCTTCCCCGGTTTGGACGCGCGCGACTCAGTGGAGCCAGCGTCGAGCTTCGCCGAGAGCTGCCCTGTCGAATCTTCCACCTTGGCCAGACGACTCTCGAGTTTCTGCAGGCGGGCCGCCAGTTCGTCGAGTCGCGGTTTGGTAGGATCGGCGTCCTTGGACCGCTCCAACGACTCCACTCGCCGCACCACCGCGTCCACCCGTTGATGGTCCTGCTCCTGTGACCGGGAAACCGCTGAGAGTTCGTCGCGAACTTCGATGAAATCGGCATGCTTCGCGCAGCCCGAGAGCAACAGCAGGGGACCCAGCGCACCGCACGTGATGATAGCCGACACGCGAGGAAGTTCCATGCGGCCTACCGAACCTCCTTGAGCTGCGCCAGTTTGTCCGAAGCTTTGCCCGCCTCAGGGCTCTTCGGATACAAGGTGACCACCTGTTTAAACGCGGAGGAGGCCCGCTTCCTATCCTTCAACGCCAGGTAGGCGTAGCCCTTCTTGAGGATCGCGGCAGGGACCTTTTCGCTCCCCGGATAGTCGAGCTCCACTCGGTCATACGCATCGATGGCCTTGTGGAAATCTTTCCTCCCATAATAGGACTCTCCCAGCCAATAGCGGGCGTTCGGCGCCAGATCGGAGTTGGGATACTCCGTGAGAAATGTCGCGAACCCCTGGCGGGCGCCCTCCAAGTCTCCTTCCCGGAACAGCGCCAACGCACGCTCGTAGCTGGCTTTGTCAGGCAGCTCGGCACTGTTGTGCGCCGGGCCCGGCACCGGTGCTTCTTGAGGAGCGGCGATGACCGCTGGCGCCGGACGCACGGTTTCCCCGCCTTCCTGCGCGGCGGGTTCGGAACCCGACGTCTGCTCCATCCGCTCCGAACGCGCAGACTCTGAATCGGGAGCCGGTGTGGGAACCGCTCGTTGGGTCTGCTTCGCGGGCTGCTGATGGGTGCTGGATTTCTGATTGACTTGCTCTACCGCCTTGGCGAGAGATTCGATCCGGCGATCCTGCTCATCGAAACGAGCGGTGACTTTTTGCCCGACGGACTCGAGCGCTTTGGCCACCGACGCAACGCTCTTGTTGACCTCGGTTGCATGGGCGGAGGCGGCTTTGGCATCCGCGTCGATCCTCCCCGCAAGACTCTTGCTCATCTGCTCTTCCTGTCCGACACGATCATTCAACCCCGTCAGCGCTTCTTTGAACCCTGTGAGCGCCTGATTGAACTGCGTAAACTTCTGCGATACCTGATCCAGCCGGTGCTGGCTTTCGATCAACCCCTTCTGTTGCTCCTCAAGTTTGACGTCCACCCGCTTCGCCAGCGTTTCGTTCGTACGCTGAACGACCTCCACGATGTCTTTCTTCATGGCCGCCATCGCAGTTTCCATCGCTTTGGAGAGCTCATCGAGGCGGGCGGCAACTTTGGCATCTTGATTGTCGAGACTCTTCTGGAACCAGGCATACCGCGTGGCGCTGTCGGCATCCATCTTCGCCACCAGTTGCTCAAGTTTTTTCGTCTGCTGCTCCAACTGCGCCGTCCGATGGAAGAGATCTTCCTGTTTGGCCCGAAGGTCCTGAGTCTGGTGCAAGGCCTTTTCGAGATCGCCTCGCAACTGAGGCAATTCCTGGTCGCGCAGGGCAGAAATCTCTTGACCCTGCTGGGCCCTGGCCTGAGAAAATTGATCGTCCTGCTGCCTGATGCGCTTCTGCAGGGTTTTTTCCGTGTGTAAGAGATCGGCCTGTTGCGCACAACCAGACAGGAATGTGAACAAGACAGCGATGATGACAGCCACAGCGCACCTCGCTTGCCATTGGACGGCCGAACCCGCGTTGTCCGCCGGGTTCACGCCGAGCCCTCCCGTCACTCGCGTGCCGACCGCGTCATCCGCCCTCACGCTACTTGCCCGTCCTTAGGACCACATGCCCGCGTCGATTCTGCTGGTAGCACGCTTCGGTGTGTTCCTTGCAGAATGGGCGTTCCTTCCCGTACGACACGACCGCCAGACGGTTGGCCGCCACACCAAGCTCGACCAGATAATTCCGGGCGGCCTTTGCTCGCTTCTCCCCCAACACCAAATTATAGGCCGACGTGCCTCGGTCGTCGCAGTGCCCCTCGACCTTCAATTGCGCCGAGGGATTCGCCTTCAGCCATTCCGCGTCACGGGAGAGGGCCTGACGTCCCTCCTCTGAAATCAGAAAGCTGTCGTAGGCGAAGAACACATCCCGCAACCCGGCCGCAGCCGAAGCGGACTGTTCCGCCCGCATTTCATCCATCTGACGCCCGGCACTGCCAGGGTCCGCTTTGGCGACCAGGGCGTTCGCATTGGACCCGACCCTTTCTTCGGAAGGATTCTTATCCAATCCCCGCAGGCCGCTCGACCCCTCCCGCCCCGAAGCGTCCCGCCCGGACAGCGCGGTGTCGGGAAACGCCAGATTGGACTCTCCGAGCGCCCCCTCGGGCGATTCTTTGGCCACACTCGTTTGGGGCGACTGAGTGTCTCCTCCCGACTGGACTGCGGCCTTTTTGGCGCATCCCGCCACTCCCAACAGTATCACCCCGAGAACCAACGGCAGATAGATGGTTAAGTATAACCGTTTCATACTGTCCACTCCCTCCTATAGCAATGTCCCCTTTTCCATACAGTGGGGACCATGTCCAATCACTGCCCCCTCACCGAGCTCTTAGGATGCCGGCGACCAAGCCGGGGAGCTGTTGTGCGTGCCGGTAAAGGTAATTCGCTCGAGATCTTTCCCATCGGCATTGATCATGTAGATCTGGCTTTTTCCTTCTGCGGTGGAGCTGAACACGATATGCCGTCCATCCGGCGACCAGGAGGGAGAATCGTCTACCCCTGGCCCCGCAGTCAGTTGCACGCGTTTCTGGCCGTCCGGCGTGATCAAACACAGTTTGTACTCCTTCTTCGGAGTCCGACAGACGTAAACAATCCAGTTTCCGCGCGGAGACCAGGCCGGGGCGGCATTGTAGTCCTCTTCGTACGTCAGGCGCCGCACGTTGGATCCGTCCGCGCTCATCAAAAAGATCTGTGGCCCGCCGCTTCGGTCGGAAGTGAATGCAAGTTCGCGGCCAGATGGAGACCAGGAGGGAGAAAGGTCACCGGAGGCATGCACGGTCAACCGCTGCAAGGCCTTGGTTCTCGTATCCATGCGGTAGAGCTCGGAATTCCCCTCGTGGCTTGACGCGAACGCCAGGAAATTCCCGTCCGGAGAGAGGGCGGGCGTGATATTCAACCCGCCCAGTGACACGAGGCTCCACCGTTTTCCCGTGGCCAGTTCAATCATGTCGATGTCTTGCGTGTTCCGATTGCGGTAAGCCGTGAACACCAAGAATCGACGGTCGGGCGACCAGCGCGGCATGAGGTTTAAAAATCCATCGGCTGTCAACTGTCGAGGCTCATATCCGTCGTAATCCATCACGAACAATTCACGCGCCGACCCCAGCTCCGACACATAGGCGATCTTCGTCCGAGCGATCCCCGGCTCTCCCGTGTACCGAAACACGAGTTCGTCGGCAAACCGATGAGCCATCAGGCGAACCACGGAAGGGGATCCGACGTAACGCTTGCCACCGACCACCTCGTCGATACCGGCATCGTATACGTACCCGTCCATCGACACGTCCGAGTCCTTGCCGCCGTTTTTCATCCCGGCTTTGCCCCACACAATGACGGATACACCCTGTTCAGCCGCTTGTTTGAACTGAGGATCTGGCGCCGTCCCCAGGTTACTGACCTTGATCCCAACGCTGGGCAGGTCCACCAGGGAGAACACCAGGGAACGGCGCACGTCCGCCTTCAGCACCTCTTCGATGCGGCTGCCCAGCCTGACCTGCGCCTCGAGCGAATCCGACC
>Ga0233416_10000155_pt1 | contig 20246 bp, 17 predicted proteins | sample Sediment_Towuti__2_FD_188638 | JGI IMG/M metagenome (GOLD analysis project Ga0233416, IMG submission 188638) | Sediment microbial communities from Lake Towuti, South Sulawesi, Indonesia - Sediment_Towuti_2014_0_MG | ecosystem: Environmental > Aquatic > Freshwater > Lake > Sediment | place... | reverse complement strand
AGGTTCAGCCCCACCCCGCCCGCCTTCAGGCTGATCAGAAAGAGCTCCCCCTCGCCGGCCTGAAAGGCATCGACGCGCCGCTTGCGCTCCTTGGCCGGAGTCGATCCGTCGAGGTAGTGGTAGGCGATCTTGCGCTCGTCGAGCCAGCCGCGAATCAGACCCAGATGATCGACGAACTGGCTGAAGACCAGCGCCCGATGGCCATTGTCCCGCAACTCTTCGACGATCTCGCCGAAGGCGGCCAGCTTGCTGCCCGACAGAAGCGAATCGGGGGCCACCAGCTTCGGATGGCAGCTGGCCCGGCGCAGCCGCATCAGCTCGGCCAGAATCTGCAACTGGAAGTGCCCCTCGCCCCCCTTGCTCTCCTCCAGCCGATCGAGCGACTGGCGGCGCAGCGCCTCCAGAAAGGCCACCTCCTCCGGCGAAGGATCGATGCGCTGCACAATCTCGGTGCGCGCCGGCAGTTCGGAGAGCACCTGCTGCTTGGTGCGGCGCAGAATGAAGGGGGCGATCAGCTTTTTCAGCATCTGCCGCGTTTCCCGGCTCTCGTCGCGCTCGATCGGGCCGGCGAAGCGGCGGTTGAAATGTTCGCCGCTGCCGAGCAGACCCGGATTGAGGAAGCGGAAGAGATTCCACAATTCGCCCAGATGATTCTCGATCGGGGTGCCGGTGGCGGCCATGCGGAAATCGGCCTGCAACTTCATCGCCGCCTGCGAGCGTTTGGTGGCGGCATTCTTGATCGCCTGCGCCTCGTCGAGGATCAGCGTGTGCCACGCTTTACCGGCGAAGAGCTCCTCCTCGCTTTGCAGCAGGCCGTAGGTGGATACAATCAGATCGAAGGGGCCGGCCTCGGCCACCGTCGTCTGCCGATCCGCTTCGGAGAAGAGAATTGCCCGCAAGGTGGGGGCGAATTTGCGCGCCTCGTCGATCCAGTTGTTGCAGACCGAGGTGGGGGCGACGACCAGCGCCGGCCCATCTTTCGCCCGCTGCAACAGCAGCGCCAATGCCTGCACCGTTTTGCCCAAGCCCATGTCGTCGGCCAGACAGGCCCCCATCCGCCATTCGGCCAGTCGCGCCAACCAGACAAAACCGTCGCGCTGATAGTCGCGCAGCTCCGCCTGCAGGGTGGGCGGCAGGGCGAAAATGGCGCGCCGCCCCGCCTCGATGCGCTTGATTTGCGCCTTCCAGCTCTTGTCGCCGACCACCTCGCCGACGCCGTCCAGCAGCTCCTCCAAGGACGGCGCGGTGCGGGCATGCAGCCGCACCCCCTGCTTCTCCAGTTCGCCGAAGGCGTTCAGCTCGTCGAGGCGACGGCGGAATTCGTGGCTGAGCGCCAGATACTGCCCCTCGGCCAGCGGCAGAAAGCGGCCGGGCGTCGCCGCCGCCAGCTCCAGCAGCTTGCGCATATCGAGCACTGCCGTTTCGTCCAGTTGCAGCTCGCCGCTGGCTTCGAACCAGTCGCCGCGCCCGGCCAGTTTCAACTTCAACTGCCCCAGCCCCGCCTTGTGGGCGATGCGCAGCGATTTCCCCTCCGGCCATACCACCCGCGCCCGCTCGCCCAACGCCTGCAACTGCTCCACCAGCTCCAGACACGATTCGGGATCCTCGATCTGCCAATCGTCGTCGCTCGCCTGTTGCGCCTCCAACACCGGACAGGCGGCCACCACTTCGGCGGCGCGCGTCTGCTCCAGCTTCAGATCGCGCGTGGTCTGCACCCGCTTGCCGGCCAGCTCGGTGAAGAGGTTGAGCCCCCCCTTGCCGGGACGGAAGATCGGTCCGCCCTGCGGGAAGGGCTGGCTGCGCAGCTCCAGCTTCAATCCGGCGCCGTGCGGGAAAAGCAGCAGATGCGGCGTCGCATCGGCCGCCACCTCTTCGGCCGCATCGCTGCCGCCGCCGATGTCGGAGTGGACGGTGATGGTCGGAGCGACGGCGGCAATGGTGGCCAGAACCTGCTCGCGCCCCTCGGCCGGCACGGAGAGCCCCTTTTCGCCAAGGATGGCGAGCAAGCGCAGATGCTGCTCCTCGAAGGTGGTGATGCGCAGCCGATTGCCCGCCTCCGGCAGCACCACCGTCCGCTCACCCGCTTCGGGCCAGGGCAGGATCGAGAGATGCAGTTGCCCGCGCTGCTGCTTGACCAGCAATTGCGGCGGCATCGCCACAGCATCGAGCCGCTCTGCCGGCCGCTCGATGCGAAACAGGGCGGGATGACCGACCAGCAGCGGCCAGGCGGCATCCAAAAGCAGGGGGGTCGAGAAGTGGTAGGCGACCTCGGCCATGGCCAGACAGATGCGCCGATCCTGATCGCTGAGCGCCTCGATGCGCGGGTGGTCGAACGCCAGTCGTTGCAGGGTCATTTCGCGCCCGATCGACCAGCTGCCTTTGGCGGTTCGTTTTTGCAGGCGCGGCGTCAGCTGGCGCCCATCATCCCCTCCGACCATCCAGACCAGCCGTTCGCCGCGCTTGCTCGGGCCGACTTCGCCGCCGACATGCTGCATCGCCAGCAGCAGCTGTTCCCACTGCGGACGCACCTTGAACAATCCGACCAGCGGCACGCTGCCGATCTGTGCCGCCAATGCTTCGCCGCGCGCCCGCATCGCCTCGTCGCCGGCTGCTCCCAGCAGCGCCGCCAGCTCGCTGGCCAGCCAGAGTTGGCCTTCGGCTTCGGCGCGCACCCTTTCGCTCAGCACCCGCGCCTTCTCGCCGGCGGTCAATTCGCCGCGTGCCCAGAAGGTGGCGAGCACAACCGGCAGCGATTCGATGTCGATGACAAAGGAGTCGGGCAGCGGCCGAATCGGCGTTGTATTTCGAATGCCGTTGCGCTGCTCCAGCAGACGGAGTAATTGGCGATTATCGTCGGCGTGGCCCTGATCGAAGGCCTTCTGCGCCATCTTCAGGGCATCGGCGCGGTCGCTGGTCAGCAGCAGCGGCAGGTAGTAGCGCCCCGAGACGCCGTCCAGCCATGCCGTCCGGTTGCCGTGGAACTTGCGCAACGCTTTGGTTGCCTCGTCGTAGCGATTCAGCGCCGCATCGCGATCGCCGCGAATCAGCGCCAACAGCCCGCCCATCGCCTGCAGATAGGGGGCGGGATCGGCGCCGATCATCGCCTCCGCCTCGGCGAAGCGGCCGGCAACAATCGCACTGCTGCCGATATACTCTTCGGCGTATCCGCCAAATATCTCGAAATAGTTTTCGCCCGAAAAACGTCGCAGCAGCGCATCGGCACGCGCCGAGAGTTGCGCATCGCGCCGCTCGATCTGGCGCATCAGCGCCTCCAGCAACAGAGCCGGCGGCCACTCGCGCAACCACGCCGCGTCGTCGAAACGATCGGCCAGCAGCAGCCAGGGATCGGGCGCATTGTTGATGGCCGTCGTGCGCTCATATCGGGCGAGCAGATCGATAACTGCGACGAAGTTGCGCCGATAGGCGCAGGCGCGGATTCCGGCAATCCGGCGTTGCGGATCGGGCTGCCCATCGAATTGCCAGCTGATCGAGGGGATTTCGCCGTTGGTATAGCAGCTCTCCATCGATACCAGCTCCTTGCGCGAGAGGTTGCGCAGCAGCCACTCGGAGACGAGGAGATTGCAGCCATATTCGCTGCCGACGCGAAAAAGCAGCTCCTTCTCGACCAGCCGATCGAGAATAACGATCAGTTGCGGCGACGAGAGCGGACGCGCGCCGCCGGCGCCAAACTGGCGATCGAGTTTGGCAAACCTGTTCAGCGCCACTGCCGAGCGCGGCACAAGCGAGAAGGCGAGGTGGCCAACATAGCGGCGCACGTTCTGCGGCTGTTCGAGATAGAGGCGGCGCAAGGCTTCGCGCTGAGGTTCGGTTGTGCGGGTGTCCATCACGAAAGAGTGCCGGAAGCGGCCGCGATTGCCACTACGGAGCAGACGGGCTCAGATTTAGAATCGCTTGCGAAAGGTGGTGCCGCTGCACTTCGGGCAGACGGGGACCATGCCGGCCTTGGCGAAGACGAGTTCGTTGCCGCAACCGGTGCAAGACAGGGTGCCGACACCGGCCGTCTCGCCACTGTGGCAGAGCATCGCCGCATCGAGCTTGCTGGCGGTATCGTCGAGAGCGGAAGCGGCGGCATGCAGGGCGGAGGCCAGCGAACCGAGCGCCTCGGCGCCGAGACGGGACGGATTGAGACGATTGCCCGCCTCCTCGCCCAGCAGTCGTCCGCTCTGCGCCAACTGCTGCCAGTCGCGCGCCAGTGCCGCCTTGATCGCTTCGCCCTGTTCGGCGCTGATCAGCCTGGCCGCGACCAGTTGCTGGCGCACCGACTCCAGCGCCGATTCGCCCTGCGCCGCGCCGCTGGCCAGCAACTCGGCGAGGCGGCTGGCGAAGAGGGCGTAGGGGTCCTCAGGCGGTTGCATCGTCCATGTGGCGGATCAGTGCATCGCCGAAGGCGGAGGTGGAGAGCAGGGTTGCCCCGTCCATCAAGCGCTCGAAGTCGTAGGTGACCGTCTTGGCGGCGATGGCGCCGTTGACGCCCCGAATAATCAGGTCGGCTGCTTCGTTCCAGCCCATGTAGCGCAGCATCATCTCGCCGGAGAGGATCACCGAGCAGGGGTTGACCATATCCTTGTCGGCATATTTGGGCGCCGTGCCGTGCGTCGCTTCGAAGATGGCGTGGCCGGTCAGGTAGTTGATGTTGGCGCCCGGCGCGATGCCGATGCCGCCCACCTGCGCCGCCAATGCGTCGGAGATGTAGTCGCCGTTCAGATTGAGGGTGGCGATCACATCGAACTCTTCCGGGCGGGTCAGCACCTGCTGCAGGGCGATGTCGGCAATCGCATCCTTGATCACGATGCCGTTCGGCAGCTTGCACCACGGACCGCCGTCGATCTCCACCGCACCGAACTCGCGCTTGGCCAGCGCATAGCCCCAGTTGCGGAAGGCCCCTTCGGTGAACTTCATGATGTTGCCTTTATGCACGATGGTGACCGACTTGCGGCCGTTATCGATGGCATACTGGATGGCGGCGCGGATCAGCCGCTCGCTCCCCTCGCTGGAGACCGGCTTGATGCCGATGCCGGATGTTTCGGGGAAGCGGATCTTCGTAACCCCCATCTCCTGCTGCAAAAAGCGGATCACCTTCTGCACATTCTCGGAACCGGCCGCCCACTCGATGCCGGCATAAATGTCTTCCGAATTCTCGCGGAAGATCACCATATCCACCGCCTCGGGATGCTTCACCGGCGAGGGGACGCCGGTGAAATATTTCACCGGACGCAGGCAGACATAGAGATCGAGCAGCTGGCGCAGCGCCACATTCAGCGAGGTGATGCCGCCGCCGACGGGGGTGGTGAGCGGTCCCTTGATGCCGATCAGGTAGTCGCGGAAGGCATCGAGCGTCTCGGCCGGCAGCCAGGCGTCGTTGCTCTGGCCATACATGTTCCACGACTTCTCGCCGGCGAACACCTCCATCCAGGCGATCTTGCGCTCGCCGCCGTAGGCCTTGGCCACTGCCGCATCCATGACGCGCCTTGATGCGCGCCAGATGTCGCGGCCGGTGCCGTCGCCCTCGATGTAGGCGACGATCGGCTGGTTGGGGACATTGAGCTGCCCGCCGCTGCCCATGGTGACCTTTTCGCCGAACTCGGGGATGCGGATCTTGTCGAAGGCCATCGAAACTACTCCTGCGCGTAGGTCTGAAACTGGGAAACGGTGCTGGGCGTTAATGCGCGGCCAGCGATGCGGCGCGGCTGGCGCGCTGTTTGGCCTCGGCAGCGCGCACGCGCGCAGCGTCGTACTGGCCCGCGTCCATGGCGCTGCTCGCCTCAACCATCGCTTTTTCGGCGCTCTTCAGCATCTCGCCGGCAGCCGGATTTTTGCCCGGCAGTTGTCGGGCGGCATCGATGGCGCTGCGCGCCTCGGCCATCTCCTGCACCGGCGGCTTGGCGGCACAAGCCGCCAGCAGCAACAACATCGGGACAAACAGGTGCAACTGCATACTTGCCTCCCCGCGCACCGCGCCATTCGCGCGATGCACTGCGAGCATCCTTCTGCGCGCCGGGAGCAAAGTCAAAACGTGACGTCCCTCAGGCGCCCGCCGTCACCCGGCGACGCAGCCCGAGCTCGCGCAGTTGCAGATCGTTCACCTCCGAGGGGGCTTCGCACATCAGATCGGCCGCCTTCTGCGTCTTGGGGAAGGCGATCACGTCGCGAATCGACTCGGCCCCCACCATCAGCGACAGCACGCGATCCAGACCGAAGGCGAGGCCGCCGTGCGGCGGCGCGCCATATTGCAGGGCTTCGAGCAGGAAGCCGAACTTGCTCTCGGCCTCGGCCTCGGAGATGCCGAGCGCCGAGAAGACGCGCGACTGGGTGGCACGATCGTGGATACGGATCGAACCGCCGCCGATCTCGGTGCCGTTCCAGACCAGATCGTAGGCCTGCGAACGCATGGCGAGCGGCTCTGCATCGAGCAGCGCCATATCCTCCGGCAGCGGTGCGGTGAAGGGGTGGTGCAACGCCTCCAGCCGTTTCTCATCACTGTTCCAGCCGAACATCGGGAAATCGACCACCCAGACGAAGCGGTGATCGCCGGGGCGCACCAGTCCGAGATCGTGGCCGATCTTGACGCGCAGATGGCCGAGCGAATCGTTGACTACCTTGGATTCGCCGGCGCCGAAGAAGAGCAGATCGCCGCTCTCGGCATCGCAGGCAGCAAGAATCTGTTTGAGCACATTTTCCGGGATAAACTTGACGATCGGCGACTGCAAACCGCCGGCCAGATCGTTCACATCGTTGACCTTGATCCAGGCTAACCCCTTGGCGCCGTAGATGGCGACAAAGGCGGTGTAGTCGTCGATCTGCTTGCGGGAGAGGCTGCCGCCGCCGGGGATGCGCAGCACCTTGACCAGGCCGCCGTTGTCGGCCGGCTCGCGGAACACCTTGAACTCCACCTGCTTCATCAGCGGCGTGATGTCGACATGCTCAAGGGCGAAGCGCAGGTCGGGGCGGTCGAGGCCGTAGCGCTCCATCGCCTCGGCATAGGTGATGTGCGGGAAGGTGTCGGCCAGCTCGATGCCGTAGCCGTCGAGGAACATGGCGCGGATCAGCCCTTCGGCGGTCTGCATGACATCCTGCTGGTTGACGAACGACATCTCCAGATCGATCTGGGTGAACTCCGGCTGGCGATCGGCGCGCAGATCCTCGTCGCGGAAGCAGCGGGCGATCTGATAGTAGCGATCCATGCCGGCCACCATCAGCAGCTGTTTGAAGATCTGCGGACTCTGCGGCAGGGCATAGAAGGAGCCGGGATAGACGCGCGAAGGGACCAGATAGTCGCGTGCCCCCTCGGGGGTCGATTTATTGAGGATCGGGGTCTCGATTTCGAGGAAGTTGGCGCCGGCCAGATAGTTGCGCGCCGCATGCATCACCTTGTGACGCAGAATCAGGTTGCGCTGCATCACCGGGCGACGCAGATCGAGATAGCGGTGACGCAGACGGTTCTGCTCGCCGACGCCGCAATCGTCCTCGATCGGGAAGGGGGGGTCTCCGAGCGGTTGAGCACCACGATATGGCTCGCCTTCACCTCGATGGCGCCGGTCGGAATCTTGGCATTCACCGCCTCGGCGGCACGCGCCACCACCTCGCCATGCACCTCGATCACATCCTGCTGACGCATGCTGCGCGCCATCTCGTGGGCAGCCGGAATATCGGGATGCGCCACCACCTGCACCACGCCGGAGCGGTCGCGCAGATCGAGAAAGACGACGCCGCCATGGTCGCGGTTGGTCTGCACCCAACCGGAGAGGCGCACCTGGCTGCCGATCTGGGCGGCAGTGAAGTCGCCGCAATATGTACGCTTGGTCATGGCCTGCGAACCTCCGTAAAAGGGGCCGCAAGCTACCCCGCGCACCCGGCGGTGCCAAGGAAAGGGGTCGGCGCTCGGCGCTATTTTTTGAACCTGGAAAAAGCAGTTCACCACAGAGGACACAGAGTTCACAGAGGAAAAACAAGTTGTTGGCCGATTCAAGAATCTCACCCTTTGGGTGGGCAGCCAAATGAGCCAAAAGTCCCGTTCTCTGTGTCCTCTGTGCCCTCTGTGGTGAGTCCAACTGCCGTTTTCAGGTTTAAGGGGTATCGGCCGCCATTACTCCAGCTCGGTCAGATAGGACTCCATGCAATCGGGACAGATGCCGTGGCTGAAACGGGTAGTAGTCTGCTGCTGGACGTAGTGTTCCAGAGGCATCCACGTCTCGCCCCCCTCCCCCTCGTGCTTGCCCGGCAGGCGCACCTTCTTGCACGAGGAACAGATGGCAATGAACGAAGCAAGCCGGTTGATTTCGGCAATGGCCTGTTGGAGATGGATAAGAAACGACTCCAGCGCCAGCGCCAACGCAGCCAACAGCACTGCGCTCAAACCGCCGACCAGCAGATGCTCCTCGTCGAACCAGGGAATATCGGGATGGAGCAGCGCATCGACCATCGCCCCCAAATTGGCCATGAAGGCGATCAGCAGCGCATAAACCACAAAACGGGTCGAACGTGCGGTGCGACCGATCATCCGAATTGCGAACGAAGACTCCATGATTCAGCCACCTCCTTTTTTTGCCAAAGGGCAGGTTATCGCAAACCCGTCGCCGCCACTGAGACAATTCACACACCGAGGCGGCGCACTTGGGCTGCTTATTTTATCACGCTCCCTTCCCAGGCGACAAAGGAGGTTTTGCAGGTGGCGAGATAATCGATAATGCGTTCGCGGCTGATGCCGCCGGCCAGATCGAGATCGAGCTCAAGAACCGGATCTCCATCGCCGTCGAGGAAGGAGCGCGAGTAGCGCATCTGCTGATTCCACTGGTTCACATCGTTGATGGTGGTTGCCGTTTTGCCGAAGGAGGCGCGAAGCAGCAGCGACTCGCCGCTCTTGTCGACCAGCAAGAGCACCTTGTAGCCCTCGAGCTGCCAGACGATATCGCCATCCTCGCCGTTGCTGACCGAATATCCCTGATTGTTCATCAGCTCGGTCATCTGCTTCTTGTCGATCGTGGCAATCAAATCTTTTCCGCCCGCCTGTGCAGCCGAAGCAAACGGCAGCGCCAGCAGTGCGGCCAGAACGGCTGCCCGCAGCATGCGCGAAAACGTCGTCATTGGTTTCATTATTCCTCCCATACGTTGCCTTCCTCTCGTCATTGTCGGGTCGCGTGCGCCCCGTCGGCAAACTGCTGCGCAGAAGATGGCCGACGATGCGATGCCGGCACCTATTGCCGATTTCGGCAATCAACACCGGCAACCCTGACTGCGCAACAACGCAATTATTCCGCCCAACGGCGGCGCAGCCGACGCCAGCGCCAGAGGCCGAGCAGCGCGATCAACAGCGGTAACCCGATCAGCCACTGCCCCTTGAAGAAGGCGCGACCGGCGGCGCCCGGATCGGCCAACGGCCGGACGGTGATATTGCGCGAACGCAGTTCGATCGTCGCATCGTTGCCGGCGAGCCAATCGAAGAGATCGAGCAGCAAAACTACATTGGTGCCGGTGAGAAACTGCTCGTCGAGCAGCAGGCGCGAACCGACTGCCACCATCCGGCCGCCCCCCTTCGCCGCGCCGTCGAAGGCGAGTGCCAGCGTCGATGGGCGGCGCTGCATGCCGTCGAAACGCGCCTCCAGCGAACGCAGTGGATCGACCTCGAAAGGGGGACCGCCCTGCACCATCGCCTGCGGCGAGCTCTGCAACAGCACGGCCGCACGCCCCCCCCCGGCGGCCAGCAACGGCGCCGCAAAGGGAATCTGCGCCGCGCGCAGGTAGCGGCCGAGCGAATGATGCCGATCGATCTGCTCGGGCTGTTCGACCTGCACGATAAAGGGGTAGTCGACCTGATTGGCAAACAGCAGCCCATCCTGCATGCGGCGCACACCGATGCGGCTGCAATGCGGGTCAGCCACCAGCCCCGGCTCCAGTGCCACGCCGAGTGCAGGCAGCCAGTCGTTGGCGGCGGCGGTCACCGGCTGCGCCGTCAGCCCCGGCCCTGCCGCCAGCTCGACATTGCCGGCGAGCAGCAGCAAGCCAAGCCCGTCGCGGCGCAACTGGTTCAGGCGCTCTGGCAAATGGGCCGGCGGCGCGGCCGCCAAGCCGGGCAGCAGCAGCAAGGAGAGATCGGGCGGCAATGGGGCACCGGCGGCAAGCGCATCGCCATCCACCTCGACCCACGCGTACTCCTCGTCGATGGCGCGCGCCAGCAGCGACAGATCGGCCAGCGTACGCGTACCGGGCAGAGTCAGCAGGCCGATGCGGCCGCGCTGTTCGCCAAGAAGGGTGCGTATCTTGCCGGTGAGACGATATTCGATCCCCTCCTCTGCCTCGATGGCGCCGATCGCCAGCTGCCGCTGCCGATATTCGAGCACCAAAGCCAGATAGCCCTGCTGTACGCTGGCGCGATCGTCGGCCACTGCCTGCAACTCCAGCTTCGGCAGGCGATGCTCCCCGATCAGCGCCCGTGCCTGCGGCGAATCGGGCGAGAGCTGGTGCACCCGCAGATAGCCGCCGCCGGCATCGCGATAGCTGCGCAACAGCCGATCGACCATCGGCGGGATGCGGCTGTAGGGGGGCGGCAGATCGGGGCTGAAAATCGTATACACCTGTAGCGGCTCATCGAGCTGCTTGAGCGTGGCGCGACTGGCATCGGAGAGGGTATAGAGGCGATCGGCAGTGAGATCGATCTGCCCCGGCAGCAATGGAGCCAGCAGCAGGAGCAACAGCGCCAGAAGCCCCGCCGTCGCCAGTTGCAGCCATGCCGTGCGCCGCAGGCGCGGCCGCGTATCGAGCACGGTCATGCCCACTGCCGCTGCGCCAGCCGAAAACGGGCGGCGGCAAGAAAGAGCAGCGCAATGGCGGCAAAATGGAGCAGATCGCCAAGAGTGAAGAGGCCGCGCAACAGACGTTGGTAGTGGACGAGCGGCGAGAACAGCTCCAGGCGCTGCTGCCAGAGCGGTGTCAGATTCAGCGCCAATTGATCGAGCAGCAGCAAGGCCAGCAACAGCAGGAAACCGATCACATAGGCGACGACGCTGTTGTCGGTGAGTGCCGAGGCGAAGAGGGCGACCGCCCCCATCGCTGCCGCCAGCAGCAGCGCCGCCAGATAACCGGCGAGAATCGTGCCGCCGTCGGGATCGCCGAGCAGCAGCAGGGTGAGCGGATAGAAGAGCGTGAGCGCCAGCAGCAGCGATATCTGCAACAGCAGTGCCAGATATTTGCCGGCCAGCAGCTCCAGCTCGCCGATCGGCAGGGTGGCCAGCAGCTCGTAGGTGCCGCTGCGCCGCTCTTCGGCCAGCAGCCGCATCGCCAGAGCCGGCAGCAGAAAGAGAAAGAGCAGCGGCAGCATCGAGAAGAGACCCTCCATGCTCGCCTCACCCTGCAAGAAGAGGCTGTTGCCGAAAAAGAGACCACTGGCGAGCAGGAAGGCGACCGCCACCACATAGCCCTGCGGCGTATCGACGGCGCTGCGCCACTCGCGCGCGATCAAGGCCCGGATCGGCCCCATGCCGGAACTCATGCCTCGCCCCCGGTGAGGCGACGAAAGAGCTGCTCCAGCGACGCCTCCTCGCGCCGCAATTCGAGCAGCACCGCACCACACTCCACCGCCGCATGGAAAATCGCCTCGGCCAGCGGCGCTGCCGTATCGGGATGGTGGAAGAGCAGCCGATCGCTGTCGCGGACAACTTGCGCCTCCGGCAACCGCCGCTGCACAGCCTCCAGCAGCGCCGCCGCCTCGCCGCGCAGACGCACGCCAAAGCGCACCCCGCCGCCCGCCTGCAACGCCAGTTCGGCCGGCGTGCCGATCGCCGTCAGCTCGCCGCGATCGACAATCATCACCCGTCCGCACACCGCCGCCACATCGGCCAGATGGTGCGAGGAGAGCAGAATGGTGGCATGCGCCGAGAGCTGCCGGATAAGTTGCCGCATCGCTTCGTTCTGATTCGGATCGAGGCCGCTGCCCGGTTCGTCGAGCAGCAGACATTGCGGCTCGTGCAGCAGCGCCGCCGCGAGGCCAACCCGCTGCCGATAGCCCTTGGAGAGAGACTGGATTCGCCGATGGCGCACCTCGGTCAGGCCGCACAGCTCGGCAAATCGCGTCAGCCGCTCGCCGATGGTCCCCTCCCCCAGCCGGTGCAGCCGACCGATATGGGTGAGAAAGGTGTCGACATCGAGCTCGCCGTAGCTCGGGGCATGTTCGGGCAGATAGCCGATGATGCGGCGGATGGCGGCATCCTCCCGCCCCAGTTGCATCCCGGCGATCGCGGCGCTGCCGCAGGAGGGGGGGAGATAGGTGGCGAGCATGCGCAGGGTGGTGCTCTTGCCGGCGCCGTTGGGGCCGAGCAGCCCCATCACCTCACCCCTGGCCACGGTAAACGTCAGATCGCGCACCGCCAGCGCACGACCATAGGCGCGTCCCAAACCTTCAGCTGTAATCATGGGGGCCATTGTGGCGCTGCCCGAGCGTCGGGCAACGGGGAGTTGGCTGGGGAGTTGAGGCTGTTGAAAAAATCAGAAACTGGTATGCTTTATGGACGAAATTCGACCTCGCAGGACGCCTTGTAATCGACGATCACCCTCCAACGGAAAGGGCTTGATGACTCCGAAAAAGCACATCAAAGATCGTCTCAATGGGTATTCCTACAGCCTCAACGTTCAAGGTAACCGGCCTGCTGCGGTTTTATGCGGCAGGTCCGGTTGACCGCCGGGTTCGGCGTCATGGGTTAAGCGACGCGAGGCGGCCAGAGAAAGGTAGAAGTAGAGCCAAACGGCCCCGGGAATGGCATACCAGTACTGACCTGTCGCAGCAAATAGCACCAGAAGCACAGCCGTTACCGCCGCGACCGACAACAGCCACCAATTGGCTTGCAGCGACAAGGCGTGGGACAACAGTTCAGTGCGGTAGGTGCGGCGAAGAAACGCCAAGTGCCCGCCGGACCAGGCCAGCAAGACAAGAAATAGAACAGGCACACCCATCAACGGAATAGCCATTGAGTCTGCCCAATGGGGAAACTCACCTCTGGCAAAACCCTGCAAGAGATCGAAGACGTAGGCACCGGCGGTGAGCAACGGAGCTGCGAACGCGAGGCCAAACAACGTGGCACGGGGTTTCGGAGACCTGAGTTGTCGCCAACCCTTGCGGGAAACCAAAAGAACTCCGATCGAGAGCGCGACTAGGGTGCCGCCGTAATCTTGCAGTTGAAACTTCGGGGTGAGCATTTCTTCCCGAAGCTTCCAGTATTCATTGCTCTGGCCATCAGACAAGGCCATGTAGCGCTCCATGAACAGGGCCTCGTCTTTGTATTGAGCAAGCGAGTAGGCATAACCGATGAGGGTTGCACCAACTAGCAGGAGGATAGTCGCGAGTTTCATGACGCCGAACGCTGAGCTAACCTGCGAGCTACGAGGCGCGAAGCGCCGACGTAGCGAGTCAGGTTGAGCGCCGTGTTATGTGGCATTTTTCTGTGCCTCGCGAATGAGCTGGTACACCTGTTTCGGATTATTGATTGTATCGAGACGCGGACCAGAGAATTGCTCCATGCCAGGCCACGACATGCCACCAAATAGAGAAGCGAACGGAAATGAATTGCCGAATGAGATTGAGCCCGAACCGTTTTTTGATTCCGTTACCGACACGTTCGAGAGTGTTCGGAGAGCGAGAGATTTCACTTTCTGTTGAATTATCCCGGAGACAATGAGCACGCGCTCCGAGGTGACGGCATAGAATGTTTTTTCTCTTTGTTTTGCCTCTACGTAAAAACGACCCACGATGAGGTAGATACCGATAATTACAAATGGGATGCCAAATAGTGCAAAGAAGGGCGGTGCCCCTTGGGTGAGGACACTGTACTCCCAGAAGATCGCGAACCCTCCCCACAACAGGCTGAAAGGGATAAGGAAGACATCGGAGCCGCGAAGCATGATGCCTTGTCGTGGCTGGCCAGACCACAAAACCCTTTCACGCGGTTCGATGTGTTTCTGGATTTCAATTGTTGTTTGGTGACTCATGTGCTCCCCAATGCCACATAACGTTGCGCTTGAGGCGCCGAGGGGCGCGCAGCGACCCGAAGGTCGCTCTCGAAGCGCTTGTTAGAGCTACATGCTCGATAGTTGCTTTGTAACGACTGATATTGCACGGTGGCAGTGCCTGAGAAATTCTATGGCCGTCATGGGCCATTCTACCCCCTCAATAAGAAATGCGTCCCATTTTGAAACTTCGCCCTCAATGTTTCCGCGTACGCCTTGGGCGATGATGGTCAGACCGCCCGAGACGACCTTCACGCCCTCAAACTTTTCGTGAGGGGTAAGTTCGATATGTTTGTTCTTGTTTGTGAGTTCCATGAACTGAGGAAACCACCTGCACCTTGGATCGGAAAAGTGCTGCATGGATAAGATGTATTTCTCTACATCCGGTCGATTCGCTGCTAACCCTGGAATTCTATTTTCAATGAACCGGTTCTTTGTGAAATGCTCCTGCGTAACGGACAGCTTTGCATAGGGAAAGGATATTTTCGATTTATCTTTTTCGGTTCCGTACCTTTCAGAAAGACCTTGGGCGCAGTATTCAAGCGCCGAGCGAAGAGATTCAAGATAGGTTTTTATCTTTACTAGCAGTCGGTCGGATATGTTTGACCTTTGTAGGTCTTCAACATACAAACGTTCAATTTCAGAAAGCACTTCTCCTGCGTTTTCGACAAGGGCGTTGGCTTGGGAGAAATGTTTGCTCATGGCTGGGTACTGGGTAGCTCTAACGTTCAAGGTCACCGGCGCTGCGCGGCCTTATTGCGCAGCGTCCGGTGGACCACGAGGTTAGGCAATCACGGGTTTTCGTAACACGTAGCAAGAAAGCCCCTCTTCATGAAATGCCTTTAAGACCTCAAAACCGGCACTCATCATTACTTTCTGTAAACTCTCCGGCTTATATTCGTGAATGTAGGAAAGCAACGCAGATTTCAGTGGAGCGTCATCACCAGGTATGGAGAAATCGCAATACTGTGCAATTGTTGTCCGCGTATCTGGAATGCTGCTGCGATTGGGCTGTGTTGTATAGATCAGCTTATCCCCATCGTAATCAACACCAAGAATATCGAGCGGCGTAAAGTCGAACCGCTTGTTGGTGTCCATGCTTCCGCCAATGTTTGCGGATTGGTTGGAGATTGACCTGACTTCAACGACGAGGATGTCGCCGGGGAACATGGCCTCCTTTACCTTGTAAAGGAAGTTACTTTCTTGCTCCATGTTGCCAAGCGTATTGCCAAGCAATGTAAATATGTTCGGCTCTGGTCTGTATTGATACACAGGCGAAAACGATTTTAGTGTTGCACTGAAATCGCATCTAACTGCCTTAATCTTTATGGCATCGGAGATCGCTTTGGGCTTGGTTACGTTAAGTATTGCATCAGAAAGAAGTGTTGGGCTGATGTCGAATGGATAGTAATAAAGTTCAGAGTTACGAACACGTTGCCGTTCGATTAGCTTCGAAATGAACATCTTGTCTTTAGCGCCATTACCTGGGCCGAGCGAGATGTAGTCCGGGGAGTTACATACAATGTCGTCGCCAATTGCATCTAAAATGCTGTCGATATTGTTCCTGAAAAAGTTAATAGAGTTAACGAAGTATGTGTACTCAGCATCTTGGCATAAGTCGAGCCAAAGCGTTGCTCCACGGTCGAATTTGTATAAGTACTGAGGTGGAATTAAGCTACCGTTTCCAATTTTCGTGATGATGTCCTGGCGATCATCCGAGCGGTGTTGGGACAAATAAAACGTTGCGTCTGTGATGTCTCTGAATACATCACCTCGATTAAGCACCTTAGCAGACTGTCTTTGAGACTTGAACTGATACGCACGACTTTTTTCCAGCCATTGCTTGAACTGGGTCTTTAGTGAAGATGGGTCATTGATATCGTAGGTGAGATGCCTGATATGTCTTGTGTCCGAAGGAGCCGAGGACACGTCATGAGACAGCAGAATAACTTCCTTATTGAGAGCCTTTGCAATTCCAAGCTCATAGTAGACATTCAGGTTTCCTGACGACGCCTCGACAATAACTAGGTCAGAGGAGCGAATGGCGTTTTCAATATCGCTCGAAAACGGAGTAGACCTTTGAACCATGTCTGCCCGTATGGATTCAAAACCACACTGTTTCAAAACTGAGTGAATGACATTGTTATACATTGCCTCATATGGGTCTTTGTACGGCATCACGACAAAAGCTTCTGGTTTCGCCACTTGTTGGTCCTCCTTCGTAAGGTGATGATTTTAGTTTAGGTGTAATGAAATCGGACGTAGAGTGTTGCCTAACGTGGAGCTAAGGGGCGCCGCGCTTTTGCGGCGTCCCGCTTGAGCGTAGGGTTAGACATGGCTTTGAAATTGCCGCATTGAATTGACTACCGTGGCAATTGCAGAAGGCAAGCCAGATACGGACAGTGCCTGTTGTTTAATAGAACCTGCCCACTCTGGGAATGACTTCTCCCACTCAATAAATTGCTCGAAGGTAAGAATATCTTGATTAACGAGATAGCTGTTTAAGATGATTGCAGGGAGCCTAGCCTTGATAAAGCTCTCCGAAATAGGAGCGTGTTTACACCAAATAACAAGCACTTCGGCAATTTCTTCAAAACGTCCATCAGTCGCTAACTCTCGGCAGATGTCGAGCACTGGGCCGCTTTGGCTTGTGTGCGTCGTAATTTTTGCTTCAGCAATAATTTCGTTAATGGTTCGCATAGAACAACCCTTAGTTAATGTGTTGATACACGTTGCGTGAGCAATGTCTAACTTACTATTAGATATAAATATACATTTGTCGGATTCGCATATTGGATAAAGCCTCCTCGCCCCGGTTGATGAAGACCCTTGCACCATATGTAGTCCGAAAATGAGCGTCAAGATCAAGGGCGGGCACATCGGTTATACAATTGCCCGGAAATACCCATGATAGGTATCGATATACATAAGTGTGCGATCCAATATCGGTTGCTATGGATAGGATTCATGCCGTCTGCGTTCGGTTTCGCCGGTTTCTGGTGGAGCGGCCGTTCGCCAGCACGGCATAGGGGGCGAGCTTCCATGTTGCATCTCTCCAGTCCGGATATGGACCGGTCCACCTCATATCGAATGGCTCAATTCGCGTGAAGGATGCTCTGAACAATTCAGAGCATCCGTGCGGCCCATGGATGGGCCGTCAAATCGAGCGCGCAAGTGCGCGATGTGAAAGCCCAGCAAAAAAAACGCGCTTTTGGCTGGGCGTTCCCGAACAAGCTACGCCGCCAGCTTCGCCATCCCCTCTTCGTCGATAGCCAGACGCGCGACATCGCGCGGGGCGAGCAGCAGGTCGAGGGTGAGGTATTCGTCGTGCAGGTGTTGCTCCACCACCCGCCCCCTGGCGTGGCAGAAGGCGAGGGTGCGGCCGTCGCTGGTGGCCACCTTCAGCGACAGGCGGCGCATCTCCCCCTCCACCCAGTCGCGCAGCAGGGCGAGCAGATCGCCGGTGCCGTCGCCGGTGCGTGCCGACAGCGCCACGCGGCTGCCGTCGATGCTGGCGGCCCGGCGCGAAGCGATGCCGGGGATCAGATCGACCTTGTTCCACACTTCGACGATCGGCGGACGGTGATCTCCCTCCAGCCCGATCTGCGCCAGCGTGGCGGTGACCACCAACCCCTGTTCGATCACCTGCGGATCGGCGGCATCGCGCACATGCAGGATCAGATCGGCATAGACCACCTCCTCCAGCGTGGCGCGGAAGGCATCGACCAGTTCGTGCGGCAGCTCCTGCACGAAACCGACGGTGTCGGAGAGCATCAGGCGGGCGCCGCCGGGCAGCGGCAAGAGGCGCAGGGTGGGATCGAGGGTGGCGAAGAGCTGGTCGGCAGCATAGACCTCGGCGCTGGTGAGGCGGTTGAAGAGGGTCGATTTTCCGGCATTGGTGTAGCCGACCAGCGCCACGGTGGGAATATCCTTGCGTTTGCGCCCTTCGCGCTGGGTGGCGCGCATGCGCCGCACCTGCGCCAGCTCCTCCTCGATCGCCTTGATGCGGGTGCGGATCATGCGCCGATCGAGCTCGATCTGACGCTCGCCGGGGCCGCCGAGAAAGCCGAAGCCGCCGCGCTGCCGCTCCAGATGGGTCCACGAACGCACCAGCCGGCTCACCTGATAGTTGAGGCTGGCCAGCTCCACCTGCAACACGCCTTCTCTTGTGCGAGCCCGGGCGGCGAAGATTTCGAGGATCAGGCCGGTGCGATCGACCACCTTCGCCTCCCACGCCTTCTCCAGATTGCGCTGCTGCACCGGGGAGAGCAGCGCATCGACAAAGACCACCTTCGCCTCAAGGCCGCGCACGCTGGCGGCGATCTCGGCGACATGGCCGCTGCCGATCAGCGTGGCCGGCACGATGCGGCGCACATTCACCGCATGCGAGAGTTGCAGATCGCAGCCGCTCGACTCGACCAGCCGGTCGAACTCCTCGATGCGCGCCGCTTTCGCCGTTTCGCCCAGATGCGCGGCGGCAATCTGCGGATGGATGCTCACGGCCACATCGCGTGGCGCCTCAGTCAGATGTTCGTGCATGAGTGGGCGACAGCCGCTTATTCGGCGGCGGCCTCGTCGCCGCCCCCCTCGCCCTTGAGGCGCTCCTTCTTGGCCATGATGCGCGCCTTTTTGTCGTCGGCGGCGTGCGGATCGCGCTCCTTCTTCGGCAGCGGGCGGTAGACCTCGACGCGGTCGCCTTCGCAAAGCACCGTCTCCGGCTTCACCACCTTGGCGTAGATGCCGAGCTTGTTCACGGCCGGATCGATCTCCGGATGGCGGGCGGGAATGCTGCTCAGCCGCAGCGCCTGTTCGGCCGTGGTCCCCTCCGGCACCTCCAGCTCCTCGAAGATCTGCTCGAACTGCGCGGCATAGACGACGGCCACCTTCATGCGTGTTTCCCCTTGCCCTGCAATGCGCGCCGCTCGAAGGCCGCCACCATCTGGCGGCAGGCGGTGGTGAAGACGGGCGCCGCCACCACATCGAGCATCAGATTGCGGAAGGCGAACTCGATCGAGAAATGGACGCGGCAACTCTCCGGACCGAGATCGTCGAAGCTCCAGTAGCTTTCGAGAAAGCGAAACGGCCCCTGCTTGAGGCGAATCTCGATCATCTTGCCGGCGAGAAAGCGGTCGGTGGTCTGGAAGCTGTGGCGCATGCCGGCGAACTCGGCCACCAGTTCGGCATCGAGATCGTCGCCGCTGCGGCGCAGGATGCGCGCAGCGGCCACCCACGGCAGAAATTGCGGGTAGGCCTCGATATCCATCACCACGTCGTAGAGATCGCGACTGGCGCAGGGGAGGAGGCGCGTCTCCTCGAAGCTGTGCATCAGCCCCTCTTTTTGCCGGGAGGCTTGCTGCCCGCCTTGGCCTTGGCCTTGGCCGCCTTCGGCTTCGCCGCTGCCGGACGCTTGGCAGTCAGCTTCGCCTTCTCTTTTTCCGCCCGCTCCTCGGAACGGGTGAGCTTTTTCGGGCGCCCTTCGCCGGGGGCGTAGGGATTCTCGCTGCTGGCCACGAAGGCGAAGCGCACCGGCGTGCCGGGCAGATCGAAATGGCGGCGGAAGCTCTGTTCCAGATAGCGCTGGTAGCTCTCCTTGATCGCATTCGGGCGATTGCAGGAGATGCGGATGGTGGGCGGATTGCTCGACTGCTGCGCGCAGAACTTCAGCTTCACCAGCGCGCCGTCGCTGCTCGGCGGCGACTGCTGCTCGACCGCGCGTTGCAGCCAGCGGTTGAGCGCACCCGTGCCGATGGAGAAGCTGTTGCGCTGGGCGGCCTTGACCGCCTCCTCCAACAGCTTGCGCACGCCGCGCCGCTCCTTGGCGGCGATACGGAACACCTGAATATCGGGTAGGCCGCGCATGCGGAAATCGAGGCGGTTGGCGTAGTACTCCCACTCCTCCTCGCTCAAGAGATCGAGCTTGTTCACCGCCACGAGCAACGTGCAACCCGACTCCTGCGCCAGCGTCATCAGGCGCATATCCTGCTCGACAATCCCCTCGCCGCCATCGAGCAGCAGCACTGCCGCCTGCGCCCGCTTGAAGGCCTGCTGCGCCTTCACCCGCGCCACGAACTCGATCACATCGTCGATGCGGCCGGCCTTGCGCTGGCCGGCGGTGTCGACCAGACGGACAAAGCCATCGCCCCACGGCAGATCCGAATCGATGGCATCGCGGGTGGTGCCGGCGATCGGGCTGACCACCATGCGGTCGCGCCCGAGCCAGGCATTGATCAGGGTCG
>Ga0233416_10000154_pt1 | contig 20359 bp, 15 predicted proteins | sample Sediment_Towuti__2_FD_188638 | JGI IMG/M metagenome (GOLD analysis project Ga0233416, IMG submission 188638) | Sediment microbial communities from Lake Towuti, South Sulawesi, Indonesia - Sediment_Towuti_2014_0_MG | ecosystem: Environmental > Aquatic > Freshwater > Lake > Sediment | place... | reverse complement strand
GGCGACGCACCAGGCCACCTGCGCCGCGCTGCCGTGGAACAGCGCGATCAGCCCCGCCTGGAGCGCAGCACCACCGAAGACGATCAGGTAGCCGCGCGTCGCGACGGCCACGTGGAAGTACACGAGGAGCATCAGAACCGCAAGAACAGCGGCGCCGACGGCCAGCGCAGGCAGGATCGTCTCGGCCCCGACGAACGCCCGGCCGAACGCGAACGCCACGGCCCGGTCGCGCAGGACGAGCATCCCCGCCAAGCTGACCGCGGACAGCGTTGCGACGGCGCCGAGCGCGGCCCCCAGAAGATCGCGGAGCTTCGCGCCCTGCCCTCGGAGCTCGGCGAAGCGTGGGAGGGCGGCGACCGAGATGGCGCCGGGCAGGAACAAGAGCGCTCGCGCGAGGACGCTGCTGCTCGCGTACAGCCCACCCGAGGTCGTGTCCAGGAAGTGGCGGGCCAGCACGACGTCGCTCTCCGCGAGCAGCCAGAACGCGCCGAGGCCGAGCAAGGTGCCGACCAGCCCGCCGTGGATCAGATCGAGGGTCGGGCGCGCCGAGCGCATCGTGCGGCGGCTGACGCCGAGCGATCGCAGCCCGAGCGTCAGCATCACGGCCTGCGAGGCCACGCTTCCCGCCACCGCCCCCGCCGGCCCGAGCCCGAGCCGAACGAGCCCGACGCCGACCACGAACCGTATGCCGACCCCGACGAGCGTCAGCGCGGCGAACCGACGGAACCGCAGCGTCCCTTGCAGACACCCGAGCGGCACCGCGAGCAGGAGCGAGAAGAACGCGTAGCCGGCGACCATGGACATGGTCGCGGTGCCGACGTGGAGGAATCCTCCCAGCACCGGGCCGAGCACGAGGAGCCCGGCGAACGCCAGCACGGCCATCGGTAGCACCAGCCGCATCGTGCCGCCCGTGACCTCGCGAAGGTCGACCGATGCACCCTCCGAACGCAGGATCGCGACGCGCCTCGCGACCGTGGCCTGCAGCACGCCGAACGGCACCGACAGCACGAGCATCACCGCGAGCAGTGCGCTCAGCGCGCCGTACGCCGTCGGCCCGAGGACCCGGCTCACCGCCACGTGGAACAGGTAGTTCGACACGTTCATCACGGTGACCGCGATGAGCAAGGGTGCGACCCCTCGCGAGCCGTCGCGGAGACGCACCAGGAGGAGGCCCTGACGGGCCCGCGCGGCTCGCGAAGGGCGCACGCGTGGACGAGGGATGGAGGTGGCCAACGATCGCCTTTCGTGTCGCCGGTCGGTCGCGTCCATGGGCGACCGGCCGGCTCGGCTACGGACGCGGAGTTACGCGACGCTCACGGTCGACGACGTGCCAGCGAGGCACGTGTGGTCGTCCTCGTATCCCGTGGAGTGCGACTCCGCCGCCACCGCGTAGTAGCTGCCCGCCCCGGTCGAGAGGATCGACCACATGCCCGCGTGCACCGAGACGACGCTGCCGATGCTCGAACCATCCTTGAAGATCTCGACGGTCCGGCCTTCCTGGCAGAAGCTGGAGGTTCCGAGGTGGCCCCAGATCTCGTTCGACTTCTTGTCGAAGTGGATGCTCATGTTCGTCTTGTACGTCTGGGTGTGCGCGCGAGCCGTCAGCATCCCGATCGGGAGCGACAGCAGCGCGAGGGTGCTGAGCAACAGCGCGACCTTGCGAGAGATGCCGTTCATGCTCATCGTCTCCTTCCCGATGGCGGCTCGATACTTGCAGCACCGTATGTTTCGACGTGAGGCCGAACAATCGGTGCGTCGACCCATCTCGTGTGGGCCACGGATCGTTCCCCCGCACAGGGGAACCGACGGATCGGCATGCCCCGGCCGGATGCACGAGCGCGCGGTCGGCACCGGTCCGACGTACCGTCAAGCGCCGACTTCCGGCCTACGCGTCGACGGTGCCGGCGCGACCCTCAGGGCGCTACAGCAGCGGGTCAGGTCCGCAAACCATCCCGGATGGGTAGCCCCGTCGTGGCCCTTCCGACTGAACCTCAGGCGTGTCCGTGACCGATGACGTTGGCATGACGGCCATAAGGACGAAGTGCCCCACCTGCGGAGACGTGAAGCTCGCGGCGCACGATCTGTCCCTATACCTCACCCCAGCGGGCGATCGCGGCTCCTACTCGTTCATCTGCCCCGAGTGCAGCTCCGAGGTCGACCGCCCGGCCAGCCGCAAGACCGTATCGCTGCTGATCGCCGCGGGCGTCGAGCCGGCCTCCCGCGGAGGCCTCGCCCCGGCCGTGGCCGCCGACGCCCTGCCGCTCGGGGACCGCAGCCCGGACGCGGCAGCGCCACCTTTCACGACGGACGATCTGATCGCCTTCCACTTCCTGCTGGAAGACGACGCAGCGATCGCCGAGCAGCTGGGCGGCTGAGCGGGCTCAGCCGAGTGCGGCGAGGAACCCGTCGAGATCGGGCTCGATGTGGAACGTCGGCTCGAGCGTGCCCTCGAGGGCATCGATCGTCTTGTAGCCGTTGCCGGTGACGAGCGCGACCGTCTCCTCCTCGGGACGGATCACGCCCTGCTCGGCGAGACGCCTCAGGTTGGCGATCGTCACGCCGCCGGCGGTCTCGGTGAACACGCCCTCGGTCTCGGCGAGGAGCGTGATGCCCTCGACGACCTCTCTCTCCGTGCACCACTCGATCGCGCCCCCCGTCTGCCTGGCGGTCTGGATCGCGTACCACCCGTCGGCGGGGTTGCCGATCGCGAGCGAGCGAGCGATCGTGTCGGGCTTCACAGGGCGGACCTCGCTCGCGTCCTCCTTGAACGCCGTCGCGACAGGGGCGCACCCCTCGGGCTGGGCGCCGGAGATCCGGTACGGCTTGTCCTCCACCGCGCCGACGGCGACGAGCTCGCGGAACGCGCGGTGGATCTTCGTCATGAGCGCGCCGGACGCGATCGGCACGACGACGTGGTCGGGCAGGCGCCAGCCGAGCTGCTCGGCGACCTCGAAGCCGAGGGACTTGGATCCCTCCGCGTAGTAGGGACGCATGTTCACGTTCACGAACGCCCACGGGAGGGCCTCGGCAACCTCGGAGCACAGGCGGTTCACCGCGTCGTAGTTGCCCTTCACCGCGACGACCTTCGCGCCGTACGCCTCGGTCGACAGGATCTTCGCGCGCTCGAGATCCTCGGGCACGAAGACGTAGCACGGCATGCCGGCCTTCGCGGCGTGGGCCGCGGTGGCGTTCGCGAGGTTGCCGGTGCTCGCACAGCTGATGGCCTCGAACCCGAACGCGCGGGCCATCGTGATAGCCACGCTCACGACGCGGTCCTTGAACGAGTTCGAGGGGTTCACGCTGTCGTCCTTCACCCACAGCGTGTCGAGGCCGAGGCGCTCGGCGAGGTTCCCGGCACGGCGCAGCGGCGTGAACCCGGCGCCGAGATCGACCCTCGGCACGTGCGGGCCGCCGGGCAGGAGTGACTCGTAGCGCCACAGGCTGGGTGCCGAGGCCTCGGCGTACTTGCGGAAGTCGACGCCGTCGATCGCCGCGAGGTCGTACGCGGGCTCGAGCGGGCCGAAACACTCCTCGCAGATCGTGAGCGCCTCGACCGGGTAGCGCGTGCCGCACTCCCGGCACTCGAGCGCCGCGGGGCTCGTGATCGTGCCCATGGGCCAATCAGCCTACCCCGCCCGGCGGTGGTCGGCGGTCGGACTCGGGCGGCGGCGCCTCCGCACCTCGAGGTGATGGTCCATCGCGGGACGGTCCATGACCTGCATGGGTTCTGACCGATCCTGAAGGGGTTCGTGAGGAGATACTGCTGCCATGAGTGAACGCGAGGGAGGCGGCGAGATGGCGGGCATCGAGAGCTTGCAGCCGGACGAGCGGCTGTTCCCGGGCGCGACCGAGGCCGGCCTGCGAGATCGCATCCGGCGCCTGCGCGTCTTCAACCTCGCGATGGGCCTGTTCCACGGGGCACAAGGCTTCGCGATCCTCGCCCTGTCGACGGGCTTCACGTTGCCGGTCGTCGCCCACGTCATGACCGGCCCACCCGGAGCGCCGCAGGAAGCGACCACGCTGTTCGATCTGCGGATCGCCTGGGCGGTCGCCGCGTTCCTGTTCATCTCGGCCGTCGCGCATCTGCTGATCGCATCGCCCGGCGTCTTCCCCCGATACGAGCGCATGCTGCGCGCCGGGCGGAACGACTACCGGTGGATCGAGTACTCGATCAGCGCCTCGATCATGGCCGTGCTGATCGCCATGCTGCCGGGCATCAACGACGTGGCCGCCCTCATCGCGATCTTCGGCGTGAACGCGGCGATGATCTTCTTCGGACTTGTCCAGGAGCGCTACGAGCGTCCCGGCGGGAGCCTGCTCCCCTTCTGGATTGGGAGCCTCGTGGGGATCACGCCCTGGCTCGCGATCGGCCTGTACCTGACGGGGTTCGGCACCGGCAACCAGCCCCCCGGGTTCGTGTACGCGATCTTCTTCTCGATCTTCCTGTTCTTCATGTCCTTCGCCGTGAACCAGTGGCTGCAGTACAAGCGGAACGGACCCTGGAGGGACTACCTGTACGGCGAGCGGGTCTACGTGATCCTCAGCCTCGTCGCGAAGTCCGCGCTCGCGTGGCAGGTCTTCGCCGGGACGCTCGCGGGCAACTGAGCCGCCGGCCCGGCTACCAGGTCACGGCGCCGTGGTTCGCCTGGCCGACGACCGCCGCGTACTTGGCGAGCGCGCCCTGCGTGTACCGCGGGGCGGGCTGGGTCCACTCGGCGAGTCGGCGCTCGAGCTCGACGTCGTCGACCTCGACCGCGATCTTCCGCTCGTCGGCATCGATCACGATCGTGTCGCCCTCGCGCACCAGCGCGATCGGGCCGCCGACGAACGCCTCGGGCGCGATGTGGCCGACGCTGAAGCCCTTCGTCGCGCCGCTGAACCGACCGTCGGTGATGAGCGCGACGTCCTTCCCGAGGCCCGCGCCCGCGACCGCAGCGGTCACCGCGAGCATCTCGGGCATGCCGGGCGACCCACGAGGGCCCTCGTAGCGGATCACCACGACGTCGCCCGGCACGATCGCGCCGCTCGTGACCGCCGCGAACGCGTCGGTCTCCGAGTCGAACACCTTCGCGATACCCGTGAACACGAGGCCCTCGGCGCCGGCGGCCTTCATCACCGCGCCGTCCGGTGCGAGGTTCCCGCGCAGGATCGCGGTGCCGCCCCACGGGTGGATCGGCGCCGAGATCGGCCGCACGACCTCGCCGTCGGGCGCCGGCGGCGCGAGCTGTGCGAGGTTCTCGGCGATCGTCCTGCCCGTGACCGTGATGCAGTCGCCGTTCAGCAGCCCGTTGTCGAGCAGCTCCTTCATCACGACGGGCACGCCGCCCACGCGGTCGAGGTCGCTCATCACGAACCGTCCGGCCGGGCGGACGTCGACGAGGTGCGGCACGTCGCGCGCGATCCGGTCGAAGTCGTCGAGGTCCAGCTCGACGTGCGCCTCGCGTGCGATCGCGAGCAGGTGCAGGACCGCGTTCGTCGAGCCGGCGAGCGCCATCGTCACGGCGATCGCGTTCTCGAACGCCTCCTTCGACATGACGTCGCTCGGCAGTGGACCGCCGTTCGCCACGAGCCGAGCGGCGAGCGCTCCGCTCTCTCGCGCGGCCACCTCGCGCCGGTAGTCGACGGCCGGCGGGCTCGCGCTCCCCGGGATCGACATGCCGAGCGCCTCGCCGACCGCGGCCATCGTGTTCGCCGTGTACATGCCGGCGCACGAGCCGGTCCCCGGGCAGGCCGAGCGCTCGACCGCGAGGAGCTCCTCGTCGGTCATGCTGCCGCGCGCGTGGGCGCCGACGGCCTCGAACACGTCCTGGATCGTGACGTCACGTCCCTGGTACGTGCCCGGAAGGATCGTGCCGCCGTAGAGGTAGACGCTCGGCAGGTTCATGCGGGCCATCGCCATGAGCATCCCCGGCTCGGACTTGTCACAGCCGGCGATGCCGACGAGCGCGTCCATCCGCTCGGCGTGCATCACGAGCTCGACCGAGTCGGCGATGAGGTCGCGCGACATGAGCGAGGCCTTCATGCCCTCGTGGCCCATCGCGATGCCGTCGGAGATCGCGATCGTCGTGAACTCGATCGGCACGGCGTCACCCTGCCGGACGCCCTCCTTCGCGAGCGCCGCGAGCTTGTCGAGGTGGTAGTTGCAGGGCGTCACCTCGTTCCAGCTCGACGCGACGCCGACCTGCGGCTTGCCGAAGTCGTCCTCGGAGAACCCGACGGCCCGAAGCATCGCGCGAGCGGGGGCGCTCCTCGGACCCTCGGTGACCTGCCAGCTCCGCGGCCTTCGGTCGGGGCTCATCGGGTGCAACCTCCCTGGTCGGACGGCGTTGCCGCACCATACCAGCCGAGGTGGACCGTCCGGGACGCGACCGTCAGGCGACCTGGAACGAGCGCTTCGCGAGTCCCATGAAGAAGCCGTCGATCGCGGTGGCTGGGACGTCCTCGGGATCGGCCGCGGCGCCAAGCGTCACGAACAGCGGCGCGAAGTGCTCGACCGTCGGATGCGCGTACGGCATGCCGGGCGCCCGGTCTCGGAACGCCATGAGCTCGTCGACGTCGCCGCGCTCGAGGGCCTCGCGCGCCCACTCGTCGAAGTCGCGCGACCAGCCGGGCGGCGCGGCCTCGGGCCGCCAGTCGCGCAGGAACGGCAGCCCGTGCGTGAGGAACCCTGAGCCGACGACCAGCACGCCCTCGTCTCGGAGCGAGCGCAGCCGCCGGCCGAGGTCGAACAGCCGCCTGGGATCGAGCGTCGGCATCGACATCTGGAGCACCGACACGTCGGCCTCCGGGTACATGACCATGAGCGGCACGAAGGCGCCGTGATCGAGGCCTCGGTCGGGCTGCTGGACGACGGGCTCGGTGTCGGGCATGAGCGCCCGGACGCGCTCGGCGAGTACGGGAGCGCCGGGCGAGGGGTAGGTCATCCGGTAGTAGCGCTCGGGGAACCCGTAGAAGTCGTAGACGAGCGGGACGGCATCGGCCGTCGCGCCGAGCGTGAGCGGTGCCGACTCCCAATGCGCGGAGACCATGAGGACCGCCTTCGGTTTCGGCAACGCCCGCGCCCACGCCGAGAGCTGCGAGGTCCACAGCTCGTCGTCGAGCAGCGGTGGCGCGCCGTGCCCGAGGTACAGCGCGGGCATCGACCCGGCGCTCTCAGTCCACGCTCGGTTCGTGGTGACGTCCGTCGAGGCCCCCATCCCCCTTCTGAACACATCCGGAGCCGCATCCGTTCCCGCTGAGAGAACGAGGAGCGTCCTCTACCCGAGACCCGCTCGCGGCAGGGTCGCAAGGCCCTGGTCGGCCCGGGTGGGCGTGCCTATGGTCTGCGCGTCGGCGTCGGTGGGCCCGCTCGCGGGGGAGACGGACGCCCCCACGGGGAGGTGGGGTGTGCGGAGACGACGCAGAGCCACACGCATGCTCTGGCCGCATCGCGAGAGGAGGGTGCCATGGGCATCGAAGAGCGGCGGCACATGCTGGAGCAGGCCATCAAGGGGCTGAACGCCCGCGACTGGGACGCCTACGGGCGGATGTTCGCCGAGGACGTCGCCGTGTACTCACCCGGCGCGAAGGAGCCGTCGGTCGGAAGGGCCTCGCGCGTCCAGTGGGTGAGCGACCTCATCGAGGCGTTCCCGGACGGGGCTGTCGAGCTGCGGGGCGCCTTTGGCGACGCCGATCACCTTTGCGCCGAGTTCCACTTCGCCGGCACACACGCAGGGCCGCTGAAGACCCCGAGAGGCGAGGTCCCGCCGACGAACGCCCGCGTCGAGTTCCCCTACGTCATCGCATACGAGTACGAGGGCGACCTGGCCAAAGAGGTCCGCGAGTACTACGACCAGCTCGAGCTGCTCCTGCCGCTCGGCCTCATGAAGCCCGCCGGGGCGTGAGGCGGTCGAGCCGGCAACCGGAGACCGGGCCCGCGTGGCCCATGGGGTGAGCCGATGGTGCTCGTGTGCGGTTCGTGCGGGACCGAGAACCCGGAGCAAGCTCGGTTCTGCTTCGCGTGCGGGACGCCCGTCGCCGAGGCTCCCCGCGGCCGCAAGGAGCGCAAGGTCGCGACGGCGCTGTTCGCCGACCTCGTGGGCTCGACCGCGCTCGCCGAGCGCGAGGACCCGGAGGTCGTGCAGGCGGTCATCGGTCGCGCCTTCGACCGGGCCGAAGCCGAGATCGAGCGGCACGGCGGGCTCCTCGAGAAGTTCATCGGCGACGCGATCCTCGCGGTCTTCGGGATCCCGACCGCCCACGAGGACGACCCCGAGCGCGCCGTCCGGGCGGCGCTCGCCGTCCAGGAGCTCATCACCGAGCTGAACGCGGGGTTCGCCGCCGAGGGCCGGCCGGAGCTCGCGCTGCGCATCGGCGTCGAGGCCGGCGAGGTGCTCGTCGACCTCGACCGGGCGCAGGGGCCTCGCCACCGGATGCTGACCGGCGACGCCGTGAACACGGCAGCGCGCCTGGAGCAGTCCGCGGCGCCCGGTCACATCGTCGTCGGCCCGGTGGTGTTCGAGGCCACCCGGGATCGGATCGAGTACCGACCGCTCCCGCCCCTCGAGCTCAAGGGCAAGGCGGAACCGGTGCCCGCCTGGGAAGCCCGGCACGTCAAGACCGGAGGCGCCGGCGAACGCACGCCGCTGCGCCTCGGATCGAGGATCGTCGGGCGCGACGAGGAGCTGGAGCAGCTCGAGCGAGCCCTCGCCGAGACCCGGGCGACCGGCCGCCCGACGCTCGTCACGGTCCTCGGCCCGGCGGGCATCGGCAAGTCGCGCCTAGCCTTCGAGTTCCTCCAGCGGCTCGAGCGGGCTGCGGAGCCGGTCACGATCCGCAAGGGCCGGTGCCAGTCCTACGGGAACGTGTCCTACTCGGCGCTCGCCGAGGCGGTGAAGGCCGAGTGCGGGGTCCTCGACGACGACCCGCCGGAGGCGGTCGCGGAGAAGGCGGGCTCGGCCGCCGAGCGGCTGCTCGGCGACCGCACCCTCGTGCCCCGCCTCGAGGCGCTGATCGGGGTCGGCCAGGACCACCAGTTCGGCCGAGAGGACTTGTTCGACGCGTGGCGCACGTTCCTAGAGCACGTTGCCGAACGGCGCCCGCTCGTGCTCGTGCTCGAGGACCTCCACTGGGCCGACGACGGGCTCCTGGACTTCGTCGAGCACCTCACCCGATGGGCTCAGGGGCCGATCGCGGTCCTCGCGCTCGCCCGGCCCGAGCTGCTCGAGCGGCGCCTCTCGTGGGCCGACGGAGTACCGAGCTACGTGACGGTCGCCCTCGACCCGCTCACCGCCGAGGAGTCACGTGTGATGCTCGAGGACCTCCTGGGGACCCGCCTGCCGGCCGCCCTCACCGGTGTGGTGCTCGAGCGGAGCGAGGGGAACCCGCTGTTCGGCGAGGAGATCGTGCGGATGCTCGTGGACCAAGAGGCGCTGCGCCGGACGGAGGCGGGTGGGTGGGAGCTCGTCGGTTCCGTGGAAGCGGCCGACGTCCCAAGCTCGATCCACGCGCTCGTCGCCGCGCGCCTCGACTCGCTGCCGGCAGAGGAGAAGGCGGTCCTGCAGGACGCCTCGGTCATCGGGCGGACGTTCTGGGCCGGGGCCCTCGCGCGTGTGTGTGACCTGGGGCCCGAGCGGGTCCGTACCGCGCTCGACGGCCTCCGCGCCAAGGAGCTGGTCGCCGTGCGCGAGCCCTCGACCTGGTCGGGGGAGATGGAGCTCGCGTTCCACCACGTCGTGATCCGCGACGTCGCATACGACTCGTTGCCGAAGGCGCTCCGCGCCGAGAAGCACGTGGCGACCGCTCGGTGGGCCGAGGAACAGGCCGGCCACCGCCGGGAGGAGATCGCCGAGCTGCTCGCGACCCACCACCTCCAGGCCCTGCGCTGGCTGGACGATCTCGGGGAGGCGGACAGCCGGCGTTGCGGGGTCGAGCGCGACGGCTACCGCTGGTCGAGGACGGCGGGCGAGCGGGCCCGACGCCTGTGGCAGCAGCGGGAGGCCGTGCGGTGGCTGAGGTCCGCGCTCGACCTCGGCGCAAGGATCGGCTGCGGGGATGACGAGCTCGCGCCACTCTGGGAGTCGTTCGCCCTCGCATCCGAGGGCGTCGAGGCGTACCCGGACGTGGTGGCCGCCTGGGAGGAGGCGCTCGCACGCTACGAGCGCGAGGGAGACGAGGCCGCCGCCGGCAGGGTCGAGGCGCGGATCGCGCACGCCGGGCTCTCAGCGGGGCGGCTGGAGGCGGCCGCCGAGCGGGCGACCCGTGCGGTCGATCGGCTCGCGCCGCTCGGGGAGAGCCCGGAGATGGCGTTCGCGTTGTTCGTGCTCGGACGCTACGAGCTCGAGCGCGACGCGATAGACCGGGCGGAGCCGCTCCTGCGGCGAGCGCGTGACATCGCCGACCGTGTCGAGGACCTCACGACGCAGGCGGGCGCGGGCGTCTCGCTGGGGTGGACCCTACACGCCAGAGGACGAGGCCCCGAGACGGTTCGGCTGTTCGACGAGGCACTCGAGGTTGCGAGACGAGCGGACGATCTCTCGCTGCTCCTAGACACCCTCGAGGCCGTCCTGTCGGCCGCGATCGAGGTGCTCGGAGACGGCCGGCGCGCCGAGGCGATCCTGCAGGAGTCGCTCGAGCTCGCCCGGCGTACGGGGAACGTGGGGAAGCTGACCAGGGTGCGCCTGAACACCGCCTACCTCATGCGGGAGCTCGGGCGGCTGGACGAGGCGGAGGAGTCCGGACGTACGGCGCTCGGGTCGGCCACCGCGCTCGGCGACGCGCTCCTCGTGGCATACGTGAACGCGATGCTCGCCCTGACGGCGTGCACGAGGGGCGACCTCGACGAGGCGGAGCGCCGGTCCTGCACCTACCGGACGATCCTGGCCGCCGAGGCGATGGAGCAGGTGATGTACGCGGAGGAGTTCGACGCCCTCATCGGCGGCTACCTCGCGGGGGGCCGGGGGCGACGAGAGCAGGCGGCCGAGATCCTCACGGAGAGCAGTCGCCGTCTGACGGACGAGCGCCTCTCGGTCTGGCTCGGGCAGCTCGTCCTCTTCGAGAGCGTCCGATCGCTCGTCTGCCTCGACCGTCGCGAGGAGGCTGCGCTTCACCGCGGCCGCCTGGAGAGACTCGCGATCGGCAACGTTCCTCCGCGCGCGTTCCTCGCCTGGGCGGACGGTCTCCTCGAGCCGGATCCGGGGCCGGCACGCGACCTGCTCACGGACGCGGCCGAGCGCTTCGAGGTCCTCGGCCGGCGCATCGACCTCGGTCGCTGCCTGCTCGATCTCGCCGACGTGGAGCGCCGCCTCGACGAGACCGGAGCCGAGACCACGGCGGCCCGCGGCCGGGCGATCCTCCAGGTATGCGGCGCTCGCCTGTTCCTCGGTGAGGCGGAGCGCACGTCGACCTAGCGAGGCCGGATGCGCGCGGCCGGCCGTTCGTTCAGGATGAGACCGCACGCTTGGTCTCGCACGGAAGGAGCACCAGCCATGCCCGTCGCGCCTCGGCCCGCGAAGCGCTCGTGGTGGCTCGAGGAGGCACTCGCACTCCCCGAGTTCGCCGGCGAGCCGGCGCCGCCGCTGCGAGACGACACGAGCGCCGACGTCGTGATCCTCGGCGGCGGTTACACGGGGATGTGGACGGCGTGGTTCCTCAAGGAGCGCGAGCCGGATCTGGACGTCGTGCTGCTCGAGGCCGACATCTGCGGCGGTGGGCCTTCCGGTCGCAACGGTGGCTTCTGCGACGGCTGGTGGGGCCACATCGGCGACATGGTCCGAACGTACGGCGAGGCCGACGCGATGGAGCTCCTCATGACGTGCGGCCGCTCCCCCGCCGAGATCGGCGCCTGGTGCGGGGCGAACGGCGTCGACGCGTGGTTCACGCAGGGCGGCGACCTCGCCGTCGCGACGAGCGCCGAGGCCGAGGGCCGCTGGGAGGGAACGATCGCGGGCGCGCGCGCTCTGGGCGTCGAGGACGAGTACCAGGTCCTCACCCCCGAGGAGGTCCAGAAGCGCTGCGCCTCGCCCGCGTTCGGCGGCGGGATGCTCATCGCCGACGCCGCGAACGTGCAGCCGGCGCGCCTGGCCCGAGGGCTCCGCAACGCGCTCATCCGCCGCGCCGTGCGGATCTTCGAGGACACGCCGGTCACCCGCTTTAGGGCCTCGAAGCCCGCGATCGCCGAGACGCCCGGCGGCTCGGTCCGCGCCGGCGAGGCCGTGATCGGGCTCGGGGCTTGGGCGACGTGGTGGAAGGCCTTCAAGCCGGTCCTCACCGTCCGCGGCTCGTACATGGTCGTCACCGCGCCGGCGCCCGAGAAGCTCGAGGCCATGAACTGGACCGGCGGCGAGCAGGTGCGCGACCTGCGCTCGTCGATCCACTACGGTCGCACGACGCCGGACGGACGGATCGCGCTCGGTCTCGGCGGGCTGCAGCCGGACCTCGCACGGCACATCGACCGGCGCTACGACTACCACGAGCCGTTCGCGCGCCGGGTGGCCGAGGACGTCGCCCGCCTGTTCCCCGCGTTCGCCGACGTCCCGATCGAGGCGGCGTGGGGCGGACCGATCAACGTGAGCGGCTTCACGATGCCCTTCTACGGCTCGATGGGCTCGGCGGGGAACGTGCACTACGGGCTCGGCTACACGGGCAACGGCGTCGGACCGAGCCACCTGGGCGGCAAGATCCTCGCCGCGCTCGCCATGCACGCCGGGGACGGCTTCACGCGCCTGGCGGTCGTGGATCGCGGGCGCAAGCGGTTCCCTCCGGAGCCGATCCGCTCGCCGGGCATGCTCGTCGCGAACGCGGCGATCCGGCGCAAGGACGACCTCGAGGACGCCGGCCGTCGCGTCGACCCGCTCACCGGGCTCGTCGCCCGCCTGCCGAGGCGCCTGGGCTTCAACCTGGGGCCACGATGAGCGCCCCGGACGATCTCTTCGGCGGGCTCGACGCGATCACGATCGACTGCTCGGATGCCCTCGGGCTCGCGCGGTTCTGGGCCGAGGTCCTCGGGACCGAGATCGAGTCGGCCGTCGGGGACGGACCGCACTACGTCGATCTCTTGCCCGTGCCCGGCATGCCCATCCTCCGGTTCCAGCACGTGCCCGAGTCCAAGTCGGTGAAGAACCGGGTTCACCTGGACGTCGCGGTCACCGACCTCGAGCGCGGATGCGAGCGGATCGAGGCGCTCGGCGGCCGGCGGCTCTCCGAGGAGACGTTCGCCGAGTACTCCTACCGGTGGCTGGTGATGGCCGACCCGGAGGGCAACGAGTTCTGTCTCGTGATCCGCGGGGGTGGATAGCCGATGGAGGTGCGGCGGGCGAAGCGTTCGTGGTGGCTCGAGGAGGCCCTCGCGCTGCCGGAGTTCGAGGGCGACCCGGCCCCGGCGCTGACCGGCGACACGACCGCCGATGTCGTGATCCTCGGCGGCGGCTACACGGGGATGTGGACGGCATGGTTCCTGAAGGAGCGCGAGCCGGATCTCGACGTCGTGCTGCTCGAGCAGGACATCTGCGGCGGCGGACCCTCCGGTCGCAACGGCGGCTTCGTGAACAGCTTCGCGTACGAGGTGGAGGAGCTCGAGCGCCTCTACGGCCGCGAGCTCGGCCTGCGGATCGTGCGCGCGTCGGAGGAGAGCGTCGAGGCGATCGGCGCGTGGTGCCTCAAGCACGGCGTCGACGCGTGGTTCGAGCGGACCGGCGACGTCGGCGTGGCGACCTCACCGGCGCAGGAACCGCGCGCGAGGGACATCGTCGCCACCGCCGAGCGGATCGGCGCGCCCGAGATGCACCAGGCGCTGACGCGCGACGAGGTCCGCGCCCGGTGTGACTCGCCGCTGTTCCGGATCGGCGTGTACTCCCCGAACGGGGCCGGCGTGCAACCGGCGCGCCTCGCTCGAGGGCTCCGCAACGCGCTGCTCGAGCGAGGCGTGCGGATCCACGAGTTCACGCCGGTCACCGGCTTCCGCGGCGGCGGACGGGTCGAGGTGCGGACGCCGAACGGCACCGTCCGGGCCGAGCGCGCGGTCGTCGGGCTCAACGCGTGGGCCCGGAACCTCGAGCCCTTCCGGCGCTCGCTCATGGTGCGCGGCACGTACATGGTCGTCACGGCGCCGGCGCCCGAGCGTCTCGCCGAGATCGGCTGGACCGGCGGCGAGGGCCTCTACGACTTCCGCACGTCCCTCCACTACCTGCGAGCGACACCGGACGGGCGGATCGCGTTCGGCGGCGCGGGGCACAAGGTGACCTCGACGCGGCGCGTGGACGCACGGTTCCAGTACGACGAGCGCTCCGTGCAACGGCTCGTCGAGGACCTCCACGCGTGGTTCCCCTCGTTCCGTGACGTGGGGATCGAGGCGGGGTGGGGCGGGCCGATCGACGTCTCCGGGCGGCACCTGCCGTTCCTCGGCACCCTGCCCGGCGGCCGGGTCCACTACGCCCTCGGGTTCACCGGCAACGGCGTCGGGCCATGCCACCTGGCCGGACGGATCGTCTCGGGGCTCGCGCTCGACGCCGTGGACGAGTGGACCACGCTGCCGATCGTCGGCGACCGCCCGAAGCTCTTCCCGCGCGAGGCACTCTTCGTCCCCGGGGAGCGGATCGTCACGAGCGCGGTTGTCCGCAAGGACGACCGGGAGGAGTGCGGGCAACCGGCGGGCTCGATCACCGGCGCGCTCGCGCGACTGCCTCGGAGACTAGGCTTCAACCTGGGGCCATGAGCTGGCAAGGCGACGCCGACGCCGTCGTGATCGGCGGCGGTCACAACGGACTCATCGCCGGCGCGTACCTCGCGAAGGCGGGAGCGAGAGCGGTCGTCCTCGAGGCTCGGAACAAGACCGGCGGCGCGACCGACACCTCGAGCCCGTGGCCCGAGCACCCCGACTTCAAGGTCACGACGTACTCCTACGTCGTGAGCCTGATGCCGCAGAACGTGGTACACGAGCTCGGTCTCGCACGGCATGGCTACCGGATCCACCCGATCGGTCCCTACTACCAGGCGTTCCCCGACGGACGGTCCATCAGCTTCCACCCGAGCGACACGAGGAAGACCTACGAGAGCGTGGCCAGGTTCTCGCGCAAGGACGCGGACGCGCTCGAGCGGATGGACGAGTGGCTCGAGGGCGTCGCCCGGTTCCTCCGACCGCTCGTCGAGCAGATCCCGCCGAAGCTCGGCTCGACCTCCCCGGGCGACCTCGTCGAGACACTCCGCACGGCGTGGAGGATGCGAGGGCTCGGCGTCAAGGGCGTCGCCGACCTGACCCGCCTGTTCACGATGAGCTGCACCGACCTCCTCGACCGCTGGTTCGAGTCCGAGGAGGTGAAGGCGGCCCTCACGATCAACGGCGTGATCGGCACGTACGCGGGCCCCGACCAGCCCGGCACGGCGTACGTCCTGCTCCACCACTCGATCGGGGACGCGGGCGGCGGCCTCGGCAGCTGGGGCGTGCCCGAGGGCGGGATGGGCGCCGTCGCCGACGCGTGCCGCCGCGCGGCCGAGTCCTTCGGCTGCGAGGTCCGGACCGACGCGCGCGTCGCGAGGATCCTCACCCGCGCCGGCCGAGCGATCGGCGTAGCCCTGGAGTCGGGTGAGGAGATCCGCGCGCCGGTCGTCGTCGCGGCGATCCACCCACAGACGGCGTTCCTCCACCTGGTGGATCGCGCCGAGCTCCCCGAGAACTTCGTGCACGACATCGAGGGACTGCGCAACCGCAGCGGCGCGATCAAGGTCAACCTCGCGATCTCGCGCCTGCCGAGCTTCACCGCCGACCCCGGCTCCGAGCTCCAGGAGCACCACACGGGTTCCGTCGAGCTCTGCCTGTCGACCGGGTACGCAGAGCGGGCGTTCCAGGACGCGAAGGAGGGACGCGCATCCAGACGGCCCGTGTGCGACGGGTGCATCCCGACGACGCTCGACCCGACGCTCATGCCCGAGGGCGTGCACATGTTCTCGATGGCGGCGATGCACGTCCCGAGCTCGTGGAACCAGGAGCCGCACCGGGACGAGCTCGAGGCGCTCGCCGACCGGCTGATCGACGGCTACGAGGAGCTCGCCCCCGGGCTGAAGGACTCGATCATCGCGCGCCAGGTGATCGGCACGTACGAGATGGAGAAGGATCTCGGCCTCGTCGGCGGGAACGTGTTCCACGGCGAGCTCGCCATCGACCAGCTGTTCCACATGCGCCCGGCCCCCGGGTACGCGGACAACCGATCACCGATCCGGGGTCTGTACCACGCGAGCGCGGGGAGCGCCGGCGGCGGCGGCGTGACCGGCATCCCGGCCCGCAACTGCGTGCGCCAGATCCGCCGCGACCGGCTCCTGCCGCGGCGGGCCCGGGACGCCGTTCGCTGAGCCATCCGATGGTCGCGCGCCGCCCCCGAAGTGTGGAACGATCGGCGCCATGACCGACGCGCTCCCGCGCCAGGCCGAGATCAGTTGGTGGATGGAGGAGGCCCTCGCGGCCGACACGGGCCGGCCGTGCCCGGCGCCCTTGGGCGACACCGCCGCCGACGTCGTGATCCTCGGGGGTGGCTACACGGGGATGTGGTCCGCCTGGTTCCTGAAGGAGCGAGACCCGGGCCTCGACGTGGTCCTGCTCGAGCAGGGGATCTGCGGCGGTGGGCCGAGCGGCCGCAACGGCGGGTTCTGCAACGGGCTGTGGGAGGAGGGCGAGCCGCTGATCGAGGAGCTCGGCCTCGAGGGCGGCCGGCGGACCGCGCTCGCGGCCGAGGCCTGCGTCGCCGAGATCGGCGAGTGGTGCCGCGACAACGAGGTCGACGCCTGGTTCAAGCTCGACGGACACCTCGGCGTCTCCACCTCGGACGCGCAGGACGGTTCCTGGCGCGAGACGCTCGAGACCGCGGCGCGCCTCGGCACCGACTGGTTCGTGGAGGTCTCGCCCGAGGAGGTCCGCGCCCGCTGCGACTCCCCGATCTTCCGGTCCGGCGTGCTCACTCCCCGCGCCGCTACGGTCCAGCCCGCTCGGCTGTCCCGAGGGCTGCGCCGCGTGCTCCTCGAGCGCGGCGTGCGGATCTACGAGCACTCGCCGGTGCAGCGGTTCCACGGCGGGTCCGCTGTCGAGGTGGAGACGCCGAGCGGGACGGTGCGCGCCGGCGCCGGGGTGTTCGCGCTCGGCGCGTACGCGGCGAAGCTCAAGGCGTTCCGGCGCACGATCCTGCCGCGCGCGACGTACATCGTGCTCACCGAGCCGATCCCCGAGCGGCTCGAGGAGCTTGGCTGGACCGACGGGCTCGGCCTGTACGACTTCCGCACGGCGCTCCACTACGTGCGCACGACGAACGACGGACGGATCGCGTTCGGGGCCGCGAGCTCCAGGACGGGGCTCGGCACCGGGATCGGACCGCGCATGCGCTACGACGAGCTCAGCGTCCGGCGTCTGATGACGAACTTCGTGCGGTGGTTCCCCTCGCTCGCCGACGTGCGGCTCGAGTGCGCCTGGGGCGGCCCGATGGACGTGACCGGCCTTCACATGCCGTTCTTCGGCTCGGTCGCCCGGAACCTGCACTACGGCGTCGGGTTCACCGGCGGCGGGGTCGGCCCGTGCCGGCTCGCCGGCAAGATCCTGTCGGGCCTCGCGCTCGGCGTGGAGGACGAGCACACGACGCTCCCGCTCGTCGGACTGCAGCCCAAGCCCTTCCCGCCCGAGCCGATCCGCTCACCGGGCGCTGCGCTCGCGCAGGGCGCGATCGTCCGCAAGGACGAGGCCGAGGACGCGGGCCGCCGAGCCGACCCGCTCACGGGGTTCGTCGCCCGGCTGCCGAGGCGCATGGGCTACCACCTCGGCCCGTAGGACCTCGCGCCGCCGGTCCCTCCGGCCCCGTCTCGACGCCGCCTCGGTGGGAGGATGGTCGTGACCCCGGCTGGAGGGCATGGCCGATGGCCGACGTGATCCGGGCCGAGAACCTCACGAAGTTCTACGGGAAGCAGCGCGGCGTGCTCGAGCTCGACTTCGCCGTGAAGCCCGGCGAGGTCTTCGGCTACCTCGGACCGAACGGCGCCGGCAAGACCACGACGATCCGCACGTTCCTCGACTTCATCCGCCCGACCGAGGGACGCGCGACCGTCCTCGGACTTGACTCGCACCGCGACAGCGTCGAGATCCACCGGCGCGTCGGCTACCTGCCCGGGGAGTTCTCCCTGTACGAGCAGATGACCGGGGCCGAGTATCTCGCGTTCTTCGCTCAGCTCCGCGGAGGGGTCGACCCGGGCTACGTGGCCGAGCTCGCCGAGCGCTTCGACGTGGAGCTCCACGTGAAGATCAGGTCGCTCAGCCACGGCAACCGCCAGAAGGTCGCGCTCCTGCAGGCGTTCATGCACCGGCCCGAGCTCCTGATCCTCGACGAGCCGACGCAGGGTCTCGATCCGCTGATGCAGCAGGAGTTCTACCGGCTCCTGTCGGAGACGCGGTCCGACGGCCGAACGGTGTTCCTCTCCTCGCACGTGATGCCCGAGGTCGACCGCACGTGCGACCGGGTCGCCATCATCCGCGAGGGGCGGCTCGCCGCGGTCGAGGACATCGGCGACCTCAAGGCAAAGGAGATCCGCACGCTCGAGGTCCATTTCACCGCGCCCGTCGCCGAGACCGAGTTCGCGGGCCTCCCGGGCGTGCGCCAGGTCGAGGCCTCCGGCGACGAGGTGCGGATCACGGTCGCCGGGCCGATGGACGCGGTCGTGAAGGCCGTCGCCCGGCACGAGGTCGTCGACCTGCAGAGCCACGAGCCGAGCCTCGAGGAGATCTTCCTCACGTTCTACGGGGGCGCCGAGCATGGCGGCTGAGCTCACGCTGCGACGGCCGATGCTGCGGACCACCTTCCGCAAGACGCTCAGCGACCAGCGGCGCGCGCTGGTGTGGTGGGCGCTCGGGCTGTTCGCGGCCGGGGCGACGTACGCGCCCTTCTACCCGAGCATCAAGGAGAACGCCGAGACGCTCACGAAGTACATGGAGAGCATGCCGGAGTTCCTGAAGGACGCGTTCCTCGGGGCGTCCGGCGACTTCGTCTCACCGGCGGGCTACCTCAACACCGAGCTCTTCAACTTCTTCGCGCCGATCCTCATGCTCCTGTACGCGATCGGCGCGGGCGCGCGGGCGATCGCGGGTGAGGAGGAACGTCAGACCCTCGACGTGCTCCTCGCGACGCCGATCGCGCGACGCCGGGTCGTCCTCGAGAAGTACGGCGCGATGCTCGCGGGCGGCGCGATGCTCGCGATCGTCCTGTGGCTCTCGGTGCCGCTCACCGGCCCACCGTTCGACCTGACACCGAGCCTGTGGGACCTCGCGGCCGCGTGTCTCATGACCTACCTGCTCGCGATCGCGTTCGGCTCGATCGCGCTCGCGGTCGGGTGCGCCACGGGTCGCAGGGGACTCGCGATCGGCGTGACGGCCGGACTCGCGGGCGCCGCGTACCTCATCGACCTGCTGACGCCCGCGATCGAGTCGGTGGAGTGGCTCCAATACCTCTCGCCCCTCCACTACTTCCTCGATCCGGAGCCGATGATGAACGGGCTCGGCGTTGGCGGCTCGCTCGTGCTCGCGGGGATCGCGGTGGTCGCGCTCGCGTACGCGCTGTGGTCCTTCGAGCGGCGGGATCTCGCGGCGTAGGCCGGCTAGACCTCGAAGGGCTCGTGGCCCGGCGCGACGAGCGGCCACGGGTTGGCCCGCTCCCACGCGGCACCCACGTTCAGCACGAGGTCGTCGCGGAAGCGCGGGCCCGTGATCTGCAGGCCGAACGGGACGCCGTTCGAGGACACGCCGGCGGGCACGGACAGGGCAGGGTGTCCGGTCGAGTTCGCGGGCTGCGTGTTGTAGTGGATGCTGTCGCTACCTGCAGCGTCGGCACCCGGCAGCCGGCCGTCGGCGGGGAAGCCCTCGACGCACATCGTCGGACAGACGAGGATCGCATCCTCGCCGAGCAGCTCATCGGTCGAGCGGCAGAAGACGAACCGCCGCCTGCGGGCCGCCAGGTACTCGTCGATGCTGATCCGGCCCGCGTGCCCGAGCGCCGACCGCAGGTAGTCGGTGAGCTCGCCCTTGCGAGCCTCCACGACGTCGCGACCCAGCCAGGTGAGCTCGTCCACGCCGGCCAGCGTGTTCCAGTCGTCGTCGAGCTCTGCCGGATAGAGCGGATCGATCGGCTCGACCGGCAGGTCGGTGGCAGCCTCGAGCCGTCGGAGCGCCGCCTCGAACGAGGCGAGCAGCTCCGGTGAGAGCGGCTCGTCGTGCACGACGAGCCGCGGGGTCGCGAGTATCCTGCTCACGCGCGCATCCGGGCTCGGCTCCCACATGGGCGCGGCCGTCGGCGCGCCGGCGATCGGACCTCGCAGCACGTCGAGCAGGAGGCGTGCATCCGCGACCGACGTCGCGAGCGGTCCC
>Ga0233416_10000151_pt1 | contig 20409 bp, 24 predicted proteins | sample Sediment_Towuti__2_FD_188638 | JGI IMG/M metagenome (GOLD analysis project Ga0233416, IMG submission 188638) | Sediment microbial communities from Lake Towuti, South Sulawesi, Indonesia - Sediment_Towuti_2014_0_MG | ecosystem: Environmental > Aquatic > Freshwater > Lake > Sediment | place... | reverse complement strand
GGCGTTTGCCGGTCAGTTGCGGTCTGTTCTTCTCACGGGGGAATGTGAGATCGAGCTGCGCGCTGGCCAATCGGTGATTGGCGGAGGCTCGACTCCTGAGCAGCACCTTCCGGCCACCTTGATTACCATCTCCAGTCTTCGCGCTTCCGCCGCTGAGCTCGAACGAAGGCTGCGCCTGCCCCACGCTGGTACGCCTGTGCTCGCCCGCGTCGAAGAGAATCGGCTGGTCCTGGACCTGCGCACCGTTTTTCCTGCGCAGGAGCCGGCTCTTCTCTCGGCGGTCGTCGCGGCCCTGCGCTGAAGACCGGCATGCTCTCCTTTGTCGTTGGCCGCGGCAAGCTCGTAGCTCAGTCCAAGCCTATCCCTCGTCTGCGCCCTGGATGGGCGCTGGTTCGCGTGCGTTTAGCGGGCATCTGCAACACTGACCTGGAAATTCTTCGCGGTTATCACAATTTCCGCGGCACGCCTGGACATGAGTTTGTTGGCGAAGTGGTTCGTGTGAACGCCAACTCAAAGATCGCGCGACGCTGGGTCGGGCGCCGCGTGGTCGGCGAAATCAACATCTCCTGCGCATCCCTGGGCTATAGAAAGAGCTGCCTTTTCTGTCGGCGTGGCCTGCTGACACATTGCGCTCATCGCCGCGTGCTCGGCATTGTTGTCCACGACGGGGCCTTCGCCGAGCACCTCGCGCTTCCCCTGGCCAATCTGCATCTGGTTCCGGACAACGTCGCGGACGAACAGGCCGTTTTCACCGAGCCGCTGGCCGCGGCCTGCGAAATCCTCGAGCAGGTGGACGTGCGAAGGCACCGCGCTGCCGCGGTTCTGGGAGACGGCAAGCTCGCGCAGTTAATTGCCCGCGTGCTCGAGGACGCGGGCGTGCGCACAGTGATGTTCGGAAAGCACGCCCGGAAATTAGCTTTAGCGCGCCGGGCAGGCATCCGCACAGTTCTGAGTGGCTTGCCGACTTCCGGGCGGAGAGACAGGGCGCGCTTCTCACTCGTCGTGGAAGCCACTGGTTCCCCCGAAGGGTTCCAGCGCGCCGTGGCTCTGACTGCTCCGCGCGGCACACTGGTTTTGAAGTCCACGTTTCACGGCCAGGCGCCGATGGAGACTTGGCCCATCGTCGTGCACGAGCTGACGCTCGTCGGGTCTCGGTGCGGGCCGTTTCCGAAAGCGATCGCGCACTTGCGTCAGCACCGGGTAGATCCGCGACCGCTCATCAGCCGAGTTTACCCGCTGGAAGAGGCGCGCCGAGCGATTCGATTCGCGGGTCGGAAGGGCGTGCTAAAGGTTTTGCTTAAGGCCTGAGCCGGTGCTCCTAAGGCGTTGTGTCTCCCATCAACTTTCGTACCGGCTGGTTATCGGCGTAGACGCGCCACTGGGCCACCAGTTCATCGCGGACGACGGCCAGCCAGGCCGCAGGAATCTCCCATTTATTCTCTTCACGCAGCTTGCCGTCCGCGGCATAGGTTCCTCGCGCTGTGCCGAACACCGCCACCAGATTCCCCTTGGGCAGGATCTCTTCATGGGAAACTTTGTAATCCGGAATCCAGCCGAAATAGGCCGTCCACGCCTGGCGCATTTTCTCGCGACCCTGAATGCGCGTGCCCAGCGCATCCACAAACAGGTGGTCCTCGGTCATGAGCGCGCAGATTCCTTGTACGTCTCCAGCATTGATCCGCTCCATGAACGCCAGCACCACTTCGGTCGGCTCTTTGCCGGCCATGCGCGCACCTCCCCGTAGCGCGATTCTAGCATCTCCCGCCGCCTTGCCTTGCGCAGAAGCCGCTTGCCGGATCGCCCCCGGGTCTCCGGATTGTCACCGCGCTGTGCAGTGTGATATAGCTTCTATATAAGCAGGAGGAGCGCATGAAACCTGCACTGGTTCATTTGGACCCGCAGCAGAAGAACCGGCTGGCGCGTCGAGCCCGGCGGCACGGCCGATCCTTCTCCCAAGAGGTACGAAATGCCGTCAAGCTCTATCTGGAGATGACTCCAGAGGATGCCGACAAGCTGAAAATCCTCGCGGCCATGGCCAACGACTCGATGGACCGCACTATCGCCCGGATGGACGCTGCCATTGCGGCCGTGGATCGCATCTTGAGGCAGCATCGAGGTAAGCGATGAGTTGGCTGCGGGACGTCGGGGCCGCCTTGCAGAAAGCCATGCTCATGGAAGAACGTATGAATACCATGAGCGAGCGCCTCACCCGGCTTGCCCTGCTTTATGATGACCTGGATCGGCGCCTGGCGCGGCTGGAAGGCAAGTTTGAACTGTTGGAGCGGATCGGAGCCCCTCGACGCCGGCGGCTTCCGCCCTCAAAATAGCTTGGTGTCATGATGACTTCCACGCGCATTAGCCACGGGCTTCAAGGCAACTCCAGGGAATTCTGAGGCGCCTATGTCCGCCAGCCGCATCCGCACCGTGCTCGAGATGATCAAGTTCGAGCACTCCGTCTTCGCACTGCCGTTTGCGCTGACGGCGACCCTGTTGGCGGCTCGTTTTGACGGCGACGCAAGCGCCTGGCCCACTCTGTCTCAATTGATCTGGATTGTGGTGGCCATGGTGGCGGCGCGCTCGGCCGCGATGACCATGAACCGCATTGCCGACCTGCGCTACGACCGCCTGAATCCGCGCACGCTGTCGCGCCCGCTGGTGACCGGCGCGTTGAGCCTGCGATTCGCGTGGGTGTTTACGCTGATTGCTGCCGCGCTGCTGGTCGTGGCGGCAGCTCAACTCAATCCACTGGCGCTGAAACTCTCGCCCGTGGCCCTGGCCATAATTTTCTTCTACTCGTACACCAAGCGGTTCACTGCCTGGTCGCACGTTGTTCTGGGCTTTTGCCTGGGGATTTCGCCGGCTGCGGCATGGATTGCCATCACCGGCACGCTGGACCCGCGCGTCTTGCTGCTTTCCGCTGCCGTGACTCTGTGGGTGGCGGGCTTCGACGTGCTCTACGCCTGCCAGGACATTGACTTCGACCGCCGCGCCGGCCTGTATTCCATCCCCGAGCGTTTCGGAGTCGCCCGCGCGCTGTGGATGGCTCGGGCCATGCACGCCGCCATGGTCGTCCTGCTTGGACTTCTGAAGCTCGGCTTCGGCCTGCCCTGGCCAGCGGGTGCAGGAATCGTCGCCGTAGCTCTGTTGCTGGCCTATGAGCATTCGCTGGTTAAGCCCGACGACCTCAGTAAGATCAATGCTGCGTTTTTTACGGTGAACGGCTATATTAGCGTGCTGTTTTTTCTCTCCTGGGGCGCGGCCTTGTTTGTTGCGCGCCCGTAGGCTTTGGCCCTTTTGAATGGTCTGAATTGGCTGAACTGCTCATTGACGATTCCCGGTTGAAGCCCATCGCCGAAAAGGTGCTTGCCGGCGAGCGCCTCGACTTCGACGACGGCGTCGCGCTCTATCGCACCAACGACCTTCTGGCCGTGGGCTGGCTGGCCAATCATATTCGCGAGCAGCGCCACGGCAACGTCACCTATTACAACATCAACCGGCACATCAACCCCAGCAACATCTGCGTGGCTCACTGCCGGTTGTGCGCCTTTGGCCGCAGCCCGGACGCACCCGGCGCCTACACCTTTGCCCTCGAAGAAATCTACCAGCGCGCCGAACAAGGGGTTCGCGAAGGCGCCACTGAATTTCACATTGTCGGCGGCTTGCACCCCGACCTGCCCTTTTCCTATTTCCTCGACTTGATGCGCGGCCTCAAACAGCGCTGCCCCCAGGTCCACTTAAAGGCGTTTACCATGGTCGAGGTGGGCTACTTCGCGCGCATGGCTAAGCTTTCCGTTCTCGACACGCTCCTTGCGCTGAAGGACGCGGGGGTGGATTCCCTGCCCGGCGGCGGAGCCGAGATTTTCAATCCGCGGGTGAGGAAAGTCATCTGCGACCACAAAGTCTCCGGCCAGCAGTGGCTCAACATTGCCCGCGCGGCGCACCAGATCGGCCTGCGCTCGAATGCCACCATGCTCTACGGGCACATCGAAACGGAAGAAGAGCGCGTCGAGCACCTCTTGCTGCTCCGCAACCTCCAGGACGAGACCCGCGGCTTTGTCGCCTTCATCCCCCTTGCCTTTCACCCAGAGAATACGGCTCTCTCGCATCTGCCCAAGGCCACCGGTTTTGCCGACCTGAAAAACATCGCCGTGGCTCGGCTGCTGCTCGACAACTTCGACCACATCAAGGCGTACTGGATTATGCTGACGCCGCGCATCGCCCAGATTGCTCTGCGCTTCGGCGCCGACGACATTGACGGCACCGTGGTCGAGGAGAAAATTTACCACGATGCCGGCGCGACCACCGCGCAGCTCACCACCCGCGCTGAGCTCGAACGCTTGATCCGCGAAGCCGGACGCGTGCCCGTCGAGCGCGATACCCTGTATCGCCCGCTCGAACGCCCCTCCGTCCCCGGCCCGCAGCCCGCCTCCGCCGATTTTGTACCTTCCACTACGCTCACCCTCAACGTGTAGCGCGTAGCTCTTTCGTCATTGCCTTGTCCCTTGTCCTGCGCTCTCCGCAATCTGAGATCGCCCTCCCCTCCGCAATCGTGAATGACCCAACGGGTTCAATCTCTGCCGATGGCCCGATTCGGTTTTCGTCCCCTCAACAGGAATGCAGTCAGCGTCTCTACAGAGATATCTTGGCGTGTGCCATGTTCCACAGTGGTGCACCATCCAAGTTCTTTTGCTGCATGCCGATGCTTCTTCCCGGGGTGGCTGATTGCTTTCCTCGTTAACAATCGGTTTTCAACCGGAGCCCCGGTCTTTCCACAGCGGCACGCTGCATGCCCAGAACTCGGCCCGTGCGCGCAAGGAATATCTGGACGTTGCCCCGCAGGTTCTCCTGGCGACGAGTCAAAAACGTTCTCCGGATTGCCCTGTGTTGCTATTACGGAGCGGTGTCAGCAGGGGCCTCGGCTGAGGCGCAACAAGCTGAAGCTGCGCCGTCTCCCGCACAAAGAACAGAACCCACATCCCTCAACATCCCACAGTCAACCCCAGCCCGAGTGATTGCCGACAGCCACATGAAGCAGAGGTTGAAGCCGGCGGCAAGGCCCGGCCGGGCCGAAGCCGTTTTCTGGCCCTCCGAAAACTACAGGCATCGCTTCTTTGACCGCACCAACCTCGTTCTTTTCTCCGGAGTGGGGGCGGCGCGCGCGCTGGACTTTGCTTCTACGCGTCATTTCCGAGCCCGCGGGCGCAGCGAAGGATTCCTGAATAACGACGTCGTGGACAATCGCCCGCTCTTCATCACCATTGAAGCTGCCGGCGCGGCAGCTTCCATCGGCGTTTCCTATCTTTTTCACCGCATTGGCCAGCACAAGCTCGAGCGATGGACCTCTCTCGTGCATATCACCGTGGGCACGGCGGGCGCTATCCGCAATTACCGCGCCGACGGCTATCCCCCTTCGGCGCACCAAGCTCGGCCAAAGCCTCCCCCGTAGCCAATCTCGCCCGCGTCAGGCTGTCATCACTGTGCCTGTGGAAAACCGGGTTGACCCTGCTTCCCGAAGCGCTACACTTACACCTCGTCAGCCCTCGCTGTGCTCCCCCCGGAGGATGCGTGACCGAGGATTGGCACATGCGCTGGCCTCGTCCCCAACGCGCGTTCCATTCAGACAGAGACAACCGTTTGCCCTCTGGAGGTGGGCAAGAATGAGAAGAGCGTTCTATTTGGGTGTTGCTGTGTGTCTTTTGGTGTCTTTGGCCTTGCCGGTCATGGCGCAGATGACCCCGTCCGGCGACCCGCCGAAGGTGATGCAGATTTACCGTGAAACCGTCAAACCCGGCAAGGGCTTTGCCTATGAGACTCATGCGGCCAACTTCGTTCGCGCCTTCCAGCGGGCTAATTCTCCCAGTCACTGGATCACCATGAACGCCGTTTCCGGCACGAACGAAGTCTGGTACGTGATTGGCTACAAATCCTTTGCCGAGTGGGAAGCCGAATACGCTGCTAACATGCAGTCCGCGGTGCTCATGGCCTCCATGAAGCAGTTGGAGCCGGCCAGCACGGACTTGGTGGACAGCTCGAACAGCATCGTGGTCGTCTATCGGCCGGACCTCAGCCACGGCGTCAGCTCCGTGAGTGTACCCAACGCGCGCTTTGTGCGCACCACCGTCCTGCGCATCCGCCTGGGCACTGAGCCCGTTTTCGTGGAGCGCACTCAGGAAGCCAAAGCCGCCAATGACAAGGCCAATACCGGCGCCCACTGGTTCACCTACCAGGTGGTCTCCGGCATGCCCGCTGGCACCTACGTGATCTTCAGCACCATGAAGTCTCTCGCCGAGGCAGATGTGGACACCAGCAAGGCCTTCCGCGACGCTCTCGGTGAGGAGGGCTACTCCAAGCGCCTGCAGTTTGCCCGCGACAACATCATCGTAGCCAACTCCAACCTCTATGCCTTTAACCCCACAACCAGCCGGCCCACTCAGGATTGGGTTGCTGCCAACCCGGACTTTTGGAAGGTGAAGACCGGCGCTCAAGTTGCTGGCCAAAAAACACCTGCCAAGTCCGTTCCCGCAACCACCAAACAACCGCAGCAGTAGATGGTGGCCTCTTCAGGGCGGGCTCCGAGATAGCTCCGGCGTCCGCCCTGCATCTTCCCTTGAACCCTTTTCTCTCGGTCTCTGTGGATCTCCGGCGCCTGTGGAAATCTGAGTTGACGTGCCTCTGCAACGCGGTACACTCTTTTCCGCTAAGACCCGTGCTTTTTTGCGCGGAGGCTGTTTGACCGCGATTCCTCTCCAACCCGCTTCTGTCCTCAAGCGGAAAGTCCTAAGGAACAATTCTCGATTGCCCCCTGGAGGTGGGCAGAAATGAGAAAACTGCTTTATCTGGCTGTCGCCGTGTGTCTTGCTCTTTCCAGTGCCGCGGTGGTTCAAGCCCAATCCACGTCCGGCACGACCCCGCCGAAAGTCATCCAAATCTACCGCGAGGAAGTGAAACCGGGTAAAGGTCCGGCGCACGCCGTCGTGGAGGCGGGCTGGCCGGCTGCTTTCGCCCGCGCCAACTGGCAGACTCACTACGTCGCGATGACTTCCACCTCCGGACCCAGCGAGGCCTGGTTCGTTACTGGCTACGACTCCTTTGCCGCCATGGAAAAGGAGCAGCAGGCCATCGAGAAAGCCGGCGTCCTGAGTGCTGCCCTGGATCAATTGACCACCAAGGACGGCGACCTTCTTTCCAGCACCCGCAGCATTGTGGCTGTCCATCGCCCGGATCTGAGCTATCGCTCCAGCTCCGTCAACGTTGCCGAAGCGCGTCATGTCCGCCTGACCACTCTGCGCGTTCGCCTGGGCCACGGCGACGCCTTCATCGAACGTCAAAAGAATGCCATGGCCGCGCACGACAAGGCCAATACCGGCGCTCATTGGACGGTCTATGAGGTGGTGGCCGGGATGCCCACTGGCACGTACCTGGTTTACACCACTATGAAGTCTCTCGCGGAAGCCGACGTGGATTACAGCAAGGCCTTTCGTGAGGCTTTGGGCGAGGAGAACTATGCCAAGCGCGTGCAGTTTGCCCGCGACAGCCTGCTCTTCGTCGAATCCAATCTGTTTGCCTTCAGCCCGAAGATGAGCTACGTCTCCAAGGAATGGGTGGCTGCCAACCCGGACTTCTGGACCGTACCGAAGGCGACTCAGGTGGCCAAGAAACCTGTGGATACGAAGACCGTTCCCACTGCGGCTAAGCCGCAGCAGTAAGCTGCTCAAACACCAAGGGCGGGGATCCCGTTTGCAGCGTGGGTCCCCGCCCTTCCCCGATCTCGAAACTACAGCGGCTCTGCTTCTGGTTCCGGGGGCCGCGGTGGCTCTGGGCGCCGCTCAAAGAAACCTGGCGGCGCCGGAGTCGGAGCGAAGGCCCGTTCGCGTCGCTGCTGAATTTCCTGCAGCTTCTTCCACTGCTCGACGCTCAGCACCCGCCGGATTGAGAACATCATCATCGCGTTCGCTTTCTCCAACCGACCGCGTGCGGCCAGCACCTGGTCAATCTGTGCGCTGACCTTGGCTTCGTCGGGCTGGTCGGCCTCGATGAGCGGTTGCAGCCTGGTTTCCTGCTTTTCCAGGTCGGCTTTCAAGTCAATCAGCTTCATGCGTTGTTCGAAGAAGGCCTGCTCGATCTGGCTGACCTGCGCTTCGTTTAGCCCCAGCTCGCGCACCACCTCCGAGTTCTTCCACCATTTGCCTAGGCCCATTCCCGGCGGAGCGGGATGGCGGGGAAGGCCGGGGGGTAACGGCGCTTGAGCCGGTGCCGGCGTGGGCGCGGGTACCATCTGTGCTGCAGCACTGGCCGCCAGGAACAAAGCCAGGAACAATAGAATTCCTGCGGATCGTTTCATAGATTTTCTCCTTGTTGTCCGAATCAGTTCAAATCTCAAAGCTGTTCCAGGCCTGCGACTACCTACGCGTCCCGGGCTGGGTCGCCTGGCTTAAATCTTCGGAGAGCAGCGTGGCCGGCTCCAGCGCCCGCGGCACCGGCCGCCGCACCGAGCTTTGCACCTCCAGCAGGAGCATCTGGTCCGGATCCATTTCAGCTACCGCCGACGCCGGGCGGCTCGGTTCCAGGCTGAGCGAAACAGCCAGCGCCACAGCGATCATTGCGACCGCCCAGGACAGTGCGCGTGCGGTCTGCCGGCCCGATATCTGATGGAGAATCGCTCGCTCTTGCGAGTACCAGAAACTTGCCGGCCGCTCGGCTACCAGACGAGTTTGTGCCGCCCATTGCAGAATTGCCCTGCGCAGCGACTCCGTCTCCGACTGACAGTGCCGACACTCCTCCATATCGGCGCCCGAATCGCACTCCGCGACAATTCGCTTGGTCAACTGCTCATCGGTGAGGTGGGTGTGCATAGGGTCCTCACTTTTGCAAGCGGCGTCGCAGGGCGGCCACGGCGCGGTGCAAATGCGTCTTCACCGTGCCCAACTCCAAGGACGTCGCCTGGGCGATCTCTTCCAAAGTCATTTCCTCCGCAAACCGCAGGAAAAACACCGCTCGCTGCTGATGGGAGAGCACCTGGGCGGCCGCCCAAACCTCGTTCAGCTCCTGCCGGGCCGCCAGTTCCCTCTCCGGCGTGGCTTGCGGAGCCGCCAGCTCCGCGGCTTCATCCAGAGCGTTTCGACTCGCACCCGAAAGCCCAGCCTTGTCGTGGTCCATCCGCCTTCCGCTGAACAGCCTGCGCCAGAAGGCGTTTTTGCGGTTGCGTCCATGGTCGCGGGCCAGGTTGATGGCAATTCGCACCAGCCACGTTCCCACAGCCGACTCACCGCGAAAGCTCCGGCGATGGCGATAGGCGCGGAGAAAGCACTCCTGGGTCAGCGTGTTGGCGGCCTCTTCCTCGCCCAGCAACGCCACCAGCACCCGGAAAATTCGCCGCTGGTGCAGTCGCACCAGCTCCTCGAATTCATCGGCGGCGATCCCGCGGACAACCGCCGCGCTGGCCATGGGTCCGGGCCGGGTCAGTGTGCGCTCCGAATGACCTCTTGCCTCTGTCCTCTATAGACGAGTCTCTGTCCCTGAGGTTTACACTGCAGGAAGTGAAAAGGCTAGCCGCGGCGCGCTGTGGCTGCTGACCTGACCCCAGTGGAGATTTCAGCGCGGAGTGGCGCACGCCGGGACCGCTGCCTCGCCGTCACTTGGTTGTGGCGCAGCCCCCATCGGCACATGGCTTCGACCACTGGCTGCAAACTGTGCCCCAAGGAGGTCAGCGAGTACTCTACCTTGGGTGGGACCTGCGGATACACGCGCCGCCGGACGACGCCGTCGCTCTCCATCTCGCGGAGTTGCTGGGTGAGCATTTTCTGCGTGATGCCGCCCATGGCGCGCAGCAGCTCGGAGAAGCGCTTGGTGCCATCGAATAAGTGGAAAAGGATCACCGTCTTCCACCGGCCGCTGATGACGTGCAGGGTGGTCTCGACGGGGCAGCCGAAACACCCTTTGGCCAAACTGGGCATCTTTAGTATCCTCTAGGTAAGTATTGCACGTAAAAGTGCGTACTTGTCAATGAGAAACTTTAGGTGTAAAAATACACCATAGCCGGACAGGGCGGGTTTGGGGAGGAGAGTATGTCTGCAATCGTCGAGGTTCCCTCGGCCATGAGCGAAGACCAGCTCATTCGCCTGAGTCAGAAGGGGGATGCGCAGGCTCTGGACACTCTTTTCGGGCGTTACTCTCGCGCCCTGTACAAGGCGGCCCTGCGCCTGCTCGGGAATCCCCACGACGCCGAAGATGCCCTGCAGGACGGTTTGCTTTCCGCCTACCGCAACTTGCCCCGCTTTGAGGGCCGCTCCAAGTTTTCTACCTGGCTGACCCGCATTGTCATCAACGCCGCCTTGATGCGCCGCCGCAGCCAGCGGGTCCGCCCGGCCGTCTCCATGGACGACCTGCCGCAGGAAGATGGTTTGCCGCTGGCCGAACGCGTCGCCGACAACACGCCCGGTCCCGAACAGTTGTATCGCGGCAAGGAGCTCCACGCCCTGGTCGAGCAGGACTTAGCAAGCCTCTCCCCGGTCCTGCGACTGGCCTTCATTCTGCGCGAGGTAGAAGGTCTGTCCACCGCCGAAGCCGCTCGCGCTCTGGGAGTTTCGCCCAACACCCTTAAGGCCCGCTTGTGGCGTGCCCGGCGCTCTCTGACCGAGGGACTTTCCCGGCGCCTCTCCGGCAACGGAAGCAAGTCTGCCCCGAGCGGCACGTTTCTCACTCCACCGCTTTGCGGCTGCGAGGGCCGGTAAGTTCTCGCTCTGGCGGACGTCACTTCCTTCTTGGGAAGGCTCTCCGGAATCTTTGAACATTTGGAGGACGGCAATGAAGCGCACAGCATCGGCGATTTGGCGGGGTGCTTTGAAAGATGGCAAGGGTTCCATCTCGACTCCCAGCGGCGTGCTTTCCAACACGCAGTACTCCTTCACCACGCGCTTCGAGAGCGGTATCGGCACCAATCCGGAAGAATTGATTGCCGCCGCACACGCTGGCTGTTTCTCGATGGCCCTTTCCGCGCAGCTTGCCAACGCCGGGCTTACCCCCGAAAGCATCGCCACGACAGCCACCATCACTTTGGAAAAACTCGATGCCGGCTGGACGATTACCGCGAGTCATCTCGATGTTTCAGCAAAAATCCCTGGCGCCACCCCTGCTGCCTTCGAGAAAGCCACTCAAGATGCCAAGGCGGGTTGCCCGGTCTCCCGCCTGCTCAACGCCAAAATCACCATGGATGCCAGGCTGGAGTCCTAAAGGGCCATTCGGACCACTGATCCCTCTACGGTAATGGCTGCGGATCACTTCGGAACCTCCGCGGCATACTTAACGCGACCTGTCGTGCGTAGGCGCCAGGCCCACGCGGTCGCTGCGATACCAATCAGTGCTGGCAGCGTGACCGCGGGGAAATCGCGGACAATCGCCGAGGCCGAGCAAATTCCCACGGCCACTTCCCAGAAGTGAAAGAAAGCGTGAGCGGTGAGCCAGATCGTGGCTGCACCCCAAAGTAGATGCCGCGCAGATGGCCGAGCCATGCCGACCCAAAAGGCAATGCCGAGGAACGTCTGGATCAGGCCAATATCGCGGACGAAGTGTTGGTTGAAGGGGCCGGTGGTGGTCACACCCGGGACGGCGGCGTACCACGTCAGCGGCTTGATCAACATCAAAAGGCCGTTCACAACAAGGAACAAGCCAGTGCACGCAATGAGCGCAAGGAGAATGCGTGCCACGATGCTCGGAGCGCTATTCATGGTTTGGTCTTCATTGGCTGTGGTGAGCGCTGATGGCTCCCAACGGGTCACGCTGTTGGCGAACCGCTTAGCGTTTTGACAGTGGGATCCTAATCGCCATGAGACGACCGGACTGCAGCCCTGAGAGGCTGGCCCTTGAGCCAGGTTTCGAAGTGGGTCGTTCCCACGATTGGATTGTCGCCCGGGGTGAGCGACTGGTCGTTGATCGGCGCGCCGAAGTAAGTCGCGGTGTCGTCCGAGATGACCTCGCGCGGATCGTTGTTGTGCTGGAGGAATGTCTTCACGAACGAGACGAGCGGTCGACGATCGGGGCCGGCCACTTCCGTGGTCTGGTAAGTAGGCGCTTCCACGGTAATCTTCGCCAATGCCGCCGCCACGTCGGCCGAGGCTATTGGTTGCAGGGCCGCCGACGTCAAACGAATGGTTTGGCCCTGGAGGCCGGATTGCGCAATGCCCCCTATGAACTCGAAGAACTGCGTGGCCCGCAGGATGGAGTAGGGAACCCCGGAGTCTTTGATGAGCTTTTCCTGCGCCATCTTGGCCCGGAAGTAGCCACTCTTGAGCATCCGCTCTGTACCCACGACTGACAGGGCGACATGATGCTTGACTCCGGCGGCTGCTTCGGCCGCAAGGAGGTTGCGCCCAGAAGTCTCGAAGAAGTGGAGAACTGCGGCGTCCTCAAATGAGGGTGAGTTCGAGACGTCGACCACGACGTCCGCGCCTTGCAAAGCGTCCTGCAGCCCTTCGCCGGTAATGGTGTTGACGCCGGTATTCGGCGACGCAGCCAAGGCTTCATGCCCAAGTTCCCGCAGGTTTTTGCAGAGTTTGGTCCCGATCAGGCCCGTGCCGCCGATGACGACGATTTTCATGTCGACCTCCAGATGTGTGTCGAATGGGTTGCCATCTGGCCCGGGCGGCGGAACTAACGCTCGTTGTGCTCCGGCCCACTTAAACGCCGCGCTTCTTCGAGGAGGAGCCCGTCTAACTGCGAGTCCTGCCGCTAATTTGAGGATACGCACTATCCTCAAGGGCGCAGAATATCCGCAATAAAGCAGAAGTCAAGCGCTCCTTTGCTCCTGCCGACAGACGGTCGGAAGGTGCTTCATTCGTCTAAGCGGCGACAAGTCCACGTTCATCAACAACCAGCTCTAACGCTTCGGCAAACGCGGAAGCCGCTTCAAGGTGCGCCCGTGCAAAGCAAATGTGGCCAACCCCGCAGTGCTCATTCGGCGTGCCAGGCTTCGTCGCTTGGGCGCCCGAATAGCCCCCTCCACAGCAGCAAGGCATAGAATGGCGCGTAGGTGAGCCACTGCAGCACTGGATCGAAGCTCCAGCGGCCGCTCGCTTGGAACTCAATCAGCACGTTGTAGGAGAGAAACTGCAGCGCCGTCAGCAGTAACCAGGCGGAGGCCGTGCGCAGCCCCGGCAGGAAGCACAGCACCGGCACAATCCAGGTGAAATACCAGGAAAAGCCGTTGGGAGCGAGCAGGAGGGTGGCACCGACCAACAGGTAAGCCGCGCGAGCTGGATCGAGCCGTCGAAACGCGCCCCACAGCGCCAGGCCGGCGGCAACACCGGCCCCGACCCCGGCGGCCACCAGCGTGGAGCCGGCAAACCACGCTATCGCCGTATACAGGCTGGCGTTGTTGTTTTGCCAGCGCGATTCATAGTACGCCAGCACCTGGAGGTACTCGGGCCACGCCCCTCGATAGGGCCAGGCCAGCAGGCCCGCCAGCAGTACCCCTCCAAACAACGCCAGCCAGCCACGCAGACGCGCCCAGGCGGCGCGACGTATCCACAGCGGAAGCAGCAGCATGGGAAAAGCCTTGGCCAATGCTGCCGCCGTCAGCAGCCACGTTGACACCACTGGGCTGCGCCGTATAATCACCACGGCGGCGACTAGACCGGCAAGCGCAAGCGCGTCGTTGTGGCCGCTGCCGGCATACTCGACGACAACCAGCGGGTGCCACCCGTATATGGCCACCTGGTAGGCTCTTCCTCCCGTGGACCGGGCCCACCAGGCCAGCAGCAGGACCACCAGGAGGTCGGCCAGCAGAAACGGCAGTTTGAAAGCCACCGGCCCGGGAAGCCATCGCCAGGCCAGGCGAAAGACGTGCTCGGTGAGCGGAGGATAAATGGTGGGCAACTCCCGCCCCGGCATTGCTTCCCACGCCACCGCACCCAGCCTCCCGCGGAGTGAGGCCAGGCGCAGGTCGTCCGGCCGCACGCTGTACGGGTTGGAACCGGCCTGCTGAACCAGGCCGTCCCAGCGGTAGCGGTGGAGGTCGGTGGAAAGACTGGGCACCAGCGGCGCCAGAAGCGTGCGAAAGAGGAGGGCGCCAGCCAAAACCAGCCACAGCGTGGCGCGATGCTCGCGCGTATGTTCGAGCGCGTAAAGTGCGGCAAAGTACAGGACGCCGGCGGCCAGCGCGAGCGCGATGGTTTCAACGACGTAAAGTTTCAGGTCGCCCAGCCGCCGCAGCGCCTCAAAAATGGCGCCCAGTACGGTCAGTGCCGCGAGCGCGACGCCAAGTTGCGCACGCGGGGATTGTTGCAAGCGATTCAGCATAGGGAGCTGATGCGGACGTGATGTCTCTTGCGAGTTTCGTGCTTTTCCTGGCCCAGAACCCGGTCACCGAATACTGGCAGAAGCTGACCGACAAAAACCGCAATCCGTTCATCGGCCTCTACAACCTGGACTCCTTCGACCTGGCGGTGATGATTCCTTACTTCCTGGTGCTGGTGGTTCTGGCGATGTACGGCCTGCACCGCTACTGGCTGGTCTACAACTTTTTCAGATACAGGAAGAATGTCCCGGCTCCCCCGCCCGAGCCTGCTGCGTGGCCCAAGGTTACCATACAGCTTCCCATCTTCAACGAGCGCTACGTGATCGAACGGCTGGTCGAGGCCGTGTTCCGCTTTGACTATCCGCGCGAGTTGCTCGACGTCCAGGTGCTCGACGACTCCACCGACGAAACCCGCCAGGTCGCCCGAGACTGCGTCGAGCGCTACCAGGCCCTGGGCTTTCCCGTCACTTATCACCATCGCTCTCACCGCGAGGGTTTCAAGGCCGGCGCCTTGCAGGAAGGCCTGAAACATGCTCGCGGCGAATTCATCGCCATCTTCGACGCCGATTTCGTCCCTCCGCCCGATTTTCTCCGCCGCTCGCTTCCCTACTTCCATGACCCCACCGTCGGCATGGCTCAGACGCGCTGGACCTATCTGAACAGCGACTATTCCCTGCTCACCGAGGTGGAAACCATCCTGCTCGACGGCCACTTTGTCATTGAGCACGGCGCCCGCTCCCGCCGGGGCACTTTCTTCAACTTCAACGGCACGGCTGGCGTCTGGCGGCGCACCGCCATCGAAGCGGCAGGCGGCTGGGAACACGATACCCTGACCGAAGATACCGACCTCTCCTATCGTTCCCAGCTTCGCGGCTGGAAATTTCTCTACCTGCCGGAGATCGAGTGTCCCTCCGAGCTGCCGGTGGAGATGAACGCCTTCAAGGCGCAGCAGGCCCGCTGGGCTAAGGGCCTCATGCAAACCGCAAAGAAAATCCTGCCGCGCGTGGTGCGCTCCGGCCAGCCGTGGCATGTGAAGACGGAAGCCTTCTTCCACCTCACCGCCAACATCAGTTATCCGCTGATGGTCCTGCTGTCGACCATGCTCCTGCCGGCCATGATCGTGCGCTTCTACCAGGGCTGGTTTCAGATGCTGGTGATTGACCTTCCACTCTTCCTCGCTTCCACCTGCTCGATCTCCAGTTTTTACCTAGCGGCGCAGCGCGTGCTGCGGCCGAAAACATGGAAACGCACCTTTCTCTACTTGCCGTTTGTGATGGCCGTGGGCATCGGGCTGTCCGTGCGCAACGCCGTCGTGGTCATCGAGGCCCTGCTGGGCAAGAAGTCCGAATTCGCCCGCACACCCAAATATCGCATCGAGGGCCGCCAGGACACCTTCGTCCAGAAAGCCTATCGGAATCGGGCCGGGTGGATGCCTTTTGCCGAGGTGGCTCTGGGCCTGTACTTCGCCGCCACGGTTCTCTACGCTATCCAGAATGAGAACTATGCCACTGTGCCCTTCCTGTTGCTGTTCGTCTGGGGCTACCTGTACACGGGAGTCCTGTCGCTCGGGCAAACCTACTTCCACCGCTTCCGCTTTGGCCTGCGCCCGCCAGCCGAGGTCCGCCCCGCCCCCACCGGCGCCCCCGGGTTTTAGAGAGATGAGCGAATTGTTTGATGCCTTCCGAAACAGCGAAGACCTTGCATCTCACTGAAGCGATTGCGCTGACGGCGCTGGTGGCCTATCAAGAGGGAAGCGTCGTCAGCCGGACGCTGCTCCAGCGCGACACGGGCACCGTCACCCTGTTCGCCTTTGACCAAGGCCAGGGTCTGAGCGAGCACACGGCTCCCTTCGATGCGCTCGTACACATCCTCGAAGGCGAAGCCGAAATCACCATTGCCGGCAAACCGGTGCGCGTTCGCGCTGGCGAGATCGTCCTGATGCCGGCCGGTCAGCCGCATGCCCTGCGTGCCGTCACCCGCTTCAAAATGCTCCTCACCATGATCCGCTCTTAGAGCCCGGGAACAATCTCGAGCTAGAGAGGTTTCAGTAGCCGGGCAGTTCGGCTACAATTCGACTTTCCGGTCAAACCGGTTGCTCGTGGTTCCCTGTGGAGGCCCGATGATCCGCCGATGGTCAACCTTAGTTCGGATGATGCTCACCCTGTCAGGGACGCTGGCGATTGGTTTCGCCGTGCTGCCCGCGTCGGCGCGGACGCGCGAACCGAACAACGTCTACGCCGAGCGCCGCGCCCGCCTGCGCGCTCAAGCGGATGGGCCGATTGTCCTGTTCGGCTTTACCGGCAAGGAGAACTCCTCCCCCTCCTACGTCTTTTCTCAACAGGAGGACTTCTATTACCTCACCGGCCACAACGAAGAAGGGGCCGCTCTCCTGCTGATTCCCAACGCCCCCGCGGGCAAGACCTGGGCTGGCCCGGCGGAAATTCTCTTCCTGCCTCCGCGCAACGCTGTCACCGAACGTTGGGACGGCCCGCGCGTCGGCCCAACCGACCCCGGCGTTGCTGAACGCACCGGCTTTGAATCCGTTCAGTCCTTCGCTGCCCTCAAGGGGGAGCTGGAAAAGCTCTCCAGGGTTTTCACCAATTTCTACACTCTTCTGCCGGCCGACAACGATCGCGGCTTCCCCCATGCCAAGAATTGGTCCAACTGGCTCTATCAGGTGCTGCCGCAATCCTCCACGCACAATATTGCCGCCAAGATCGCCGCGCTGCGTCAGGTGAAATCGCCCAGCGAAATTGAGCTTTTGACGCGGGCAATTGATCTCTCCTTGCATGCGCACCTGGAAGCGATGAAGATGATGCGCTCTGGGCTCTATGAGTACCAGGTGGCCGCGCGGATGGAATATGTGATGAAAAGCGGCGGCTGCGAAGGCCCGGCCTACGCCTCCATTGTGGGTGCCGGCTTCAACTCGACGGTGCTGCACTACAACGATCTTTCGCAGAAGATCCAGCCGGGGGAGGTGATTGTACTGGACGTCGGCTGCAGCTACTCCGGCTACGCCGCTGATATCACCCGCACCCTGCCCGCCGACGGGAAATTTTCTCCTCGCCAGCGCGAACTCTACGAGATTGTGCTCGGTGCCCAGAATGCCGCGCTCGCCGCGTTGAAGCCCGGAATGACTATGGGCCGCGGCCCCAACGGGTTGATGCGCATTGCCTTCGACTACATCAACTCCCACGGCACAGATCGGCAGGGCAAGTCCCTCGGACGCTACTTCATTCACGGTTTGGGCCACCACATCGGCCTGAACGTCCACGATGCCGGTGCTTACGACCGCCCCCTCGAGCCCGGCATGGTGATTACCATCGAGCCGGGCATCTACATCCCGGAAGAAAACATCGGCGTGCGCATCGAAGACGATGTGCTCGTCACCGAGACCGGCTACAAACTGCTTTCCGCTCGCCTGCCGCGCACCGTGGACGAAATCGAACGCATCATGGCTGTTGCGCGCCGGGCCGATCGCAAAGAGGATGCAGCAGACTCATCTGCCTTGCTACCCGCTGGGAAGGTTGCGGAGGTGCCGCCTGCCCGCCCGTAGCCATTTCGTGACCCCGGAAGTTCAGGAGCGTGCTGCTCCGTCCGCAGACCGTTCCATGGACCCATCAGCAAGCTCCGCAGAATTGTCGCGCGACCCGAATGCGCTTTACGGCTTCTGGTATCCCGCGATTCGCAGTCATCGAATTCGCAGGAATGGGCTGACCAAGGGGATGCTGCTAGAGATTCCGCTGGCTCTGGGGCGCGACGCTGAAGGTCGCCTATTTGCTTTGCGCGACGCCTGCCCGCACCGTGGCATGCCGCTTTCCTACGGATGGTTCGACGGCTCCGCAGTCGAATGCTCTTACCATGGATGGAAGTTTGACGCCCACACCGGCCAGTGCCGCGAAATCCCTTCACTCACCGCCGACTCCAAACTGAAAGTGGAGCGCATCTCTGCCGGCAGTTTCCCATGCGAGGAGCGCGATGGCTTCCTCTGGGTCTATGTTCCTGATCCGGCCCTCGGAGCCCATGCCGCCGATCCGCTTCCACCCGTACCGGAATTACCGAAATTCAGCGTGCGCTTCCGGATGACCCATCTCCAGGCCGACCTGCCCTGCAGCGTAGATCACGGCATCATCGGCTTGATGGACCCGGCACACGGGCCGTTTGTTCATCAGTCCTGGTGGTGGCGCAAGCGGCACAGCATCCACGAAAAGCAGAAGCAGTTTGAGCCCATCCCCTACGGCTTCCGCATGAGCACCCACGAGCCCTCGGCCAACAGCGCCCCGTATCGCCTGCTGCGGCGCCTCTATGGTCAGCCGGTAACGACCACCATTGACTTCGTTCTGCCGAACATGCGCTTTGAGGTCATTCGCTGCGGTGAGGCGTGGTTCTCCTCGCGGGCCACGGTGACCCCGGTGCGCCGCGACCTGTGCCGCATTGATTTCGTCGCCGCGTGGAATGTGTTGCCGTGGCTGCCCGGCCAGGTGAGCCTGCTGCGCTTCTTCGGAAAACGCTTCATTCGCCAGGACCAGGAGACCATGATTCGCCAGGCCGAAGGCTTGAAGTACAACCCCAACTTGATGCTGATCGACGATGCCGACCGTCCGGCCAAGTGGTACTTTGCCCTGAAAGCCGCCCTGCTCGAATCTCGCCGCACCGGTGCCCCCCTGCGCCATCCCCTCGAAGGCCCCGTCACCCTCCGCTGGCGCAGTTGACATGCCTGCCTCGTCTAGCTCGCGCCTTCAGACCCGGGGCTTTTTCTCTCTTTTCGGTGAGTCCGCTGAGGGTTCAAATGTGTGATGGACACGGTACAGCACAAACGCCGTCGCCGCCCCGACAAGAAAGATTGCTGGGAGCAGAACCTTCAGGCTGCTGCCGAATGCGAAGGCCATGAGCCCATCTCCGGAGGGCAGGAGCCACAGAAGCCACCGCATCACATACGCGCTGCCGAGCCAAGTGCCTGGAATGAGGAGCCATGCCGACAGCACGAGGATTGCCAGGCCTCCTCCGAGGATCAGCCATTGCCAAGAACGATTCCACGCGAGCGCACCGCTGCTTCTTCGGAGCAGGAAAGCAAAGACCAGTACAGCGATCCACCCGTGCGAAACACACAAGAAATAGACCAGGAAGAAATCCCGGCCAGTGTTCCAGTGGAGAGTCGAAGACTTTGCCACTACGAGTATCGCTGCGGTAAGGAAGAGGCAGCCCACGACCACGGCAGTGAAGTAGTACACCAGGCTGCCGCGGCGGGTCATAGGCGAAGTGGACAAGCGGAAAAGGGCATCCGGGCTACATGGCCAGCAACTCTTGGGGGATCAAGCACCGGCGGATGGGATCAACACCAAAACCCAGGCTTTCCAGAGCCGTTGCCCCGAGCAATAGGCCATCGCCGGCCTCGGCGACAACCACGGTAACGTTGGCTTCGCTTCCATTCAGTTGCACGATGGCCGCGGCCGTTTCGCGTTCGACCGCCCGTTCGTCAGCAACAAGAAAAGTGCGGCGGCGAAGTCGCGGTACGTTCAGCCTTTCGACGATCTCTCGCGGCACCCATGTCAGCGTGGCACCGGTGTCTACGAGCAGGTCCACCTCAGTTCGCCGCGCCGGCTCGCTGGGATGCGAGACGGTTACCCGCACAGAGAACTGCCCCATAGTTGCCTCGCCCTTATTGTACACCCCCAAACTAGATGCGGCGCTGGATGTTAGGGAAGTCGAGCCAGACTTTCACGCCGCAGAAGTGCGAGCCTTCCGTGCAGATGGGCGAAGCAATGCCGGCGCGCAGGTAACAGGGCGGACCCAGATACCGCGCCAGCTCCGGTTGCGCCGCGCGCACCTGCTCGACCTCTTCCATCGAGGCCTGGTAGATTTCTTCCTGGGCGTTGAAGCAGGTGCGCATCGTCCATTTGTGCATCAGGTGGAGCAGCGAGCCGCTTTCCACCAGGCGGATCGCCTTGGCGTTGGGCAGAAGGTAGAGCGCAAACTCCGGCGGCACGCCACGGTCGAGCAGTTCGTTCTTCGCCGCCCACGCTTCGGCCATCGCGCGGTCGTACACCTCCCGCGCCTTGGCGTTCTGCGCGATCAGCATTGGGGTGATGTAGTCCGGCTCGCGGGTGTCTGCCAGGCTA
>Ga0233416_10000150_pt1 | contig 20438 bp, 19 predicted proteins | sample Sediment_Towuti__2_FD_188638 | JGI IMG/M metagenome (GOLD analysis project Ga0233416, IMG submission 188638) | Sediment microbial communities from Lake Towuti, South Sulawesi, Indonesia - Sediment_Towuti_2014_0_MG | ecosystem: Environmental > Aquatic > Freshwater > Lake > Sediment | place... | reverse complement strand
GCGCGACCGGGTTCGGGCTCCTCATCGCGGCGTGGGGGAGTGGCTCCGTGCTCGGTTCGGCGGCCGGACGGTGGATGCGCGCGAGGGACGAGCCGCTGTGGATGGTGATCGGCGCCGGGTGCATCTCGGTGGCGGCGTTCAGCGTGGGCACGGCACCGTGGTTCTGGCTCGTCCTGGTGTCGCTCTTCGTGATGGGGGCGTCCGACGGGCTGACCATCGTCGCCGAGAACGGGATCATGCAGCGCCGGACGCCGGACGCGGTCCGGAGCCGGGCGATGGCCGCGTTCGAGGCGCTCATCTCGCTCGGGCTGTTCTTCGCGTACGCCGCCGCGATCCCGATGCTGCGGCTGTTGGAGCCGCAGCGCGTGTACCTGATCGGCGCCGTCGGGGCCGGGCTCGCGACGCTACTGCTCCTGCCGCTGCTCTCGCTCCGGCGCGAGGCCGTGGCCGCCGAGGTCGAGCGCGCGCGCGAGGTCTCCACGACCTGGCAGTCGAGACTGGAATGAGGTCCACGCCGCCCCGGACCGCCGTACGTCGGCTCGCGCTCGCGCGCGGTATCTCGTCGACCGGGAGTGAGGCCGCGTGGATCGCGCTGGCGGTCGTGGTGTTCGCGGCGACGGGCTCGACGATGTGGCTGGCGATGACCCTCCTGCTCACCTGGGGCGTGGGCGGCTTCATCGCACCGTTCACGGCGATGCTCGGCGACCGACTGCCGCGCCGGCGCGTGATGATCGCTTCCGACCTCGGGGGCGCGGTGCTGTTCGGGTTGATGGCGATGCTCCACGGCCCGGCGGTCCTGCTCGCGGTCGCGTTCGTCGCGGTCATCGTCGAGTCGCCGTTCTGGTCGGCCTCCGCGGCGGCGATCCCGAACGTCGCCGGTGAGGAGCACCTGGGTTGGGCGAACGGCCTCGTCGCGATCGGCCGGAACCTCGGGCACGTGCTCGGCCCGGCGCTCGGAGGGCTGCTCGTGAGCGCGCTCGGTTCCTCGTGGGCCTTCGGCTTGAACGCCCTCTCGTTCGCGTTCTCGGCCGCCCTTGTGCTCTCGGTGCACGCGAGGTTCGACGCCGAGCGCGCCGAAGCTGCCGTCGAGGAGCACCGTGGTTCCCTCGCCGGGCTCGCGTTCCTGGTGCGCGAGCCCGTGCTGCGCAGGCTCACCATCGCCTGGGCCGTGTGTTCCCTCGGGATCGGGATCGCGGTGGTCGCAGACCTCCCGCTCGCCCGGTCGTTCGGTGCGGGCGCGTTCGGCTTCGGCCTGATCTCGGCTGCCTGGGGACTCGGTGCGGTGGCCGGCTCGTTCGGGGGGAGATGGCTGAAGGAGCGCAGCGAGTTCGTCGTCCTCGTGCTCGCCAATGCCGCGATCGCGATCGTGTCCGCCGGGATCTGGCTCTCGCCGTGGTTCGCGCTGATCCTCGCCCTGTTCGTGGGGTTCGGCCTCTTCGACGGCATCACGACCGTCGCGAACACGTCGATCATCCAGCGCCGGTCTCCGGACGCGGTGCGGAGCCGGACGATCGGGGCGCAGGAGGGGGTCATGAACATCGTCATGGCCTGTGCGTTCCTCGTCGGCGGTCTCGTCCTCCCGGCCCTCGGGCCGCAGAGCGTCTACGCCCTTGCGGCGATCTCTGTCGGCGTGGCCACGTTCGTGCTCCTCCCGCTGCTCGGGCTCCATCCGCCGCTCTCGCCGGCCGGGGCGGCGTCCTCAGGCCACCCGGTGCACCTGCCGTCCGACCCTGGTCCCGACGCCGCCGGCGATCGACCGTAGCGGTACGGAGGTGCCCGGGGGGGCGCACGATGCGGATGGGGGAGACGGCAGAACTCGGGAGCTGGGCGACGGCGGCCGAGGCGGTGGAGTGCTTCGACGGACCGGCTGGGGCCTACGTTCACGTGCCGTTCTGCGAGCGGATCTGCCCCTTCTGCCCCTACGACAAGGTGCGGGCGGAGCCCCGCCGGGCCCGGCGCTACTTCGCGGCGCTCCATCGGGAGGTCGCCGGCTACGTCGCGGAGCGCGAGGCGCTCGGGAGCGGGCCCTTCACCTCGCTCTACGTCGGCGGGGGCACACCCACCCTGTATCCGGACGAGCTCGCCGAGATCATCGAGCAGGTCCCGGTGTTGAGCGAGGTGGCGGTGGAGGTGCTGCCGAACCACGCGACGGCGGTGCAGCTCGACCGGCTCGCCGGCATGGGCGTCACGGCGGTGAGCATCGGCGCGCAGTCGTTCCACGACGGGGTCCTGTGGCGCCTGCGCCGGCCCCACGACGCGGCTGCCGGCCGATCGGCCGTGGAGCGCGCGCTCGGGCGGTTCGGGTGCGTCGACGTCGACCTGATCGTCGACGTGGCGTGGGAGGAGCCGGACGCGTTCCTCGAGGACGTCCGCGCGTGCTTCGCGCTCGGCGTGGATCAGGTCTCGACGTACCCGCTGATGCGGTTCGGCTACACGCCGTTCGGCGCGACCCGACACGACGGACGGCGGGAGCACATCGTGCTCGCCCGGGCACACGCGCTCGCGCGCGCGATGGGATACGAGCGACGCTCTGTCTGGACCTTCAACCGCCCCGGCGCTCCCGCGTTCTCGTCGATCACCCGACGCCGGTTCCTCGGCATGGGGGCGAGCGCCGCCTCGTTCGCCGGTCGCGACTTCTGGGTCAACCACTTCGGGGTCGCAACGTACGCGGACCTCGTCGAGCGGGACCGGTTGCCGATCGCCCGTCGGCTGCATCTCGGCCGGTGGGCCGGCGCGGCCTATGACGTCTTCTGGCAGGCCTACGCCGGCGGGGCCGACCGAGCCGCCCTCGAGCGCTCCTACGGCCGAGCGGTGGCCGGGACGGTGGGGACCGTCCTGGGTGCCTCCGCGCTCGCCGGGCTCGTTCGCAGGGTCCCCGACGGGCACCGGCTCACCGATCGAGGGTTCGACGCCTACCACGACCTCGAGCGTCTGGTCACCTACCAGCTCATCGAGCCGCTGTGGGCCGAGCTGCTCGCCGAGCGCGGCGACGGCGACGGCGACGAGGGGTGGGCGGTCCCCGAGCGGGCCCGAGCGGGGAGGGTGTGGTCGCTCGCGAGGTGGCTCTTCGACCGGCCTCCAGTGACGGCAGGACCCCGGCCGTGAGCGGATCCGCGGCCTTCCGGCCGGACCGGCTGGTTGACCGATGGTTGACGCTCGTCTCGCCGGCGTACGACTGGTCCGTCGCGCTCGTCGGCGGTCGGCTGCGGCCCCGCCCACCTCGCGAGGGGTCTGCTGGCACGCGGGATCGACTACGTCGGGATCGATCGCAACGCCCCGATGGTCTCGAGGGCCCGGCGTGCGGTTCGCGGTCGCGGACCAGGTCGCGCGTCGATCGTCCGGGCCGAGATCACGGCGCTGCCGTTCCCCGCCGCGTCGTTCGACGTCGTCGTCGCCACGGGGGTGTTCGGGCTGCTGACGGTCCCGGCTCGGCGCCGTGCCCTGCGGGAGATCGGGCGAGTGTCCCGCGCGAGGTCCGGCTGCTCGAGCCCGTGCTCCGAGGTCGGCCTCACCTCTGCTGCGTGTACTCCGCCGTTCGCGCGAGGACGGGCTGACGTTCCTTCCGGGAACGTGAGCGCCGTGGGAGGATGCGAGCTCGGAGGAGGAGCGTAGCGATGGGCAAGCCGGGCAGCGTGGAGGAGTACCTGGCGGCTCTCCCCGAGGACCAGCGCGCGGCGCTCGAGCGACTCCGCTCGACCGTCAAGGCCGCCGCGCCCGAGGCGACCGAGGCGATCGCCTGGCAGATGCCGGCGTTCAAGCACCGCGGTCGAACCCTCGTGGGGTACGCGGCGTTCAAGGACCACTGCAGCTTCTTCCCCATGAGCGGCGCGGTGATGGAGCGGTTCGAGGACGAGCTGGAGCCCTTCCGCACCTCGAAGGGCACGATCCGCTTCACCGTCGACCGGCCGCTGCCCAAGGCGCTGGTCAGGAAGCTCGTGAAGGCGAGGATCGCCGAGGAAGAGGCGCGCCGACGACGTTGAGGCGCTAGGGTTGGGCATGACCGTGTCCCGGCCGAGGACGAAGCCGCGCACGGCCGTGCGGCGCTTGGCGCTCGGCCGGGTCATCTCGATGACGGGGACGTTCGCGGCCGGGACGGCGCTCACCTACACGATCTACGAGCGGACGCACTCGACGGCCTGGGTCAGCGCGACCATGCTCCTCACCTGGGCCGTGATCGGCTTCCTCGGCCCGCTCGCCGGCGCGATCGGCGATCGGTTCGACCGACGTCGCGTCATGATCCTCGGAGAGTCGGCGGCGGCTGTGTGCTGGGTGGCGATCGCGTTCGTCACGCACTCGCCGACCGTGATGCTCTCGATCGCGTTCGTCTCGTCCGTCCTCGAGGCGCCCTTCTTCCCCGCGTCGTCCGCGGCGATCCCCAACGTGGCGGGCGAGGAGAACATCACGTGGGCGAACAGCCTGCTCGCCATCGGGCGATACACGGGGATCACGCTCGGCCCCGTCGTCGGTGGCCTGCTGGTCTCCACGGTCGGTCCCGAGTGGGTGTTCGTCGCGAACGCGATCTCCTACGCGGTCTCGGTCGCGCTCGTCTGGAGCGTGCGGGCGGACTTCTCCGATCGGGACGTGACCGAGAAGGAGACCGAGGAGCACCGTGGCGTCCTCGCGGGGTTCCGCTTCGTGGCGCGCGATCGAGTGCTCCGGCAGGTGGCGCTCTCGTTCGGGGTGTTCCTGATCGGGATGGCGGGTACGCTCGTGGCGGACCCGGTCCTCGCAGAGGAGTTCGGGGCGGGTTCGTTCGGATACGGGCTGCTCACCGCGCTGTGGGGTGGGGGCACGATCGTGGGCGCGTACTTCGGTCGACGCGTCACCGAGGACACCGAAGTGCGTTGGCTCCTCGGGTCCAGCGCGCTCGTCGCGATCACGGGGTTCGGCGTCGCGCTGTCGCCGTGGTTCGGACTCGTGCTCGTGTGGGTGTTCATCTTCGGTCTGACGGACGGACCGACCTTGGTGGTCGAGCAGAACCTGCTGCAGCGACGGACCCCCGACGTCGTGCGGGGACGGGTGATGGGGGCCTGGGACACGTTCATGCACGGGTCCCTCGTGGTCGCGCTGATGCTGGGCGGCGTGGTCGTGCACGCGCTCGGGCCGAAGGGCGCCTACGCGGTGGGCGGCGTGATGGGGGTCGTCGCGACGCTGCTGCTCCTTCCCCTGTTCCGGTGGCTGCCCGATCGCGCCCGGGACGTGGGGACGGTCGAGGCCGCCGAGGTCAGCGAGCTCGTGCCCTTCGATCCCTCGGACTGAACCGCGCGTCGCGAGGTGGGCGTCCGGACCGTGTGCTCCCGGCGGGCTTGAACGGCCGTTCAGTTCCGTGATTCGATACCGGATAACACGTTCAGAGGGGGTCGGAGATGGCGAACTCCTACCACGCCATCGTCATCGGCGGCGGCCACAACGGCATGATCGCCGCCGCGTACCTCGCGAAGGCCGGGGCTCGCGTCGTGCTGTGCGAGGCGCGACACAAGACCGGCGGCGCCGCCGACACGATGGCGCCGTGGCCCGATCTGCCGGACTTCAAGGTCACGACGCTCAGCTACGTCATGAGCCTGATGCCCGACACGATCCTCAAGGACCTCGAGATGGAACGGCACGGCTACCGCGTCCATCCGGTGGGTCCCTACGTCGTGCCGCTCCCTGACGGCCGCGTGATGATCGAGTACGGCGACCCGAAGCAGAACTACGAGGAGTTCGCGGCGATCGACAAGCGCGACGCGGACAACCTCGAGCTGTGGGAGGCCTGGATGGGCGGGATCGCCGATGTGCTCGGCCCCGTGCTCATGACGACGCCGCCGCACCTTGGGTCCAAACGGCCCAGCGACCTGCTCGATACCCTCCGGCTGGCGCTGCGGTTCCGCGGGTTCGACGTGAAGACCGTCGGCGAGGTGACCCGGCTGTTCACGATGTCGGTTGCCGATCTGCTCGACCGGTTCTTCGAGTCCGACGAGATCAAGGCGGCGATGTCGATCAACGGGCTCATCGGCACGTGGGCCGGCCCGCGCGAGCCCGGCACCGGCTACGTGATGGTGCACCATTCCATCGGCGACGTCGGCGACGGCACGCTCGGCTCCTGGGGCGTGCCCGAGGGGGGCATGGGCGGCGTGGCCGAGGTCCTCGAGCGCAGCGCGAAGAGCTTCGGTGCCGAGGTCCGCACGAGCGCTCGTGTCGAGAGGATCTTGCTCTCGAACGGCCGGGCCGAGGGAGTCGTCCTGGAGGGCGGCGAGGAGCTCCGCGCGCCGATCGTCGTCACGGCGTGCCACCCGCAGATCACGTTCCTGCGGCAGATCGACCGCTCCGAGCTGCCCGAGGACTTCGTGCGCGACATCGAGAACTGGTCGAGCCGCTCGGGCACCGTGAAGGTGAACCTCGCGCTGTCGAAGCTGCCGAAGCTCGCTGTGAAGCCGGAGTGGACCGACTTCACCGGCGGCTTCGAGATCGCGCCGTCGATCGAGCAGCTCGAGACCTCGTTCGAGGAGGCCCGACACGGCAGGGCCGCCACGCTGCCGTTCAGCGACGGCGTGATCCCGACGGTGCTCGACCCCTCGCTCGCGCCCGAGGGTGCCCACATCATGTCGCTGTTCACGCAGTGGGTGCCCCACACGTGGGCGGAGGAGCAGCCGCAGGACGAGCTCGAGGCCTATGCCGACCGCGTGGTCGACGCGTACGAGCAGGTCGCGCCCGGTTTCAAGGAGTCGATCCTCGCGCGCCAGGTGATCGGGCCGTACGAGATGGAGCACGAGTGGGGGCTGATCGGCGGCAACATCTTCCACGGCGAGCTCTCGGCCAACCAGCTGTTCCACATGCGGCCGGCGCCGGGTTACGCGGACTACCGCACGCCGATCAAGGGCCTGTATCAGTGCTCGAGCGCGACCCACGGGGGCGGCGGCGTGACCGGGATCCCCGCGTACGCCTGCGTCCGCGAGATCCGCAAGGACCGGAGGCGACGCAGGGGAAGGGGTTGATGCGGGAGCCGGCCGTCAGGAACCCAGGATACGGGCGAGGTCGTACCCGACCGGCTCCTGGAGCTGCTCGTACGTGCAGGACCGTGGATCGCGATCGGGGCGCCAGCGCTCGAACTGTGCAGTGTGGCGGAAGCGCGGACCCTCCATGTGGTCGTAGCGCACCTCGACGACGCGCTCGGGGCGCAGCGGCACGAAGGACAGGTCCTTGCCGACGCTCCAGCGGCTGAACTCCGAGCTGCGAGGCGTTCGGGTCTCGACCTCGAACTTGGACCAGTCCCACGGGTGACCCTCGAACGCGGTGACGAGCGGTTGGAGTTCCTCGAACAGCCTGCGGCGCTGGGCCATCGGGAACGCGCCGACGACCCCGACGTTCTGCAGGTCCCCGCGGTCGTCGTACAGGCCGAGCAGCAGCGAACCGATCGCCCGCTCCTCGGTCTTGTGGACACGGTAGCCGCCGACCACGCAGTCGGCCGTCCGGACGTGCTTGATCTTGAACATCACCCGCTTGTCCGGCTGGTAGGTCCCGTCGAGCGGCTTGGCGATCACGCCGTCGAGTCCCGCGCCCTCGAACTCGTCGAACCAACGCCCGGCGATCTCGCGGTCGGTCGTAGCGGGCGTGAGGTGGATGGGAGTCCGGGCGTCCGCCAGCGCACGCTCGAGGGCCCGGCGTCGCTCGACGAACGGGTCGTGCATGAGGTCCAGGTCGCCGAGCGCGAGCAGGTCGAACGCCACGAAGTGCGCCGGCGTCTGCTCGGCGAGCAGCCGGACGCGGCTCGCGGCCGGGTGGAGGCGCAGCTGCAGCGTCTCGAACTCCAATCGCCGTCCCGAGGCGTCGGGCACCACGATCTCGCCGTCGACCACGCACCGTTCGGGCAGGCTCGCGCGGACCGCCTCGACGACCTCCGGGAAGTAGCGGCCCATCGGCCGCTCGTTGCGGCTGCCGATCTCGACTTCGTCCCTGTCGCGGAAGACGATCGAGCGGAAGCCGTCCCACTTCGGCTCGTAGCTGAAGGCGCCGCTCGGGATCTCCCCGAGGGGCTTGGCGAGCATGGGTGCGACGGGTGGCATCACCGGCAGGCGCATGCGCCCATCCTCCGCAGGGTCCGTGTCGTCTTCACCAGGCTCGGGCACAGTATCGCCCTCGGGTGGGGACACGCGGCCCATGCGGTGCATCATGGAGGGCGTGAACAGCCTGCACGGTCACCTCCTCGTCTCGGGCTCGTCCTTGTGGGACCCGAACTTCCGGCGCACGATCGTGCTCGTCGGGCACCACGACGACGGCGGCGCGGTCGGCGTCGTCCTGAACCAACCGAGCGGGGTCACGGTCGCCGAGGCCGTGCCGGTCCTCGCTGACCTGGTGGCTCCGGGCGCCTATCTGTTCGTCGGCGGGCCGGTGCAGCCGGAGGCGGCGGTCGTGCTCGCCGACCTCGCCGAGCCCGAGCGCGCCGAGATCCTCGCGGTCGGCTCGGTCGGGTTCCTCCCCGAGGAGGTCGACCCGATCGAGATGGGGCCGATCCTTCGGGCGCGCATCTACTCCGGCTACTCCGGCTGGGGCCCCGGACAGCTGGAGGCCGAGCTCGCGCAGGACTCATGGGTCGTCGTGCCCGCCGTGCCCGACGACGTGTTCGAGGACGATCCGGAGAAGCTGTGGAACGACGTCGTCCGCCGTATGGGTCCCGGCTTCGAGATCCTGCGCTCGATGCCGGTGGACCCATCGCAGAACTGACCGTGGAACCCCCGGGCGACATCACTTCCGGCGGCGCCTCCGTTCGCTTCGACCGGGCGGCCGAGTTCTACGACGAGACCCGGTCGCACTCCGAGGAGACGGCCAGGGCCACCACGGAGCTGCTCGCGACCGAGCTCTCCGGCCGAGGCCGCGTCCTCGAGGTCGGTGTCGGGACCGGACTCATCGCGCTCCCACTGCACGGGTCCGGGATCCCGCTCGCGGGTCTCGACATCTCGGCGCCGATGGTCGGCAGGCTCGTGCAGAAGGCGGGCGGCTCCCCGCCGTTCCCGCTCGTCCTCGGCGACGCGACGCGCCTGCCGTTCCCGGACGACGAGTTCGGCGGCGTGCTCGTGCGATGGGTGCTCCACCTGATCCCCGAGTGGCGCGCCGCCGTGGCCGAGATCGTCCGGGTCGTTCGTCCGGGCGGCGTGTTCGTCGTGAGTCTCGGTCAGCAGGGTGGTCCGTGGGACGAGGTTCGCGCGCGCTTCGAGGAACTCCTCGGTCGCTCGCTGCGGCCGGTCGGACTCGCGTGGGAGGCGACCGAGGAGCTCGACGCGGAACTCGCGTCGCACGGCGGAAGCCTCCGGCTCCTACCGACGATCCACGACCCGAGCGACGAGCCCGTCGGCGTCTTCCTCGACGCGATCGAGCGCAACTGCTACTCGTGGACCTGGCCGGTGCCCGAGGAGGAGCGACGCCGGGCGCTCGAGGAGCTCGGGCCGTGGGCCGAGGAGCGCTTCGGGCCGCTCGACCGCCCGTACCGCTACGACACCGAGATCGTCTGGCGCGCCTACGACCTGCCCCGATCGAGCGCCTGACCAGCCGGTATCCTTACCGTTCGACTCGCCGGGCGGGTCGAACGGATCGCGAAAGGGGCTTCGATGCCGATCTCCGAGGTCGAGAAGATCTGGTTCGACGGCGAGCTCGTGGACTGGAAGGACGCCCAGGTCCACGTGCTCAGCCACGCGCTGCACTACGGCAGCGGGGTCTTCGAGGGCATCCGCGCGTACGAGACGGAGCGCGGACCGGCGGTGTGGCACCTCGACGAGCACCTGAAGCGGCTGTTCCGGTCGGCGAAGCTGTACCACATGGACATCCCGTACTCCCTCGAGGCCATCACGCAGGCGACGAAGGACGTCATCCTCGCCAATGGGTTGAACGCGTGCTACATCCGCCCACTGGTGATCCGCGGCTACGGCGAGATGGGCGTGAACCCACTCCACGCGCCGGTCAACACGATCGTTGCCGTCTGGCCGTGGGGCGCGTACCTCGGCGAGGAGGCGCTCGAGCGGGGCGTGCGGATCAAGATCTCGAGCTGGCGGCGGAACTCGCAGAACTCGCTCCCGGCGGCAGCGAAGGCCACCGGGCAGTACATCAACTCGGTGCTCGCGAAGGTGGAGAGCCTGAAGGCCGGCTACGACGAGGCCATCATGCTGAACGAGGCCGGCCAGATCACGGACGGCTCCGGTGAGAACGTCTTCATCGTGCGGGACGGCGTCCTCACGACGCCGCCCACCTCGGCGGGCTGCCTCGACGGGATCACGCGCGGCACCGTCATCACGCTCGCGCGCGACCTCGGATACGAGGTGCGCGAGGAGAACCTCACGCGCACCGACCTCTACAACGCCGACGAGTGCTTCTTCACGGGCACGGCCGCCGAGATCACGCCGATCCGCGAGGTCGACGACCGGGTCGTCGGCGAGGGTCACCGCGGTCCGATCACCAAGGAGCTCCAGGGCGTCTTCTTCGCGGCGACGAAGGGCGAGGTCGACAAGTACGCGCACTGGCTCACCTACGTGAACGATTGAGCCTCGTGATCGCCGAGGACGTACCCGAGTCCCGCTACCGACTGCCGCGCACGGTCGTGCCGTCGCGCTACGACCTCGTCTTCGAGCCGGATCTCGGCCCCGGGACGTTCTCGGGATCCGAGGACGTCGCCGTGGACGTGCTCGAGCCGATCCCCGAGATCGTCGTGAACGCCGTCGAGCTCGAGATCCTCACGGGTCGGGTCTCGGACGGCAGCGGCACCCGCGTGGAGGTCACGGAGGTCCGTCTCGATCCCGAGACAGAGCGCGCGCACCTCGCGCTCGAACGGACGCTCGAGCCGGGGCCGTGGACGCTCCACCTGGAGTTCCGCGGGACGCTCTCAGATCGGCTGGAGGGCTTCTACCGCTCCACCTACACGGACGACGAGGGTACCGAGCGCGTCCTCGCCACCACGCACTTCGAGTCCACCGACGCACGGCGCGCGTTCCCGTGCTGGGACGAGCCCGACCTGAAGGCCGTCTTCGGCGTCGCCCTGGTTGTCGACGAGGGGCTCTGCGCGCTCTCGAACGGGCCGGAGGTCGCCCGGGATCCGATCGGCGCCGAGCGCGTGGCGGTGCGCTTCGCCGACACGATCCCGATGTCGACGTACCTCGTCGCCTTGCTGGTCGGACCGCTCGAGGTCACGGAGGCCGTCGACGTCGATGGGGTGCCCCTGCGGGTGGTTCACGTGCCCGGCAAGGGCCATCTGACCGGCTTCGCCCTCGAGGTCGGGGCGTTCGCGCTCCGGTTCTTCACCGAGTACTACGCGATCGCGTATCCGGGCACGAAGCTCGACATGGTTGCGCTGCCAGACTTCGCACAGGGGGCGATGGAGAACCTCGGCCTGATCACGTACCGCGAGAACCTCCTGCTGACCGACCAGACCAGGGCGACGCAGCCGGAGCTCCAAGCGCTCGCCGACACCGTCGCGCACGAGATCGCGCACATGTGGTTCGGCGACCTCGTGACCATGCGGTGGTGGAACGGGGCGTGGCTGAACGAGGCGTTCGCGACCTTCATGGAGATGCTCTGTGTGAACGCCTTCCGGCCCGGATGGCGTCGGTGGGACCTGCACTCGCGCTCTCGCTCCGGCGCGTTCGAGATCGACGCTCTCCGAAGCACCCGGTCGATCGAGTACCCGGTGCGCTCGCCGGAGGAGGCGAACGCGATGTTCGACGTCCTCACCTACGTCAAGGGCGCGTCGGTGCTTCGGATGCTCGAGCAGTACCTCGGCGAGGACCGTTTCCGTGAGGGCATCCGCGCCTACCTAGAGAAGCACGCGTACAGGAACACCGATACCGAGGATCTGTGGGACGCGATCGAGGGCGCGACCGGTGAGCCGGTCCGCCAGATCATGGACACGTGGATCTGGCAGGGCGGGTTCCCACTCGTGTCCGCCTCGACCCAGGACGGCGAGTTACGGCTCGCCCAGCGACGGTTCGTGTTCGACGGGACGGACGATGCCACCCGGTGGCAGGTGCCGGTCCTCGTGCGCCACGGGACCCTTCCCGACGCCACGGTCGAGCCCGTGCTCATCGCGGATGGCGTGCTCGCCGTGCCACACGCCGCCGGGGCCGCCGCGGTCGTGAACGCGGGTGGGCACGCGTTCCTGCGCGTTCGGTACGCGGAGGATCTGCGCGAACGCTTGCTCGGATCGCTCCTCGACCTGGCGCCGATCGAGCGATATCAGCTCGTCGACGACGAGTGGGCGGAGGTGATGGCCGGGGAGGCCACGGCGGCCGCGTTCTGCCGCTTGGCTCGGGCGTTCGCCGACGAGACCGACCTGTCCGTGTGGATGGCGCTGCTGCAGGGCCTCGCGTGGTTCGAGCGGTTCCTGGAGGGCGAGCCGCTCGAGCGCTTCCGCGCGTTCGCGCGCGAGCTCGTACGTCCGGCGCTCGATCGCATCCGGTGGGAGGCGAGCGCCGGGGACTCCGACCTGCAGAAGTCGCTCCGTGGAGAGCTGTTCCGGGCGCTCGGCATCCTCGGCCGAGACCCGGAGGCGCTGGCGCTCGCGCGCGAGATCGCCGGGGAGGCTCGCGCCGACGAGGCCGCGGACCCGGCTCTCGCGGCCGCTGCGGTCGACCTGGTGGCCTCGACAGGGGGACCCGCCGAGTTCGATGCCTTCGTCGCGGCGCGAGCGACGGCCGGGACCCCACAGGAGGAGCTGCGCTACCTGTACGCGCTGCCCCGGTTCCGCGAGATCGCGCTTATGGACCGCGTGCTCGCGATGACCCTCACCGACGAGGTCCGTCCGCAGAGCGTGCCGCACGTCGTCCACATCGCGCTCGCGAACCGCGACCAGGGCGAGCGGGCGTGGGCGTTCCTCAAGTCGCGGTGGGACGAGCTCACGGGGCGGGTCGCGCCCTCGACCGTCAACATCTTCCTTCGAGGGGTACGGCTGCTCACCGCTCCAGGGCTCGCCGAGGACGCCCGGGCGTTCTTCGCCGACCACGACGTCCCTCAGTCCAGGGCACAGGTCCAGCAGGCGCTCGAGCTCCAGCGCGTCGCCTCGGAGCTGCGGGTTCGGGTCACCCCCGAGCTCGAGGCCGAGTTCTCCGCCTGACGGCCGGGGCCGGACGGGATCAGGTCACCGACGCAGGATCGGTGTTGCCCCCGCAGACGAGCACCACGACGCGCTCGTCCGACGCGGGCGCGTAGGCCCCCGACGTCAGCGCCGCCAGGGCAGCGGCGCCGCCGGGTTCGGCCACCACCCGGCACTCCTTCCACAGCCGCCGCTGCGCCTCGACCACCGCCTCGTCCGAGACGAGGAGCGAGCGTTCCACGAACCGCCGGGCGACCTCGAAGCCGATCCGTCCCAGGCGCATCGCGCCGAGCGAGTCCGCGGCGATGCCGCCGACCTCGACGTCGACGGGCGCACCGGCCGCGAGGGCCGCGTGGAGCGTGGGGCAGGCCTTCGTCTCGACACCGACCACGCGGACCTCGCCCGAGAACCACGCCGCGATACCGCCGATGAGCCCGCCGCCCCCGACGGCGATCAGCACCGTGTCGAACGGGATCCGCTCCTCGGAGAGCTCGAGGCCGATGGTGCCGCCGCCCGCGGCGACCTCGGGCTGGTCGTAGGCGTGCATGTACAGGGCGCCGGTCTCGAGCACGCGGTCCTCGCAGGCCTCGAGGGCGTCCGCGTAGTAGCCGGGGATCACGTGGACGTCGGCGCCGAAATCGCGGATCGCCTGGATCTTCACCGGCGAGGCGGTCTCGGGGACGAAGATCTCGGCGCGATGGCCGAGCACGTGCGCCGCGTACGCGACACCGAGCCCGAAGTTGCCGCCGGACGCGGCGATCACGCCCGCATCCTCCACGCCGGCTGAGAGCATCCGGTTGAACGCGCCCCGAGGCTTGAACGAGCCCGTGTGCTGCAGGAGCTCGAGCTTCAGCACCAACCGGCCGGGCACGCCCAGCGCGTCTTGCTCGAGCAAGACCACCGGCGTTCGCCGAACGCGCGTCGCGATGCGATCGTATGCCCACTCGATGTCGGCTCGCGTGACCTCCATCGGGTCGAGCTCGGGAGACATCATGCCCACGGACGGTATCCAAGCACCTGCCGCGCTCGGCGGGAAGTAGGCCCGCTCGAGGGCGGTTGCCCGTTGGCCGCGATCAGCAGCGGCTCGGTGTGAAGTCCCCCGGGATCTCGAGCTCGGCGGGTCCCTCGTAGCGCACCCGTGGCCGGTAGAGACGGTTCGCCGCGTGCTGCTCGATCACGTGGGCCGAGATCCCCGCGATCCGCGCGCACAAGAAGATCGGCGTGTACAACTCGACCGGGATCCCCATGAGGTGCAGGAGGAGCCCGATCGGCAGGTCGGCGTTCGGATGGAGATCCTTCTCACGCGCCATCGTCGCGACGACGATCTCGTAGGTCTGCACGAGCGGCACGGCGTCCGGGTCCCGCTCGGCGAACGCGTCGAGGTCCTCCTTCAGGAGCACGGCGCGCGGGTCGGGGCGACGCAGGTACACGCGGTGACCGAACCCCATCACGCGTTCCTTGCGCTCCAAGCGCTCCAAGACGTACGCCTCGGCGGCCCGCGGACCGCCCCGCATCCTGATGTCGGCGAACATGCGTGCCGCGGCCTCGTTCGCGCCGCCGTGGAGCGGACCCTTGATCGCCGCCGCCCCCGCGACGACGGCCGCGTAGAGGTCGGCGAGCGTCGAGGCCGTCACGCGCGCGGCGAACGTCGAGGCCGCCATCTCGTGCTCCGAGTAGCAGGTCAGGATGCGGTCGAACGCCGTCACGACCTCGGGCTGCGGCGGGCGGCCGTAGATCATCCACAGGAAGTTGCCGGCGAAGCCCAGGCCGGGGTTCGGCTCCACGACCGGTTGCCCACGGCTCGCTCGGTACGCGGTGGCGGTGAGCGTCGGCGCCCGCGCGAGCAACCGGGCTGCCTTGCGCTCGTTGGCCTCGGGCGATGTGTCCGCGAGCAGGTGGGGGTCTTCGAACCCGGCGAGGAGCGAGATCCCCGTGCGGAGCGCGTCCATCGGGGCCGTCTCTCTCGGGAGGCGGCGGAGGATGTCCACGATGCCCTCGGGCAAGCCCATCTGGTCGCCGAGCGCGGCGCAGAACGAGGCTTGCTCCTCGGCGCTCGGCAGATGGTCGCGGATCAGCAGGTGGGCGACGTCGGGGAAGTGCACGGCCCGCGCGAGCTCGATCAGGTCGTAGCCGCGTATGACGATCCGCTCGCGTTCGGTGTCGAGGAACGAGACGGCGGTCTCGGCCGCGATCACGTCCTCGAGGCCGGGGGAGTAGTCGCCGCTCACGCCTCGTCCCGCTCGTCGCCGTCCGGCGCGAGCCGACGGTCGAGCTCCGCGTAGTCGTCGTAGCCGATGAGCTCGGAGAGCTCCTGGCGCGTAAACATCCGGTCGATCCACGCCGCCGGGTCGCCCCCGCGCAACAGGTCGGCGTAGAAGGCCCGCGCCTGCTTGGCGACGACGCGCGCGGCGGAGACGGGGAAGATCACGAGCCGGTATCCGAGCGCGTGGAGCCTCGGTGCCGAGAGCCTCGGCCCCTTGCCGAACTCGGTCATGTTCGCGAGCAGGGGGCCGGGCACCCGACGCGCGTACTCGGCGAACTCGTCTTCGGTCTCGAGCGCCTCGGGGAAGACGACGTCCGCACCCACCTCCCGATATGCGAGCCCTCGGGCGACCGCCTCCTCGAACCCGTGGGTCGCGCGCGCGTCCGTTCGCGCCACGACCACGAGCTGCTGTCGAGCGGTCGCGGCCGCGGCCACCTTCTCGGCGAAGGCTTCGGCGGGCACGACCCGCTTGCCGTCGAGGTGACCGCAGCGCTTCGGGTCCTCCTGGTCCTCGATCTGGATCGCGGCGCACCGGGCGCCCTCGAGCTCGCGGACCGCGCGCATCACGTTGAGGGCACCGCCGAACCCCGTGTCCGCGTCCACGATCAGCGGCGTGCGAGTGACGCGGACGATCTGCCGCCCGACGCGCGCGAGCTCGTCGAGGGTCACGAGCCCGACGTCGGGCATCCCCATCGACGCGGAGAAGGCGGCCCCCGACAGATAAAGGGCACGAGCACCGGCCTCCTTGGCGAGGAGCGCGCTGAGGCCGTTGAACACGCCCGGCACGACGAGGTCCGTCTCGGAGTCGAGGAGGTCACGGAGGCGCTTCGCCGGGTGCTCGCCTGCGTCCGGCGTGAGCCACGTCACGGCCCAAGCTCCTCGACCAGGCGGTCGAGGCCGCCCTCGTCCGCGAGGCCCCACACCGCTCGCTCGACGCGTTCCACGCGTGCATCGTCCCACCGTCCGGTGACGCATGCCCGGAACTTCGCCGAGACCTCGTCGTCGCTCATCGGGTTCCGGGCGTGGCCTCGCGGGTGGGCAACTTGCGCGGCGAGCGTCGCGCCGTCGGGCGTGGTGACGGTGATCCGGTTCGGGATCCCCTCCGGGTAGCCGGCGGTGAGCGAAGGGTCCTCCTCGACCGTCGTCCGATCACGGAGCAGGGCGAGCGTATCGGGCCGCCGGATCCGCTCGAGGTCGAACGTGCGCGCCGACACGTCGCCGTCCTGGAGCGCCGCGCACACGATGTACTGGATCGAGTGATCGGCCGTCTCACGCGTCCTCGGGTCCCACTTCTCGGGATCCTTCGCGATGATCTCGTACGCGGCTCGGAACGTGTCGATCCGCACCGTGTCGATGCGCGATGGATCTCCGAGCTCTACACGGAGCTCGAGCGCGGCGTCGACGGCGCTCTGCGCGTGATACTCGACCGGCCAGCGCTTCACGCAGGTGTCGAGGATCCGTCGGGGCGGCTCGCCGGCCGCGAGGCGCTCGAACGCCACCGCGTCGAAACGCTCTCCGCCCAGCAGCTGGCGGAAGAAGCCCATCTCGCCCTCGAAGGGCTGGGAGGGGCCGGTCATGCCGGTCTCGGCGAGGAGTGTGGCAAAGACCGCGTTCCGCGCCGAGTTCGCGGCAGCTGCCCCCTTCCACATCGAGAGCTCGCCCGCGCGCGTCTGGCGCATCGAGGCGTGGGGAACCGTGGCGATCGAGATCGCGTGCTCGATCCGCTCCGCGTCCAGCCCGAGGAGCCGTCCCGCTCCGCACGCCACGCCGATCGCGAGGACGTTGACGTGGTCCCAGCCGTGGGCGCGGAGGCTCGCGGCATCGCACAGCGTGACGCTCACCTCGTAGGCGGTGGCGATCGCCGCGACGAGCTCGGCCGACGACCGCCCGCGCGCCTGTGCGAGCGCTATGAGCGCGGGGATCGAGTCGGAGGGGTGGAGCGGCTCCCTCGACAGGTACGTGTCGTTGAAGTCGAGGTAGCGGGCTGCCACGCCGTTCGCGAAGCCGGCCGCCTCGGCGCTCGAGCGGAGCTCCGAGCCCCACACGATCGTCTGTCCCGCATGCTCGGCCGCGTAGCGCCGCGCCGCCGAGGGCGCGTCCTCGTCGATGGCCGCCACCGCGACCCCGAGGCTGTCGAGCACCCGGCGCTCGACCTCGTGGGTGGTCTCGGGCGGAAGCGTGCCGAGCGCGACGTGCGCAGCGTAGCCGGCGAGGAGCCGGAGGGTCTCATCCGACATCGGTCAGGTCCTCCAGCTCTGCCTGCGACGAGAGCGATGGGTGTGCACGTCCCTCAGTGTGCCAGCCACGGGATGGTGAACGCGATGAGCGCGAGGGTCCCCGCGACGACGATCGTCGCGACCTGGTTCATCTTGGCGACGTCTTCCCGTTGTCGGTAGGCGTACGAAAGCCCGCCGTGGGCGACACCGACGGCCACGAGCATGACGGCAGGGTGGAGCCAGGACAAGAAGGCGTTCCCCCCGTGCCACCGATCCTCGATCACCCACAGCCACACGCCGAGGATCGACTGGATGCCGAGGAGCCACGCGTACGCCTGGCACCAGAAGTACGCGCCGTAGTCCCATCCGCCCCGGGTGCGCGCCCGGATGAGGAACACGAGCGCGAGGATCGCCGAGACGAGGATCAGCCAGCGCACGAGAGCGTGCAGGCTGACCAGGCTCTCGGTCATGGGTCCAGCCTATCCGGGCGGATACACTCGGGGCCGAGTGCTGGGAGGACGGATGGTCGAACCGCTGGTCGGCGTGGTCATGGGCTCGAAGTCGGACTGGGAGACGATGCGCCACGTGACCGAGACGCTGGAGACGCTCGGGGTTCCCTTCGAGGCTCGGGTGCTCTCGGCCCACCGGACGCCGGACGAGTTGGGCGAGTGGGTCTCGAGCGCCGAGTCCCGAGGCATCGAGGTCATCATCGCCGGCGCGGGGATGGCGGCGGCCCTCCCCGGTGCCGTCGCCGCGAAGACGATGGTCCCGGTCCTCGGCGTGCCGATGGAGTCCAAGATCGGCGGCGGGCTGGACTCGCTCCTCTCCATGGTCCAGATGCCTGGTGGCGTCCCCGTGGGCGTGCTCGCGGTGGGCAAGGCGGGCGCGGTGAACGCGGCGATCCTCGCCACACAGATCGTCGCGAACCGCCATGAGGGATACCGCGCCACGCTCAAGGCCCATCGTGCCGAGCAGGCCGCGAAGGTCCTCGCCGAGCCGGACCCGTCGAAGGCCTGAGCCTCTCGATGGCGTACGTGACGTGTCCTTGGTGTCTCACACCGCAGATGGTCGGAGACGACGCGCCGGGGTACCAGTGCCTCACGTGCTACGGCGAGATCGGCTTCATCGCCTGCTCCGAGTGCGGCTTCATCCAGACGGTCAGCAAGCGGTGGTCCGCGTTCGTCTGCGGCAAGTGCGACGCGACGATCGAGCTCCCTCGCCGCTGGGGCTATGCCCCGGGGGCGAAGGCGTACCGGGTGCAGGGAGCCGGGCAGAGCTGGCCGAAGCTGTGAACCGTTGGCACGGCTGGCGGACGGGCCGGAAAGGTCCCTCCTAGGCGCGTCGGCGGACAGCCCACCAGGCGACGAGGGATGCGCCGAGCACGAGTGCCATCACGAGGCCGAACCGGAACAGACCCTCGAGGACCTCGACCTCGATCGTCGGGGCCGGACGCTGGGCGAGGAGATCGTGCATCCGCACGCGTGTGAGCCCCGCGCGGTGCGCGTGCTCGATGAGCCCCTGGTTCCAGAAGGACGTGCGGAACCGGGCAAGCAGCGCGAGAGCGAGACCGGCCCCCGCCGCGAGGATCGCCAGCTTCGGGTGTGCGAGTCTCGGCAGGGCCGATCCACGGTCGAGGGCGCACCAGAACCACACGACACCCCAGGCCACGAACGCCACGGCGAGGCCGAGGCCGATCCGCCAGGCGAGGGAGTCTCGTGCCGTCAGCCCGAGGTCCACGACCTTCCGCGGGATCGGTGACCCCTGGACCTCAGTGAGGACACCGATCTGCGCCCAGCGCATCGACAGCGACAGGTAGGCGACGGTCGCCGACACGAGGAGCAGCAGCGCGCTCGCCATGAGCGGTAGGTCGACGCCCGGCGCGCGGACCCGAACGGCCGGGGGACGAGCGGGGCCGTGAAGGATCGCCGGTGGGGGCGGCGCCGACGGTGAGGCGGCCCCGTCCTGTCGCGTGGAGGGCGTGACCCAGAGATCCTCGACCGGCCGACGCGGTTGCGGCGGCGGGCCTGGCGCGGGCGTCGGGGTCTCATCGGGTGCGGTGTCGGGCCCGGCGAACGCTGCCGGTGCCGTGGCGGCACCCACGCCGGCCTGGGCGGGCTCCTTCACCATCAGCCCGCAGTGGACACACTTGATCACCGACGGCCGGATCTCGCCGCCGCAGTGCGGACAGGCCTTCATGCTTGGGGTGTCGACCCCGGGCCGCGTTGGCTTGAGCCAGGCTCGGGCGAGGACTACAGCTGGTGCCCGAGCAACCCGCGCATCCGCTGCGCCATGCCCTCCAGGAGCTTCAGCGCGATGTCGGGCTCATGCCGCAACATCGCGCGGAACGGCGTACGCTCGATACCCATCCTTGCGGGACGCGGACCGGGCTAGCATGGTGGTGGGCGGAAGCCGACGGATCGGGGGTACTGGCGATGGTCACCACCGACGCGGGCGGGTATGGCAGGCCGACGGTCTCGACCGAGCTCCCAGGACCCGAGAGCCGCAAGCTGTTGGAGCGCGCCGACGAGATCATGCTCGGTGTCGCGCTGATCGGCGCTCATCCGCCGAACCACTTCGTCGCCAGGTACCGAGACGGCTGGTTCCTCGAGGACGTCGACGGCAACCGCTACCTCGACTGGATCACCGGCTGGGCCTCGGCGCCGCTCGGCGGCAATCACCCCGAGCTGGTCGAGGCTGCGGCACAGGCCCTGCGTGACTACGGCACCGAGTGTCTATCCGCGCTCAAGGTCCGGCAGCACTGGGATCTCGCGGAGCGTCTGATCGAGATCGCGCCGCCGCCGCTCACGAGGGTCCTGTACGACACGACCGGGAGCGAGGTCGTCGAGAACGCCGTCCGCGTGATGCGTGAAGCCGCCGGGCCGTCACGACCGTTCGTGATCACGTTCTTCGG
>Ga0233416_10000149_pt1 | contig 20460 bp, 26 predicted proteins | sample Sediment_Towuti__2_FD_188638 | JGI IMG/M metagenome (GOLD analysis project Ga0233416, IMG submission 188638) | Sediment microbial communities from Lake Towuti, South Sulawesi, Indonesia - Sediment_Towuti_2014_0_MG | ecosystem: Environmental > Aquatic > Freshwater > Lake > Sediment | place... | reverse complement strand
GTGCGCTGGTGGGCAGAAGTTGCCGTCGCCCGGCACGATCTGCCGGCCGGCGCGCTGCTGTTGCCGGAGATGGTGGCGATCGAGCGCGTCGATATCGCCGGCCACGTCGGTCAAGTGTACGAAAAGACGGAGTTTCTTCTTGGGAAACGGCTGACGCGGCCGCTTGCCGCGCATGGCACGTTCGATGCTGCTCATTTGCGTGTCGAGCCGCTGATCCGGCGCGGCGACCCGGTGACCATGCTGGTTGCGGTCGGTGCGCTGAAGGTGCGCGCCGAAGGATCGGCGATGCGCGAGGCGGATCTGGGCGACACCATCCCGGTGCGCAACCTGCGCAGCAACGAAGTGCTGCGCGGCGTGGTCACCGGCAGGAACGAAGTACGCATCGCCATGGGAGGCGTCCAATGAGATCAATGCCGAAGACGATCAACAGGTTGCTGCTGCCGCTGCTGCTGGCGTTGGCCGGCTGCGCCCCGACCGTGCTCGAGGTGACCACCGATAAAAACAAACCGGTGGTGGAGCAGGCGCTGGCGCAGCCGCCGGTTGGCCCCAGCCCGAGCGGTTCGATCTGGAGCGGCGGCGGCATGGCACTGTTTGCCGACTCCAAGGCGCGGCGGGTGGGCGATCTGGTGACGGTGCTGGTGGTCGAGCAGGCCAGCGCCACGCGCAAGCTGGGCGACAAGCGCAACAAGACCAGTTCGCACAACACCGGTCTGAATGCGCTGCTCGGCTTCGAGAAGTCGATCGCCGCCCGCAACCAGAATTTCACCCCCGGCGTCGCCATGGACATCACCGATCAGAAGCTGTTCAGCGGCACCGGCGAAACCAACAACTCCGACACCCTGACCGCCAGCGTCACCGCCGTGGTCACCAAGCTCTATCCCAACGGCAACATGGAGATCATCGGCCGCCGCGAAGTGACGGTGAACCATGAGCCGCAGGAGCTCACCTTCGTCGGCATCATCCGCCCGATGGACATCGCCGCCGACAACTCCATCCCCTCGGCCAAGGTGGCGCAGGCGCGCATCAGCTACGGCGGTGGCGGCGGTCTTGCTTCCACCGTCTCGGAGGGGTGGCTTAGCCGCAGCCTCGATGCGATCTGGCCCTTCTGAGGAGAGTGCCATGCGCCAACCCCGATTCCTTACCGCCTTTGCGTTCGCCCTCGCCGCCCTGCTCTTTGCTGCGCCCGCCTCGGCCGAACGGGTCAAGGATCTGGCCGACATCGAAGGGGTGCGCGGCAACGCCCTGCTCGGCTACGGCCTCGTGGTCGGCCTCGACGCCAGCGGCGACAGCTCCAACTCCTCCCCCTACACCATCAACAGCATCACCGCGATGCTGGAGCGGCTGGGGGTGAATGTGCGCGCCAGCATCGGCAACATGAAGCCGAAGAATATTGCGGCGGTGATGGTCACCGCCGATCTGCCCCCCTATGCGCGCGCCGGCCAGCAGCTCGATATCACCGTCTCCAGTATTGGCGATGCCAAGAGTCTGCGCGGCGGCACCCTGCTGATCACGCCGCTGCTCGGCGGCGATGGCGAGGTGTATGCGATTGCGCAGGGCGGCATCTCCACCGGCAGCTTCAGCGTGCAGGGCAAGGCGGCCACCCAGACCAAGAATCATCCCACGGTCGGGCGCATTCCCAATGGCGCCCGCATCGAGAAGCCGGCGCCGGTGGCGCTTGCCTCCGATGCCGACCACATCACCCTCACCCTGCACACCGCCGATTTCACCACCGCCAAGCACATGCAGGACGCGATCAACGCCAGAATGGGCAAGGGCATCGCCAGGGCGCTCGATGCCGGCAGCGTGCAGGTGTGGAATCCGACCGGGAATGCCGTCGAGCTGGTGGCCGAGGTCGAGCAGATCGAGCTCACCACCGACCATCCGGCCGTGGTGGTGGTCGACGAGCGCACCGGCACCATTGTGATGGGGCACGACGTCAGCATCGATACCGTGGCGGTGGCGCACGGCAACATCAACGTCAGCGTCACCGAGGCGCAGCAGGTGTCGCAACCGAACGCCTTTGCCGCCGGCGGCCAGACCGCTGCCGCCGACCGTACCAGCCTGCAGGTGAGCGAGGACGAGGCAAAGCTGGTGATGCTGCCACGGCAGGTCAGCCTCGCCGATCTGGTCGGCGCCCTGAATGCCGTCGGCGCCACCCCCTCCGACCTGATCGCCGTCTTGCAGGCGATCAAGGCGGCCGGCGCCCTGCACGCCGATCTGAGGATCATGTGATGAACGCGCTCGATCGCGCCGCCATCCCGTCGCTCGGCCATGTCGCCACGGCGCGCGTGCCGGAGGCGGGCAAGCGCGACGAGAAGGTGTGGCAGACCTGCTGCCAGTTCGAGGCGCTGTTCATCAATCGGCTGCTCAGCGAAATGCGCAAGAGCAGCAGCGCCGGCAGCGAGCAGAAGAGCTTCGCCGGCGATGTGCACTACGCGATGCTCGATCAGGCGATTGCCGAATCGACCGGCAAGCAGGGGTTGCTCGGCATCGCCACCACCCTCTACCGCCAGATGGAGCAGAACCACTTCACCCATCCGGCCGGCGAGACGCCGATTCATGGAAATGGCGCACCTGCCGATATAGCGAGGGGAGAATCCCCGCGCTTGCGGATGCAGGAGTAGAACATGGTACGCATCGGCGGTCCCGGCGCCCCCGGCAGCATCAACACCCCGCGCCCGACGGCGAAGAAGAGAGGTTCCGCCGCCAGCTCCGCTGCCGGCAGCGAGCAGGTGAGCGTTGCCGATGCCGCTTCGCTGCATGAAAAGGCACAGGTGATGCTTGCGCAGATGGACGAGGTGCGCATGGAGCAGATCGAGCAGATCCGCGATGCGCTGGAGAAGGGCAACTATCAATTCGATAGCCGCAAGGTGGCCGCACGCATTGTGGTCAACGCGCTGGCGGAGCATCCATGGTAATCGGAACCGATATGGCAAGCGAACTGCAGACGATCCTGTCGCGCATGGAACAGTGCACGCGCATTCTGGAAGGGATCGTCGGGCGCGAGCGGCAGGCGGTGCGGCAGTTCGACGGCGAAACCTTGATGCAACTGATCGATCTGCGCGCCAACTGCCATCGCGAAATGAGCGATCTGGAGCAGCAATGCCGCGCCCTGATGGCCAATGTCGATCTGCCGGCCGGTCTCGGGCTGGAGGGGTTCATCGAACTGGTGGCCGGCATCGATGCCGACCATTTTCAGTCGCTGCGCCGCCAGCTTTACGAGCGTATGGCGCATGTCGGACAGGAGAGCGAGGAGAATCGCGTGCGCATGCGCGCCGCCTTCGATGTCACCACCCACCTGTTGCAGGAGCTGGGGGCAGTCGAGAAGCGGCAATCCTACGGCCCGGGAGGCCGCTGGTGATCTTCGATTCGCTGCACATCGCCGCCACTTCGCTGCGTGCGCAGCAGAAGTCGATGGATGTTGTCTCGAACAATATCGCCAATGCCAACACCCCCGGCTACACGCGTCAGCGCGCCGAGCTCGCCGAAGTCGGCACGCAGAAGTTGGGCGGCGTCAATTTCGGACGCGGCGTCGATCTGGCCGGCATCGGCCGCATTGCCGATCCGCTGATCGATCGCGCTCTGGCCAACAACCAGTCGCAATCGAGCTTCTGGGACACCCTCGCCACCGGGCTCGGCAGCATCGAGAATCTCTTCGGCAGCCTGAACAGCCCCGGACTCTCCGCCAGTCTCGACGCCTTTTTCGGCTCCTGGCAGCAGCTGGCCAACAATCCGCAGGATATGGCGCAACGGCTCAATGTGCGCAGCAAGGGGAGCGATATCGCCACCCAGCTCGCCTCGATGAGCCAGCAGCTCATCGATCTGCAAAAGAGCAGCGATGCGCAGATCGATCAGAAACTGGGCGAGGCCAACACAATCATCGATCGGGTGGCCAAACTCTCGATCTCGATCCGGCATGCGCAGAGCACCCCCAACCGGCAGGCCAACGACCTGCTCGATCAGCGCGACGAGCTGGTGCGCCAGCTCGGCCAGACGATTCCGATCCAGCGCATCGATTCGCCCGACGGCAGCATGCTGCTCCAGAGCTCCTCCGGCAGCCTGCTGGTGCAGGACGATCTGGTGGCGCATCTGCAGCGCGGGGCGGCGCTCGGCAACGGCTTTGCCGCCATCGTCACCGATCGTGCTCCGAACGATCCGGTGCAGGGGCTGGAGAACGGCGGTAGCGTCGGCGGCCTGCTCGCTCTGCGCGATGCGCGCATCGGCGACTATCGCACCCAGCTCGACAGCCTCGCCGCCAATCTGGTCTTTGCCGTCAATCGCGAACATGCGCAGGGGAGCGGCAGCAGCCCGCTGAAGGCGCTTGCCGCCGGGCAACCGGTGGCCAACCCGGCGCTGGCGATCAATTCGCCGCTGCAAAACGCCCCCTTTGCCAGCAAGGTGGTGAGCGGCGGCTTCACCGTGCACACCTACGATGCCGCCGGCGCGGCCACCCCTCCCGGCGGCACCCAAATCGCCATCACCGCCGGCAGCAGCAGCATGAACAGCATCGTGGCAGCGCTGAACGGCGTGCCGGGGCTCGCGGCCAGCCTCGATGCGCAGGGGAAGCTGAATCTGGCCGCCAGCGGCGGCGGCAGTTTTGCGCTCGGGGCCGACAGCTCCAATTTCCTCGCCGCCTACGAGATCAACACCTTCTTCCACGGTCGGAGTGCCGCCAGCATCACCCTCGATGCCGGCATCGCGCAGGATGCCGGCCGCATCGCCACCGGCACGGTCGATCCGTTCACTTCGCAGCGCGCCGTCGGCGACAACCGCACCGCGCTCGCCATCCTTGCCGTGCAGAACAGCAAGCTCTCCTTCGACGGCAGCGCGACCAACAGCCTGCACGATCGCAGCCTCAACCTCTCCGGAAGCTACGGCACCGATATGGCCAATGCCCGGCAGCAGCAGCTCTATCGCAGCGCCGAGGCGAGCTCGCTGACAAGCCAGCGCGATGCCATCTCCGGCGTCAATGTCGATGAAGAGCTGGTGGCGATGATCAAGTTCCAGCGCGCCTACGAGGCGGCCTCGAAGATCATTGCCACCAACAACACCATGCTCGACAGCCTGCTCGGGCTGATCAAATAGCGAGGAGGAGCACCATGGTCATGCGCGTCGCCTCCGGGCAGATTTACGACAACCTGCTGGCCGGCGTGCGCCAGCAGACAACCACCAGCGCCGAGAGCAACGCCCGCCTCTCCTCCGGCACCCGCTTCCAGCGTCCGGCCGAGGCAGGGGTCGACTATCGCGTTTCGCTCGATTTGCGCCATTTCCGCAATGTGGTCGATGGCGGTCTTTCGGCAGTGCAGACGGCGCAGACGCGCCTCTCGATCAGCGCCGGTGCGCTGGCCAGCATGGCCGACATTCTCGGGCGGGCGCAGACGCTGGCGGTGCAGCAGACGAGCGCCAACAACAGCGGTCAGCGCGCCGGCGCCATCGCCGAGATGAAGCAGTTGGGCGATCAGCTGCTGGCGCTGGCCAACAGCCGCTGGCAGGGGCAGAGCCTCTTCGGCGGCACGGCACTCGATCGCGATGCGTTTGTGCGCGATGCCGCCGGCAATGTCGCCTACAACGGCAACACGCAGGATGTGACGGTGGCGGTCGATGCCAACACGGTGCTGCCGACCAATGTGCGCGGCGATGCTGCCGCATTCGGAGCCGCCTTTGCCGCCGTGAAGAGCTTCTCCGATGCGCTGGCCGCCAACAATCTGGCCGGGATGCAGACGGCGCTCGGTGCGCTCAATAGCGCCGGCAATGCGCTGATCGACCTCAATGCCGAGACCGGCGCCCGCCACTCTTCGCTCGATCTGCGCAAGACGGCGCTCTCCGAGATGAAAACGACGCTGGAGCAGCGACAGAACGACCACGAAGGGGTCGACGCGGCAGCCGAGATGATACGCATTCAGCAGGCCGATGTGGCGCTGAAGGCGGCTTACAGCCAGATATCTGCGTTGCGCAGCATGAGTCTGGTCAACTTCCTCGGATAAAGGGGGGCAGGGGCGATGATGGTGCTCAGACGCAGGGTCGGCGAGGCGATCCGCATCGGCGACGATGTGCGTATTGTGGTGCAGGAGGTGCGCGACGGGCGGGTGGTGCGCTTGGGAATCGAGGCGCCGCCGGATGTGGCGGTGCACCGGTTGGAGATCTTCGAACTGATTCAACGCGAAAATCGGCAGGCGCGCGACGGGGCGCTGGCATGGCTTTCGCAGCGGGCAGACGAGAAACAAACGGAGGAACGGGTATGAACGACGAGATCGATTCGCAGCGCGAGGAGGGGGTGTTCCGCTTCCCGCAGGGGGTGGCCGGTTTTCCCGGATCCAACCGCTTTGCCTTTATCTACACCGGCGGCGATGTGCTGTGCATGCAGTCGCTCGACGAGGAGGAGGCAGCGCTGCTGCTCGCCCCCTGGGATCGCGATCGACTGGGGGCACCGCCGAAGCTGACCTGCGAACAGCGCGCCTGTCTGAGCAACGCCGACGATCTGCTCTGGATGGTGGTGCTCAATCCGGTGGCCGACAAACGCTGGGTCTTCGCCAATCTGCGCGCCCCGATCGCCATCTCCGAATCGATGGGGCGCGGCCTGCAATGCATCCGCATCGAACCGGATCTCCCGCTGCGCTACCCATGGATGGAGCATCCGGAGAAGATGGCGGCGTAGAGGCAGCGCAAGCGCCGGCAAACTGCTCCCCTTGTAGGAGCGGCCCACGGCCGCGATGCCTTTCGGCCGCAGGAGGAAGAATCGCGGGCATAGCCCGCTCCTAAGGGGAGTGCAGTCAATCCTGTGGCCGATTTGCGGCCGGCCAAAAGGGCTGACGAACCGCACGCCGCATGCCTATGATCCACCTCGCCTGCGCCATGCTTGCCGGGCCGGGGAGGGACGATGAATCGACACCGCGACCACCGCAGCGAACGCCGGCTCGGCCTCACCGCCCTGCTGTTTGCCGCCCTGCTTTCGATTGCTGCCCCGGCAATTGCCGCCCCTGCCGCAACTCCGCCTGCCCCAACGGCAGAGCAACAGAAGATCGCCGAACTGGAACAACGCATCGCCGAGCTGGAGGCCGATCCGAAGGCCTCGATCGAGGCGCAGAATCGGCTGATCGACAAATCGTATGAGATGCTGCGGGATCGGATGGGAGACTTTGAAACACAGGTCAATACCTACATCGGCCTTCTTGGTTTTCTTTTTGCCATTCTTTCTTTCGTGGGATGGAAAACCATTGGTGGCTGGATCGAGTCCCAGATCGAGAAGAAGGCCAAAGATAAAATCGATGCATGGCTTACCGATGAAAGAATCAAGGAGATGCTGCAACATCAGATCAAGACATTCGAAGTTCAGTTGCTTGAGGAGTTCCGTATCAAGGCTGAGCTCGAGCTGGATGAAATACGCAAACTCAAAGCACTCTACAAATACCTTCCACCATCCCCTGCATCGTCAATGACCCCGAAACAAATAGAGGCTGTAAATGCGGTCGATGCCGCAGCCGAAAAGAAACCCGAGGAAAAGCGAAATGCGGACGAGTGGTTCGCAATTGCTCTGAAAGCATATAAAGCGAATGAGTTTCAATCGGCATATGACTCTTTCATTCGAGCTATGAAGCTAAATGAGAGTGGAAGAATTGTCGGAGCAGTGGCTTTAGCAGCCGAGAGACTTGGTAATCTTGATGAGGCTGAGAAATACTATTGCCGCGCGATCGAAATCGATTCGAAGAATGCTGTGGTCCTCGGAAATTTTGCGAATTACATGAAGAACCATCGCAATGACAACGACAAGGCAGAGGCACTCTACCGACAAGCAATAGAAGCTGTTCCGAACCACGCTATTCACCTGGGTAATTTTGCAAACTTTCTGCGAAATGTTCGCGGGAATTATAAAGAAGCAGAACAGTACTATCGCCGAGCCATTGAGGCCGATCCCAAACTTACCGAACATATCGGCAACTTTGCCCAGATGCTTCTGGCGCAAGGTAGCCTCGAAGGCGAGGTGAGACTGGAGAGTGCTTTTGCATTGGCGCCAACCGACATGGATTTACTCAGCGAACTCTGGCTCTACCGCTTTGCTCACTTCCCACAGAAACATCCCGAATCGCTCGGCGAGCTGAAGAAGCTGATTGTGGATGGTGCCCGCTCCAAAGGCTGGAACTTCGCCCCCACCATCGAGCGCGCCAAGGTCGAAGGTCATCCCGATCCGGCGCTGTTGCAGGCATTGGCCGATGTGATTGCCAAGGATGCGCCCATCGAAACGCTCGATGCCTTCGAGCAATGGCGACAGGCTTAGGCGAACGCATCGTCGTGCAGCGAAAGCGGGAGCTCGTGCGTGGAGGCAGCCGGGATGGATTCCCGCCTGCGCGGGAATGACGGAGAGGTGGGGGTGCCCCTCCAAGTCACCCCCAAGTTCGTCGGCGATCGAATATATCGGAGACGCGCCTTTCGGCAGGACGGCCCATGGCCGCGATGGGGTTTGCGCCGGTGGTGGGAAATCGCGGGCATGGCCCGCTCCTACGGTTGGATGGAGCACCCACCGTCGGGGGACTCCTGTAGGAGCGGCCCATGGCCGCGATGGGGTTTAGCGCGGGAGGAAGATCGCGGGCATGGCCCGCTCCTACGGTTGGATGGCGCTCCAACGTCGGAGGTTCTCCCTGTAGGAGCGGCCCATGGCCGCGATGCCTTTACGCCCCTACAGCCAAACGGCATTCCAGAACGGGTAATCGCCCACCTCTTCGGCCACTCCGGCGCGCACCGGATTGGCAATCAGATAACGAGCCGCCGAACGCATATCCTCGTCATGGCGCAGCGCATGGTCGTGGTAGCCGTGCTGCCAGATGACTCCGTTTCGTCCATGAACCCGATTTGCCGCCCGCGCACTGGCCGATTTGAGGCGGGCGACAAGTCGGGCCAGATCGCCGTTCTCGCCAAGCCGAACCAACCAATGCGCATGATCGGGCATCAACACCCACGCAAGCATGCAATTTCCGGCCAGAAGTTCGGGATCGTCGAAACAACGCGCCGCAACGACGGCAACGGGGAAGACGGCGAAGAACGGTTGGCGCTTGCAGGTAGCGGCCGTGATCAGATAGGACCGGCCGGGCTGCGAATGGCGTCCGATGCGCAAATTGCGGCCTTTGGGCGCGGGCGTGTCCGATCGATTGTCCATGCGTCCCTCTCTCTTTCCATGTTGCCGCGAGTGTAGATCGGAAGCTGCAGGAGCGGCCCATGGCCGCGATGCCTTTTGGCGCGGGAGGAAGATCGCGGGCATGGCCCGCTCCTACGGTTGGATGGAGCCCCAACGTCGGAGGTTCTCCCTGTAGGAGCGGCCCATGGCCGCGATGGGGTTAGGCGCGGGGGGAAGATCGCGGGCATGGCCCGCTCCTACAATTGAATGGAGCTCCAAATGTCGGGGGGCTCATCCGGTAGGAGCGGCCCATGGCCGCGATGCCTTTTGGCGCGGGAGGGGGATCGCGGGCATGGCCCGCTCCTACGGTTGGATGGAGCTAGAACGCCGGAGGTTCTCCCTGTAGGAGCGGCCTATGGCCGCGATGCCTTTATGTCGGAATAACCCCACAAACATGCCTCCTCGTTGCATGGATCGGCCATACAAGACTAGAATGGTCCGGTATTGCGAGGTTCCATGCTGCGACTGACCAAATTGACCGACTACGGTATTCTGCTGATGAGCCATCTGGCCTCTTCCAGTCTGCCGGTGCATACCGCCGCCGGGCTGGCCGAGGCGACGAAGGTGCCGCTGCCGACGGTGAGCAAGATTCTGCAAATGCTGCTGCACGACGGGCTGCTCGAATCGCTGCGCGGCGCCAATGGCGGTTATCGGCTGTCGCGCGCGCCGCAGCAGATCTCGGTGCGCGAAATCGTGCACACCCTTGAGGGGCGCATCGCGCTCACCGACTGCAATCTCGACGACTGCGCCTGCTCGCAGCAGGGGAGCTGCGTCGCCGCCGCCAACTGGCAGCGCATCAACGACGCCATCACGCAGGTATTGGAAAACATCACGCTGGCCGAGATGGCCGAGCCGGGTTTTGTGCCGCTCTTCCGCATGGAGAAGGTGCGCACCATTCCGTTGCGCGTGGTGCAGGCGACATGAGCGGCCAGCCCCCCATCGCCCCCTCAATCGACCCGACGCTGGAAGAGCTGACCGGTCGCGACTATGCCGCCGGTTTCGTCACCGACATCGAGTCCGACACCCTGCCGCCGGGACTCGACGAATCGGTGATTCGCCATATCTCGGCGATGAAGAGCGAGCCGCAGTGGCTGCTCGATTGGCGTCTGGAGGCGTTCCGCCACTGGCAGACGATGGCGCCGCCCGACTGGGCGCATTTGCATATCGATCCGATCGACTATCAGGCGATCTCCTACTACTCCGCCCCCAGGAAGAAGGAGGGGCCGAAGAGCCTCGACGAGGTCGATCCGAAGCTTTTGGAGACCTACGCCAAGCTCGGCATTCCGCTGCGCGAGCAGGAGCTGCTGGCCGGGGTGGCGGTCGATGCCGTCTTCGATTCGGTCTCGGTGGCCACCACCTTCAAGAGCAAGCTGAAGGAGGCGGGGGTGATCTTCTGCCCGATCTCGGAAGCGGTGCGCGACTATCCCGAGCTGGTGCGGCAGTACCTCGGTACGGTGGTGCCGGTGGGCGACAATTTCTTCGCGGCGCTCAATTCGGCGGTCTTCACCGACGGTTCGTTCGTCTATATCCCCAAGGGTGTGCGCTGCCCGATGGAGCTCTCCACCTACTTCCGCATCAATGCCGCCAACACCGGGCAATTCGAGCGCACGCTGATTGTGGCCGACGACGACGCCTACGTGAGCTACCTGGAGGGGTGCACGGCGCCGCAGCGCGACGAGAATCAATTGCATGCGGCGGTGGTCGAGCTGGTGGCCCTCACGCGGGCGCGCATCAAATATTCGACGGTGCAGAACTGGTATCCGGGCGACGAGAACGGCGTCGGCGGCATCTACAACTTCGTCACCAAGCGCGGCGAGTGCCGGGGAAATGCCTCGCGCATCAGCTGGACGCAGATCGAGACCGGCTCGGCAATCACCTGGAAATATCCCGGCTGCGTGCTGGTGGGCGAGGATTCGCTCGGCGAGTTCTATTCGGTGGCGCTGACCAACCACCATCAGCAGGCCGATACCGGCACCAAGATGATCCACATCGGCCGCAACAGCAAAAGCACCATCGTCTCCAAGGGCATCTCGGCCGGAAAGGGTTCGCAGGCTTATCGCGGACTGGTGCGCATGGCCGCCTCGGCCGAGAACGCCCGCAACCACACCCAGTGCGATTCGCTGCTGATCGGCAACCGCTCGGCCGCGCACACCTTCCCCTACATGGAGGTGAAGAATCCGACGGCGGTGGTCGAGCACGAGGCCTCCACCTCGAAGATCAGCGACGACCAGCTCTTCTACTGCCGCAGCCGGGGCATCAATGCCGAGGATGCGGTATCGATGATCGTCAACGGCTTCTGCAAAGAGGTGTTCAACGAACTGCCGATGGAGTTCGCCGTCGAAGCGGGAAGGCTTCTGGCAGTCAGCCTCGAAGGCTCGGTGGGGTAAGAGGAGAAGAGGAAGAGTTCACCACAGCGAACACAGAGAAAAGAAAGATTCCAAACTCTGTGTTCTCTGTGCCCTCTGTGGCGAACATCTATTTGTATCTGTATTCGATAAGGAAGAAACGATGCTGAAGATCGACAACCTGCATGCTGCCGCCCAAGGCAAGGAGATTCTCAAGGGGATCTCGCTGACCGTTCGTCCGGGCGAGGTGCATGCCATCATGGGGCCGAACGGCTCCGGCAAGTCCACCCTCTCCAATGTTCTGGCCGGGCGCGACGGCTACGAGGTGACGGCCGGATCGGTCGATTTTATCGGCGAGGATCTTCTGGCCATGCTGCCCGAAGAGCGGGCGCAGGCAGGGCTCTTTCTCGCCTTTCAGTATCCGGTCGAGATTCCGGGCGTGAACAATATCTATCTGCTCAAAGCCGGGCTGAACGCGGCGCGCAAGCGGCGCGGCGAGCCGGAGCTCGATGCCTTCGAGTTCATGCAGATCGTGCGCGACAAGATGCAACTGGTGGAGCTGGGCGAGCAGTATCTCGGGCGCGGCGTCAACGAGGGCTTCTCCGGCGGCGAGAAGAAGCGCAACGAGATCTTCCAGATGGCGGTGCTGGAGCCGAAGCTGGCGATTCTCGACGAGACCGATTCGGGGCTCGATATCGATGCGCTGCGCATTGTCGCCGGCGGCGTCAACAGACTGCGTTCGCCCGAGCGCGCCATTGTGATGGTCACCCACTATCAGCGGCTGCTCTCCTACATCGAGCCGGATTTCGTCCATGTGTTGGCGGCGGGGCGCATCGTCAAATCGGGCGACAAGCGGCTCGCACTGGAGCTGGAGGAGCGCGGTTACGACTGGCTGCTCGGAGCGGCGGCATGAGCACGCTGGCCGAAGCCGGTCACAACCTGCTCGCCCGCTTCGATGCCGAGGTCGAAGGCTTGCCCGGCCGGCGCCACGGCTGGCTGAAAACCCTGCGCCACACCGCCCGCCACCGTTTTGCCCAGACCGGTCTGCCGACCACGCGCGTCGAGGCATGGAAATACAGCGATCTGACGCGCGTGCTGCCGCAGCTTGCTGCACCGATGGCTGCCGAATCGTCCGCCGCACTCGATGCGTCGGCGCTCGCCCCCTTTCTGATCGACGGCCTCGATTGCCATCGCGCGGTGGTGGTCGATGGCCGTTTTGTCGCCAAGCTGGGCGATGAACTCGATGCGTTGCCGGCAGGGGCCACCCTCTGCTCCTTTGCCGAGGCGCTGGAGCGTCTCCCCGAGCGCATCGAGCCGTTGCTGAAGGATTTCCACGACAACGATCCGCTCCTGGCGCTCAACACCGCCCTGATGCGCGACGGCCTCTATTTCGAGCTGGCCGAGGGGGTGGTGCTGGAGAGGCCGCTGCACCTGATCTACTGCGCAACCGATGCTGCCGCCAGCCGCTTCAGCCGCAACCTGATCGCACTGCACGAGGGCAGCCGCGCCACCCTGATCGTGCATCATGTGGCCCTTGGCGAGGCTGCCGACTGGCAGCAGGTGGTGACCGACATCGAGCTCTTTGCCGGTGCCGAATTGACCCACTACGAGCTGCAGCAAGCGGGCAACCGCCAGTTGCAGCAGACGGCCGTGCACCTGTTGCAGCATCGGGATTCCAGCTACCGCGCCCATGCGGCGGCGCTGGGCGGTGCTTTCTCGCGCCTCGATCTGCATGCCGAATTGCTGGGCGAAGGGGCCGATTGCGCCATCGACGCATTGGCGCTGGCCGACGGCCGCCGTCATGCCGACATCCACACCGCCATCGACCATGCCAAGCCCCACTGCAGCAGCCGGCAGAATGTCCGCTTTGTGCTCGATGGCCGGGCACGCGGCGTTTTCAACGGCAAGGTGGTGGTGCACGAGGGGGCGATCAAGACCGACGCCGTGCAGCATAACGCCAATCTGCTGCTGTCGCGCAGCTCCGAGATCGACACCAAGCCGGAGCTGAAGATCTACGCCGACGATGTAAAGTGCGCACACGGCGCCACCGTCGGCCAGCTCGATGCCCATCAACTCTTCTATCTGCGCTCGCGCGGTATTGACGAAGCCACCGCCCGCCAGATGCTGATCTTCGCCTTCGCCGACGAACTCTTGGCAGCGATGGAGCTGTCACCGCTGCGCCGCCATCTGGAGCAGATCGCCGCCGCCCGGCTGGGGGGTGGGGCGTGAAAGCGATAAAGGCATTGCACCACAGAGGGCACAGAGGGACACAGAGTTGCACAGAGAAAAGAAGTCTCAGCGTCTCTTCTCTCTGTGCCCTCTGTGTTCTCTGTGGTGAATCTCTTCTCTCAGGCGGAATTCAATGAGCAACTTCGATCCGGCCTCGGTACGCGCCGATTTTCCGATTCTCGATCAACTGATCCACGGCAAACCTCTGGTCTATCTCGACAATGCCGCCACCACGCAGAAGCCGAACGCGGTGATCGAGGCGATTTCGAACTACTACCGGCAGGACAACGCCAACATCCATCGCGGCGTGCACACCCTCTCGGAGCGGGCGACGCGCGATTTCGAGGCGGCGCGCGAGAAGGTGCGCGCTTTCCTCAATGCCAGGGAGAGCAGCGAGATGATCTTCGTGCGCGGCGCCACCGAAGCGATCAATCTGGTCGCCTTCTCCTTTGCCCGCATGGCCAATCTCGGGGCGGGCGACGAGATCCTGATCAGCGAAATGGAGCACCACGCCAACATCGTGCCATGGCAGATGGTCTGCGCCGAGCGCGGCTGCAAACTGGTGGTGGTCCCCTTCGACGACAGCGGCACGCTCGATATGGAGGCCTTCAGCCGTCTGCTGGGCGAGCGCACCAAAATTGTCGCCATCACCCACGTCTCCAATGCGCTCGGCACGGTCAATCCGGTGGCCGAGATTGTCCGGCAGGCGCATGCGCTGGGTGTGCCGGTTCTGATCGACGGCGCGCAGGCGGTGGCGCATACCTCGGTGGATCTACAGGCACTCGGCGCCGACTTTTATGTCCTCTCCGGCCACAAACTCTACGGACCGACCGGCATTGGCGTGCTCTACGGCAAAAAGAGTCTTCTGGAGAAGATGCCGCCATGGCAGGGGGGGGGCGACATGATCCGCAGCGTCACCTTCGAGAAGAGCACCTGGAACGACCTGCCGCACAAGTTCGAGGCCGGCACCCCCGACATCGCCGGCGCGGTGGGGCTTGGCGCCGCCATCGACTATCTCGGCGCTCTCGGCGTCGATCGTGTCGGCGCGCACGAGCATGAGCTGCTCGCCTATGCCACCGGGCAGGCGGAAGCCTTCCCGGGAGTGCGCATCATCGGCACGGCCAAAGAGAAGGCGGGGGTGCTCTCCTTTGTCCTCAGTGGTGTGCATCCGCACGATCTGGGCACCATTCTCGACCACTCGGGGGTGGCGATCCGCGCCGGCCACCACTGCGCCATGCCGGTGATGACCCACTACGGCGTCCCGGCCACGGCGCGCGCCTCCTTCGGCCTCTACAACAGCCGCGCCGAGGTGGATGCCCTCTTCGCCGCCCTGCGCCGGGCACAGGAGCTCTTCGCCTGATGTTCGACCTGAAAGATCTCTACCGACAGGTGATCGTCGATCACAACAAAAGCCCGCGCAATTTCCGCGATATGAGCGATGCCACCGCGCACGCCGAGGGGCACAACCCCCTCTGCGGCGATCGTCTGGAAATCTGGCTGAAGCTCGATGCAAGCGGCGCCACCATCGAGGATGTCAGCTTCAAGGGCACCGGCTGCGCCATTTCGGTCGCCTCCGCCTCGCTGATGACCGAGGCGCTGCGCGGCAGGAGCGTCGCCGAATTCGAGGCTCTGTTCGGCAAGTTTCACGGCATGGTCACCTCCGATCCGACACTGGCGGTCGATGAAACCGGACTGGGCAAGCTGGCGGTGCTGGCCGGCGTGCGCGAGTTTCCCTCGCGCGTCAAATGTGCCTCGCTCTGCTGGCACACCATGCAGCGGGCGGTGGCCGGCGACGGCACTGTGGCGCACACCGAGTAGGAGAGGGGTATGGAACTGGACGAAATCATCGAGCTGACCCGCAACTGCGATGCGGTGCTGATTCCGGTCGGCACGCCGGTCTATATCCCGGCCGGCACCATGGTGCGCCTCGTGCAGCGTCTCGGCGGCAGCTACACCGTCAGCGTCAATGCCAATCTGGTGCGCATTGCCGGCAAGGATGCCGACGCGCTCGGCTTCGAAGTGGAGCAGCCCGATCTGCCGCCGGCGCCGAGCGAGGGTGTGGTGAGTCAGGAGGCGCTCTACGGCGTACTGCGCACCTGCTTCGATCCGGAGATCCCGGTCAACATTGTCGATCTCGGGCTGGTCTATCGGCTGGAGATCGAGCCGGTCGAGGGGGGCAGCCGCGTCACCATCTACATGACGCTGACCGCTCCCGGCTGCGGCATGGGTCCGTTCATCGTCGACGATGTGCGGCAAAAGGTGGTCGCTGTACCGGGGGTGCGCGAGGCGTTCGTCGATCTGGTCTTCGATCCGCCGTGGGATCGCTCGATGATGAGCGATCTGGCGCGACTGCAGCTGGGGTTCTTTTAATGAGCGAGTGGATTCGGGTCGCCACCCTCTCCGAATTGCCGCCGGGCGGCATCAAGCTGGCCGCCACCGAGATCGGTACGGTGGCCATCTTCAACATCGGCGGCGGACTGTTGGCCATCGAGGATCGTTGCAGCCACGACGGCGGCGAGCTGGCCAGCGGCCAGTGCGTCGGCGACTGCATCGTCTGCCCGCGCCACGGCGCCCGCTTCTCGCTGCGCACCGGCGAGGCGCTGACCCCGCCCGCCTACGAGTCGATCGCCACCTTCCCGCTACGCATCGACGGCGAGGCGGTGCTGATCGACATCGGGTAGGAAATGAGATGGCGCTGGCGACCGGTCGCCAATAACCCGATCATCCGGAGCGCGCAAAAGGGGGGGGCAATGCGAGAAGGCGTGATCACCGAAGCGGATACTTGCCGCAGGGCGTGCAAGGTGGACTTTGCCGCCATCGCGCCGGGCAAGCCTATGCGTGAATTGGAGCAGACCATCCGGGCCGCCGCCAACGGTCGGAAGTCCGGGCTGGAACACTCCGACCCGAAAGACCCGATTGCCTCGATGCGCAGCCACGAGGCTGAAACGATGTGCCTTCCGGGCGAGATCGAAGCGCTGGTGGCCGAGGTGCAGGCATGACCGACCGCAGAGCGCCCGCCAAGCCGGATCAGGCCGACTACGCCGCCGTTCATGGCGACATCGTCGCACTGCTGGAGACCGCCCGCCGGGCGGCGGCGCGCAGCGTCAATGCGCTAATGACCGCCAGCTACTGGGAGATTGGGCGAAGAATCGTTGAGTTCGAACAGGGCGGGCAGGAGCGCGCGGCGCGCGGGCAGCAGCTGCTGCAGCGTCTGGCCAAGGATCTCGGTCAGCGCTTTGGCCGTGGTTTCAGCGTGGACAATTTGGAACAGATGCGCCTGTTCTATCTGGCGTATCCGCCCCAGAGAATTTCCGAGACACTGTCTCGGAATAGCCCCCAATCCCCAGCTCAATCCGAGACGCCGTCTCGGAATATCACCCTGGAGCAGCTGGCGCAGGCCATGCCCTTGTCCTGGTCTCACTATGTGCGCCTGATGCGCGGCACCAAATCTGTCGAAGAACGGGAGTTCTACGAAGCCGAAGCCCTGCGCGGCGGCTGGAGCGTGCGCCAGCTCGACCGCCAGATCGGCACCCAGTTCTACACCCGCGCCCTGCTATCCAAAAACAAGCGCGCCATGCTGGAAAAAGGCAGCCAGCCCCAACCCGGCGACATCGTCACCCCCGATGAAGCCGTCAAAGACCCTTACGTATTGGAGTTTCTCAACCTCAAGAACGAATACTCCGAGTCTGAACTGGAAGATGCGCTGATTCACCGACTGGAAGATTTCCTGCTGGAGTTAGGCAACGACTTCACCTTTGTGGGTCGCCAGCGTGGCCTACGCATCGACGAACGTTGGTTCCGCGTGGATTTGCTACTTTTCCATCGCCGCCTGCGTTGCCTGGTCATCATCGACCTGAAGCTCAATGAACTCACTCATGCCGACGTGGGCCAGATGCACATGTATTGCAACTACGCCCGCGAGCATTGGACCCTGCCGAACGAAAACCCGCCAGTGGGTTTGATCCTGTGTGCCCGCGCCAAGTCCGCCTTGGCCCGTTATGCGCTGGATGGCTTGCCCAACATCATGGCCGCCGAATATAAAACCGTGCTGCCGGATGAAAAACTGCTGGCCGAGGAGCTGGACAGGACGCGGCGCGAATTGGAGGCGCGGCGGATCGTGCGCGGCGGGGATTCAGAGGGCGGCGCATGAAGGCATGGCCCAAAGTCGCCCCGGGAGAATTGCTCCGGCGTTTCGACGAACCCGCAGCGATCGATCCGGCCGCCGAATACCACGAAGTCACCCCACGAAGTCACCCTCAAGCTGTGGAGCAAAGGGGTCATCGGCCGATCCTGTCCAGGATCGACGTGCGCAGCGGCGCGACTGGCTTGATGACGGCTTCGCAAAAATCTACGCAGCGGCGCCAGGAACAGTCGCCCGGAACCGAGCCATGACAGCTCCAGCGCCGATGGCCATCGAAGCACCCATGCCCGCGACGCTGGAGCAGGTGTTCGCAGACGCGGAGCGAGACAGCGCATGAGCAGAAAAAAACTCCCGCTTCCAGAAAAACCGAACCCTCCCTCGTGCGTTCTTCGGCAGTCGGGCACCTCGATTTCGACCGGTTGCTCAACCGGATTGAGCTTAGCGGTCAACCGGATATCGACAAGGATGAACGATCAATGACCGGCTTATCGGAGCTTGCAACCATTCAGGCCGAAAACGCCCGCCTGATTCGATCACCCGCCGCTCGACACCCTGATTCTTGCCATGCCGGTCTCCTGGAAGGGTACGCTGCAGCAGTACGCCGGGCGACTGCATCGGAAGCATGCCGGCAAGACCGACGTGCGGATCATCGACTTCGAGGATACCGGCCACCCGGCGTTGCTGCGAATGTGGGACAAATGTCAGCGCGGCTATCGGGCGATGGGGTACAGGATCGGTGCGGAGGATGCTGCGAAATGATGTGCCAGGAGTTGCAGCTCAATGGTGCAGTGGCAGCAATCCGAAATTTTCGGAGAACTCCGCACCAGCCCGCAGCCACTCTTACCGGCGCTCTTAAGCCCGGGAGACCAGTTGGCGGATGGGCAACCTCCACCGTCGTACACAGATTTGAGCCACAGAGACAATCCGAAACAAACAGGCGCACAGGGTTTTATCGCAGGCGCGATCACACATACTCCGCGCCGGGTTCACTTTCACGATGATCCCCATCTCCATCGGCACGCCGCCACCCAAGCCTGAGCACCATTTCCTGCTCGACTACGGCTTTCGCCTCTTTTTCGTGGCCGCCGGCTTTTCGGCCGTGCTGCTGATGCTGCCGCTGCTGTTCGCCTTTGCCGGCGACGGGTGGCATGCGAGTTACTACGGGCCGCTGCTCTGGCATGGCCACGAGATGCTCTATGGCTTCACTTCGGCGGTGATCGCCGGCTTCCTGCTCACCGCCGTGCGCAACTGGACGCAGCTACCGACTCTCTCGGGAAGGCCGCTGCTCGGGTTGCTGCTGCTCTGGCTGGCGGGGCGCATTGCGGCGCTGCTGCCGATCGCCCCGAACCTGCTGGTTTCGCTGCTCGATCTCGCCTTTTTACCCTGGCTGGCCTATGCGCTGTGGCGGCCGATTGCGACATCGGAAGAGCGGCACAATCTGACGGTGCCGCTGCTGCTTCTGGCCATGGCGCTCTGCAATGGCGGCGTGCATCTGGAGCTCTTCGGCGTCGTACAGGGGTGGGCTCTGCCGGCGCTGCACTTCTCCGTCTGGCTGGTGCTGCTGCTGATCGCGCTGATCGCCGGCCGCGTGGTCCCCTTCTTCACCCGGCAGGTATTGCCGGAAGCAGAACCGATCACGCACCCACAGATCGAACAATTCAGCCTCGTCTCCCTTCTGCTCCTCGCTGTCGCCGATCTGTCGTTGCCTGCCTATCTCGTCGCCTTGCTGACGCTGGCCGCCGCAGCCGTGCACACCGTTCGCCTCTGGGGCTGGCAGGCGAATGGGCTCTGGCAAACCCCGATGCTGGCCATCCTGCATCTGGGCTATCTCGGATTGATTGTTGGGCTGCTGCTGCATGCGGCGGCGGCGCTTGGCCTCTATGGCGCCACCACCGCTCTGCACATGCTGACCGCCGGCGCCATCGGAGTGTTCACGCTGGGCATGATGACCCGCGTCACCGCTGCCCACAGCGGCCGGCGGGTAACGTCTTCGCCCATGATCCTCGTCTCCTTCCTTATGCTTGCCGCCGCCGCGCTGCTGCGCGTGGCGCTTCCCGAGTCCGGGGTGAGTCACGCGGTTGCCATGCCGATCGTCGCACTGCTCTGGATTGGCGCCTTCGCCTTCTATCTCTGGCGCCATTTGCCATGGCTGCTGGCGCCGCGCGCCGACGGACGGCCGGGATAAAGCGTGTATTCGGGTAGCCAACCGGACAGTGGCGGCATCAACCGGCGGCCGCAGTGTCTCGCCTGCCGCCACTACTTCATTACCTTCGATCAGGAGCTTCCCTACGGTTGCCGCGCCTTTGCGTTCAAATCGCGTCTGGCTCCCTGTCTCGAGGTGCAGAGCGCTTCGCAGAACGAGTGCCTGCGCTTTGAAGCCAAGCGGCCACCGGCAATCAATACGAACCAGTAACCCCGAGCGCGGGATTGCATGAGAGTTAAGGATACAAATCGGAGTTAAGTGACATTTCGTGTGGGATTTTCCCTCTCAATTTGACCGAGAAAGGTTGCCACCAGCACCCTTTTTTGCTCGTCGTTCAAGCCGCGATGTCGATGAATCAGCTCCTTAATACGGCTGT